>CAJIAX010000046.1_pt1 | contig 57955 bp, 42 predicted proteins | sample 9199251 | NCBI WGS metagenome assembly CAJIAX01 (sample SAMEA7708287, study PRJEB35096) | sediment metagenome | biome: marine neritic benthic zone biome [ENVO:01000025]; feature: sediment [ENVO:00002007]; material: shallow marine sediment [ENVO:03000034] sea grass bed [ENVO_01000059] ... | reverse complement strand
GGGCCACGAGGGCGGCGTGGCTGGTCCGCCCTCCCCGGCTCGTCACGATGCCCTCGGCCGCGAGCATACCGTGGACGTCGTCGGGCTTGGTCTCGGGACGGACCATGATGACGGCCTTGCCTTCCTCGGACGCCCATCGCTCTGCGGTGTCCGGATCCAGCGCCACGATGCCGACCGCCGAGGGCATCGTGACGAGCCGGGGAGGGCGGACCAGCCACGCCGCCCTCGTGGCCCGGCAGTTCGGCAAACCGGCGGTCGTGGGCGTGGCGGACCTCCACATCGACGTTGACCTCCGAAACATGTCCCTTCCCGACGGCACGGTCGTGGCGGAAGGGGCGTGGATCGCCATCGACGGGAACCTGGGCCACGTGTACCAGGGCAAGCTCGACACGGTGACGCCGGACTTGAAGAATCCCTACCTCCTCGAGCTCCTGGGGTGGGCGGACGAGGTACGGACGTTGGGCGTCCGCGCCAACGCCGACTACCCGGAGGACGCAGCCCGAGCACGGGAGTACGGGGCCGAAGGCATCGGACTGTGCCGGACGGAGCACATGTTCTTCCAAGCCGACCGAATCCCCGTGGTCCAGGAGCTGATCATGGCTCCGACGGCTCTCGAGCGGGCCGGGGCCATCGAACGACTGCTACCGCTGCAGCGGAGCGACTTCGACGGGTTGTTCCGCGCCATGGACGGACACCCGGTCATCATCCGTCTGCTGGATCCGCCGTTGCACGAGTTCCTTCCGTCCCGGGACGAGCTCGTTCACGAGCTGGTGGATCTCAAGCTCGGCCTCCGGGACGCAGGATCTCTGGCCGAGATCGACCATGCCCTCTCCGAGATCGCCGAGAAGCAGGAGGTGCTCAACCGGGTCGAGGCGCTGAAGGAAGCCAACCCCATGCTGGGCACCCGAGGCGTTCGAGTCGGCATTCTCGTCCCCGAGATCACCCGGATGCAGGTCCGGGCCATCTTCGAGGCGGCGTGCGACTGCGTTTCCGACGGTATCGACGCCAGGCCGGAGGTGATGATCCCCCTGGTGTCCCATGTCGAAGAGCTTCGTGTACAACGGGACACGTTGGAGGCGGAGGCCCGGGCGGTGATGGAGGAGCGAGGTATCGAGCCGGCGTACAAGTTCGGGACCATGATCGAGATACCCCGGGCGGCCCTTACCGCAGCCGAAATCGCCGAGGTCGTCGAGTTCTTTTCTTTCGGTACGAACGACCTGACCCAGATGGTCTTCGGAATCTCCAGGGACGACGCCGAATCGGGGTTCTTGATCGAATACCTGCGCCGTCACATCCTGCCGGCGAACCCATTCGGCACCATCGACCGCGCCGGAGTGGGCCGACTCATGCGCCTCGCCGTGTTGGACGGCCGGACAACCCAGCCGGATCTGGAGGTGGGCATCTGCGGCGAGCACGGCGGCGACCCGGCAAGCATCGCGCTCTGCAGGGAGTTGGGCCTGACGTACGTGTCCTGCTCCCCGTACCGGGTGCCCGTGGCCCGGTTGGCCGCCGCCCACGCGGAGCAGCGTCTCGGCGCGGAGGGTGGCCCCTCGGGGTCGAGCGCCTCGCCCAGCCAATAGGCGCGCCTTTCGCCTCCGGGTCCGCCGGGCTTGGCCCCGGGCCCTACGGGCCGCCGGTCAGCGCGTCCCTCCCGGGCTCGATCCGTCCGTCCCAGCCGGCCTTCTCTGGGGCACCTGGAACGGCTGGGTCACGATGTCCGGTCCCACCCCTTCCTTCGAGTCGGCAACGATCCGGGCCACCTCGTCCATGACCGCGGCGTTGTTGATCACGATGCCGTCCTTGATCGTGTGCACGATGCCCGAGGTCCGATACATCTCGAACGTCTCGGGATCCATGTTGATCTGGCCGAAGGGATACAGGTAACGGAAGCTCTCGGCCGGGTTCCCGTCCACGAGCAGCAGGTCCGCCACGTATCCCTCCCTGACCAGGCCCAGGCTGGGCTCCATGAGGAAGTCGGCGCTGTTCTTCGTCGCGGTCCGGAGCACTTCCAGGGGGTGCATGCCCGACTCCATCACCAGCTGCAGCTCACGGATGTTGCCGAATCCACCCGTGGACCACTGGTAGTTGTCATCGGTGCCGTAGGCGACCCGGCCGCCCCTCTTATTGAACTCGAAGATCAGGTCGCCCCACAGGTCGTACATGTAGGTCCAGTAGAACTCGTCAAGGGACGTCCAGTTGTACTGGAACGAGGCATGGTTCTCGGGGCTGGGCAGGTGCCAGTCCCACAGGGCCTGGTGGGTGTACTTCTCGTGCCACGGCAGGCCCTGGGCCCGGACGACGTCACGATTGGCCTCGTAGGTCGCCCGGTTGGGCTGCATGGTCACGCCGTATGCCACCAACGTATCCGCCAGGTCGTTGAGCAGCCGGTACCGGGTCTCGGGGTTCTCCCCCACCTCGTACCAGACCTTGGCGGCTTCCCGGAAGCGGTGGTTCTCGTCGTAGAAGTTGTAGTCGACGGGGTAGTCCTGGACGTCCCGGTTCAGGACCGATTCGGCATACCCGTAGTGGTGCACGATCATCGAGACACCGAGCTGGGCGGCGTCCATGGCGTCCACCACGGAGGTGCTGGACGGCTGGATGTGGATGCCCGTCACGCCGCCGGCCTCCTCGACGGCCTGGGCCGCGGCGCCGAACAGCTCGGCGTTCCACGCCAGGTTGTTCAGGTAGACCTGGCGCACGCCCTGGGCTGCCATGGCCCGGGCGATCTCGGGCGCCATGGCCGGGTCCTCGAGCGCCTCGTCGGTGTAGTCGGTGTTGGCGCCCCACCCGTAGATGGGGAACAGCCTCGGCGCCAGGATGTCGTTGTTCTCCACGGCCGCGAGCTGGTCCTGGACCCGATCTTCCTCGGCCGGACCGATGGACGTGACGCCGGTGGCGAGCTGCATGTAGTAGATGTAGTCCAGCGGCAACTCTTCGCCCCGGAGGTGGAGATGCAGGTTGATCATCCCGGGCATCACCGTCATGCCGGTGCCGTCGATGATCCGGTCTCCGGTGAGGCGCTCGATGGGATCGCCTTCCGCTTCCCGGCGCGCGGCCGTGGCGGGATTGAAGTGGCGCATCTCCGCGATCACGTTCCCGGTGATCAGGATGTCATAGGGTCCGACGGTGGGACCCCCGTGCCCCGGGACCACCATCACGTTCTGGAGCACCAGGCTCTCGTACGGGCCCTCGGCCAGGTCCCCGAAGCTCTTCGTTTCGGTGGGCACCGGGCGGAGCTGGACCTTGTCGATCTGGGCCTCGGCGGCCTGCGGCGCCAGCACCGAGAGGCAAAGCAGCCCCGGCAGGATCCATCGCATGTTCGAGCTCGTCCGGGGGCGGAAGCGATGGGCGGCCATGTGTCCTCCTGATTTCGTTCTGGTTCGTGAAGAGCCTCCACCTTACTCTGGAATCAGCGTTCGCGACAGCAAAACCGGCGCCTGAGGGGTCTTATTCAGGTAGCCCTCACAGGTCCGACATACACTCCCCGGGGCAGGAATGAACTCGCACCTACCAGCGATCGCGGCCGCCAGTCTCCTGGTGGTCGTCGTGTCAGCCGCGCCCGGGTCGGACGGAGCCTCGCCCCAGCAACCGTCATGGGCCCCCGCGGCCCCTGCCTGGACCGCGAGCCCGAGCGACTACGGATCCGCCTACGCGGGGGCCGACTCCCTCACCGCCGAAGCCCAGACCGCGGTCATCCAGCGGTACTGCGTGCGGTGCCACAACGACGCCCGGCTGAGGGGCAACCTGAGCCTGGAGCACTTCGACGCCGCCGACGCCGTCGAACAGGCCGAGGTGGCCGAAAAGATGATCCGGAAGCTCAGGGCCGCCATGATGCCCCCGCCCCGGAACCGGCGGCCCGGCGGCGACACCCTGGACGTGCTGGTGGCGTCCATCGAGGAGCGCATCGACGAAACGGCGGCAGCGAGCCCCAACCCCGGCGGCCGCACCTTCCAGCGTCTGAATCGGGCGGAGTACGAGCGGTCGATCCTGGACCTGCTCGACCTGGAGGTCGATGCCGGAGACTACCTGCCGCTGGACACCAAGAGCGCCAACTTCGACAACATCGCCGACGTGCAAATGGTGTCTCCCACCTTGCTGGACGCCTACCTGAACGCCGCTGCCGAAGTCAGCCGTTTGGCCGTGGGCAACGTGGCCGCCACGGCCGCCGAAGCCCAGTACCGGGTACCCCGCTGGGCGTCCCAGGTCGAGCGGGTGTCGGGCGCTCCCTACGGCACGCGGGGCGGAACGTCGGTCGTGCACACGTTCCCCGCCGACGGCGAATACGTCTTCCGACTCTCGTTCCACCACGAGACCACGGGCACGGTGGTGGGCAACGGACGCTCCGCTCTCGACACGGCCGAGCAGCCCGAGCAGGTGGAGATCTCCATCGACGGCGAGCGGGTCGCCCTGCTGGAACTGGACCGTTGGATGCACGTCTCCGACCCCGACGGTGTGAACCTCCGGTCCGAGCCCATCTTCGTCAGCTCCGGACCCCACCGGGTCACCGCGGCGTTCCTCCAGCACTCGGAGGGCCCGGTCCAGGACCTGGTGTCGCCCCACGACTGGTCCCTGGCCAGCACCGCCATCGCCGGCACCTACGGGGTCATGTCGCTCCCGCACATGCGGGACATGGTCATCGCCGGGCCCTACAACGCCAGCGGGGTGTCCGAGTCTCCGAGCCGAGCCCGGATCTTCAGCTGTCGACCGGAAACGAGCGCAGAGGAGCGTCCCTGCGCTACCGAGATCATCGACCGCCTGGGCAGCCAGGCCTTCCGCAGGCCGCTGACCGAAGACGACCGGACGGCGTTGCTGTCGTTCTACGACGAGGGCGTGGCGCTGGGCGGGTTCGAGCTCGGCGTTCGCACCGCCTTGGAAGCCATGCTGGCCAGCCCCCATTTCGTATTCCGGTTCGAAGCGGCGCCCCCGGACGTGCAGGCGGGTCAGACCTACCGGATCACGGACCGGGCCCTGGCCTCCCGTCTCTCGTTCTTCCTGTGGGGCTCGCCTCCCGACGCCGAGCTCCGATCGCTGGCCGAAGAGGGGCGTCTTTCGGACTCCGGCACGCTGGACGCCCAGGTCCGCCGCATGCTGGCCGACCCCAGGGCCGAGGCCCTCGGCACCCGGTTCGCGGCCCAGTGGTTGCGTCTGCAGGACCTGGACAAGGTCCACCCCGACGTCCGGCTCCAGCCCGATTTCCACGCCCAGCTGGCCGAAGCCATGCGGCGGGAAACCGAGCTGTTCTTCTACAGCCTGGTCCGGGACGACCAGAGTTTGATGGAGCTGTATTCCGCAGACTACACCTACGTGAACGAGCGCCTGGCGAAGCACTACGGGATTCCGGGCGTCACCGGCGAGCACTTCCGGCGGGCCGAGTACCCGGACGACAGGCGCATGGGTGTGTTCGGGCACGGCAGCATTCTGACCCTCACCTCCCACGCCGGACGCACGTCGCCCGTGCTCAGGGGCAAGTGGGTCATGGAGGTGCTGCTGGGCACACCGCCTCCGCCTCCGCCTCCGGGCGTCCCGGACCTGGAAGAGACCGAGGGCACGGCCGACGGACAGATGTTGACCGTACGGGAGCGCATGGAAGCCCACCGGGCCAATCCCACCTGCAACTCCTGCCACCGCTTCATGGACCCCATCGGCCTGGCCCTCGACAACTTCGATGTGACCGGAAGGTGGCGGATTCGGGAGAACGGCGCCGAGCTGGACACCCAGGGAGAGCTCTACGACGGCACGCCGGTGTCGAACCCGGCCGAGCTGCAGGCCGCCCTGCTCGCCCGGCCGATCCCCCTGGTGCGGACCTTCACCGAGAACCTGATGGCGTACGGCCTCGGGCGGCGGGTGGAGTACTACGACATGCCCACCGTGCGAGCGATCTCCCGGGATGCAGCGGCCCAGGACTACCGCATGTCGGCGTTCATCCTGGGTGTGGTGAACAGCGACGCCTTCCAGTTGCAGACCGTGGGCACCGTGGCCGAAGACGGCGCGCCCGACCGATGAGACCCAGACGGACCTAGTATGGTGTTACCAAAGTCACTGTGCCATTCGAGCGCCGATGCATCCGGCCCAGCCGCGTTGGCGCTCCTCGGAATAGCGCTGCTATCCCTCGTCCCGCCGCCTTGCTGGATCCGGCGCCTCGACACTCTCGGTGGCTACCGGACTTCGGTAACACCATACTGAGACTCCAGGAGACCTGTTCGACATGGACTTTCTGACTGGCAAGGCGCTTCCGCGTCGCACCTTCCTCCGGGGAATGGGCGCCACCGTGGCGCTGCCCTTCCTCGACGCCATGGTTCCGGCCGGCACGCGCTGGTCCGGCAAGGAGGTAGACCGGACCCGCTTCATCGCCATCGAGCAGGTTCATGGCGCCGCCGGGGCGAACGAGTGGGGCGCCACCCAGAACCTCTGGGCGCCGGCGGCCACGGGCCGTGACTTCGACCTGTCGCCCAGCGCCCTCCACCCTCTGGATCCGTACCGGAAGTACCTGACCATCGTCAGCAACACGGACGCCCGCATGGCCGAGGCGTCCGAGCCCGAAGAGATCGGCGGCGACCATTTCCGGTCCAGCGCGGTGTTCCTGACCCAGGCCCACCCCAAGCAGACCGAAAGCTCGGACGTCTACGTCGGAACGTCCCTGGACCAGTACTACGCCCAGCGCTTCGGGCAGGACACGGCCATCCCGTCCATGCAGCTCTGCATCGAGAACGTCGACCAGGCCGGGGGCTGTGCCTACGGCTATGCCTGCGTCTACACCGACACCATCAGCTGGGCGTCGCCTACCGAGCCCCTGCCCATGATCCGGGATCCCCGGGTGGCCTTCGACCAGCTGTTCGGCGCCGGCGGCACGCCGGAGGAACGGGCGGCCCGTCGGCGCATGAGCCAGAGCATCCTGGACTGGATCACCGACGACGTGGCCGAGCTCAAGCGGTCCCTGGGCCCGAACGACTTGCAGCGTCTGGAACGCTACCTGGACAACGTCCGGGAGCTCGAGCGCCGGATCCAGAGCGTCGAGGCCCGGAACACCAGCGGCGAGCCCCGGGACCTGCCCGAGGCGCCCGCTGGGGTGCCCGATTCGTTCAGCGAGCACGTCAAGCTGATGTTCGACCTCCAGGTCCTGGCGTTCGCCACGGACGTGACCCGTGTCTTCTCGTTCAAGATGGGCCGGGACGCGTCGTCCAGGGTCTATCCTGAAAGCGGGACCGACACCCCGTTCCACCCCGCCTCGCATCACGGTGGCCGGGAGGACGCGGTCCGGGACTTCTACACGATCAACAAGTACCACGCGAGCATGCTGCCGTACCTGCTGGACCAGTTGGCCAGCGTGGACGAAGCGGGCACGCACTTGCTGGACAAGACGATGATCGTCTACGGCTCGCCCATGGCGGACGGCAACCTGCACAACCATCGCCGCTGTCCTCTGATCGTCCTGGGAGGCGCCAACGGAGCGCTGGAGGGCAACGTCCACCTGAGGGCGACGGACGGCACGCCCATGGCGAACGCCATGCTGAGCCTGGCCCACGGCCTGGGCATGGACGACATGACCCAGTTCGGCGACAGCACCGACGCGTTCTCCCTGTCCGCTCCCGGTTCCTCGAACGGATGACCCCGCAGCCGACGATGACGCGCCCGTCTCCGACTCCGTCCCTGGCCCGCGCGCTGGGTGTCCTGCTGGTCTGCGTCACGTTGCAGGGTGCGACGCCGCCGGTGGCGCCGGTGGCCGACGCCGCCATGCGGGGTGACGTCGATGCGGTCCGGGCCCTGCTCGAGGCCGGGGCGGACGTGAACGAGGCCCAGGGCGACGGCATGACCGGCCTCCACTGGGCGGCCGAGCTCGGCAACGCGGACCTGGCCCTGCTCCTGACCGAGAACGGAGCCGATCCGGCGGCGGTTACGCGGCTGGGCGACTACACGCCGCTGCACATCGCGAGCCGGCACGCGGCAGGCCAAGTCGTCGAGGTGTTGCTCGACGCCGGAGCGGACGTGGACGCCCGCACCACTACCGGTGACGCTACTGCGCTCCACTTCGCGGCCGGCGCAGGCGACGCGACCATCGTGGCTTCGCTCCTGGACCACGGAGCCGATCCGAACGCGGCCGAGACCCGGTGGGGTCAGACGGCCCTGATGTTCGCGGCGGCGGGCGGCCGGACCGAGGCAGCCCTCATGCTCCTGGACCACGGCGCCGCCATCGGCACGACGGCCCGGATCCTGGACGTGCCCGCCCGGGACGAGCAGGACCGGGTGGCCCAGCGCCAGCGCGCCGAACGCCTTCGGGCCCTGCAGGCGGGGGGAGCCGTTGCTCAGCCCTCGGACCCGGGTCTCCGGGGCGATACGCCCGTGTTGCCCGCCGAACCGGCCCAGTCGCCGACGGCCGAGCTCAACGAAGGCCAACGGGACCGGCCCGCCCAGCCGATCTCCCACGCCGAGCTGGTAGGCAAGTACGGCGGCCTGACCGCCCTGCTCCTCGCCGTTCGGGAGGGACAGACCGAGACGGCCCTGGCGCTGCTGGACCGGGGCGCGGACATCGACCAGATCAGCGCCGGTGACGAGACGAGCCCACTGCTCATGGCCACCATCAACGGGCACTTCGACCTGGCGATGGCGCTGCTGGAGCGAGGCGCCGATCCCATGGTGGCGAGCCACGCCGGCGCGACGCCGCTGTACACCACCCTGAACACCCACTGGATCCCCAAGTCGAGGCATCCCCAGCCGACCCACGCCACCCAGCAGCGGATTACCTACCTGGAATTGATGGATGCGCTACTCCTGGCCGGCGCCGACCCCAACGCGCGCCTGAGCATGCAGCTCTGGTTCACGACGTTCGGGGACGACTACCTCCGGGTCGACCGCATGGGCGCCACGCCGTTCTGGCGGGCCGCATACGCGCTGGACATTCCGGCCATGCGGCTGTTGGTGGCCTACGGCGCAGATCCGAGCATCTCGACGATCAAGACCCCCGAGCGTCGGTTCCGGGGAGGGCTCGGTGAGCGAAGCGAGAGCGAGCCCGCAGGTCCGGATCCGTCCGGGCTGCCGCCCGTCCCCGTGGGCGGGCCCGGTGTCTGGCCCATCCATGCCGCGTCCGGCGTGGGCTACGGCGAGGGATTCGCGGCCAACATCCACCGCCACGTGCCCGAGGGCTGGGTCCCAGCCGTTCGGTACCTGGTCGAAGAGATCGGCGCCGACGTCAACGCCCGGGACCACAACGGCTACAACGCGGTTCACCATGCCGCTGCCCGGGGTGACAACGAGCTGATCCTATACCTGGTCGAGCAGGGAGCGGATGTCATGGCCGTGAGCCGCAAGGGGCAGACCACGGTCGACATGGCCAATGGACCCGTGCAGCGCATCACGCCGTTCCCCGAGACCATCGCCCTGCTCGAGAGCATGGGCGCCGTGAACAACCACAACTGCGTCAGCTGCTGAAGGCGCCCCCGCCGCGGCGGGTGCACCCTACGCTCCGGGCACCCCCGACGGGGTCGTCCCAACCTCCACGGGCGGGCGCTGGCCTCCCGAATCCCCTGACCGGGCCCAGCCACCCGGGGGCGCCGGTCCCGTCGCCCTCGCCCCCAGGTAGATCGCGACACACCCCCACAGCCCCAGGATGACGCCCATGGTCACCAGTTGGGGTTCCACGCCGGGCGTGAAGGTCCCTGAAACCCCGCCACCTGCCCACAATGCTCCGAAGTTGAAGACGATGTGCAGCAGCACAACCGTCCAGATCGAACCCGCCGAGAGACGCACGCCGGCCAGGATCAGGCCAAACCCGGCGGCGAACACCATCTGAGCCAGGATCACGGTCGATGGGATGTCGGACGCCAGGCCGCCCAGGTGGATACCTCCGAAGGCCAGGGCCGTCGCGAACGATCGCGCCCAGGGCCCTAGACCGGGCAGTCCCTCCCAGAGGGTGCCCCGGAAGATGATCTCCTCCCCGAGACCGCCCCCGAACACCAGCAAGGCCACGCCGAGCACCATCGCCGGGCTCGTGTCCAGGTTCTGGGACCCGGCGAGCATGAAACCCGCGAGCAGAAGCACGGGCAGGCCCAGCCACGCGCTCCGGAGCCGCAGCGGGGCTCGAAAGCCGGCTCGACGGAGCAAGCCCATCCGCCAGAGCACGGCGACGAGGGTCAGCGCGAACGCCACCTCGCCCAGGGGATAAAGGCGAACACCCACAGGGCCCTGCTGCTGGATCGCAGACGCCAGGAATAGCTTCCACACCAAGAAGCTGACAATGAAGAGGCCAGTTACGCGGAGGAGCGGACCCGTGTCCGCGGCTGGTGCTGCTGGTTCGGTTCGCATGGCGACGGTCCCCGTCTCGTGGTATCATATGTGAACAATGATTCGCAATAATAATGCGAATCCATATTCACATGTCAACCCGGAGACCGTGTGACGTCTCGCGAACGATCCGGCGTGGTCGCCCCCAAGCAGAGCCGAGGACACGAAACCCGGACGCGGCTCGTCGACGCCTGTCTGCGCCTGGTGGAGGACCGACCGTTCGAGCAGATCTCCATCGCCGAGATCGCAGCCGAAGCGGGCATGAGCGTGGGCAACTTCTATCGCCGCTTCCGAAGCAAGGAGGCCATTCTTCCCGACCTCTTCGCGGTCTACGAAGCCCGATACGCTGCGTTCTCCGAGAAGATGCAGGCAGTCCCCGAGTTCGGGGACCCGGACCTGGAGGTCCGGGTCGGAGCCCTCGTGCGCCACACGATGTCCCTCCTTCGCGAGAACCGGGGGCTGATCCAGTCCCTGCACCTCTTCAGCCGGTTGCACCCCGAGCTGGTGCCCCCGTCCGCCGTCGAACGGAGGGGGCAGCTCCTGGAGAGGCTGGGTGAGTTGTTCGAGGGCGCGGGTCCGGGCGACCCGATTCTGCAGGGCAAGGTGGCCGCGATGTGCCTGATCAGCACGCTGCGTGAACAGGTGGTGTACCCGGACCAGGCCCCGGCGGCGGCGGTGGGCCTCGACGACGAGGAGCTCGCGGCGCAGCTGGTGGAAGTGGTGGTGCGGTACGTGACCGGCCCGTGATCCGGAGGGGCGTGCGCTTCCTCTGAGCTTGTATCGAAGGCGCTACCGGGCCGGCACGACGGGCAGGATCACCCTGGACGGCCGATCGCCCCCGAAATAGACGGTGTTGTCCGCCGGGATCTGCCGTCGGTTGAGGCCCAGGGGCTCGCCGGTGTTGGGATTCACGTCCCACCTGGGGAAGCTGCTGCTGGAGATGTCCAGCCGGATGCGATGGCCCCTCTTGAAAACGTTGGCCGTGGCGAACGGACGGATCGTGATCTCGTAGACGCGACCCGGCTGGATCAGATCCCGGGTCGGGCGGTCGTCCCGGTAGCTGGCCCGGACGATGGCGTCGGTCAGGTTCATGTCGAAGCCGGTCGGGAAATCCTCGCTGGGTGGATAGACGTCCACCAGCTTCGCCGTGAAATCGGTGTCCACGGCCGTCGACGAGACAAAGAGCCGCACCTCGATCGGCCCGATCACCGTGACGTCCTCCTCCAGGGGTTCCGTCTGGAAGACCAACACGTCGGACCGTGAGCGGAGCGGCAGGTAGGGGGGGCGACTACCTGGGAAATCCGGCCGTTCCCGCTGGTCGTAGGCGCCGTCGCTCAGGCGGGCCGACACCGATCCGCCGAGAGTGGGCACTGGGTGGGACGGGTCGAAGGTATAGGTGGTGGACGCGCCGCTACCCACCGTCGCCTCCAGGGACAGCGATCCTTCGCCGCCGAGGTAAAACGGCGTCGCGTTCGCCTCGGGCGGCGGCCAGTCGTCGAGGTCGCGCCAGTAGCCGCCGTGGGACAGTCGGCCCTCCGAGGTGCGGGTCCCGTCACCGGTGCCCATGACGAAGATGCGCACCGGTGGCTCCGACTCCACCCCCGTGGATCGCCCCTTGAGGAAGTGGTCGAACCAGCGGATGTGGAAGTCGTCGGCGAAGTCGGTGAGGGCCGCCTCCGGGCCGAAATCCACGTCGCCCGCGTAGGTCCGGGCGTTGCCGCTGTGGGTCCAGGGTCCGACGAGGAGGCGAACCGGACCGCCCTTGAGGCGGGCCAGGTTCTCGTAGTTTCCGATGGTGCCCCGGAGGAAGATGTCATACCAGCCCCCAATGTGGAGCTGGGGCACGTCCGCCGTGCCTTCGTAGTACTCGGCCCAGTTCAGGCCGATGCCCTTCCAGAAGTCGTCGTAGTCGGAGCGGGTGAGTTCGTTCAGGAAGTAGTCTTCGAAGGCAGGCGCCGCGGCCAGGGGACTCAGGCCCTTCCGGAGCGGCAGCGCAGCATACCATTCGTGCACGTCTTCGGCCTCGAACAGGGCCCGGACCACGGGGTCCTCCGTCTCCAGGGGAATCTGACGGAACGCCCACGTGAGCTCCCGGCCCAGCTCGAAGGCCCCGCCCTGTCGCACCGCATGGTCCCAGGCATTGGCCATGCCACCCTGGTTCAGCACCATGGCCGCCAGCCCCGGTGGGTCGAGCTTCGAAGCGTCGGCCTGGGTGTGGGCCCCGTAGGACGTGCCCCACATGCCCACCTGCCCGTCGGACCAGGATTGAGCCGCCAGCCACTCCACCGTGTCGTAGCCGTCCGGCGCGTCGAAGCGGTGGTACTTGCTGAACGTGCCACCGGAGCCGTACCGGCCCCTCATATCCTGGATGGCCACGACGTAGCCGCTCCGGGCGAAGAAGCCTGCCTGCTCGTCGAAGCGGCCGCTGCCCTTGCCGTAGGGCGTGCGCTGCAACAGCACGGGAAGCGGCGTCTGCTCGACCTGCCCGTCCCGGGCCGGAAAATAGAGGTCGGTGGCCAGCAGGACGCCATCCCGGGCCACGATCATCACGTCCCGCTCCAGGACGAAGTCGGGGTAGACGTCCTGTGCCTCCGCTGTGGAAAACGCCCCCGCCAAGGCGACCGCGAGCGCCAGCTTCCTCATTCCGAGCTCCGTCCTTCCACGGATTCTGCCGTCGCCCACCCCCCGGCGTCTCCGGCCGCAGACGCCCCGGCGATGCGGCCGAACACGGCGCCCGAGATCAAGCCGGCCCCGCCCGGATAGTTGCCGTAGAACAGTCCACCGACCATCTCCCCGGCCGCGTAGAGACCTGGAATCGCCCGACCCGTGGGATCCAGGACGCGGGCGCCCGTATCCACGTGGATACCGCCGAAGGTGAAGGTGATGCCGCACCGCACCGGGAAACCCAGAAATGGCGGCGTGTCCAGGGGCAGCGCCCAGTTGGACTTCGCCGGCTCGATGCCAACGGTGCACTTGCCGTCCAGGGCGTGGGGCTCGTACTCGCCGGGCTGCACCGCCGCGTTGTACTCGGCGACCGTAGCGACGAAGCCGTCGACGTCGATGCCCATCTGTGCCGCCAATCCAGCGAGGGAATCGTCCTCGTAGCGGGTGGTGTCGTCCCGGGAGTACTCGGCTCGGAGCTGGTCCGCGACCCGGCCGTCGAAAATCTGAAAGGCGACTCCCTCGGGTTGTCGTAGCACCTCCCTGCCGTAGCGGGCGTACGTGTAGTTCCGGAAGTCCGCCCCTTCGTCCACGAACCGCTCGCCGTCCCGATTCACGACGATGCCCAGGGGATACGAGTGCTTCTTGAAGACGTCGCCGGGCTTCTCGAAATCCCCGGACTCGGGGGCTCCCAGGTCCATGGCGACGGCGTGGCATCCTTCCCAGTCGCCCCACGCCTCGGCGTTCAGGTCCAGGGCCATGCGCAGGCCGTCGCCCGTGTTGTGCCGGGTGCCCCGGACGATGGCCCGGGACCATTCGACTCCCAGGAACTCGTCGCGTAGACCGCGGTTGGCCTCGAAGCCCCCGCAGGCCAGCACGACGGCATCTGCCTCCAGGACCGCTTCCCCGCCGGGCCTGGCCACCCGGACGCCGACGACGACTCCGTCCTCCACGACCAGGCCGGTGGCCCCCGTTTCGTAGCGCACCTCGACCCCCAGCTCTTCACAGCGGGAGAACAGCGCGCCCATGAGCCCGATCCCTCGCCCCTGGGCCCGGAGCACCAAGCCGCCCCAGAAGCGGTGTTTGCCGCCTGACTCGAAGGCCTGGTTGTCGTAGATCGGCGCGAACGAGACGCCGTGCGTCGTCATCCACCGAAGCGTATCCAGCGAGCGGCCCGCCAGGACCGGCGCCAGGTCCGGGTCCACCCGTCCGTCCGACACCCGCTCCAGGTCCGACAGGAAGGCGCCCGTGGGGTACGATCCCATATCCAGGGCTCCGGCCTCGTCGTCGTCCATCCAGGGCATGACCGTGCGCAAGGCCTCCAGGTCGTCGTACGCCGTGCGGATGGCCCCGTCGGTGAAGTGGGAATTCCCACCCCGCTCCTTTCGTGGCGCCTTCTCCAGCACCACGACATCAGCACCACCCTCACGGGCGGATAGGGCAGCGCACAGAGCGGCGTTGCCCGCCCCCACCACGACGATCCGCATCAAATCAGTCCCAAGCTGGCCAGGGGATCGAACAGGGACACGGGCCAGTGAAGGCCCAGCATCCCACCGACGAATACGAGAAAGAGTACCACCGCCGTGCCTGCGAGGCCGGCAGGCACCGGAGCCACCCTACCCTCCCTCCGCAGAAAGGCGAACACGAACGCACCGCTCGCCAGCACGAAGCCCACCACCGCGGCAGCCGCGAAGTACGCTCCGAGCCAGAGTAGATACGGGAGCACGCCTCGGAAGGCCACCGCATCCGTGGCTGCCGCTTCGGTCTCCGGTCGTCGGGCCGCAGCCGCCAGCTCGCCCAGACCCAGCAGCACACCCAACACCCCGACGAAGACGGGGTAGATCCTTGCCCGGGGCGGAAACGTCAGCGCCATGGCTCCGGCGGCCCCGAACAGCAGGAGCAGCACGACGAGCACCGGGGTCCGTTCGGCGAAGCGGCTCATGCGTGCGCCTCCCGGCGAACCCGAACGCCCAGCACCGTCAGGACCGCCGTCATCGCACCGATCAGGAGCACACCCGGCTCGAACAGCCACGACCAGCCGTACCGGGTCATCGAGATCCAGAGGTTGCGCTCGATGCTCGGAGCCAGGACGAATCCGATGAGCACGGGCGGCAGGGGGAATCCCGCCCGGCGCAGCGACCACCCCATCAGTCCGATCACGACGAACGCCAGCATGTCTCCCCAACTCCGGGTGCTCTGGTAGGCCCCCGCCAACATGATCACGAAGAGGAACGGGGCCAGGACCGAGGCCCGAACCCTGGACAGCTTCGCGACCACGCCGGAGAGCGACACGCACGCCAGGGCCCCGAAGACGTTGGCCAGGGCCAGCGTCCAGACGATCAGGAGGGTCACGTCCAGGTCGCTGCGGATCATGCGGGGTCCGGGCTGGAGCCCCAGCAGCACCAATCCCCCCAGGAGCACGGCGGTCGTACCACTGCCCGGAATGCCGAACAGAAGGGTCGGGATCAAGGCGCCCCCCTCCTTGGCGTTGTTGGAGCTTTCGGGCGCGATCACGCCGCGGATGTCGCCCTTGCCGAAGTTCTCCGCGTCCTTCGAGGTCTGTGCGGCCACTCCGTAGCTGATCCAGTCCACGACCGCGCCACCCAGGCCGGGCACGAATCCCACCCCGACGCCCAGGAGCGACGACCGCACGACCAGCGCCTTTTCCCGGATGACGTCCCGTAGGCCCTGGCGCCACCCCCGGTCGACGGGCATGGCGTCCTTGCCCGCGATGCTCGAGCCGGTGGCCAGGAGGTCCAGGAGCTCGGGCAGGGCGAAGAGCCCCAGCGCCAGCACCGCCAGCGGAACCCCGTCGTACAGGTACAACTGGCCGAACGTGTAGCGGTAGAACGGCGTGGCCGGCGCGGCGCCGATGGATCCGATCAGGAGACCGAGGGCCGCCATCAGGGCCCCCCGGAACGGATACCGCCCCGACAGGATGCCCACCATCGACAGGCCCAGCAGCGCCAGCATGAACAGCTCCGGCGACCGGAACGCGAGCACCAGGGGCCGGGCCAGGGGCAGGATGGCGAAAAGGGCCGCGGCTCCGAGAATGCCCCCCAACATGCTGGAGAAGAACGCGGCGCTCAGGGCCCGGGCCGCCTGCCCCTGCCGGGCCAGGGGGTAGCCGTCGAGGATCGTTGCCTGGGATCCGGACGAACCCGGAACGCCCAGCAGGACCGACGGAAAGGTGTCGGCCGTGTGGACCACTGCCGCCATGCCGATGAGCATGGCGATCGCCGAGTCCGGATCCATCCCGAAGAGAAACGGCAGCAGCAGCGAGAGCCCGACCGTGCCACCCAGTCCGGGCAGGATCCCCACCGCCAGCCCCACCGCGACGCCGCCCAGCATGAAGGCCAGGTTGGCGGGCTGGAGCAGGGTCAGCAGTGCCTGGACCGCGGCCTCAGCCATCCGGCAACCTCACGTCGTACGTGTCCCGGAGGAACGTGACCAGCCACGTCCGGGTCTCCGGCGACATGGACATGGAAGCGTCCAACGCCCGATCCACGTCTGCACCGAAGTAGAAGTCGTAGCCTCCCAGGAGGCGCTGGGCGAGGGCCTGGAACTCGGGGTCGTCCACGGCGGCCCTGGACGCTTCGACCAGGCGCTCGATCACGGGTTCAGGGGTCGCTCCGTGAGTCCAGAGGTTCTTCTGCGCGCTGAAGCCGGCCACCAGCACGGCCCGGTAGGCGGCCCAGTCGATGCCCGAGGGGGGCCGTCCATGGCACGTCTCGTACGCATCGGCCAGGCTGGGCAGGTCGGAAAACACCGGGTCCCTGACGACTCGCCCCTGGTCGTCCAGCTGACCGAAGCTGTAGAGGGGCACGGCCAGGCCCTCTTCGACCAGGGGGACCACGTTGGCCAGGTAGGCTGGACTGGTCTGGTAGTCCAGGTTGGTCTCACCCTGCTCGAACGCCACCCGGGCGGTTCCCTTGCCCGCGTATCCCAGGACCTCCAACACGTCCAGTCCCAGGAGATCGAAGGACAGGAGGGGGACCATGTCCAGGCCCGTCGGCGAGATCCCGCCATACACCAGGAGCTCGTCCGTCGAGCACAGGTCCGCAACGTCCCGGATGCCCAGGTCTGCCGACACGTAGACGACGCCGCCGACGGGCGATCCGACGATGCCGCGGAACGTGCCGAAGTCGTAGCGAACCGCGGGTTCGCCCAGAATCTGGGGGAAGACGTTGGAGCCGCTGGAGATGAAGAGCGAGCTGCCGTCGGGCTCCCGCCTCAGGGCGAACACGTTCCCGCCCTGCACCCCCGACGCCCCCGGAACGTTGACCACCTGAATCGCCGTCGAGTCGCCCAGGTGCCGCTGCAGGTAGGGCGCCAGGGCTCGGGCCCACTGGTCGGAACCGCCGCCTTCGCGGAAAGGCACGATGACCTCGATCACGTCCGTGTCGCCCCGACCGCAGCCGGTCAGGGCGAGTGCCAACAGCAAGGGTCGGAGCAGCCTTCCTGGACGCATGGACTCTAGCATACGCGGGAGTCCCGCTTAGACAAGAGTTTACTTGCCCCGGATGCCGGCGGGCGCGACTCTCCGAGCGGCACCAGACGCTCCCCAGCGAAGCGCCGTCGGAAGCGACGGGGGATTCGCGACGTCGGGGTGTCCCCCCTCTGACCCTGAACCCCGGAGGTCCCGTGCAGTCCACGATTCCCCTGCTCCGGTTGGTGTTGGCCCTGGCGCTGTTGTTGCCCGCTCCCGCGTTCGCCCAGGAGGCCACCCATCCCCTGGACGAGCTCACGGCGGCGGAGCACTGGGCCCTGTACGAGACCCTCCGAGCCCACGACGGCGTCGAGGACGACGCCGAGTTCCTCTACGCGGGCCTGGCCGAGCCGTCCAAGGCCACCGTGCTGGCCTGGCGCCCGGGGGATCCGTTCCCGCGACGCGCCCGAGTTCACCTGGTCCAGAGCCAGGTGGGATACGAAGCGGTGGTCGACATCGCCTCCGGCGAGGTGGTGGCGTTCGACGAGGTTACGGACCGCCAGTACATGTGGGCCCCCATGGACGACGCCACATTGAGGGAGCTCAAGGAGCATCCCGAGATGGCCGCCGCCTTCGAGGCTCGGGGCATCACCGATCTGACCAAGGTGCAGTGCGGGGTCGGTTCCGACGCCTACTTCGACACCGAAGAGGAGCGGGGACGCCGAGTGGGCCGCGCCCAGTGCACCAACCAGGTGGGCCGGGTGTCGGGGCTCGGCGTGCCGATCGAGAACCTGGTGGCCGTCGTGGACCAGCATACCGGCGAGGTCCTCCGGGTCATCGATGACGGCCCCACCGGGGCGACGCCCCCGTCTATCGGCGAACACCACGACGAAGCCGTGGGACCGGCCCGGGATCCCCTGCCCCCCCTGATTCTGAGCCAGCCCGAGGGGCCTGGATACGTCCTGGACGGCCATCAGGTGAGTTGGGAGGGCTGGTCCTTCCAGTTTCGCGTGGATCAGCGCCGGGGCATCGTCCTGTCCCGGGTCGGGCACGAAGGGGAGGACGGCTTCCGGTCGGTCCTGTACCAGGCGTCGCTCTCCGAGCTGTTCGTGCCGTACCACGATCCGTCGGAGCCGTGGAATCACCAGGCGTATTACGACCTGGGCACGTATCCATCGGCCTTCGGCGGGGTGGCCAGCGCCATGGAGCCGGGTCGGGATTGCCCGGCCCACGCCACGTTCTTCGACACGTGGGTGATCCAGCCCGACGGATCTCCGAAGGAACGCCAGCGCGTGGCCTGCCTGTTCGAGCAGCCCGGGGCCGAGCCCGCCTGGCGGCACACCCGAGACGGAGGTGTGGTCGAGAGTCGGGCCCGTCGCGACCTGATCCTGCGCATGGTCATGGGAGCGGGGAACTACGACTACCTGTTCGACTGGGTGTTCAAGCAGGACGGGGCCATCCGGGTCAACCTGGCAGCCACGGGCATCGACCAGATGAAGTCGGTGGCGTCCCCGAACGCGGTCATGTCCGGCGGCGGGGACAATGGCGACAACGGAGACAACGGCGGGGACGACGACCGCTACGGCCGCTTCGTCGCGCCCCACCTGGTGGCCGTGAATCACAGCCACCTGTTCAACTTCCGCTTCGACTTCGACATCGACGGCCAGGACAACACGCTCATGGTGGATCGCCTGGTCACCGAGGTGCAGGGCCAGGACAACCCCCGGCGCAGCGTGTGGCGGGTCGAGACCGACGTGGCCCGGCGGGAGGACGACGCCAAGCGGACCGCTTCGCTGACCGCTCCGGAGTACTGGCGGGTCGTGAACCCGTCACGGGTCGGCCCCACCGGGTACCCGAGCGGCTACATGATCGAGGGACACGGCATCAAGACGCTAATGAGCCCGGACGACTACCTGCAGCAGCGGGCGGGCTTCAGCGACCACACGCTCTGGGCAACGCCGTGGAATCCTTCGGAGCTGTTCGCCGCCGGTGATTATCCCACCAACAGTCGGGCGGGAGAGGGCCTGCCCGCCTGGACCGCGGACAACCGGTCCATCGAGAACACCGACATCGTGGTCTGGTACACCATCGGCTTCCACCACGTGGCCCGGCCCGAGGACTGGCCGATCCTGCCCCTGGAGCTCCACGGGTTCAACCTGATTCCGGCCGCATTCTTCGAACGGAATCCCGCCATCGACCTGCCGCGGTGAACCCTTGGGCGGGCGGGGGCGCGTCGTGCGCTCCTACCCGCCCCTGTCTTCACTACGCCACCCAGCCTGTCCTCGCCCTGACGCCCGCCGCGGCTCGCGCGGCGTCCACGGCCCCCGCTACCCCGGAAACAAGAGTTTGCTTGACCGCTCGCCGGTCTCCGCGACTTAGTGGAGGCGAGGACGGTGGCGACCTTCCCCCCAGGAATGCCGCTGTTCCGCCCTCCGACGACCCAGACGATCGGGTCCGCCGGCCGCCGCCAGGTGGCCGGACCCGCCATCTCGGCGCGCCCGTGGGCCCTCCGCGGTGACGGGTGTTCCTCCATGCGCATGTCCGGGCTCCGTCCCGGTTCCGTGTCCCTGACCTCAGGGACCCATTCCCCCAGATGGGAGGCGACATGAAGCGCACCGTCCTCGCTCTGCTGGCGCTCTCGATCGCACCTGGTCCCCTGAACGGCCAGGATCAACCCGACGTCGCGAAGGTCTACGTGGGATACTTCCAGGTGGGCTTCGGCGACATGGCCGAGTGGCTCCAGATCTACAACGAACACTCGGTGCCGTTGATGGACGCGCTGGTCGAAGAAGGGGTGATCACCGGCCACGGGGCCCACATCCATCACACTGGCGGCGAGTACAACTTCCGCCAGGCCATCCGGGGCAACGCGGATACCGACTTCGACGTGTTCTGGGCCGAATACCTCGGTCGCATGGCCGAGCGCAACGCCCAGGCGTTCGAGCGGGCCAACCGCCTGATCCGGGCTCACGCCGACGAGATCTGGGACATCACGCACATCAACGTGAGTGGCACGCCGGCTCGGTACTTCTACGACGCCCACTTCCAGATCAACTTCGCCGACATGGAGGAGTGGAACCAGCTATGGGCCGAGACGTTCCGCCCGCTGCTGGAGGCGGGCGTGGCCGACGGCTCGCTGACGGGTTACGTCGAGGAATTCCACAACACCGGTGGTCGCTTCAACTGGAAGGTGATCACGATGTTCGACGACTGGGACGTCTTCGACGAGTTCAATGACGCGATCTACGCGAACATCCCGCTGGACCATCGGATCTGGGACCTGATCGGGTCCCATGACGACGTGCTGTGGGAGCAGATGCCCGCCGCGGACGGGAACTGACCCGGCGGACCAGGACGGGAGGGTGCCCGGTCCGTCCCCGCCGGCACCCGCCCCGCCTCGACCAACCCTGCGTTCACTGGTCCGCGTCCCTATACTGAGGCCGAACCCTCGTCCTGGAGACGCCCCATGCCCGTGATCCGATTCCTGCTCTCGGCGGCCCTGCTAGCGCTGCTCACCGCCCCACTCACCGCCCAGGCGCCGCCCGACTTCCTGGCCGAGTTCGACGGTCAGTTCAACGCTTCGGCGCGGAAGTTCGTCGCCCTGGCCGAGGCCATGCCGGTGGAGAGCTACGACTGGGCGCCCATGGAAGGCACGGCCACGGTCGCCGAGGTCTTCATGCACGTGGCCCGCTACAACTACTACTACCCCGACGACGCGATGGACCTGGATTCGCCGATCCCGGCCAGCGAATACGACCGCTGGGAAGGCGGCGTCACCGAGAAGGCCCAGGTCGTGGAGATCCTGTCGGAATCGATGGACTACGTGCGCGAAGTGGCCGGGTCCATGTCGTCGGAGGACCTGAACCGGATGACGCGCCTGTACGGTCGAGAGGTCGGCGACTGGGCGGTCCTGCTCCAACTCGTCACGCACATGAACGAGCACCTGGGACAGTCCATCGCCTATGCCCGAATGAACGAAGTCGTCCCGCCCTGGTCCAGGTAGACCAGCCGCGGACGGCGACCCGTCAGGCGGAGCCTTCGGCGGCCGTGGACCGGGCCCTGCGCCATCGCGTCCAGGACACGAGCAGGGCCATGGCCGAGAGCGGAATGACGAAGCCGGTCATGATCACACCGAAGTTCCGTGACACGGCCGGGTGGACCGCCTCCAGCACCAGGTACGAGATGTAGGAGATGTAGTAGCCCAGGAACACCGCGCCTTCGCCTCGGCTGATGCGGCTTCCGGTCAGGAAGATCGGAAGCGTGGCGGCCGCCGCCGCGATCATGAACGGCAGGTCCAGGCGAAGCGCTTGCTCGGACACCGGAATCCCACCCGGCGCGACGATGGCCGCAAGCCCAAGCACCCCGAGGATGTTGAACAGGTTGCTGCCTACGACGTTGCCCACAGCCATGTCGGTCTGATCGCGCGCTGTCGCCATCAGAGAAGCGACGAGCTCGGGCAACGACGTGCCCAGTGCCACCACCGTCAGGCCCACCACGAGCTCGGGGAACCCGAAGGCCAGAGAAACCGTCACGGCTCCCCCCACCATCCACCGAGCTCCCAGAGCCAGCAGGCCCAGGCCCGCCAGCAACCAGGTGAAGCGGAAGGCGGTGTGACCCAGCGTCGGTCGATCCGCGTTCTTCTCGTCCGGGTCCCGGTGGTTCTCGGCCCGGCTGCGACGAATCGACCACACGTTGTAGGCGATGAGCGCACTGAAGAGCCAGATGCCGTCCAGGGTGCCGACCGAACCGTCCAGGCAGATGAAGTACAGCAGAAACGACGCCACGATCATGATCGGTACGTGGTATCGGACCACCTGACTCGAGACCACCAGGGGCGTCACCAGCGCGCAAGCCCCGAGGATGAGCAGCGTGTTCGCAATGTTGCTGCCAATGACCGAGCCCAGCGCCAGGTCGGTTGAGCCGGTCAACGCCGATTGCAGCGTGACCGCGAACTCCGGGGCACTGGTGCCGAACGCCACCACCGTGAGTCCGATGACCAGCGGACTGATCCGGGCGGCCAGGGCCAGGGTGCTGGCACCCCTCACCAGCAACTCGCCGCCCAGGACCAGGAGCACCAGGCCGCCGATGATGTGTAGCGCGGGCGCAGCTAGGCTTCCAGTGCCGATATGCCGGACTCCTCGACCGGTGTGAGACGCTGTTGATGGTGTGTGGCTGGCTCTTTTGAAGGGGGCGTCATGATGGGAACTCAGCGGGCCGGGGTCAATGCGACCTTGCGCGACGCACTGCGGTGGGCCCCTTTCTCTTCCAGTCTTTTTCGCTGCGTCCCTACGGCCTCCCTCGGCCAAACCACTCGTATCCGGAGGTTCCCCCATGGTCCGATTGGCCCTCGTCGTACTCGCGCTCTCGATCCTCCTGCCGGCGACCGCCTTGGCGGCCCAGGACGTCGTACACGTCAACCCGCGGTCGGCCGACGACGCGGACGCGCTGCCCTTCAGCGGCGCCGTGTGGGTCGGCAACACCCTGTATCTGTCGGGCACCATCGGGCTGGACGAGAACCAGCAGGTGCCGGACACGCCCGAGGAAGAGGCGCGCCTGGTGATGGAGAGCTTCAAGGCGACGCTTGAGGCGGCGGGGCTCACGCCGGACGACCTGGTCACGGTCACGGTATACTGCTCCGACGTGGCCCATTACGCGGCCTTCAACGAGGTCTATCGCACCTACTTCACCGACAACTTCCCGGCCCGGGCGTTCATCGGTTCCGGCACCCTGCTGTTCAACGCCCGCTTCGAGATCCAGGGAATCGCGGCACGCAGATAGCACCGCTCACGCCCTGGATTCGATCGGGCGGTCCAGCGATGGATGCGGATCCGGACGATCCAGGCGATGGATTCGGATCCGGACGGTTTCCGGACAGCGTTCTGACGCCGACCGGACCCGCGACGAGGCGCGAAGACGTCATCTTTCCATGGGCGGTCCCGTCGGCCCCCAGGCCGGCGGGTCGTGGTCTGAGTCCCCGGGTGAACCCGTCACGGCACGGAGTAAGACGATGAAGAAGACGAGGATGGCCAGGGTCGTGGCCACAACGCCCTGGGTGCCGTTTGCCATGGCGGTGTCGGTCAGCGCCGCCGCCGCCCAGGACGGGACTGCGGGGCCCGAGTCCGTCACCAGCCGCCAGGCGGACTTCGACGTCCAGGTGGTCGCCACCGGGTTCAGCCAGCCCTATGGCATGGTATTCCTCCCGGACGGCCGACTGCTCGTCAGCGACCGAGAAGCCCCAGAGGGCATCTTCGCGATCGACGTGGCATCAGGCGTCCGAACCCCGATCCCGGGGCTCCCCGGCGTACACTTCGTGGAAGACGACGGCACCGGCGTCTTCGACCTGATTCTTCACCCCGAGTACGAAGACAACGGCTGGATCTACGTCGACTATGCCCACCGCACGGCCGACGGCATCACGCTGGCGGTCTCTCGGGTCCGGCTGGAGGGCACTCGCTGGGCCGACCACGAGCGTCTTCTGGTCATCGAACCGGCCGTTCCGGACAATACGGCCCACCTGGGATCCCGCCTCGCTCTCCGGGACGGCTACCTGTTCGTGACCATGGGAGAACGGTATTCCCTCCGGGACCAGGCCCAGGACAACGGGAACCACAACGGTACGGTCCTGCGCATCCACGACGATGGTCGGGTCCCCGACGACAACCCCTTCGTGGGCGTTCCCGGCGCGCTGCCGGAGATCTGGACGTACGGACACCGGAACGCCCAGGGGCTCGTCTTCCATCCCGATACGGGCGACCTGTGGCTCAACGAACACGGGCCCAAGGGCGGAGATGAGATCAACATCGTGCGCCCCGGGCGGAACTACGGGTGGCCCGTGATCACCTACGGCACCGAGTACGACGGCGAAGGGGGCGGTCCCATCGGGGACGGGATCGCCAGCCACGCCGGCATGGAACAGCCGGTCTACTACTACCGGCCCTCCATCGGGCCGTCGGACATGATCTTCTATCAGGGAGACGCGTTCCCCGACTGGCAGGGCGACGTGTTCGTCGGGGCGATGGCCCTCCGGCACCTGAACCGCCTGGAGATCGTCGACGGCCGCGTCATCAACGAGGAGCGCTTGCTCGAAGACCGGAACTGGCGCGTGCGGGCCATCGAGGAGGGACCGGACGGATCGCTCTACCTGGGCGTGGACGCCGGCATGATCGTGCGACTGTCTCCCACCCCGTAGGCGCCTCTCGACAGCTCGTCGCCGGGGCCGCGGACCCGCTCACCCTCCGGGACCCCGTGGCCCGCTCACATCCGGAGGCCCGGGACCGCTCACTGCCACAACCGTCGTCCCCGAGACGAGCGGGGGGCCGTCAGATCTCGAGCTCGAACTCGGCCCGGCCCATCGTCTGCCCGTTGACCTGCAGCTCGACGGCGTGGGTGCCCGGATAGTAGACCCGTGTGGTGATCGGCTTGATCGCATGGGCCCGAGTGGACGCGATGGGCTTGTCCGGGTGTAGGGTCAGGTCCTTCCACTTGAAGACCTTGGGCGACGTCGTGCCGTTGGCCTTCCGGTGATGGATGACGTAGTCGATCATGAGCCGCTGCGGCAGATCGCTCCTGGAGACCAGCGCCATCTCGAAGGTCATGGATTCGCCCAGCCGTACCCGGGGCGTCGTCACGTTCAGCGCCTCCAGCGACACCGTAGGAGATCGGTATCCCAGGGCATCGAGGGCCCCCGGGTGCCCCTTCTTCAGCAGGGTGCGAAGGGCGTGACGGACCAGTCGTGCCCGGGGCTGGGGCGCGTCCGCCAGCCAGGCTCGCGCGATGTCGACCGTCCGGTCCGGGTGGTCCTTGGCGATGTCGTTGAGATGGTTCGCCACCGACCGGCGAACGTACTCCGACTCGTCGTCCCGGAGGCGCTCCAGCAGGGGCAGCATCGGGGACGGGTCCTCGATGAACATGGGCAGCTGCATGGCCCAGGGCAGTCGAGGCCGGGATCCCTCGGAGACGAGACGCCTCACGTGGTGGTTCGGGTCTTCGACCCACCGCTCCAGAACCCCCAGCGCCCGGTCCGGGTCGGCCAGGATGAACGTGCGGATCGCGAACTCGGCGCTGAACCGTGACGTCATGTCCCGGAGCAGCTCCATCGCCGCTTCGAAGTGGTCGAGCCCCCGCATGGAAACCACCTCGGTCATGGGCATGACCGCCCACCCCCGGATCCCCTCGCCGTCCATCTCCGGAATGGACGCGTCGCTCTCGCTCTCCGGGTGGAGGCTCTCGCGTAGGACCCGGGCAGCCGCACCGAAGTCCGAGGGGAGCGCGCCCGCCAGGGCGGTCGCGATCTGGGTGCTGCGAGCCTTCAGCTCCAGGTCGTCCAGGCCGGCCGAGGCCTGTGCCACGAAGCCGGCCTCGTCGAAGGTGCTCTCGACCGCAGCGCTCGCCCGGGCCAGGTGCCCGGCCATGACCTCGACCAGGGCTCGATTGAACGCATTCTTGAACGGCTCGGGCATGGCGCTCTACGGCAGCGGTCCGGTTCCATCCAGGATCGGGTCTTTCGTCCCGGTCATTTCCCACCGGGTCAACGAGACGGGAATCACACCGGTGTCGAAGAAGTCGTCGAAGAAGCCGCCCACGGTGAACGCGTCGCCCTTCATCAACGCGTCCTCCGCCATGAGCTCTTCGATCTGGATCTTGCCGGACAAGTAGCTCGTGCCGTACCCGGGCTGACGCAGGTACAGGTGCTGTTCGCCCCGGACCAGGTTGCCGTCCGGCAGCCACCCACGGGGCGTCCACCGGGTCGCGTGCTCCACCGCCTGTTCCATGTCGAACTCGTTCCCGTGCAGATAGAGACCGCTGAGGGCCCGAGCCGCCCGCTGGGCCAGCATGATCCAGATCAGCTCACGGGTCCGGGGGGCCTCGTCGAAGAGTCCGGCGTGCATGAACATCTCCTCCACCCCGGTGGCGAGCCCTTCCGATCGGTGGTCGAAGATGTTGTAGAGCGACGCCACCGCCCGAATGGGACTCTCGTGGGGATCCTCCCGCATGCGGGCCAGCTCGATCCAGTGGTGCATGTGGGTGCGCATGGCCAGCGGATCCCGGTACGTGACCTCGCTGAAGAAGTTGCGGATCTCGCCTGGTTCAGCCGGGGTGTAGCTCCCGTTCACGGCCCGCAGGGCGGGATCCATCCACGCCTGGAGCGTGTGGATCTCCTCTTCCTCGAGAAACGCCATGTAGAGATCCACGGCTTCGTTCAGGGCCCGGTCATACTCCTCGGGGCTGGAGATCCGCTCCAGCTCCGGCAGGTCCCGGTTGCGATTCTCTTCCAGCCGAAGCGAGGAATGGGCCCGGGCCAGCTCGCGGCGCATGAGGGTGACCTGTTCCTCCCACGAGAACGGCACCAGGTGCACGTTCTGCATGTACCACGTGTAGTTGTCCTTCCCCACCCCCGAGGGCCCCGTCTTGCCCGGGGCCTCGGCGGCCAACCACTCCCGGAACGCGTCGCTGGCCTCGATCGCGGCGACCACGGCGGCGTCCAGCTCTTCGCTGGTGCCGGCCACCCGTTCTCCGAAGGCGGCGAGGTCCGCGCTCTGGAATCGGAACGACCGATCGCCTGCGAGCCACAGGTCCCGCGCGTTGCTGTCCGCGAGATTCGTCCGAGCCTGCTCCAGCAGCGCGGGAATCGCGCCGATCCCCTGGGCCAACTCGGCAGCGTCTTCGTCGACCAGGGGGTACTCGTAGGTCCAGAAGTCGATCCACCCGTGGATGACCGGGCCCTCGTGGGCCGGCACGTCGCTCTCCGCGGGGTAGATTGTCACGTAGAAGGCCGGGTCCCTGGCCCAGGGCAGGCGCACCCGGTGGTCGAAGTCCAGTCCGTTCATCTCGGCCCGCACCAGGTGCCAATCCACCTGCTGCTCGACGGGCCAGGCCGACGGACTCAAGGCGTCCAGCCGATCGATCCACGCCGGCAACGCCGCGTGCTGGGCGGACATGGCGGCGGCGGTGTAGTCCGGCACGCCGTCCGTGAACGCGGGACGCTCGAATTCCCGCCACTCGGCGAAGAGCTCGACCAGCTCGTCGTAGCTGCCTCCCTGGGCGGATGACGTGTCGGCGCAGCCGGACGTGGCCAACCCGCCAACCACCGTGGCGAGCACCACTGGCCGGAGAAACGGGTTCCGGCGACCGCGTGGTGTCGAGGGTCGGGCACGGGTTCCGTCGATCGGGGCGACGCTGCGAGCGGACATGGTTGATCTCCGAGCCGTTCGTTCATGTGCAGTCGAGGGCGGCCACGGTAGATCCGGTACGACGGTGGGGGCAAGGGCGACGCCTACCCGCCGAGCGCCTCCAACGGGTCGACCCGAGTGGCACGAAACGCCGGCGCAGCTGCGCCCAACAGCGCCACGGCCAGAAGAACCGTCGTCAGCAGCGGCCCTGCGGGCGCCACGCCGAAGACGGTGGCGGTGAGGATCCGGGTGAGTCCGAAGGACAGTACGGTGAAGGAGCCAAGGGCTCCTAGGAAGCCTCCCCGCCGTCCGCACCGGGTTCGTCCCCGGTCTGGCCCTCGTACCCTTCCGAGGTCCCCGATTCAGACGTCAGGCCGAGGCCCCGACCCAGTGCGTCTACCAGGGTCGCCAGCGTCTTGACCCGGGCATAGCGCTTGTCGTTGCCCTCGACCACGGTCCACGGCGCGGTCCGGGTGCTGGTCTTCAGGAGCATGTCTTCGACCGCGGCGTGGTACTGGGGCCACTTCTCCCGATTGCGCCAGTCCTCCTCGGTGAGCTTCCAGGACTTGTACCCGATCTGGGACCGTTGCTCGAACCGCCTAAGCTGTTCGGCCCGGCTGATGTGGAGCCAGAACTTCACCAGGACGATGCCCTCGTCCACCAGTTGGCGTTCGAAGTCGTTGATCTCGCGGAACGCCCGGCGCCAGGCCGGTGGTGGAGCGAACCCCTCCACCCGTTCCACCAGCACGCGGCCGTACCAGGACCGGTCGAAGATGACCACCTGTTTGTCTTCGGGCGGAATCAGTCGCCGCCAGAAGCGCCAGAGGTAGTGGCGGAGCGCGTCGTCCCCTACCGGCGCGCCGATGGCATACACGTGATACCCCCGGGGATCGAGCTTTTCGGTCGCCCGCCGGATGTTGCCACCTTTGCCGGCCGCATCCCACCCCTCGTACACGACGACGGCGGAACGGCGCTCCTGGTAGAGGCGAAGGGCCAGGTCACGGAAGGCCAGCTGCAACTCGAGAAGCCGGATCCGATACTCGTCGCGGGAGATCGTCCGGGTCAGGTCGATGGTGTCGAGCACGGTCAAGCGCCTCCGTCGCTGTCGAGTTCGTCCGCCCCGGGCACGACGGCTCCCTCCTCGGCCCATTCGTCCTCCGGCACTGGGAGGCTCCTGGCCTCCAGCCCCGCCTCGAGTCGGTCGCGGACCGTCTCGAGGACCTTGATGCGGGTCCAGAACCGGTCCGTCGCGGCGACGATCGTCCAAGGCGCCCACTCGGTTTCCGTCCGCTCCAGCGCCTCTTCCGTCGCGTCCAGGAACTCGTCATACCGGGCCAGGTGCTCCCAGTCCTCCGGGTCCACCTGCCATCGGGTGTGCTCATCCGCCGACAACTCCTCCAGCCGACGCCTTTGCTCCGGCTCGTCGATATGCATGAAGAACTTGATCACCTCGTAGCGGTCGTCGGCCAGGGCTCGCTCGAACGTATTGATGTCCCGGAAGATCAACGTCCGATCCGGGGATCCGTCGGTTCCCTCCACCCGCTGAACCAGCACGCGCCCGTACCAGCTCCGATCGAAGATCGCGAGCGAGCCGTACGCCGGCACCAGGCGCCAGTAGCGCCACAGCCAGGGCATCTCGCGCTCGTAGCTGCGGGGCTGCCGGACCCGGTGGATCTCGAATCCCCGGGGCTCGAGACGCTCGGTGAGCTTTCGGATGGAACTGCCCTTCCCGGCCGCGTCCCAACCCTCGAACACGATGATCGCGGACACGCCGTGCTCCCAGTACGCCCGCTGCAGCCGGTGGAGGTAGGACTGGAGGGGCCGGAGTCGGATTCGGTATTCCCGCTGCGGCATGCGCTTCGTGAGGTCTACGGTTTCCAGCACGGGCTCTCGACAGGTTTGGAGTTGGGGACGTCGGGGTCCCTCGTAGAGGAGCGGTCCGCCCTTCGAGAAGCGAGTCCCCGGGCGTGACGGTTACACCTTTGTTACGTACATTTCGTCTCAGGCCCCACGACGGGCAAGCCCCGGTCCGGTGTCGCGCAGACCCGGACATCCGCCCATTCCCCCAGGAGGAACCTGTCGTGTCGGACGCCGATCGGGCCAGGCCCGTGCTGGTCCCCCTCGACCTTTCCGACTCCTCCGGCACCGTTCTGGAATGGGGCGTGCGGGCGGCGCTGTGCTTCGGCGCCCCGCTGCTCCTCCTCCACGTGGTCCATGACCCCGGGTCCGCGCCAGGCACCTATAGTCGTGGCGTCTCACCCGACCTCGTGCAATCCCTCGAGGAAACCGGCCGCACGATGTTCCAGGACTTCGTCGAGGCCGCGGCTGACCGCTATCCACGTCTGGCCGACGTCTCGGACGTGCGGTCCAGGACCGTCGTAGGTCTGCCGGCAAGCCGGATCCTCGAGGTCGCGGATGAAGAATCCGCGCAGCTGATCGTCATGGGAAGCGCGGGCAGGACCGGCTGGTCGAAGCTGTTGCTGGGCTCCAAGGCCTTGCGCGTGGCCCAGCTGGCTCCGGTTCCCGTCACGATCGTGAAGGCCCCGAACGGCCCAGGCGCCGAGGAAGCGTCGTGACCCTGACGGCCATGGCCCAGGACCCCGGCATCAGCACGTTTGCGCTGACCACCGGACTCCTCGGCGGACTCGCCCTGTTCCTCCTCGGTCTGGAATCCCTGGCCGATTCCCTGAAGGCCCTGGCCGGCCCTCGTATGAAGGCCGTGCTCGCCCGCCTCACCACGAACCGATTCACCGGTGCCCTCACCGGGGCGTTCGTCACCGCGGTCATCCAGTCCTCTTCCGTGACGACGGTGTTGGTGGTGGGGTTCATCAGCGCCGGGCTGATGTCCATGTCCCAGTCCATCGGCATCATCATGGGCGCCAACATCGGCACGACGGTGACGGCCCAGATCATCGCGTTCAAGGTGACGCAGTACGCCCTGGTGATGGTAGCGGCGGGTTTCGCCATGACGTTCTTCGGCAAGCGCGAGCGCATGAAGCTGAACGGTCAGGCGGTCCTGGGCCTGGGACTCGTGTTCTTCGGGATGGCGGTCATGGGCGACGCAATGCGGCCCCTGCGGACCTTTCAGCCGTTCCTCGACTGGATGGTGCGGATGGAGTCTCCGGGTCTGGGGATCCTGGCGGGAGCCGTCTTCACCGCCCTGGTCCAGTCGTCGTCCGCCACCACCGGGGTCGTGATCGTCATGGCGTCCCAGGGCCTGATCTCGCTGACGGCGGGGATCGCGCTGGCGTTCGGCGCCAACATCGGGACCTGCGTCACGGCGCTGCTGGCGGCGATCGGGAAGCCCAGAGAGGCGATCAGAGCCGCCGTCGTCCACGTGGGGTTCAACGTGGCGGGTGTGCTCATCTGGCTGCCGTTCATCGGACTTCTCGCAGCGGCGGTGGTCCAGATCTCGCCCACGGACCCGTCGCTGACCGGAACCGCCCGCCTGGCGGCGGAGACCCCCCGACAGATCGCGAACGCCCACACGGTGTTCAACGTGGCCAACACGCTCCTGTTCATCTGGTTCGTTCCCCTGATCGCGAGGATCGTGGAGCGGCTGGTGCCGGACAGACCCATCGCCGAGGAGGCCCTGGTCCGCGCCCGATATCTGGACAAGGAGCTGCTCAAGACGCCGTCCATTGCCCTGGACCGGGTGCGGCTCGAGATCCTTCACATGGGCGACCGGGTGCGGGAGATGCTGACGGCGGTTCAACCGGCCATGACCCTGGGCGACCGGGAGTCCCTCGTGGCGGTGGCGGACATGGACGACGGTGTCGACGCGCTTCATGGCCACATCGTCACCTACCTCGGCAAGATCAGCAAACAAGCCCTGACGGACTCGGAGACCGACGAGCTCATCGACCTGCTCGAAGCGGCCAACAACCTGGAGAACATCGGCGACATCATCGAGACCAACCTCGTGGCCCTGGGACTCCAGCGACTCGAGAAGCACGTTCAGATCAGCCCGGCGACGATGGCGATTCTCGACGACTTTCACGGCCGGGTGGAGTCCGCCCTGGCCCTGGCGGTCCAGGCCGTCACCCAGAACAACCGCAAGGCCGCCGGCCTCGTCGTGGGAATGAAGAAGGACATCAACCGTTTGGCAGGCGCCGCGGCGCTGCACGAGGCCGAGCGACTCGTGGCCGAAGAGCCGAATCGGCTGCAGGCGTACACGATCGAGACGGACATCCTGAAGAACCTGAAGCGCGTGTACTACTTCTGTAAGCGCATGGCCCGGTCCGTGCTTCCGGGTACGAAGCTGGGACCCGATTCGCCCGACACCGACACGATCGCGGCGGACTGAGGCGACCCGCCGGGCGGACCTCCACCGCCCTCACGTCGAACGATCGACGGTCTCGAACGCCTGGGCGAACAGCAGCAACGGCGACGTGCCGCCCACCGCCAACCCCGCCCCGAGCCCGTAGCCGATCTGCCGATCGTTCTCGCACCGAACGCTCGAGGAACCGACGGGTTGGGACAGCGCGCCGCCGAGGAATCCGTACTGCATCTCGGCGCCGGCCGCGAACCGTTCCGTATACATGCGAAACGTTCCATCCCTTAGATTGCTCGGATGATTTCCGTCTCCAATCTCGCGAAGGCCTACGGCGACCGAACCCTGTTCCGGGGCGTATCCCTCCAGTTGAACCCTGGAGAGCGATACGGCCTGGTCGGCGCGAACGGCTCTGGAAAGACCACCCTGCTCAACATCCTGACCGGCGACGGGGACCCCAGCGAAGGCACCGTGGCGATTCCGAAGGGCCTCCGCCTCGGAACGCTGCGCCAGGATCAGTTCCTGTACGAAGACCAGGAGATCCTGGGCGTGGCGCTGATGGGCAATCCGGAGCTCTGGGAAGCCATGGTGGAGAAGGAGAAGCTCCTGGCCAGGGCCGAAGCGGACTTCGACATGGAGCGCTTCGGCGTGCTCGAGGAGACGATCCAGCGCTACGACGGCTACTCGGCCGAGTCCAGGGCCGCCGAGATTCTGGAGGGCCTGGGGCTGCCGGCCCACACCCACCGCCAACCGCTTTCCACGCTCTCGGGCGGGTTCAAGCTCAGGGTCCTGTTGGCCCAGGTCCTGGCCAGCTCGCCGGACGCGTTGCTCCTGGACGAGCCCACGAACCACCTCGACATCCTCTCGATTCGTTGGCTCGAGAAGTTCTTGAAGGAGTTCGAGGGCCCGGCGGTGGTCATCTCCCACGATCATCGGTTCCTCGACAACGTGGCCACCAACATCCTGGACGTGGACTACGAAACGGTGATCCACTACCGAGGCAACTACACCGCCTTCCTCGAGGCGAAGGTCGCCGAGCGGGAGCGCCGCGAGAAGGACATCGTGGCCCGGGAGCGGGAGATCGCCCACCATCAGAAGTTCGTGGACCGGTTTCGGGCCAAGGCCAGCAAGGCCCGCCAGGCCCAGAGCAAGGTCCGGATGATCGAGAAGAAGGCCAACGAAATCCAGGCGCTTCCGGTCAGCTCCCGTCGCTATCCGGCCTTCCAGTTCGAGCAACGCCGTCCCAGCGGGCGGGAGGTCCTGAAGATCAAGGGCGTCAAGAAGGCGTTCGGCGACAACGAAGTCCTGCACGGGGTCGACCTCGAGATCGCCCGGGGCGACCGGATCGCCATCATGGGACCCAACGGCATCGGCAAGTCGACGCTGTTGAAGATCGCCATGGGCGTCCTGGAGGCCGACGAAGGCGAGGTCGTCTGGGGCTACGAGACCCACCCGGGCTATTTCGCCCAGGACCACAAGGAGCAGTTCGAGTCGCCGAACCGCACGGCCGAGGATTGGCTCTGGGACTACTGCCCCGACCGGGACATCGGCTGGGTGCGCGGCCGCATGGGCCTGATGCTGTTCAGTGGAGACGACTCGAAGAAGCGCCTGGCGTCACTGTCCGGAGGGGAAGCGGCTCGGCTCGTGTTCAGCAAGATCGGCGTCGAGAAGCCGAACATCCTGGTCCTGGACGAGCCCACCAACCACCTCGACCTGGAAGCCATCGAGGCCCTGGTCGAGGGACTGAAAGCCCATGAGGGCACGCTGATCCTGGTCTCGCACGACCGCTGGTTCGTCAGCCAGCTGGCGACCCGGATCATCGAGATCCGGGAAGACGGCATCAACGACTACCCGGGCACCTATGAGGAGTACGTGCACGCCCTGGGCGACGACCACCTCGACGCCGACCAGGTGATCCTCAAGGCGAAGACCGAGAAGCAGAAGGATTCCGCCGGCCGGGCGCGAGACGATCTCTCGCCCGCCGAGCGTCGCCGCCTGGCCAAGAAATCCGGGAAGCGGCCCAAGCAGGACAACGGAGCTCTGAAGAAGAAGCTCCAGCGGCACCAGGACGAGCTCATGGGGCGGATCGAAGCCGGCGAGGCCAGGGTGGCAGAGATCGAGGCCCTGTTCTGCGAGCCGGGGTACTACGATCGGACGCCGGCGGACGAGGCCCGGGCCCTCGAAGAGGAGCGGTCCAGGCTGTCCGAGAGCGTCGCCCGGGACACCGCCGCCTGGGAGCAGGCCGTCGAAGAGTTGGGTCAGCTGAGCTGAACGAGGGCCCAACGGCATCGCCGCCGGACCCTCGCCCGCCATCCGTCGACCGCGATCGGTCCTATGACACGGTGAACGGGACCCAATACACCGTGTCGTCCCACCGCAGCTCGATCCGGCCTCCGCCTTCCGCCTCGACGACCCTGATCTCGAACGCCTCGACGGTCTCGTCCAGGGCGTCCCGCCGAAGCTGTACGCGAGCCTGGTCTTCGGCTTCGTCGTAGCTCTGCCCGCCCTGCCCGGTGCGGCGGTTGATGATGAGCACGCCGCCGTCTTCCTGGGGAACGGACGACAGGGTGTAATCCCCGGCCGGAATCACCTCGCCGTCGATGACGATGTCGCCGTCGAGGGAGAAGTGGGTGGCCTGGTTGGCGCCCGTCCTCCACCAGACGCCGTAGGCCAGCAATCCGCCGAAGATCTCCCGGCCCCGCTTGCGGGGCTGGCCGTAATGGCCCGTGAACGCCACGCCGCCGACCCTATCGTCGATCTGACCGCGACCCGAGAGCTCGCCCAGGGGACGGTCGGCGAACGTGGCGGCCATGGTCTCGGGATCGAGCTGATCGTACGGAATCCGGGTCAGCTGGTAGGCCCGGGTCGAGCCCGTGCCGTCCAACGTCTGGATGCGGCCGTCGGCGTCCATCGAGAACGTGGACACGCCCCGGGACGGGTGGCGGAGCCCCCACGTACCGTCTTCGTTGTCCATCAGTCCGAACTCCATCCCTCGACCCGTAAAGGTGGGCACCGCCTCGGCGAAGCCGCCGGCGGAAGCCTGCTGGCGCAGGGCGGCCTCGAAGGGCCAGTGCAGCATGTCCACGAACGGAACGGATCCAGGCGGACCGGTGAACTCCCGGCGCTGCTCCTCGCCGTCCCGGGTCGCGACCAGGAAGTGTTCTCCACCCTCCATGACCACCGCGGAGGACCGCAGCGGCTGGCCCTGTAGGTCGCCGGCGGCGTGCACCGTTTCGGTGTACATGGTGACTTCACCCGACTCGTCCGTCATGAGATGGTAGTCGGCCATGGTCGTCCGGGACCCCCGGATGAGGGCCTGGGCGTTCACGACCCCGTCGCCGAACTCCATCCATTCGATGGCCAACGTGTCGTCCCCCATGAGGGTCAGGTATGCGGCGCGTTCCGGTGCTCCGTCGCCGCCGTCGCTGCACGCGGCCAGGGGCACGACCGTGGCGATCAGGGCCATGCGCATCAGTCGATGGATCATTCCGGGCGTTCCTTGAAGAGGTAGGTGGAGCGATGGACCAGGCCATCCGTCGGCTCCGTGGGGCTCTACGTCTGCTCTCTGGACACCTGGGCGGCCGCCGTTGCTGAGCGGACGGGCGGTTCACGGGAGGTCCCGCGGGCGCTCACGGGGGTCTTCGCGGCGTCCACGAGGATGCTTGCGGGCGTTCACAAGAACTCCGTGGGCGTTCACGAGAATTCCGCGCTGGACAGACAGAAGGGCCCCGGGAGCGAACGCTCCCGGGGCCTCGGACCTACCCGTGCTGCGCTCGACGGCTACATCGACGACGGCGGGGTGATGCCGTTGAGGCGCATGTACGTCACCAGGTTGCCGTAGTGCTCGTAGTTATGGGCCGAGTTGAACGCCAGGATGGCCGAGCGAGCCATATCGTTGCCGAAGAAGCTGGCCATCTCGGCGCCTTTGGCGTCGGTCATTGCCTCGTAGACGCCGGTGCAATAGGCGAACGCCGCCTCGAGAGCTGCGTTGAGCTGGGCCTTGGTCGAGGCCGTTTCTTCGAAGTTCTCGCTGTTCGGGCTGTCCTCGCCGGCGGCAGCGGAGCAGAACATGAATTGGGCGTTGGCGATGTGGCCCAGCAACTCACCCACCGAACGCACCTCTTCGGTGGGACGGTACGAGAACATGTCGTCGTCCAGCATCTCGGCGGTGGCTTTGATGTTCGTGGTGGTGATGTCGTTGAGCCCCTCGAGGGACGCCACCACGGGCCCGTCCTGCGCCGAAAGGGCAAGGGGACAAACAAGGGCGAGCGCAACGGCAGCAGCCAGCATTCGATTCGTCATGATCTTCTCCAGTTCATTTCTGAGGGTCGGTCAACCAAGGCACGGTGGCGGGCGGTCATGTCGGTTGGGGCCTCGTTGGGTTCCCGGTTCCGGAAGTGGGGGACGACGCAACGCCGCGACAGGCGCCCAACGTCGGTGGTGGAGAAGGTTTTTTCAAGCCCGGGGCCAACCGGCCGGAGCTAGGAAGGGGTGGCCGCCAGGTCGCCGGCCGGCACTGCCGCGGGCTCGTCAAGGGCCCGAATCGCGTCGACGCCGACGTTCATCTCTCGGCTCAGATCCAGGTGAAGAGCCTTCACCTGGTCCAGGTCCCACTCGAAGGCACAGACCTCGTTCGTCACCTCCAGCAGCCCGGTCACCCGGGCGTCTCGCTCCGGCTGGTACACGGCCAGAGCCTGGTCACCGGACAGGACCGCCCGGGTCAGAAGCTCGGCTTCCCGCAGGGCGTCGGTGATCCCGTGGGCCGTCAACGGATCCCGGAAGTAACCGGCGTCGCCGACCAGCGCCCAGCCCTCACCCACCGATTGGCGAATGAAACCGGGCAACCCCGGGAACGCTCGGAGGCGAACCTCCGAAGCCGCCGCCAGGTCGTCGGCCAACTCCGGATCCAGGGCCTTCAGCGTACGGTGGTAGAGGGCGCCCATCTGGTCGTGGGGCGTCGACCGGAAGAGCTCGACCGGCACTGAAGCGAACACGCACGTGTGGTCGTCGTTCGTGGGAATCGAGCCGCCGCTGATTCCCGGCGAAAAGAGCCAGTGGTATCCCTCCACGCCCAGACCCGGCCAGTGGCCGTAGATCGCCGCCGCGGTGTTCGGCACGGAGTGAACGAGGGGCGCGCCGACGAGTCGCGCCACCCGGGACCGTACGCCGTCCGCCCCGATCACCAGATCCGCGTGGACCTCGATGGGGGGCTGTTTCGCGCCGCTGATCACGGCACCCCGAATGGACCCGCCGGGGCCCCGGATCAGATCGGACACGGACAGACCGTGTTCCACCTGGGCGCCGGCCTCTTCGGCAGCCTCGACCAGGATCGGGTCGAGGACCGTGCGCCGGGGCGCGTACAGGGCGTCCACGCCGTCCACCGACTTGATCGGGATGTCGATGCGCTCGTCGCCGTAGTGGAAGCTGGTCGTACGGACGGCCGGCGTGCCCGCTCGCTGGATGGCCTCCAGCAGTCCCCAACGATGAAGCAGGGCCACCCCGCCCCGCATCAGCGCGTGGGTCGACAGGGTGTCCCGCCCCCGTGGGAGCGGGTCCACCACGAGCACCCGTAGCCCGGCCTGGGCCAGCAGCATGGCCGTGGACGCCCCGGCGCAGCGGGCGCCCGCCACCACCACATCGTATCGGGTCTGGAGTCTCTGGCCGGGCATGGTCTTCTCCGAAAGCGGTCCGCGTGAACGCCGGATCCGCGACGCTTCGATCGTTGGTCCCTTCAGTGAAGCATGCGCAAGATAGGCGGAGGAGCGGACAGGGCACCACGGCGGCACGATCCCTTGACACGCTCTTGTGCTGCTCGTTACCCCGTTGAACGCCGCCAGGTGATCCGAGGCATCGGACGCCGGTTCCACCCCACGAACCCCGCGAGGCGCATTATGCGCACGGCACCGACGTTGACCCTCCTCCTGCTCCTGCTCCTGGTCCCGACCGCGTGGGCCCAGATGCCCGACGTCGCGGAGCCGTTCAAGCTCGGCACCTTCGAGATCGACGGCGAGGCGAAGATCGGGATCGTGATCCACGACCAGATGGTGGTGGATTTCGTCGCCGCCAACGCGGCCCTCGAGCGAAACTCCGCCTATCCTCAAATTCCCATGCCGGCGGACATGCTCGAGCTCATCGGGCGGTACGAGTACGGGTTGAAGCTCCGGCTCTACGAAGTGGTCAACCACCTGGTGGAGCACGATCTGATCGGCATGAGCCGGGCGCCGTACGTCCACGACGTGCAGCAGGTGCGCACGCTCCCGCCGATCATGTATCCGGGCAAGATCCTGAACGCCGCGGTGAACTTCTACAGCCACGTGGAGGAATCCGGCACGGACGAAGAGCGGGCGGAGGCCCGACGGCAGCGACGGGAGAACCGGGGGGTTCCGTACCTGTTCCTCAAGCCCAGCCGGGGCGCCGTGATCGGGAACGGAGATACGATCGTGATCCCCTACGGCCGGGACCGGATCGACTGGGAGGTGGAGTTGGGCGCGGTCATCGGCCGGACGGCCAAGTACGTATCGGCCAACGACGCCGAGCACTACGTCTTCGGATACACCGTGACCATGGACATCTCGGACCGGGGTGGGCGGCCGCCAGGAGGGAACCCGCTCCGCTCGGACTGGTTCGTCGGCAAGGGTCACGACACGTTCGCTCCCATGGGCCCCTGGATCGTGCCCAAGGAGTTCTACGGCGATCCCATGGAGAAGCTGCGGCAGACCCTGAGCATCGGCGAAGAACAAATGCAGGAGGCCACCGCCGGCGACATGATCCACACGCTCTGGGAGCTGATCGAGTACGGCTCGTCGATCATCACTTTGTTCCCCGGCGACGTGATCAACAACGGCACGTCCGGCGGCACCGGTGTCGGTACCGCCGTGCGGGGTGAGCAACGCTTCCTGCAGCCCAACGAGATCATCTCGGCCACCATCGACGGCATCGGCACGCTGCGCATGCCGGTGGCCGGCGAGGACGAGCCCGAGGGCCTCACCGGGGCTCAGCTTCCTCCCGTGCGGACGTACCGGGAACCGAACTAGCCGATCCGCCCGGAGGGAGCCTCTAGGGGCTCGTCTGCTGCTCCTCCTGGAGGGCCTGCCGGACCGCCTCGGCGGCGTTGACCACGCCCCCGGTCACGGACAGGGTGCCGAACAGCACACGCTCGTCGTCCTCGGTGCCTGGAAGCACCACGGTGAACTCGGCGGCGTCGGTGGCGGTCTCCAGGATGATCCGTCGCACGTCGGCGGCGTCCAGGTCCGGGAAGTACGCCATCAGGAGGGCGGCGATCCCGGAAACCACGGGCGACGCGAGGCTGGTGCCGTCGGCCGGCTCGTACTCGTTTCCGGGGGCGGCGGACATGATGGCGACGCCGGGGGCGAACACGTCCACGAGCTCGGTTCCATAGTTGCTGAACGCCGCCGCCAGGCTGTCCCTGGCCTGCCACCCGGAAGCACCGACCTCGATCCACAGATTCGGTGCGTCCCCGTCGGCGTAGGCGGTGGTCGGGAAGTTGTTGCCCTCGGCCAGGTCGGCACCGTCGTTCCCCGAGGCGTGGACCATCAGCACCCCTGCCGCGTCGGCGTACCGAACGGCCTCGTCGACGGTGGACTTCTCGGGCGAGTAGCCCTTGCCGAAGCTCATGTTGATGACGTGGGCACCGTTGTCCACGGCGTATCGGATGGCGTTGGCCACGTCCTTGTCCCGCTCGTCGCCGTCCGGCACGGCCCGGATGGCCATGATCCGCGCACCGTTGGCCGCCCCTTCGATGCCGACACCGTTGTCCCGCTCAGCCGCGACCACGGATGCGACGGCCGTGCCGTGGCTCGGATCCGGTCCGGTGACGTCTGGATTGCCGTACCCAGTCTCGGTGGGGTCGGCGTAGTCGTCCCCGACGATGGGCCGGGGGTCGAAGGCCGTGTCCAGCCCGTACTGGAGGCGATTCTGGATGGTCTCGCCCTCGCTCTCGAGCAACTCCTCGTCGATCCCGGCTGCGGCGAGCTGAAGGAAGATGTTCTTCGCTTCCGCCGTTCGAGGATCCATGGTCTGGAGCGCCGACACGTTCTCCATGGTCGGCTCCTCGCCGCCCAGGGCACCGGTCAGGATCCCCACGAGGATCGGATAGATGGACTGGATCTGGGTGATCTGCTCGCTGATCTGCGTCAACTCGACCCGTTCCTCCTCGTAGGAGCTCGCCACCTCGTCGCACAAGTCCTGCCCGGGAGACTCCATCGGCCCCGCCGCGCTGCCTCCGATGCAAGCGGCATGGATACGGGTCATCTCGTACGTGTCATACTGGACGTTCTGGCCGTCCGCTCCACCGATGAAGTTCCAGCCGTGCACGTCGTCCACGTACCCGTTGCCGTCGTCGTCCACGCCGTTGCCGGCGACTTCGCCGGGATTGACCCAGAGGACGTCGTCCAGGTCTTCGTGGGCGGTGTCCACGCCACCGTCGATCACCGCCACGATCACCTCACGGGCAGGTGTGCGGCCCGCCAGGAGCTCATGGGCCTCGTCCAGGTTCGTGCTCGGGACGTCTCCGTCCAGCATCGCCTCGTGCCACCAGCGCTCCGGCGCCGTCCGCGGAGCCGGCGGTTCCGCGGGGGCCGGGTCCGCCCCGGGGTCCGCCCCGGGGTCCGGCGCGGCTTCGGGCTCGGGCTGCGCCGCGGGCTCGGGTTGGACGGCGGACTCGGGCTGCGCCGGGGGCGGGTCCGCAGCGGCGGCCTGGGGCGCCGGCGGGGGAGGCGGCGGGCTCGCGGAGGAACCGCAGGCAGCCGTGAAGACGGCTACGGCGATGAAGACGAACGCGCGATACAAGGAGCGGCTCACGATACCCTACCTGCCTCTGTCTGGTTGAAACGGTCCAGCGCGGACCCGGGATCTCAGCGGTACGACGGGGCGTGGGGAGTCGCCCGGCCCCCGAGTGTAGCGCATTCCCATACGTCCTGCGACGGGATTCGACTACACCGCGCGCAAAGGCACGTGCCACGGACCGCAGCAGCGATTCCAACCAAACCGGATCCAGGATCATCGAAACCTTGACAGTCTAGGTATCGTAGATCAGTGTACCCAGAACGTCTAGGTATCTTCCCGAACACGGGTCCGTTCGATGGCGAATCCCCGGAAAAAGCTGCTCCACGGCACGCTGGACGCCCTGATTCTCAAGACCCTGGAACGGGGTCCCCGGCACGGCTACGCCATCGCCCGCTGGCTCGGCGACGCCACCGGGGACGCGATCCAGGTGGAGGAGGGATCGCTCTACCCCGCCCTGTACCGGCTGGAGCGGAAGGGGCTTCTGGGCGCCGAGTGGGGGCGGAGCGAGCTGGACCGCCGGGCGAAGTTCTACTCGCTGACGGACAAGGGCCGGACGTACCTCGCCACCGAGGTGCAGGACTGGGCACGGTTTTCGACCGCGGTATCCACGGTACTGCTCGGGGAGGCCTAGGGTCGAATGAAGCGCCGCGTCTTTCCGTTCGTGGTACGGCTCACCCACCGGGTCACCGGCGGGGTGTTCCGTCCGCGGGTCGCAGACGAGGTGAGCGAGGAATTCGAGTTTCACCTCGAGATGCTGGAGCGCCGCTTCAGGGACGACGGCATGTCGCCGGAAGAGGCCAGGGAAGAGGCGGCGAGGGTGTTTGGCAATACGGAGCGCCTGCGCACGGACGCAGAGCACGAGGGACGACGAAGGGACAGGGAGATCGCAATGAAGGAACGTTGGGCGGAATCGGCTCGAGACGTGCGGTATGCGCTGCGACAGATGACGAGGGCTCCGGTGTTCGCCACCGTGGCCGTGTTGACCCTGGCGCTGGGGATCGGTGCCAACAGCGCCGTCTTCAGCGTGGTGAACGGCGTGTTGCTCGAGCCCCTGCCCTACGAGGCGCCGGAGGAGCTGGTGACCGTCACCAGCGCCTTCCCCACGATGGGATTCGACCGGTTCTGGATCTCGCCGCCCGAGTTCTTCGAGCTCCGGGAGTGGAACCGGTCGTTCTCGGACGTGGGCGGCTACAGAACTGGCACGTCGAGCATCGAGACCACCGACCAGCCCCTGCGGGTGGCTTCGGCCGTTGCCTCGGCTTCGTTCTTCACCACTCTGGGGGTGCAGGCGGCGGCCGGCCGGACCTACACGGCGGACGAGGACCTTCCCGGCGCCGACCCGGTGGTGGTCCTGTCCGACGGCATCTGGCGCAGCGCCTTCGGCTCCGACCCACAGCTGATCGGCAAGACCATCCGCGTGGACGGCCAGCCCCAGACGGTGGTCGGAATCCTGCCGTCGGGCTTCGATATCGAGGACGCCGAAGTGGACGTCTGGCAGCCCCTCAACATCGATCCCAACGATCACCAGAATCGCCGGGGGAATCACTTCCTCAACCTTGTAGCCCGCTTGGCCCCGGGCACCACGGTCGAACAAGCCGGCACCGAGTTGGACCAGCTGCTGGTCCGGTGGAACGAGGAGTACGCCGGATCCCACACGCCGTCCGCGGACTTCCACCAGCTCACGGTCCGGGACTTCCGGACGGACGTGCTGGGCGAAGCTCGCACCCAGGTATTGTTGCTGCTGGGCGCCGTGGGGTTCGTCCTGCTGATCGCCTGCGCCAACGTGGCGAACCTGCTCCTGGCCCGGTCCGAGGCCCGGAGCAAGGAAGTGGCCGTGCGGGTCGCCATGGGTGCGGGCCGCGGACGCCTGAGCCGCCAGTTCCTCACGGAGGGCATCACCCTGGCCCTGACGGGCGGTGTGGCCGGACTGGTGCTCGGGTATTTCGCCCTGCAGGCCCTGCTGGCCGCGAACCCGGATGGGATTCCCCGGTCTTCCAGCGTCGGCATGGACGGCACGGTCATGCTGTTCACCCTGGTCATTTCCGTAGCTACGGGCCTGCTGTTCGGCCTCGCGCCCCTGCTCAACACGTCGGCGAGCAAGCTGGGCATGGCGCTGCGGGAGGGCGGTGCACGCTCGACGGCCAGCGGCGCGGGGCGGCGCATGCGTCGTTCACTGGTCGTGGCCGAGGTCGCCCTGGCCGTGATTCTCCTTACGGGGTCGGGGTTGATGGTCCGGAGTCTCACCGCGCTTCATGCCGTGGATCCGGGATTCGAGCCCGAGAACCTGCTCACGTTCAACATCTCGGTGCCCAACACGACCTATCCCGACCCGGCGAACGTGGGCGACTTCTACGATCGGCTGCTGGACGAGATCCGGGCGATCCCCGGAGTACAGCGCGCATCGGCGATGAACGGCCTTCCACCGCTCCGGAGCGTCAACGCGAACGACACCGAGTTCGAGGGCGTGGAGCGGATCCAGGACGGCCCCGCACACAATGTCGACTACTGGCAGTTCACGGACCTGGGATACCTCGACGCCATGGGCATCCAGATGGTCGAAGGCCGGGACTTCGATCTGACCGACCTGGCACCCGAGCAGGCCACCATTCTGGTCAACGAGCGCCTGGCCCAGGTGTTCTACACCGACGGTACCCCCATGGGGCGCCGGATCCGCCCACCGGGAGCCGACACCTGGTTCACGGTCGTGGGCATCGTGGAGGACGTGAAGCAGGGCGGGTTGAGCGAGCCGACGGGGACCGAGATCTACTTCCTGTCCCGGCAGGCCGAGGCCCTGGGCTTTTCGGTCCGAACCCGGAACATCGTGTTGAAGACCCAGGGCGACCCGCTGGCGCTGGTGCCGGCCGTCCGTCGCGCCGTGTGGAACCAGGACTCGAGCCTGCCCTTGTCCGACGTCCAGACCATGGAGCAGAACATCGCTTCGTCGGTGGCCCGCCCCCGCTTCCTGACCATGCTGCTCGGCGTGTTCGCCGGGGTCGCCCTGGTCCTGGCGGCCGTGGGCACCTACGGCGTCATCGCCTACTCCGTGGCCCAGCGCAGCCGCGAGATCGGCATCCGCATGGCCATGGGCGCGGGATCCGGCAGTGTCGTGGCCCTGGTGGTGCGCAACGGCGTGGTGTTGGCGCTGGCGGGTGCCGGACTGGGCATCGTGGGTGCGTTCCTGATGACCCGCTTCCTGGCGGCCCAACTCTACGAAGTGAGCACCACCGATCCCAGCACCTTCGTCGTGGCGCCGCTGTTCCTCACGGCCGTCGCTCTGTTGGCGAGCTTCATTCCGGCCCGGCGGGGGACGCGGGTGGATCCGGTCACGGTCCTGAAGCAGGAGTAGCCGGCCGCGCGGAGCCGGGCTTCGCGGAGCCAGGGGCGGGGAGCCAAGCTGCGCGAAGCCAAAGCTGGGCTGCGCTGGTTACGCGCCACCGGTAGAGGCGATGCGTTCCAGGGAGACCATCCCGGCCACGGGCACGTCGAACCGGTGGAGGCCCGTGGCCAGATCGATCTCACCCGACTCGACGGAAGCACCGAGCACGTCGGTCACCGTGAATCGGTAGCGGCCCAGATCGGTCCGGACGTCGAGGGCCACGAACGGCTCCGAGGTCCCGTTCAGCACGTCGATGAACCGGGTCGGCCGTGAACCATCCAGCGGCGCAAGCACGTTGCCGTACTTGCCGATGATCTGCTTCTCGCCTGCGCTGGTCACCACGAGGGGGTAGTTGGACAGGGGGGCATGGGCGGCGAAGTCGCCGTCCAGGAGAACCGACCGGTTGTCCCGCCAGTACCCGGTCAGATACCGGATCATGGCCAACTGTTCGTCGGGCACCCCCTCCAGCCGCACGGACATCTGGGGCACGGCGAAGATCACGTTGAGGAACTGGAGCGCCGCGATCTCGGTGGGCTCGTCGTAGTGCCACATCATCATGTCGGAATGCACCGCGGTGTTGCCGCTGAGCAGCCGCAGATCCACCACGCGAACCCGGTGCCTGGCGATGGCGTTGGGCGCGTCTCCGGCCCGGAACATGTTGCCGTACTTCCGCATGAGCGGCCCGATGTAGGGCTGGCGGAACTCGATCATCACGTCCGGATCGACCTGTCGCAGCTCCTGCAGGATGTCGGTCATGAGCCGATCGGTGGCTTCGTTGACGCTGGCGTAGTCCCGGCCGTCGGCGAGAGTCAGGTCCGTGGTCTCGTTGGCCACGAACCGGCCCAGGAAGTCGAGCTTGAATCCGTCCACACCCCAGTCCCGCATCGCCTGCCGGTACGTATCGATGATGTGGGCCCGCACCTCCGGGTAGCGGGGATCGAGCTCCCAAGCCCCCTGCCCGTCCCAGTAGCGCAGGTATTTGCCCCGGAACCGTTCGAACACGGCGGACCGCTCGCCGACCAGCGGCACGGCGTACCAGAGCAGGAACCGCATGCCCCGGTCATGCACACCGTCGACGAATTCGCGCATCCGGGGGATCCGCTCCGGCTCCCAGTCTCCCGTGTACGCGTACCCCCGCTGGGCGTCCAACGTCTGCCAGCCGTCGTCGACGATGATGGCATCGTACCCCAGGTCGGTCGCGATCTCGACTTCGCGCAGGAGGGCGGCCGGGTCCAGGCTCTGGTGGTAGCTGTACCAGGTGGAGTACATGGGCTGGCGGGCCACCTCCGGGACGGGCGCCGGAGTGTACCCCTCCTGGGACGCCCACCAGTCGGAGACCTGGCGCAGGGACGCGTTGTAGGGCACCGCCCGGCGGTCGAAGCGTACCGCCACTGCCACCGAGTCCACGGCCCGATGGGGCTCCGTGAACAGATCCACGCCGGCGTACACCCGGCCGTCCTCCTCCCGCACGCCGGCCCGGAGGCGCGCCGTGTTCAGGGCGTCCGAGATCGAGAAGGTCAATCGGTTCCCGTCGTCACCACCGAACAGGGTCAGGACGGGCGCGTTCTGGGCCAGCATCGACCGGACCCGGGACATGGCCCAGTCGGCGTGGATGCCCTTGTCGAAACCGGCGCTGGTGGTCCAGAGGCCCGCGACGTCGTGAGACGGCATCGAGAACTCCAGGGACACGGGCCCTGGAACCGCCGGCTCGGACGCGACCAGGTGCAGGACCGCCACCTCGAGACCCTCCTCGAGCGCGGTGGTGGTAACCGAGAGATCGAAGGGGCCCAGGTCCCCAAAGACCGCCACGTCCAGGCCCACGAGCATGAACCGCTGCGCCTCTTCGGTGGCCTGCCCGAGAACAGGCGTCGACCCGCAAAGCAGGGCCGAGAGAACGAAACGCATGTGCAGCCGATGGCGCATGGTGACTCCGTGCTCGTGGGCGGACCCGCCCCTAGCGCGTGGGGCCCGGGTCCGGCGTGTCAATCTGGGCCTGCAGGCGCGCCACCAAGTCGGTGAGCTGGGCGCGCGCCGCCTCGGGAGCAGCCGCCAGAGCCTGCTCCGCGTAGGGTAACGCCTCGGCGACCCGGCCCGTCCTGGCCAGGCTCAGCGCCAGGTTGCCGAGGACGATGTGGTCCGCCTCGCCGAGCCGGACCACCTCCAGGTAGGCATCGGCGGCCCCGAAGTTGTCTCCCACCTGGGACGAAGCGATGCCCAGCCCCCGCCAGTTCTGCCAGACCCTGGGCGCCAGCTCGGTGGCGCGCCCGAACGCTTGGCGGGCCTCCTCCCAACGTCCCAGCTGCCCGTAGGCCTCACCGAGGGGGCGGTAGGGGAAACGGTAGTCGGCATTGAGCGAGACGGCGCGTTCCAGTTTCTCCACCGCCCGCTCCGGGTCCTGGCGGCGCACCAGGGCCCCGCCCCACGCCGTCCAACTGGCCGGAATCCGGGGCCCGAGGGCCAGCGCCGCCTCGAACGCGACGTCCGCCCTGGCGAAGTGTTGGGCCGCCCCCTGCTCACGGGCCAGCAGGCCGGCGTCGGTCTCGAACCGGCCCAAAGCCACGCCGAACCGGGGATCCAGGGGCCGAGCGTCCCGCGCACTGGTGGCTGCGGCCAAGGCCGACCGCGCCCGCTGAACCCGGGCCTCTTGGCTGGCTCCCGCCCGCGCCACGTCCATGGTGCGTTCGGCGAGGTAGGCCAGCACGACGGGCTCCTGCGGCTGGATCCGGGACGCCGCGGCATAGAGGGCGACCGACTGCTCGGCCCGGCCCGCCCGCTCGTACGCCGCCGCAGCCTGTGCCAGGGCGTCGGTCCGAGCCGGAGCCACTACTGGCACCCAGGCGGCTCCGAGCGCCACGATCGCGGCCACCGCAAGGGGCATCAGGACGCGACCCTGCGTGGCCTTCCGGTCGAACCCGGCCGCCCACGTCACCACCACCGCCACGACGAACAGGCTGAAGCAGACCAGCGTCCACGAACCCCGCGCCGAGGCGGCGGGGATGGGGCCGGAGGGGTCGAAGGGGACGGTTGCCGACGGCCCGACCCAGCCGGTCCAGGCCACCTGGATCGCCACGCCGACCCCGGCCACGGCCGCACCGGTCGCCGCGAACCCGGGAAGAGACCGCCCTTCGACCCCTCCGAGCATCGACAGAGCCAACGCCACGGTGCCAACGGTGGCCAGCGTGAGCACGAAACCCGGAGCCGTGGCACCCTGGGCGGTGAGGAAGCCGAAGGCCGCGGCCGCCACGATCAGGCCGACGACTGCCCCTGACTCCCGGCTCCAGCGCTCACCGTCTCGCTCGGCGGCCGGCTCTCGGCCTGGAGCGAGGGCCAGCGCCGCCACCACCCCCACCAGGGCCCAGAAGTAGAGCCGTGTCGTGGCGGTGCCCAAACCGACCTGGGTCTCCACGAAGTGGGCCACCACCCCGCCCCCGGCGGCGACCAGCAGGACAGTGCTGGCCACGGAACCGTGGCCGCCCGGGCGGGCTCCATTCCCGTCACCGACGCCGCGCAGCATGTCCACGGCGAGGAACACCATGATTCCCGCCATCCCACCCAACGCCAGCATCGGACCCAGCAGTGCCTGCTCGCCCAGGATCAGGGGGACGACGACGCCAAGCGCGAGGCCGGCACCAGCCGAGCCCGCGAGCCGTGCGCGACGTGGCCTGGTGTCCAGGACGCCCACACCCACCAGCACGTACCCGATCACGCAGCCCACGAGCAACAGATCGAGCATGAATCCGACGACGCCTCGGGTCACGATCAGGTCGAGGGTCCGGTTGTGTGCCCGGTCGGCGGTGGCCCCTACCCGCTCCATGGTCGCGAGCTCGGGACGATAGAACGGTGGGAAGACCAGGGCCTGGGTCTCTGGGCCATGGCCCACCACCAGCCGGACCGGATCGGCGAGGCTCGCGTCGAGCATGCCCTGCCACAGCAGGACCCGGACCGTGGCCGACCCCGAGCGTCCGTCCAGCGCCTCGCTGAACCGCTCGACACCGGTCCACTCCAGCAGGGGCGTTTGGCGGAGCCCCGCCAGGGGACTCCGGGGCATCACGAGCACGACCATGAAGACGGACACGGCCGCCAGCCCGAGCACGACCCGGCGGGCCGTGGCCCGGGACGACCGCCGCAGGAGCAGGAGACCCACGAACAGGCAGCCCCCGGCGGCGCCCAGCATCGGACCCCGGCTGCGGGTCAGCACGAGGACCCCGATCAGGACGGCGGCCATGACCACATAGGGCACTGGCGACGGAGACCCTTCTTTCCTCCCAGAGCCCAGAACCCCGAGCCCCAGGGCCAGGGCCACCGGGATCACCATGGCCACGTAGGCGCCCAGGAAGATGGGGTTGCCCGCCTGGGCGGTCATCCGCTCGGCCGGCGCCCTGCCCCAGGCGATCGGATCCGTTCCCAGGGCCTGGACCAGGGCATAGGCGGCCACCGGGACGCTCGCGAGGATCACGACGTCCAGGATCCGTCGAACGCGGCCTCTGGAGCCAGCGAGGCCCGCGATGGTCAGGAAGACGACGGCGTACGCCAGGGCCGTGAACAGGCCCTGCCGCCATGGGAACGAGCCGGCCAGGGACAGGTACGGATCGACGCTGAGGGCCGTGGCCAGGACGAGCGAAACCACCGTCAGGCCAACGATCACGATCAGGGGGCGGCGCAGGAACTCCCGCAACTGCGTGCCCTCGAGCTTTGCCCATCCGCCCGCGCCCAACCACACCCCGACGAGGGCCACGAGCAAGAGTGCCAGGGCTCGGACCAGCAACGCCTTGTCGGATTCGAAGACCGTACGCGAGCGGAGATTGAAGAACAGGGGTGCGACAATGAGCGCCGCCAGGCAGGCCGCGTCCAGGCCCCGGGCCGCCGCCGTGCGGACCGGCCGGGTGTCCGCCTTCGATTCCTCCATCGCCTCGCGTGGGTCCGGGTTGGAACGGTGCCCGAGTTGCGCGAAGCTACCGGAGCCCGATCGAGGGCGTCAAACCAGGCCCCGGGCGCCCCGAGGCGGAGTTGCGGCTCGGACACTCGATCGACAGCTTGGCGCGTCCGCGCCTCAACCTCCCGCTCGAATTCGAGGAGTCCATGACACGACAGCACGAAGTGGCGGTCGTCGGTGCCGGCCCAGCCGGCAGCTACGCTGCGCTTCGCCTCGCGGAGCGGGGACACGACGTGCTGTTGCTCGACCGAAGCGACGAACCTCGTCGTTTCATCACCTGTACGGGCATCATCGGCCGGGAGTCCTTCGACCGGGTGGGCCTGCCTCAGTCGTCCATCATCGACACCGTGCCCCGGGCGCGCTTCGTGTCTCCGTCCGGTGTCGAGGTGCTCTTCGAGCCGGACCAGCCCCTCGCCTACGTCGTCGACCGCACCCGGTTCGACGGAGCCCTCGCGCAGCGTGCCCAACGAGCCGGGGTCCGGGTCCAGTACGGCGCGTGCGTGGCCGGCCTGCTCCGGGACGCCCACGGCGTGACGGTCACGTTCGGCTCGGCGGGTCCGGAGCCGATCCGGGTCCAGGCGGTGGTGGTCGCCACCGGCCACCAGCGACGGCTGCATCGCGCCGTGGGCCTGGGCGACCCACCCGAGCTCGTCACGGGGGTGGGCGCCGACCTTCCGTTCCAGGACCTGGATGCCGCAGAGGTGTTCTTCGGCAACGAGGTGGCGCCCGGCTTCTTTGGCTGGGCCGTTCCGTTCGGTCCGGGCGTAGCCCGGCTCGGGGTGCTCTCGGCCAACGGTGGCAGAGCCCGTTTCGAACGGTTCCTCCGCACGGACCCGATCCGGTCCCGTCTGGCACTCGATCTCAGCGCCCCCGGTCTGGAGGTGGTCCGAGCCCGGACACGAAGTCGCAAGATCGTGCAGGGGGCGGTGTCTCCCAGCTTCTCCGATCGGGTCTTGGCCGTGGGCGAAGCCGCGGGGCAGATCAAGACGACGACGTCGGGCGGCATCTACTATGGCCTGGTGGGGGCGGACCTCGCCGCCCGGGTCCTGAGCGACGGCCTGAATAAGAACCGCCTCGACGCCAGGTCCCTGGCTCGCTACGAGCGACTGTGGACCCGGGAGCTGGGTGGTGAGATCCGGTCGGGCCTCGAGCTCCAGGAGGTCGCCCGGCGCATGACCGACGTCGAGATCGACCAGCTCTTCGAAGCGCTGAACGACGGCCTCGGAACCAGTATCCGGCACGTGATCCGATTCGACTGGCACAGACCGGCCCTGAAAGCTCTCTTCATGCGACGGAACCAGTGGCGTCTGGGTATGGGAGTCGCCGCCGGTTAGTTCGACACCCGGGCACGGAGTCACCCCTGGACGCGGTTTCCCGCACGCTCAAACGGTCGTTGGACGTGTTCTGCGCGACGCTGGGAGTGCTGCTGACCGCGCCGGCGTGGGTCGTGCTGCCCCTGGTCATCAAGCTGGAGGACGGCGGACCCGTCTTCTTCGGTCAGGAGCGGGTCGGGAGGGGCGGCACCCCGTTCAAGAGCTGGAAGTTCCGGTCGATGACACCCCGAGAGCATGACGACGGGCTCGTGGTGCAATCCCAGCTCGAGGTCCAGCGGGTCACCCGGGTCGGCCGCATCATGCGGCCCATGGCCCTGGATGAGCTGCCTCAGCTGCTCAACATCCTCCGGGGAGACATGAGCCTCGTGGGCCCTCGGGCCCTGGCCCCCGTCGAGGTCGTGGCCGACACCGACGCACCGATCCTCTTGAGAGAGTTGCCCGGGTTCGAGGAGCGGCACTCGGTGCGCCCCGGACTGACAGGCCTGGCCCAGACCCGACTGCCCCCCGATGCGCCCCATCGGCTCAAGTTCCGGTACGACCTGGTCTACGTGCGCAGACGGACCCTGCGACTCGACATGTGGCTGATCGGGATTTCGGTGTTGACCAGCCTTCGAGGGGCGTGGCCGGATGTCGGACAGCCGCGGTGCGAGCTGCCCGACGCTCGGCGCGGACCCAGCAGGGATGGCCTCGACTAGGCCAGGCCGGTCGCCGGGTTCATATAGCCCGGCACGTCCACCCCGAAGTTCCTGAGCAGCGCAGGCGACACGTCCAGCGTCGAGATGGTCGGACCGGCGGCTTTGGCCTCCGGACTCCGGGGATCGTAGATCAGCAGGCAGCCCTCGGGAATGTGATAGGCCGAGGTCCCCGACTGGTCCTGGATCTCCATGTTCTCCAGGCCCAGCGCGTCCAGCTCCACGGGGTCGGCACCCAGGTGGGGCGGCTCGGCCCGGGGGTCGACGTTCACGTGACCGAATTCCAGGCTCACGAGTCCGCTCGGGGCCGCCCTGTACCGGAACGGCCGGCCCCGGATCGTCAGCCGGGCCAGCGCGTCCTCGAACCCGGGCAACAGCCCATCCGCCACGCGCACGTTCGCCTGGGGCTTCATGGCCGGGCGCTCCTCCCAACCATCGTCGGGCATGCCCATCGCTCTCATGAACCGGGGCAGATCCCGCACCTGGAGCTCGGTCAGGACCGGCTCGGCGGTCGTCGCCTCCTGGCCCATGCTCGTGGCGATCCAGAGCTGATACTCGGGATTGGCGTCCACGAAGCCGACCAGGCGCCGCAGGAAGCCGTCGAAGCGGGCCATCGTGAACTCGATCTCGTGGGAGAACCGCTCGATCCACGCGTCGTCGAACCCGTTCCGGTCGTAGTCGTCCGGGAACGTCGCGGCCCAGTACCGATGCATGGAGGACGCGACGTGATTGGTGAAGAACGTCGCGAAGTCGGGCCGGGTCTTCGACATCTGCTTCATGAAGATGTCGAACGCCAGCACGGCCTGGTACGTGCGCCGTCGGATGCGCCGCCAGTTCTGGAGGCGTTCCGACACCAGCTGCTTGCCCAGATCCGTGAAGGTCTCCACTCGCAGGCCCAGGCCCGGCGCCGCCCTCAGCAGTCGCAGCGCCTCGGCCCAGGGAACACCCCGTGCCACGTTCCGACCGGAGGCCCTGGACATGGCCAGGTTGAACGCTTGAAAGCTGGACAGCTCTTTGGGAAAGCACTCCGACCCCGCGGCGAAGATGTCGGGCAGGTAGAACGCGTAGTTCTCCAGGTCGTCGGGCACGGGGTAGCTGTGGAGCGACCCACACATCCCGGTGCGAACTCCGTTTTCGGCCAGCATCTGCCACACGGGCGGAAACTCGCTGTCCACCTCGGATAGGTCCTGGCCGAACTCCAGGATCTCGTGTCGGGTGTCCACCACCCCACGGTGGAGGGAGGGCCACGTGGTCCAGGGCGAAAGCGGGGTCTGATCTTCGGCCCTCGTCACGTAGCGATGACACCGGGGAAGGTGCCGGGCCAGCGCGGAATCCGGCTGCCATTCGACGAACCGGTCCACGATGGACATCGGGACCTCGTTCAGCTCGAAAAAGATGATCTTTCGGTCCATCGAAAGGCTCTGGACGGGGGTGGCGGCTCCGGGTATCGTCAAAGCTAAGGTCACCCTCCAGACTCTCGCGACCCCGCGGCATGCCAGCCATCTCCCGCAGCAAGAAAGCGATCTACGTCCACATCCCGAAGACGGCCGGGACGGCGATCACCATGCAGTTCTATCAGCGAGGCTGGATCGACCCGGTCGACTGGGAACGGTGGTACCGCAACAACGATCACAAGTCCGCGATCTTCATCCGGGACGCCATCGACGAGCAGCGCCTCTACGGGGACCTCCGCTGGTCCGACTTCCACACGTTCACGGTGGTCCGGAATCCCTTCGACCGGGCCATCTCGTTCTGGAACTACAAGAAGCGGTCGAAGGGACAGGTCCATCATAAGGAAGCCCTGGCCCTGTCCTTCCCGGAGTTCGTCCAGCATATGCACGGTGTCTTCCCGGGGGACTTTCCCGACCAGGCCACCTGGGTTTTGGACGAACACGGCGGGGTCATGCTCGATCAGGTGATCAAGCTCGAAGACCTGAATGGCGCCTGGCTCGCGCTGTGTGACCATCTCGGCGTTACAGGGACACCGCTCAAGGAGATCAATCGCACCCACGGGCCGTTCTATGATCACGACGCCTATTACGACGAGACGTCGCGCGCGCTGATCGAGGACATGTACGCCCGGGACCTGGAGCTCTTCGACTACGAATACGTCCCCGAACAGAAGAAGGACGCCAGGGTCACGGCGCCGGTGGTACAGTTCTGTCCGACCATCGGCAGCTATTGTGGCATCGGCACCTATACCGAGATGCTGTGCGACGCGACCGGCCAGCCGGCGGTCAAGGAGTTGAGCGACCTGGACGGTGCGGGAATCGATGTTCTCCACGTTCAACACGAATATGGCATCATCCCGGACGCCCTGTTCGAGGACGTGGTGCGATATTGCTCGGCAAATGACGTGCGGCTCTTCGTCACGCTGCACCGCGTGGAAAGGACATCGCTGGTCACGCTCCCGCTGATCTTCGTGGATACACTGCGCAGGAAGTTGATCCTTCGGCGGGCCCACCGCCGCCTGCTGCAATCCCGGGAGGCCCAGGCGTCGAGCAACGGAGGGGCGGCGGGAGCGTCGGCGAGCGGGGCGTCGGCGCGCCGGGACTCGGCCCCTTCGCCGGCGTCGCGTCCGTCTTCCCAGGCGGCTGGCGCCGGTGGCGGAGCGAGGTCTCTTCACCCCCATCACGGCGAAACCCGGGTCCGAAAGCTACGGCGACTCGCTCGGGGGTACGCGGCCAACGCGGCCCGCCTCCTCCATGCCTTCACCTACCGTCGGCGGTATCAGCGGCGCATCGTCGAAGCCAGCGACGGCATCGTGGTCCACGCGCCGGACGCCCGAGCCGAGCTGGTGCGCCAGGGCGCCGGCAACGTGCAGGTCATGGCCCATCCGCTGAAGGAGCTCCCCACCAGCCCACGACTCCATTCCGAGTCGGACGGCAAGCTTCACGTGGGGTACTTCGGCTTCCTGTCGCCCGCGAAGGACCTCACCTCCTTGATCCAAGCCTGCCAGAAGGTGCCCGACGTCGTGTTGCACCTCCTGGCCAGCGTGCCCCAGACCCAGGGCGACATTTCCGGCTATGCCCGGACCTTCATCGAGGTGGCGGAGCGGTACGATTGGATCGACCTGGACATCGAGTTCCTGCCCCTGGCAGACGTCGTGCTCCGGCTCTCTCAGAACGACGTCAACGTCTACCTGACCAGCAAGCTTTCCCACGGCTTCTCGTCCAGCGGGTCGGTGCGCCAGTACCTGGCGGCCAAACGGCCCATCCTGGCCAATCCCTCGCCGTTGATCAGTGATCTGCAGGACGTGATCACGGTGCTCCCGGACAATCGGCCGGACACCATCGCGGCGGCGATTCGGTCCTTCGATCCGGACACGAGCAAGATCGAGGCGTACGTCCCGAAGCACACCTGGGACGCGGTTCCAAACGTCTACGGCATCACCGTCTGAGCGAGGAAGCCGGTGCGGCGAGCACCTCTTCGAAGAGGGCGCGCGTCTTCTCGGCCACCACCTCCCGAGTGAACATCTCCTCGACCCTGGACCTGCCGTTGACGCCCATGCGTCGGCGCGCCTCCGAGTCGTCCAGGAGTCGGTTCACGGCGGTCGCCAGTGCCTCGGCGTCGTCGATGGGAACCGTCAGCCCCGTGCGCTCGTGCTGGTTGACCCAGGGTACGCCGGTGTCCAGCCGGGTAGAGACGACGGGCTTGCCACACGCCATGGCCTCCAACTGGACGATCCCGAATGCCTCGGTCCTCAGGTTGGAGGGCAGCACCAGCATTTCGCTGGCGTGATAGTAGGCGACCAGGTCCTCGTCGTTTACGTCGTGGCGCAGGATGATCCTGCCCTCCAGGCCCCGGTTCCGGATGCCCTCTTCGAGAGCGGCTCGGCCACCCCCGTCCCCAACGACCACCACGCGGCCCTGGATTCGGGCAGCCGCGTCGAGCAGCACATCGAGCCCCTTGTAGTAGCTGAGGCGTCCCACGAACAGAACGATGGGGGCGCCAACCTCGCCCTGGATCGCCTCCGCCCGTTGCCGGACCCGGTCCGTGGCCTCGAACCGACTCACGTCGATGCCCAATGGAATCACCACACACCGGTCCTTGAATCGTTGCAGCGCCCGGGATGTCTCGATGTAATTGGGCGAGGTGGCGATGATGCGGTCGGCCCGGCGGAGCGTGCGTTCGACCAGCCGTTCGTACGTCGGACCCACGAATCGGGGCTTGATGATATCGCTGTGCCAGGTGACGACCAGGCGTCCCTTCGGCCGGACCAGTGCGTAGGACACGTGGGCCAGTGGGTTGGGAAGATGCGCGTGGACGATGCTGCTCTCGTCGGCCTGTGCCCGGTACACGTGCAGCGGATACGTGGGGCAGACGATGTTGCCGAACAGCGTGCCCATCGTGGCCACCCGGGTGACCGGAATCCCGTCAACGACGTCGTGAACCGTCCGGCCCTCCGTGTTCGCGACCACCGCCGACACGTCGAAGCGGTCGGCCAGCAGACTGCTCTGATCGTACAGGTGGGTCTCCATGCCGCCCTTTTCGGGCGGGTAGTGCTTGCCCAGCTGGATCAGGCGAGGCTTCACCGGGCGACCCCCGGGGGGCTGGCGGTCTGGCGGGGCGACACGAGACGGCCGTAGAGGTCCAGGTACTGACGGACGCTCTTGTCCCATGAGAAGAGCTCGGACAACGCCCTCGCCCGGGTCCCCGCCTCGGCGCGGAGCTCCGGCGACTGGAGAAGCGTCGTGATGGCCTGGGCCAGCGCCATGTCGTCCCCGGCGGGCACCAGAAGCGCGGACTTCCCATCGGCCAACTCGGGTGGGACCCGTGGGCCCGCGGTCGTGACGATCGGGAGGCCGAGGCGAGCGGCGGCGATGAAGCTCCCCCGTCGGAACGTGACACCGTCGGCGTACGGCAGAACGCAGACGTCGAGCTGCGCGAGCTCCCTGGCCGCGTCGGCGGCGGTCGGCGCCGAGCGCCAGACGACGTGGGGCGCCAGGTCCAGGGCGGCAAGGAGCGCCTCGACCTCCCGCTCCAGTCCGGGGTCGGCGATCGGCTCCGCGATCACCACCAGCCGGGCCGGGCCGGCGAACGCCCGCCTGGCGTGGGCGAACGCTCTCAGCAGGCTCGGAAACGACTTGTCGGGCCGGATGATGCCGAACGTGCCCACGCTCAGGACCTCCGTGCGATCGGACCCATCAGCGCCTGCCGGTTCCCTGCTCTGAACCGGAGGGTCCGGCCCGGACGTGCCGCGCCCGTCCCCCGGCTCCAGGTTCGACCCGAGCCGGATCACCTGCACGTCCGACGTCCGGCCGGGCCACCCCCGGGCCAGGAATTCCCGCTCGGGCTCATTGGTGACCACGACGGACGTGGCGCCTGATACCAGCGGGACCGCGGCGAGCCGCCGCCTCGTGCGGACCTTCTCGAACTCGTGGAGGGTGACGAGCAGGGGCGGGGCTCGCCGCGTCAGTCGCAGGGCGGTCGGCAGCAGGCTGGGAGCGAGGCCGGCCCCGTACCCCCGGCTCGGATACTGGACGTGGACCAGATCATACGGGTCCGGCTCCGCCAGTCGCCTCAGGATGCGCGGCACCGCCGTGGGCCCCCACCCGGGGCCGATGTCCACGGTTCCGACCTCGCCCAGGGCACCCTCCAGCCGGGCCCGAGCTCCCGACGGGTCATTGACCAGGAGGTCGACCCGCACCGCGCGCCCGGCAGCCAGACCACCCGTGAGTCTTCGGGCCAGCTGCACGCTGTAGTCGAGCACACCGCAATGACCTACGGTCGGCACCCCACAGAGCATGGCTACCCGCAGCGAGTCGGTCATCCGGCCGGGACGACGTCAGAAATGCCGGCACCTGTCCGTTCCAGAGTCACCGGTCGATACCGGGAAGGACTGCGCGCACTCCGGGGCAACGGTTCCAGTGTGTTCCCTCGCTGTGTGCTCTCGATGAGCGGGCCTCGCGGGTGGAGACTTCGCGGGCCAAGGTGAGCGTGTTCGCTCGGCTCAGGCAAGAACGGAAGGAACGAGGTCACCATGTTCAAGCGATACAGGGCAATGCTTTTGGCAGCCGGCCTAGGGGCGGCTCTCTTCTTCGGCTCGACCGTACCGGGGGCAGCTCAGGAGCCCGCCTCCGAGGCCCCAGCCCGGTCCCATACCGCGGGCCTGGTCCTGAACCTGCACCTGCAGGGGGGCTCGCTGGCCACCGAAGAGAGCTCCAACAGCGGTGGCGGCGCCGGCGTGATGATCGGCTACGGTGTCAGCCGCAAGGTCCTGATCTTCGTGCAGCTGGACGGTTCCGAGATCGACATCGACGGAGCCGACGACCTTCAGGGCTCATACGGACTGGTCCACGGCGACCTGGGGGTGCGGTACTCGTTCGCCAATCCGGACGGCGCGTTCGTGCCCTATCTGACCGGGGCGTTCACGGGCCTCTGGGCCGGTGCGGAGGTCCTGGGTGCCGACGTCACCCTACAGGGCGGTGGGGTTCGCCTCGGTGGGGGCTTCGGGTACTACTTCATCCGTCAGCTGGCCCTCGACGTTGGGCTGTCGTTCAACTTCGGCTCGTTCAACACGTTCAAGATCGAGAACACGTCGTTCGATCTGGACAACCCGAAGGCCAACTCGACCCGCCTGGAGGTGGGACTCAGCTGGTATCCTCAGGGCTGATCCGCATCGCCGGCGGGCGAGCGCTGCAGTGCGGGTCCCGGCTTCTTTGGTAGTACGAGGCGACCAGACGGGCCTGCCCTCGATGGCGCAGGGCAGCAGAGGCCCGAACGGTGCCGCCCATGCCGAAGTTGTAGCTCCGGCCGGAGTCCGGGAGTCCATACTGGCGGATCAATCCCGATCCGACCCCGCCCAGCCAAGTCGGCCCCGTTACGGTACCATGGGCATGAACAGGGCGTGCCGCTCGGTTTCGTGTGTCACGCGCCACATGGCCGCTTGCCGGGCCCAGGCGACCAGACCCGCCTGCCGCTGCTTGTCCAGGAGGAGCCCGTCGATGCCGTATCGATCGAGCAAGGAATCGGCTTCGAACCCGACGCCCAGCCAGAGGTAGTCCT
>CAJIAX010000216.1_pt1 | contig 58299 bp, 47 predicted proteins | sample 9199251 | NCBI WGS metagenome assembly CAJIAX01 (sample SAMEA7708287, study PRJEB35096) | sediment metagenome | biome: marine neritic benthic zone biome [ENVO:01000025]; feature: sediment [ENVO:00002007]; material: shallow marine sediment [ENVO:03000034] sea grass bed [ENVO_01000059] ... | reverse complement strand
TCCGGGACTTCGCCTTCGCCACCAGCCCGGCGTACGTCTGGGACGCCGTGGGCGCCGGCGACGGTGTGCTGGCCCAGGCTTTGTACCGGCCTCATCTCGACGCGTGGTCCGAAGCCGCCCGGTACACGGCTCACACCATCCGGACGTTCTCCGAGGCCCTGGGGCCGTACGTTTATCCTCAGCTCACCATGACCGAAGGTCCGGTGGGCGGGATGGAATACCCGATGCTGGTGCTCAACCCGAGCACCAACAATCCCCGCTCCCTGGCCAGCGTGACCATCCACGAGGGCGGACATCAGTGGTTTCCCATGATGGTCGGGAACATGGAAGCCAAGCACGCCTGGATGGACGAGGGATTCACCACGTACTGGCAGCAGCGCTCCATCGCCGAGCTCTGGGGCGAGGAACCGGCCCCCTGGGGTGCGCTCTCGTCCTACCTGGCGACGGCCGGGACGGAGGAAGAAGTCCCGCTCATGAGGCACACGGACCTGGTCAGCCCATACGGGGCCCGGACCCTGGCCGCCTACCGGAAACCGGCCGTGGCCCTCGGCGCGCTCCGGGCCGTGCTCGGTGACGAGGTGTTCGACGCAGCCTTCAAGGACTTCTTCAGCTCCTGGATCTTCAAGCATCCTCAGCCGTGGGACTTCTTCGCCACGTTCGAGCGACACGCGGGGCAGGACCTGGACTGGTTCTGGCGGCCGCTCTTCTTCGAAACCGACGTCATGGACCATGCGATCGGCTCCGTCTCCACCGACGGGTCGAGGACCGTGATCGAGGTCGTGGACCTTGGCGACGTGGTGCTCCCGGCCCGGGTCGCCGTAACCCTCGACGACGGGGGCGTACAGGTTGTCGAGGTCCCGGCGTCCCGTTGGCTGGACGAGGGAAGAACCGTTCGGCTGACGGTCGACGGCACTGCAGTGCGGGTGGAGCTCGACCCGGCGCTCACGTTTCCGGACGTGGACCGATCGAACAACGCCTGGGAGGGGTAGGCGCCGGCGCGGGCGAGGCCCCGGTTCGGCCGAGGCGAGTTCGATGGGCCCGGGGCGTGATCTTCCGCTGCGATGCCGGTGTAGGAGCTCGTTGCGCAGGGCGCACATGACTGGCCGCGACGCTCCCGAAACAGCGGGAGAGATCGGGGCCGCTTCCTCTACGGGAGTTCCGTTGCGCGCCTGCAGAAACGCGAGCATTGTGGAACTGAGACCGACACTCGAGTCGACTGGGAGGTGGCTCCTCGAAGGGAGGGCCACGCCCCTCGGCATGCCCGGCATCCGGACCGTCCCCCCGGAGATCCATGGCTGAACATCGTGATCGGCACCTGGCGGCCGTCGTCTTCACCGACCTGGTGGGCTATACGGCTTTGATGCAGGACGACGAGGCCGACGCCCTGCACGCCCGGGCCCTGCATCGTTCGGCCCTGGAAGACGTCTTTCCACGGCACAACGGACGCCTGATCCAGTTCCTGGGTGACGGCAGTCTCAGCCTGTTCCCCAGCAGCGTGTCGGCCGTTTCCGCCGCACTCGAGCTCCAGAGGGTTCTGACCCCGGAATCTCCCCTGCTTCTTCGGATCGGCATCGACGAGGGTGAAGTGGCCTATGACGCACAGGGCGTGTACGGCCACTGCGTGAATCGGGCATCGAGGATCGAGGCGCTGGCCCAGCCAGGCTCGGTCTACGTCTCCGAGAAGGTCTTCGGCGAGATCGAGAACCAGGCCGCCTTCGAGGCACGGGCGATCGGCGAATTCGAGCTCAAAAACGTGGATCGGCCGGTCCGCGTCTACCGGATCGATCGATCCGAGGCCAGCAGCCGCCCGGTGGAGTTGAAACTCCTCGGTGGTGTGTCCCTCAAGCTCGAGGGACAGCCGGTCACGGGCCGGAGCGCCCAGCGTCGGCGGGTGGCGTTCCTCTCTCTCCTGGCCGCCGCACCCCATGGCGTTCTGAGCCGGGACAAGTTGGTCGGGTACCTCTGGCCCGATACGGACCCGGCCAAGGCCAGGAGGTTGCTTTCGGAAGCGCTCTACGTCGTGCGGAAGTCGCTCGGCGACGAGAGCGTCGTAGCGACGGGCGGCGAGCTCCGGTTGAACCCGGACATGGTCTGGTGCGATACCGTCGCCTATCGCGAGGCTCTGGAGCGGGGCGACCGGGCCGCGGCGGTCAAGGTCTACGCCGGGCCGTTCCTCGACGGCTTCTATGTCGACGACGCGTTGGACTTCGATCGTTGGGTCGAGGGAGCCCGAGACCGTTTTGCACGGGAGTACGCCGAGGCGCTCGAAGCCCTGGCGACGCAGGCGGAAGAGGCCGGCGACCCTGCGGACGCCGTGCGCTGGTGGCGGAAGCTGGCCGACCTGGACCCCTTCGACGCGGCCGTGGCAGTCCGGCTGATGGAGGTGCTGGAGGGTGCGGGGCGCCGAGCCGAGGCCCTTCAGTACGCCCGGAAGCACGCTCGCTTGCTGCGTGAGGAATTCGAGGCGGAGCCCAACCCACAGGTCGAGGCCCTGGCCGAGCGGCTGCGGCACAGCCCCGCGGCGCCGACTTTCGAGCGAAAGACGTCGACAGACGGCGGGCCGGCTGCGGCCGCATCCGCAGCGGCTGCCCCGGCCGGTCCAGAGAGTTCGAGCCCAGACCCAGCCGTGGCGCCTGCGCCCCCGCAGTCCCAACCTCCAGTCGGGCCGCCCCCCTCAGGCCCATCTTCGGTCCCTGCCCTGCCCCGACGGCGCCGAGCGCTCTGGTCGGCCGCCAGTCTGGTCGCCCTCCTGGGCGCCTGGTTCGGCGTCCAGGCCATGGGTAGCCCGGGTTCCGAGGAGGCCGCCGCCGAACGGGATCCGTTGAAGATCGGCTTCGCTCCCAGCGTGGGCACGCCGGGTCATCCTCCCCTGTGGCGGCTTCTTTCCCAGGATCTGAACGGCGGCAACATCAGCAGCGTGCCGTTGTCCGCCATCAGCGTCGCCCGCCACTGGTCGTCGGACGTGCAGATCAACCCTGCGGACGCCGACACCCTGTTCGGCCGGCTGGGCGCGACCCACTACGCGCTGACGGACGTAACGGAGCTCGCCGGGCGCGTGACCATCGGCATCGAGATCTACCCCGTGGGGCAGCCGGACTCAGCGGTCTACATCGATTCCCAGGAGGCGGACGCCGACGATCCCTACGGCGCCCTCGACCCCCTCACCCGTCGGCTGGTCACGGAGCTGTCCAACAACCCGACCATTCAGCGGAACCTGGCTCGGAACACGAACTCCGTCGAGGCGCTCCTGGCCGTGGACGACGGCGAGACCGCGTTCCTGGACGCCCGCTTCGGAGACGCGATCGACGACTTCGAGCGGGCGGTTGAGCTGGATTCCGCCTACGCTTTCGCCCACTACCGGCTTTCCCAGGCCTACGAGTGGGACGAGCGCTACCTGCAGGCCCTGGCCGAGTCGGAAAGGGCCATGCGGTTCTCCTCGACCGCCTACCCGCGCGAACGGCGGTATATCGAAGGATGGGACGAGTTCCTCCACGGCAACCACCGGGAAGCCCACGGGATCTACACCAACCTTCGGAACGAGGAGCCCGAGGACATCGAGGCGCTGTACGGTCTCGTCAAGGTGAGCCTGATCTACAACCCTTATAAGGGTCAGAGGCGAACCGACGCCGAAGGATACGTGAGCGATCTCGTGGCGCTGGCCCCGAACTGGGGCGACGTGCGACTTCATCAGCTGGAGTTCGCCGCCCTCGACGGCGACATGGCCCGGTTCGATTCGATTCTGGCGCTAGCGGACACGGCCTCGAAGGTGGCCAAGGCCTGGCAGCTCACACGGGCGCTGGAGGCTTCCGGCGATACGCGGACGATCCCGACTCTGGGTGCGGACATCGAGGAACCCGAGGTGTTCGCATACTCCGTGGGGCAGCTCGACGGTTTCTTCTCTGAACCTGAGCTCGCCGACGAATTGGTGGAGTACTTCGGCCGCCGGCCGGAGTGGATCGGAACCGAATGGACCGTGGGCGCCCACCTCTACTCCGGCACGTTCGACCTGGCTCAGGGCCAGTGGGAAGAAGGCACCATCGAGATTCGCCGCGCCCGCGACATCAACGAGGCCTGGGCCGTGGAGTTCGAAGCGCTGTACGCGGGCCTCCCGGGTCGGCCCGACCGAGCCACCGCACTCGAAGAGGCCCATGAGGCCCTCCTTGCGTGGACCCCATCCCCCGAGGACGAGGGCACGGTCCCGTTCATGACGGTGCACACGGGTCGAAACGACCACATCCGGGAGTATCTATTGGGCCTGACCGAAGTCTGGATGGATCGACCGGAAAGCGCCGACGACAACATCGAGGCCCTGATCAACACCCCGCCCAACAATGAACCCGGACGATTCGCCCAGGAGTTGGGACTGAGCCTCCGTGGGCACCAGGCCTACGCCATGGGTGACAACGAAAGAGCCCTCAACCTGTTGGACTTCGAGAACGTCACGCCCACGGTTCCCGAAATCGTCTCCTCGCCGTTCTTCGTTCGACCCCATGACCGGCTGCTCATGGCCGACATCCACCTCGAGAGGGGTGAATTCGAAGAGGCGGAGCGGTGGTATCGCAGTCTGACCGAGGCCTGGGATTTCCCGTACGTAGCCGCCGGATACGAGGGATTGGCCAACGTGTACGCGGCCCTGGGTCAGGAGCAGGAAGCGATACAGTTCGCGAATCGAGCGGCCCGCCGCCTCGGACTTCCCGAAGGCACCAACCGCCTGCTCGACCTCGTCCGCGGGGCCCTAGACAGCCTGAACCGCTGAGTCTTCGACCGGAGCGAAGACCAACGCCATCGCCGCCAGGCCCACCAGGTCGGTCGCCAGTCCCGGCATCATCAACATCACCGCCACGCCGGCCATCAACACACGCTGCCACCCGGGCAGCGGCCGACGGGCGTATCCCATCGTAGCCGCCGCCAACGCCGTCACACCCAGGCACGCCGTCACCGTGGCAAGGACGATCTGCGTCCAGCTTCCCACCAGCAGCAGTGGCGGTCCGTACACGAACATGAACGGTACGAGGAAGCCCGCTCCGGCCAGCGCCATGCCGTAGACCGCTGTCTTCAGGGGCGGCGCGTCGGCGATTCCAGCCGCGGCGTACGCCGCCAGGGACACCGGAGGCGTGACGTTCGAGATGCAGCCGAAGTAGAAGATGAACAGGTGAGCGGCCAACAGGGGCACGCCCAGGTTGACCAGGGCCGGAGCGCCCAGAGCCGCCAGCACCACGTAGGCCGCCGTGGTGGGCAGCCCCATGCCTAGCACGATCGACCCAGCCGCGGTCAGGAGCAGGGCCATCGGAAGCTGTCCTCCGGACACCGTGACGATCAGCTCGGACATGCGCAGGCCGATACCGGTCAGCGAGGCCACCCCCACGACGATGCCCGCCGCCGCACAGGCCGCCGCCACCTGAACCGTTCCCCGCGACGCGCCGATGGCCGCCCGTTTCATCTCGGCCCAGGTGGGTCGGTTACGGCTGAGGAACCACACGACCAGGGCACTCATGACGCCCCAGAAGGCCGCCCGGCTCGGAGACCGGCCCATGACCAGCAGCACGACGATGGCCACCAGGGGCAGCAGCAGATGGAGCCGTGGTAGAATCGCGTCCGCTTCTTCCACCTCGACGGGCTTCAGCTTCATGCGGCTGGCCCGGAAGTGGATGGCCATGATGACCGCCACGTAGTAGAGCAGGGCCGGGATGAGCGCCGCGGCCGCGACCTCCACGTAGGGTATGTTCGTCCACGTAGCCAGGATGAATGCGCCGGCCCCCATGACCGGTGGCATGAGCTGGCCGCCGGTGGACGCCGCCGCCTCGATGGCCCCGGCGAAGAACGGACGGAAGCCCGCACGCTTCATGATGGGGATCGTGAACGTGCCGGTGGTGACCACGTTCGCCACGGCGCTCCCCGACAGCGAGCCCATGAAGGCACTCCCGATGGCTGCCGTCTTGGCCGGCCCGCCCCGGGTGCGGCCCGCGATCTTATTGGCGAGGCCGATCAGCAGCGCACCCCCTCCCGCCACGTCCAGCACCGCTCCGAACAGGATGAACAGGTAGACGAAGTCCGCCGACACCCCCAGGGGCACGCCCCAGATGCCCTCGGTCGACAGGTAGAGGTGCTCGACGAGACGGGTGGCGCCATACCCACGGTGGGCCAGGGCACCGGGCAGCCAGGGGCCCGCCGCCGCGTACACAAGCGCAAGACCGGCCACTGCCACCAACCCCCACCCGGTGGTGCGCCGGGTCAGCTCCAGCACCAGCACGATGCCGATCACGCCCAACACCAGATCCAGCGAAGTGGGAGCTCCAGTGCGACGTACCAGGGCCTCGTGCTGGGTGACCAGGTAGAGGAAGCTGATGACCGAGCCGACGACCAGTGCGGCCGAAATGAACCGGCCAACCTTGCCCTGGTGCTCTGGCGTCGACGACCGCCGTACCCCGAGCCCGAGGAAACCGAGGGGCGCCATGATCGCCAGGTGGACCGGGCGCTGAACCAGGGCGGTGAAGGGCGACACGCCGGCCGCGTACATGTGGAAGGCCACAGCGACGAACGCCAGCAGCGTGATCAGTCCGATCCGGATCCCGCCCGGCTCAGACCGCACCGCCTGGTTGGCTCCGGGCTCGCTCACTCCCCGGCCGCTCCGGTCCAGCCGGGTCCGCGCACGACTCTGCCGGGCGTGGCGCCCGTGTGCTCACCGTCCCGGAGCACGTGGCCCCCGTTGACGAAAACGTGCATCACGCCTGTGGAGTATCGGTGCGGATCTTCGAACGTCGCATGGTCGATGATGGTCTCCGGATCGAACACCACGACGTCCGCATAATAGCCCTCCGCCAGAAGGCCCCGGTCGGTGATTCCCAGGTTGGTCGTGGACAAGGAGGTGAGCCGTCGCACGGCTTCCTCCAGGGAAATCACCCCTTCCTCACGGACGTATTTGCCCAGCAGCCTGGCGAAGTTGCCGTAGGCCCGGGGGTGGACCGACGCGTCCGTGAAGGGGGGTTCCGGCGCCATCGACGGCGCGTCCGAATCGAACGAGACCCAGGGCAGGGCGATCTGCTTCTTCACGTTCTCCTCAGACATGAGGAAGTAGACCACCTGAACCCGGCTCCCGTCCTCTACGACGAGATCCATGGCCGTGACCTGGGGACTCGTGCCCCGCTCCTCCGCCACCTCGGCCAATGTCCGGCCGATGTAGCCCCGCAGATCCTCGTTGCGGAACCCGACGAGCAGCGTGCCCTCGGCGGTCGCGCCCTGCATGAGGTTCTCCCAGTCGTCCTGCTGGGCCACCATCTCCGCCGCGACACGATCACGGATCGCGGGATCCCGGAGTCGCTCGGCCCATGCGTCGTACCCACCCTCCTGAACCCAGGGAGGCATGGCCGCATCGAGACCCGTGGAGCCCGCAGTGTAGGTGTACATGTCGGCGGTGATGCGGAGACCCTCGACACGTGCCGCCTCGACCATCTCGATCACCTGGTCCATCTTCGGCCAGTTCGCTTCGCCACCGGCCTTGAGGTGGTAGATCTGGGCAGGGAGTCCGGCTTCCCGGGACACAGTGATCAGCTCCTCGACGGCTTCCAGGAGCTGGTTCCCTTCGCTCCGCATGTGGGAGATGTACATGCCCCCGTACTCTCCGGCCACGGCGGACAGGGCCACCAGCTCGTCGGTGGCCGCGTAGAACGCGGGAGCGTAGATCAGGGACGATCCGATGCCCATGGCCCCTTCCTGCATGGCCGTATGCACGAGCTGCCGCATGCGTCCCAGCTCCTCCTCGTTCGGGGCGCGATCTTCATAGGCCAACTCGTGCACCCGGGCGGTCGTCGCGCCCAGGAAGGACGCCACGTTGGTCGAGACGCCCTTGGCCTCCAGGAACTCCAGGTACTCGCCGAGCGTCGTCCACGGGACCGTGTTGCCGCCCAGGAGCCCGGCGGCCCGCTCCTCGCCCCCGACCCAATCGACGAAGTCCTCCATCCACTCCGCTTTCATGGCGTCGTTCATCGGGCCCATGGACCCCCCTTCGCCGAACACCTCCAGGGTGACCCCCTGACGAATGTCCCCCTGGGACCGACCGTCGACGATCAGCGTCTCCGTGGCCCAGGACAGCATGTTCACGAACCCCGGGGACACCGCGAGACCGGTGGCGTCCACCTCCAGGTCGCCACGGGCACTCGACAGGTCACCGACGGCCGCGACGCGATCGCCGGAGATCGCCACGTCGCCGACGATGGGCGCCGAGCCGGATCCGTCGTACACGGTGCCGCCACGAATGACCACGTCGTACGTGGGGGTCTCGGCGCAGGCCGCGACTGCGACCAGGATCAAGGTCAACAAGGGGCGTATGCCCATGGAGCGTCTCCGCTGTTCGGTTCTTCGTTCGAGAGTGTTCACCGGGCCGCCACCAGGGCGATCCGGTCGCCTTCCGGACTGACGGACAGCCGCGTGATGCCCTCCAGCCCCTGTGCGCCCAGGTCATCCACCAATCGCCACCCCCCGGTCACCGTCCAGGAGTAGAGGCGCGAGCCTTCGGCCATGAGGGCCGCAGGTTCTGGAGTCCAGGCCATGTCCTGACTTCGGGGCCTGGCCTCGGTCAGCGTCGCGCTCACGCCCGTATTCACGTCCACCGCCCGGATCGACGCCGCCCCGGCGTCGTCGAACTGGACGAAGGCGATGGCTCGCAACGAGGGCACATAGTGAAGCGAGCGGCCGATGCGGCGGGCGACGACGAGGGGTTGGCCGTGGGCCAGGTCCACCAATTGGAGGGTGGGCGGGTCACCCAACACGAAGACGCCGATCCGATTCGAGTCGGCCCACGCCTGGTACCCGACCGGAGCGACGTCCTCCATCAGGACCGAAGGCTCGGTGCCGTCGAAGGGGAAGCGCCAGAGCCGTTGCGTGGAATCGGCCTCGACCCGGATGACCGACATGGCGCCTCCACCCGGCATCATCGCTGCCGAGTATTCGCTCTCGGGGGCCGTGCGGGTCACCGGCTGCAGGTCTCCGGTTTGGAGATCCGCTCTCCAGATGTCCGCCTGGCCCGTCTCGTCGATCGACGTGTACAGCAGCGCCCGACCGCCGGAGAGCATGTGGGGTTGGTTGTCGTATCCCGGGCGGTCGGTCACCCGGGTCAGCGGACCCAGCTCGTACCAACCGTTCCGATGGATCAGGTCCGCCACCCAGATATCGGTCCCGGGGGGCGTCTGGGACGGGACCGCTGGCGCGGCCTGGTACGCGTCCGGAATCGCGAAAACCGTAAGCCCGTCTTCGCCCTCGGAGGAGACCCACAGGGTGCGCTCGTCCGGACCCACCGCCATCACGATCGGAAGCTCCGGGACCGGAACTCGTTCCACCACCTCGAACGTCGTGAGATCCAGAACGGAGACCTCATGGCTCGCGGTGTTGTTGACGAAACCGACCCCCAACCCGGGCGAAACGACGACCGAGAACGGACCTTCGCCGATCCCGTCCGTGACCTCGCCCACCACCTCGCCCGTTCGGATGTCGACCAGGGCGAGGCGGTTTTCGCCTCGCACGGCCACGGCGTACAGGGTGTCCCCCGGCAACAGCGCGCCACCGCTGGGTCGGGCGCCGACGAACACGGACCACGCCACTTCGCCTTGTGGAAGATCCACCCGGGTCACGGTTCCGTCGTCGTATCCGGGTACCAGCGCCACCAGACCGTCGCTGGTTACGGCGGGAGGAAAGGGCCGATCGCCCACGGGGACGGACGCTCGAACCGTGAACGTATTCCCGTCGACCAGGCTCAATCGGTCGGTCTGCTCGGAAGAGACCAGCAACGTGCCGTCCGCAAGTGGACCCACGATCAGGGACGGACCTCCACCCACCTCGACGTCCTCCATGATCGCTCCGGCACGGGCCCCCAGGCGGACCAGCCGATCGGACCCGAACCGGGTCACTGCCAGAGCAGCCCCGCCGTCCAGAACCGCCAACCCGAGAGGCGTCCCGTCGATGGACAGGGACGACCGTACCCTCCGCGTCGAAGCGTCCAGTACCGTGATCCGATCCGACCCCGCCGCGGCTACATACGCCCGGGAGCCGTCCGGAGAGAACACGATCTGGTGCGGATTCAACCCCACTTCGACGTGCGCGACGGGTTCGAGACCCGCCGACGCCTGTCCCTGGATCGAGATCGGGCCGGCCGCGCCTACCCCGACGGCCAACCACATCGCGAAGGCCCTGCGGGCCCGCGATGACGCCATGCTGCCCACTCCTGCGAAGGCGACTTCTGTTGAAGACGAAGGCGCCAACTTAGGGCGGGAGGTACCCGGGCGGCCACCGTCCGCAGAGCGTTCGCCCGCGGAACCCGTCCGCCCGGGCTAGCGCCCGAAGATCGCCGCGAATCCGAACGTCAGCGCCACCACCACCGTGAGCAGGACGACCGTGGCAGACGTCCAGGACCGCTTCGGATCGATCTTGCTGACGCCCAATCCAACGAGTACCCAACCCCAGATGCCGAAGAGGTCGAGCCAGGAAAGGGCCGTGGCGATCCAACCGTCTTCCAGGAACGGAAGGAAGGTCCCGATGGAAAACCGCAGCTGCATGTCCTGCGCCTGGATGCGGAGGGGCAGCAGCAGCAATCCGCTCAACGCGGGAATCAGGAACGCGTAGCACACCGCCGAGAGGTATTGGCGGTACCGGCCGTCGTCTCCCAGCAGGAACGCGAAGATCAGGGTTACGATCCCTGCCATGAGCGCCGTGATCAACGGTCCGACGATCAGCGCACCGACGGTCGCGGCGATTCTGCCGAACGTTACCGCCTGGTCCATGTTGGGCGGCGTCTGTCCGCCACCCTCCATGATCTGGCGTCGCATCGCCGCTTCGAAGAGCTCGGCAGGCACCAGCAGTGTGCCCAGGGCGGCCAGCACGGCGCCCAGCATCAGCGCCGTGAACCACACCGGGTGGGCGGCCAGCGCGGAAAACAGTCGACCGGGTGCGAACACCAGGTCGACGAGGCGTCGGGGGAACGACGGAAGTGCAGGGGTCTCCAAGGGAGTCTCCTTGGTTGTCTGAGCGTCGATGTCGGAGCTTAGTGGGCCGGCTGTGAATCGTCCATCGAGGCCCCAAGCTTCCCTCGTTGGGCTCTACGGAATGGCCCGCCGTTTCTTCAACGGGCAGACTCCGGAGCCGTGCTCGCCAGGCCCTGAGCCGGTAGCACGCTCCGGACCGTTGCGTTATCGTCAAGATCCCCGATTCGAGACTGATTCCACAACCGCCCGCGGGAGGGTGGATGAGCTACAGAACGAACCCTGACCGCATTCTCGAGAACATCGATCGACAGCGGAGCCGCGAGGAGTCGATCCGGCGGAATCGTGCGGACCGGCAGGCCATCGGTCGCGAACTCGACACCGAGCCCCTGGATGCCGAAGCCACCGTCACCGAACGGGCGCGACGGATCTTCAAGCTCGTTGAGCGGGGCTACGTGAATGCCGCTCAGACCAGCGAGCTCGCGCCCCTCGCCGCCCGGTTCCGCGCCATCGGGGACATCCCGAACCATCATGCGCTGGGTGACGTGAGCATTTCGGTTCAGTACCTGGATTCGGCCCGCCCCGACGACGTGGCCATGATGCCGTTCGAGATCGTGCCCGACGACCTCGAGGAAGCCAAGAAGGAATCGGGGACCAGCCGGCCGGACGCCAACGCCATGCGGCTCCTGCGCCTCCACCTTCGTGACGGCGTCATGGGCGCCTACAAGAAGATCGAGCCCCGGGTCCGGGACGCCGTTCGGGAGCGCGCCGACATCGGCCACGTAGCCGTACAGGTCACCCTGGACATTCGCTCGGCCCTCTAACGGTCGGCCCCGCTACGCGAACGGCCACCCCTCTTCCCGCTGCGAAGGTGGCCACCTCCGACGGGCAGGAACGCCGGGTGGTGCTGGTGTTTCTCGATGGCGTCGGCATCGGCCCGGACGATCCGGAGGTCAACCCGTTCTTCCAGGCCGAGCTGCCCTGGCTGACCGAGTTGCTGGGAGGCCCTCCCTCGCTCGCCACTCCCCGGTTGGCCGGCCCCGCTGGCCATGGTTTTCCGATCGACGCACGGCTGGGCGTGGACGGCATTCCCCAGAGCGGCACGGGCCAGGTGTCCCTGCTGACGGGCCACAACGGCGCGACGCTCTTCGGCCGTCACTTCGGGCCCTGGACGCCCGTCGCCCTTCGACCCGTGCTGGCTGAATCCAACCTCCTGGTTCGGTCCCTCGGCCGAGGACTCCCCACCACCTTCGCGAACGCGTATCCCCAGGGCTGGCCCGGGTCCCTGTCGACCCGACGCCAGGCCGCCCCACCCCTGGCGGCGATGGCCGCCGGCCTCCTGACCCGGCACGCAGAGCACCTCGCCCGAGGCGAGGCCGTATCCAGCGAAATCGTGAATGGCCCGTGGCGCCGGCACCTCGGGCCTGACGACCTTCCGGACGTCACTCCAGCGCGGGCAGGCGCTACGTTGGCGCGAATCGCTGAGAGTGCGTCGCTCACCCTGTACGCCCACTACGCCACGGACTACGCGGGTCACCGGGGCGGCATGCGAGGGGCAATCCGGGCCCTGGAGCGGGTCGACGCCTTCCTGGCTGGATTGGCCGCGGGCATTCGCGGGACGTCGACCACCGTATTCGTGGTGAGCGACCACGGAAACATCGAAGACACCACCGGCGGCCACACGGTGAATCCGGTCCTGGGCCTGACGTTCGGCGCCGAGCCGGACACGCTGGGGCAGGAGATCACCACCCTGACGGACGTGCCCGGTGCGATCCTCGAGTTCCTCGATGGAACCGAGGACGACGTCGACGCCGGGAACGAGGTAGACACGGGAGCCGACGGACCCTGAATCGCATTCCCGAGCCCGGCGCCTCGGGTCAACGTCGGGTGTGCGAGCCAAACCGAAGATCCTGGGGCGCCTCCTCGTCGAGGACGCCGCCGTTCCCGCCGACGTCGTCGAAGCGGCCCTGCGTAGTCAGCGGGAGACCGGCCGCCGTCTCGGCGAGGAGCTGATCCAGCGGGGTCTGGTCGACCCGGAGACGGTGGCCCGGTGTCTGGCCCTCCAACTGGGTCTGACCTACGTCCCACCGCCCCTCCAACCACCACGGGAACAGCCCGTCCCCGCAGGCTTGGCCCGGGCCCGGGGCGTGTTGGCCCTCGAGATCGAGCCCCGAAGCCTGACGCTGGCCATGGTCGACCCTCTGGACCTGGGCGCGGTTGACGACGTCCAGTTCCTGACTGGGCGACGGGTCCGCCCCGTGGTGGTGTCGGCCATGGCCATGGAGGCTGCGGCGGCCAAGGCGTTCGGTCCGTCGCTGCCCGAGCTGGTGCAGGCGCTCCCGGACACGGCCGTGCGGATGGACACCGAGGCCGCCCGACTCGAGCAGGACGCCAGCGCGGCCCCGGTGGTCCAGCTGGTCGACCATGTGCTGGACCAGGCGGTGGCCCAGGCGGCTTCCGACATCCATATCGAACACCGGGGCGACCGGGTCGCCGTGAGGTTCCGGATCGACGGTGTGCTCCGGTCGTTCGCCGATGTCCCCGCTCGCAGCCACGCCGCCGTCGTGTCCCGCATCAAGATCATGGCTGGCCTCGACATCTCCATCAAACGCCGGCCCCAGGACGGGGGAATGGCATACCGGGGCGGCGGGACCTCGCTGACGCTGCGCGTCTCCACGCTTCCGGTGGACGGGGGCGAGAAGGTCGTCGTGCGACTGCTCGACCCGGAGAGGGCCCCCGAATCCCTGGACCGGCTCGGCCTCGCACCCACCGACCTGGCCCGCCTGCGCCGGATGCTGTCGCGGAACGAAGGTGTGATCCTCGCCGCTGGGCCGACGGGCAGCGGCAAGAGCACGACGCTATTCTCCGCCCTGGCGGAGGTCGACCGAGCCAGGCACAACGTGGTGACGGTCGAGGACCCGGTGGAGTATCGACTGCCCGGTGTGAACCAGGTCCAGGTCCGGCCCCGCGCCGGACTCACCTTTCCGACCGCGCTGCGATCCATCCTGCGCCAGGATCCCGACGTGGTCATGGTGGGCGAGATCCGGGACCGGGAGACAGCCGAGATTGCGATGGCGGCAGCCGTGACCGGACACCTGGTTCTCAGCACCATCCACACCATCGACGCACCCGGGGCTGTGACTCGGCTTCTTCACATGGGTGTGCCGCCGTTCCTCGTCGCCGGGGGGCTGGCGGGCGTCGTGGCTCAACGCCTGGTGCGCCGGGTGTGCTCCGCATGCCAGGGCCGGAACCCCGATGGTTGTGGCGCCTGCGTCGACGGACATTCGGGCCGTACCGGTGTCTTTCAGGTTCTGACCATGACCGACGGGCTACGGGAGGAAGTGATCCGGGGCGCCTCGGCACCGGTGCTTCGGAAGCTCGCTGCCGAAGCTGGAATGTCGACCATGGCGGACGACGCCCGGCGGAAGGTTGCCGAAGGGCTGACCGCGCCCCACGAAGTGGGCCGGGTGCTTCAGGGAGATCCAGGGGCCGGAGCCCCCTGCCCCTCGTGCAGGACGGACACCCCGTTCGGCGCGCTGGCCTGCCCCCGCTGCGGCGAGAGACTGCGGATGATCTGCCCGTGCGGAGAGGCGCTTCAGCCCGGTTGGCGCTTCTGTCCCACCTGTGTCCGGCGAGTTACGGCGTAGCTGGCTGCCCGCCCGACACCTCGCGCAGAACGCGCTCCACGGGATTCCCCGCATCGGGCCAGAGGTACCGGTCCGAAAGGCGGTTCAGGGCCTCCCGAACGCCTCCGAAATGGTCGGACACGCTCTTGAAGATGCTCTCCATGCCCAGGGCTTCGGCCTGGGGAGTCTCCGACGCCAGTCGAAAGCCGGTCGCCCCCATCTGCTCGTAATACCGGATCGGCGGCGCGCCGCGACGCTTCACCCTGGCGTGCAGGTAGTCCGGGAACAGCCCGGAGATCCAGAGCGAGTAGTTCCCCAGGTGGGCCCGCAGCAAGAAGGTCCGGCGCTCTCCCGCACCGGACAGCGACGTGACCACGTCCACGAGATACCGAAACTCCTCGTCGGCCTGTTCCGAGATCCGGTAGGCGCGCCGCGCCCGCCCGAAGTCGAAGACGAGAGACGCGACGTAGTCTGCGAGGGCCTGGTCGTCGATGCCGCCCTCGAGCAACGCCTGCCGAACGAGCACGTAGAACACCAGGGCGGGCGGTGCCGCGACAGCTGGGTGCGTGAGGAGGGCATTCAGCATCCGGGGATCGTCGAGGAGGCTATCCACGCCTTCCTCGTCGAGGCGGCGTTCCGCCCCCCGTCGCAGATCCTCGTCGCCCGACCCCAGGAGCCCAACCAGGTGTTGAGCGTCCCTGCGTCCAAACGATGCGCGAATCGTAGGAAGAATCATGTCCTACCGCCTCCTACCGCTCCGGTGCCCCCCCGTTTGAAACACCCTTGCCGGGTGCCGGGTTCGCGCCGCCATGTCTATCTATGTGTTTCGGCAGGGGCGACGGGGACATGTAGCTCCGGTACGTGCCTAGGCCTCGAACACCTCTTTCCGCACGGTCAGCTCGGCGATTCGGTCCATGTCCGGCTCCACCCCGATTCCCGGTCCCGAGGGCACTTGCATGAGACCGTCCGACATGGTGAATTCGGGAAGGACGATGTCCTGCGCGTAATAGCGGCGACTCTCGGAGATGTCTCCGGGCTTGATGAATCCCGGCAGACTGGCCAACGCCAGGTTGTGGGCACGCCCGATCCCGGATTCGAGCATGCCTCCGCACCAGACCGGTATGTCCCGCCCCCGGCACAGCTCTTCGATGGACCTGGACGACGCCAGTCCCCCGACCCGTCCTGGTTTGATGTTGATGATCCGCGAGGCGTCCAGGCTGAGAGCGAGTCGCGTGTCGTCGACGGAGCGGATGGACTCGTCCAGACAGATGGGCGTCGACAGCTCCGCCTGCAGCGCACCGTGGTCCAGGTAGTCGTCGTAGGCCAGGGGCTGCTCGATCATCATCAGATCCAGGTCGTCCAGCTCCTTCAACCTGGGCGCGTCCGACAACCGGTACGCGGAGTTCGCGTCCGCCATCAGCGGAACCGACGGGAACCGGTCGCGAACCGCTCGCAGCGGCTCCAGGTCCCGGCCAGGCTTGATCTTGACCTTGACTTTCCGGTAGCCCTGCTCGAGGTAGTTCCCGACCTTTTCGAGGAGCCTGTCGGTCGTGCGCTGGATCCCGATGCTCACGCCGACCTCGACCTCGTCCCGGATCCCGCCGAGGAGCGTCTTGAGTGACACGCTCTTGACCTTCGCCTCCAGGTCCCAGGCTGCCATCTCCACGCACGCTTTCGCCATGCGGTGGCCCCGGATCCACTCCACGGGTCGCAGCACCTCCGGGGCGGTCTCCGGCGTGGTGCCGAGCACGGCAGGCACGATGAGCGACGTCAGCATCTGCCAGGCCGTGTCCACCGTTTCCGACGAATAGGATGGGAATTCCCCGGCGACCAGCTCCCCCCAACCCACCTGCCCCTCGCCGTGGAGCGTGATCAGTGGAATCCGCCGCACCTCGGTCCATCCGCTACTGATCTCGAAACGTTCCTGCAGGGTGAGTTGAATCTCGGCGAGCTCGATTCGATCAATCCGCATCCGTCGTCCTCTTGACCATCAGGTAGCGGGACGTCGCATCGTCCCGGATCAGTTCACGAACCTCGTACCCTCGCCCCAGGTATGTCTCGAACGCGTGGCGCGTGGCGGTGCGCCAGCCCACCGCCAACGGGGTGTCCCGGTCCCGCAGCGCGTCCAGATCGGCGGGGATCGCCACGGAAACCACCGTGGCCTCCACGTCCGTGTCCACCTCGCCCGGCACCGGGTCGCCGGCAGCCGTTTTGCCCACCGCCGCCAGGGACGGGATGGGCGCCTGGAGGTTGGAGGCCGAGGCATCCAACTCCCCGGCGAGACGGCGCGCGACCCGGTCGGTATCCATGAGCCAGAGGGCAAGAAACCGGTCGGTGCCGATGCCCCGGTGCAGAACCGAGTCGGTCTGCCCGTACATGTCCCTCCGGTATTCCCGTGCCACCGCCCCCAGCTTCATCAGATTGAGGTACGCGTTGCGGGACTGGAGAGGATCCCAGGTCCATACCATCCGATTCACGTCCCGGGCCAGCAACCGGTCGCGCTGGTAGGCCTTCAGGCGGCGACCCAACCCGGTATCCCGAGCCTCCGGGCGCACGGCGAGCATGTCGGACCAGTGGAGCAGACCGGATTCGTCGATTCCGGTCATGCCGAAGACGAATCCAATGAGTTGCCCGCCAGCGTCGTACGCGCCGGCCGACACGCCGCCCAGGTGCTGGGACACTTGGAGAATGGCGGCCGACACCCGCTCGGAGAACCCCTGGCCCCAGGTCTCCTCCTGAAGATCCACGCACTCCCGGTAGTCCTCGATCGTGCGAAAGGGGCGAATCTCGTAGTCGGACGAGGACGGCATCAACGATCCAGCCCGAGCTTTTCCACGAGCACGGCCTCGAGCCGCGGGAGGTGACTCCGGTCCATGACGTTCATGGCCTCGATCCCGGTCAGCTCACGCACCAGGTCCTGTCCACCCATGGTGTTCGAGGCCGGACCCGTCACGACCGAGGGATTGGCGTCGAACGCCGTCATGACCCCGAGAACGGCGTACGGATCCGACGCACAGAGCACCACGCACCGTACCGCCGGGCGGATCTTCTCCACCGCCGCGGCGCCGTTGTATGGCTCGAGAGGCGACGCGCCCGCCTCGATAACGGCGACGTCGGCGGGGAGGTCGGCCATCGTCGTGAGCAGCCGGTCCAGCGCGCCTTCGTACAGGTCACGGGACACGACCGTCGAGGGGAGTCCCACGTCGACGAAGTCGTAGACCCAATCGGCTCCGGCATCGCTCATGGACAGCACGTCCCGGTACCGACCGGCGCCGGTGATCTTGGCGCCCAGCACCCGGAGCCCTCGGGACTTGAGCAGGCGAACGATGACCTGCGCCGCAGTGGTTTTACCGGCGGACATCGACGTCCCGATGATCAGGATCGTCGACGTCTCGAACGGCGCCCCGGATCCCCCTCCCGCGCCGAAGTCCATCATCGAGCAAACTTTGCCGGCTCGCTTCACGTGACCCAGATAGTTCACGCGGGTGAGGTCGCTCAACAGGAGGGACCTGGATGTGCATCGGCCGAGGATGCCCCCGCCGCCCAGGACCTCCATGCGGCCGTCGTCGCCCACGGCCCGCCATGTGCCGGTGGCCTCCAGCGTGGCATGCCGCACGCCCAGGGCGCCGATGACCCGGTCGCCCTCGGACAGGTGCATCATCCGTCCGTTGGGCAGCTCCAGGGCGAATCGGTTGGCCCGGGTCTCGACCTCGACGGCGACGTACTGGCCCGTGGCCCATTCGTCCCGATCGAGTGGCTCCACGTCGAAGTCCCGCTGCTCCAGATCCGAGATTCGGGTCATGGAGCTGTACAGATACCGCTGGGTCACGACGCCGCCTCGTCCGCCGTCAGCAGGCCCCGGCCCGCGTCCAGGGGTGGCATCGCCACGAGGCCGGCCAGCAGGGCGGCACGCTCCGCCATGCGATCGAGGCGAACGTACTCGTGGACCGCGTGGGCTCCGTCTCCGACCGCTCCCAGACCGTCCAGCGTCGCCGTGTATTCGCTCGTGGTGTTGCCGTCGGATCCGCCGCCCGCGGCGCCCTGCTCCAGCTCCAGGCCGAGCGCCTCGCCGATCTCCTGGGCGGCGTGCCAGAGCTGGCGGTTTCTGGGCGTTCGTTCCAGTGGCGGCCGACCGACCGAGCCCTCGATCTCCAGGGTGGTCCCGGGTGTGATCGGGCGGAGCGAGAAGATCGCCTCCTCGACTTCACGACCCATCTTCATCGTCGGCACCCGCACGTCGATGACCGCCGTGCTGGTAGGCGCCACCACGTTGGGTCGCGATCCGCCGCTGATCTGGCCCACGTTGACCGTGATGCCCCGGTCCAGGTCGGTGAGCCCGTGCAGGGCCAGGACCACATGCGAAAGCTCCTGGATGGCGCTGGCCCCCTTGCCCGGATCCAGGCCGGCGTGGGCGCTTTCGCCCTGCACCGTGACCCTGAACTGGCCGATGCCCTTCCGGGCAGTCTTGATCAGTCCATGCTGGCCAAGTGCCGGCTCCATGACCATGGCCCGGTCCGCCCGCCGTGACAGCATTCGAACCCAGCGCTCCGACTCGAAGCTCCCCACCTCTTCGTCGGAATTGATCAGGACCACCGGGGTCACCGACGTGGCGATGTCGAGCTCCACCAGGGCGCGGAGGGCGTAGATCATCTGGACGAGCCCGCCCTTCATGTCGAACGAGCCGGGTCCGCGAAGCACGTCTTCCTCGGCCTGGACGGGCATGGTGTTCAGGGTGCCCAGGGGCCAGACGGTGTCACAATGCCCGATCAACAGCTGAATCGGTGTGCCTCGCTCGTGGCCCGCCGGGCGAGCGAACAGATGGCCGCCGGTCTTTCGACCGGGCAGGAGACGGGTGCGGAATCCGACCTCTTCCAGCGACCAGGCCATCAAGTCCATGACGTGAGATTGGGACTCGGGCACGGTCGAGGGGGATTCGGCCTGCACCAACTCCTCCAGGAACCGGGTCATCGCAGGGCGCTGGGATTCCAGGTGTTCCCGGACCCGAACCAGGTCGCGATGGAGGACGGAGCCCACGTTTTTCCGCCCCTCCGAGGCCGCGGCCTGAACCGAACCTTCCACGCCGGCCCCGCTCACCGCTTGAATCCCGCAGGGAACGGGAACGGCCGGCTCTCGGAGACCGTCGCGTACCGGCCCGGTGCCACGTACGCCAGCAACGGCGTGTGGTCGATCAACTCCGCGTCGCTCGCGTCCGACTCGCGAATCGCATCCGAGGCGATCCGAGCACTCACGACCCGCCCGACGATGAGGCTGTTGGGGCCGAACCCGTCGATGACCCGGTCGAGCTCGCACTCCAGGTGCGCGTACGCATCGGTCATCAGGACGCCGTCCACGACCTTGGCCGGAACGGTGGGCAGTACCGCCAGCTCCGAGTGTTTTCCGCCGTTCTCCTCGCAGCGTGGCACGGCGGTCAGGCTGGTCAGGACCACCTGGTCGGGGCGGGGGAAGCTTACGGTGAACTCGCCCGTGCGCTGGATGTTGTGGTACGTCGCGTGTCGCGGCGAACAGACGAACCCGAAGTAGTTCTCCCATCCCAGAGGGCCAGCGAGATGCTTGGGGGCGAGGTCGTATCCGGTCTCTTCGCGAGAGCCGATCACGACCAGCGGCGCAATGGTGAAGAAACGATCCCAGATCGGCTTGTCGATGTTGAGATCGACGCGTGGGGATTCAGAGGACATCACGGGACTCCCAGCCGGAACCAACCGGCTCGATAGACAAGGGTCTCAACACCTTAAAGGTAGGCGGACCCGTGCCCGGGTGTCATGTGCCTCCGTATAATCCGGCTCTGCGATAGCTCTCGTCCAACAACTCTACCGGGTGGACCGGCCGTATCGGTGATCCACCGATCCTGAGCCCCGAGCCGATCTGCATGATACACCCGGGATTTCCCGTGGTCACCACCGAACACCCGCAGGCTTCCACGGCCTCCACCTTGTCCCGACCGATGCTGCCCCCGAGCTCCGGGTGGGTCAGGCCGTAGATGCCCGCGCCGCCGCAACACTCCGAAGCGCCGTCTACCGGCCGCACGACCAGATCGGGCACGGCGCGCAGCATGTCGATGGGCGCCCGATCCACACCCTGTGCGTGGAGCAGGTGACACGGGGCGTCGTAGGAGACCGTGGTGGCGATGGGTGCGCCGGAACGGAGGGGCCCGGAAGCCAGGATCTCCGAGACGTCGCGCACGCGCTCGGACAGCGCCCGGGCTCGATCCGCGTATTCGGCCTCGTGGGCCAGCCATTCCCCGTATTCCTTCATGGCGGCCCCACAGCCGGCTGCGTTGACCACCACCCAACCGCCGCCCGAGGACTCGAACGCTTGGATGTTCGCCCGGGCCATGGATCGCGCCTCCTCCAGTGCCCCGGCGTGGGCGTGTAACGCCCCGCAGCAACCCTGTCCCGGAGGGTTCTGGACCGGGCGCCCGTTAGCGGCCAGCACTCGGGCCGTGGCCCGATTCACGTGAGCGAACAGACCGGATTGTACGCAGCCTTCGAGCAGGGCCACGGAGTACCTGGGTGGACCATCGACCTTCCCCGTGGAGCCCTTGTCCACATGGGATGGCGTTCTGGGGTCCTCGTGCACATGGCGTGGCGTGCTGGAGTCCTCGTCCACGCCGGGAGACGCCCGGGGGTTGTCGTCCCGCGAATGGGTCGTACGGCCTCTCGGCGCTCCGAGGCGATCCAACCGAACGGGATGGGTCGCAGCCAGCATCCCCGCCGCCAGAGCGAACCTGTTGCCTGCGGGCAGCAAACCGGCTGCCAGGGCGGGCAGACGAGTGGCCCTGAGAAGTCGGGACGCCAGCATCACCGCCCTCAGCCCCACTCCCGAACGAAACAGGCGTAGGATCAGGCGGGTCATGCGGGCCGGAGGTCGAGCCTCGGATGCCTCGGCCCGGGCTCGCTCCAACAGCGAGCCGTAGTCCACGCCCGATGGACACACGGTCTCGCACGCCCGACACCCGAGGCAGCGGTCGATGTGGGTCTGGAACGCGTCTGCACCCGGGTCCAGGCGCCCCTCCACCACCGCCCGCATGAGGTACAGCCGCCCCCGAGGTGAATCGGCCTCGTCGCCCAGGCGGACGTAGGTCGGGCACGCGGGCAGGCAGAACCCGCAGTGCACGCACCCCATGAGGCGTTCCTCCTGGGATTCCAGGGCTCGGTGAAGAGTCATCGTCCGAAGCGCTCTCCGGGCATCACGCCCTGGGGATCGAAAACGTCCAGAATGCCGCGGGTCAGGGCGTCGACGTCGGATGGGGAACGCCACGCGGCCGGGTGACCCCGTACCGGGTCGGGGGCGTGGGTCAGCCTCAGGCTGCCGTGGAGCCGCTCCATCCGATCCCGTGCCGCGGACAGCACGTCCACCGTGGCCTCCGGGGACGCCGTCGGCACACCCCCGGCCGGCACGAACGACGCGTCGAGGACACCCGTCTGGGCGTCATACACCGCCCCGGCCGCCCGCCACTCGGCCCGCCGGAGCTCCTCCGAAAGGCGCGAGGCGTCGTCCCGCAGGTCCGCGACCCGGCTCGGAAGGAGTGCCAAACGAACGCCCAGGCCTCGGGCCGCACGCGCCGATCGGATCCGGGCGCGCCGCTCGGCAGCCGGGTGGCCTTGGAGCCGGCTCCAGGAGCCCCTGACCCGAGACTGGACGAGAGTTGCTATCTCCTCGACTTCTTCGGCGGAGCCGAGAATCCGCACGAACAACCCCGCCCCCTCCGGCGAGGTCCCGACCTGGACTCCGCCTGGCTCCACCGGCAGCCCCACGACCTCCCGGGCCGCCCCGTCCAGGTGCTGGATCTCCCGGTCTTCGAGGACCAGAAGTGCGTCTACTTCGGGTCGCGGGAACAGCCGGAGCGTCGCGGACGTGATGATGCCGAACGCGCCCCACGAGCCGACCGTGACGCGGACCAGGTCGAAGCCGGCAACGTTCTTGACCACCCTTCCGCCCAGGGGCAGAACGCGGCCGTCGCCGGTCGCCAGCTCGATGCCCAACGTCAGATCACGGGGGCCACCGACGGCATGAGCCAGGGGTCCGGACGATCCGGTGGCCAGCATGGCTCCGATCGTGCCCCGATCGTCCGGCGCGGGGTCCATGGGCAGCCATTGCCCGTGAAGAGCTGCTTGCTCCTGGACCTGGCCGAGGGTCAGCCCGGCCTCGACGGTGAGGGTCAGGTCCGCCGGCTCGTACTCGATCGTCCCCTTCATCCGGACGGTGGAGACCCCGATCACGAGGCGATCGCCCTCCAGCGAAGCGCTCCCGTCCGACCACGTCGCTGCACCGATGGGCACCACCCGCCAGCCTTCCCGAGACGCCAGCTCGAGAACACTACCGGCCTCCTCGGCGCTGGCAGGCGACACCCTGGCGTCGAACCCGGACCCGCCGTCGGCGACGACGCCCGGATCCGCCGGATCGCCTACGATCGCCCGGAGCGCGGTGGCCGGTCCGGAGGTCATCGGGAGCTCTCCTCGGGAGCCCTTGGCGCGGGTTCGGTGCCAACGGGTAGCACCTTGTCGGGGTTGAGCAGGCCGGTGGGGTCGAAGACGTCGCGAACCCCCGCCATGGCCCCCAGCACGGGCGCGTCGAAGATCAACCGCATGTATTTGCGCTTGTCCACGCCGACCCCGTGCTCTCCGGTGATCGTGCCCCCGACGTCCACGCAGGCCTGCATGATCTCGCGGGACGCCTTCTCGACCCGCTCGAGCTCGTCTCCGTTGCGGCGGTCGAAGAGGATGTTCGGGTGCAGGTTGCCGTCACCGGCATGGAAGACGTTAGCCAGCTTCAGATCGTACTTGCGCCCGATTTCGGTGATCCGGGCCAGCACGTCAGGCAACCGCGTCCTGGGCACGGTGGCGTCCTGAACCAGGAGGTCGGGAGCGATCCGGCCCATCGCGCCAAACGCCTTTTTGCGACCTCTCCAGAGGGCCGCTCGTTCCGCTTCGGCGGCGGCCCTGCGCACGTCCGTCGCGCCGTGATCCCGACAGCAGGCGACGGCGCGATCCACGTCCCGATCCAATCCCGCCTCGACCCCGTCGAACTCGACGACCAGCGCGGCGCCCGCGTCGGTCGGGTATCCGGCCGCGAAGACACTGGCCTCCACGGCCTGGATGGTCGCGGCGTCGATGATCTCGAGGGCCGCGGGCAGGAGGCCGTCTCCGATGATCCTGGATACGGCCCGGCCCGCCTCTTCCACTGTCCTGAAGATGGCCAACAGGGTACGGACGCTCTCCTGCAGAGGTAGCAGGCGCACTTCGATTTCCGCGGCGATTCCGAAGCACCCCTCGGAGCCCACGAACGCGCCGAGCAGGTCCAGGCCGCCGGTCTCGCGCCCCATGCCACCCAGACGCACGGCCCGGCCCGACGACAGGACCACCGTGAGTCCAGTGACATACCGCGACGTAACGCCGTACTTGAGGCAGTGGGGGCCGCCGGAGTTCTCGGCGACGTTGCCGCCGATCGTGCACGCGCTCTGGGACGACGGATCGGGAGCGTAGTAGAGGCCCTCGCGGTGGACCCGCTGGGTCAGATGCGCATTGATGACACCTGGCTGCACCACGGCTCGTCGGTTGGCCGGGTCCACGGTCAGGATCTCCGTCATCCGCGTCGTGGCCACGACCACCGCTCCGTTCAGAGCGGCCGCACCTCCGGACAGGCCCGTGCCGGCACCCCTCGGTACGATCGGCAGGCCAGCTTCTGCCACGTCCGCGACCACCTGACAGACTTCGGCCGTGGTGCGGGGTAGCACCACCATGGAAGGGGCGAAGCGGTAAGCCGTGAGCCCGTCCGACTCGTATACCATCAGGCGGGCGGGATCCGTCAGCACCCCGGCATCACCGACGGTGCGGCGCAGGGCGGCGACGAGTGCGCGTGACGGAGCAGGGCTAGTCGTGGCAGAATCCATCTGAGCATGGATAGGCCCTTTCTTCCTTGCCGGGCAAGAAGATCCGGCACCCTTCGAGGAGACGTCGAGCTTGCGTGGACACGATGGGCGCCGGCGGCGACTACACTGTTGTCTGGTGACCCTGACCGTCGGATTCAGCGGAAGTGGGAGTGAAGCCCGGGCTCAGTCCGCGGCCGAAGGTCCTGCCGTTCATCGTTTCGTCCTGGTGCCTATCGTCGGTCCGAGCTGGAACGGCACCCGGTTGAGCGGCGAAACGCAGGTGGGCACGGTGGGAGTGAAACCCGCGAGCGGCTTGGCACTGGGAGGGGCGTTCGAGCTTAAGGTGTCCGGACACTTTGCGCTGACCGGGATGACCACGTGGTCTGCACTCGGATACGAAGTCGATGCCGAGGACCCGCGCGACAGTTTCATCTCCAGCGGCTCGCAGGAGGTGCTCCGGTTTTCAGGGGGCGTGAACTACCGGTTCCGGGACACGGCCCGCGGCTATCTGACAGGGGGCGTCGCCGCCAACGTCTTCCGGCCTGGTGAGGTGCTGAAGAACGAGGTCGAGCGTACCGAGTGGGGGGGCTACGCCGGCATCGGCGTCGACTTCAACGCCGGCAACCCACGCTTCAGGATGGAAGTACGCACGTCGGTCACGCGGGCCGACACGCCCGACCCTTCGCTAGGGGCTTTTCCCCTCCAGTCCCAGGGCTGGGTGGTCGATTGGCTCCTGCTGGTGGGTGTCGCCATCGGGTTCTAGGGGGTGGCGGCCAGCGCCGCGGCCTCAGCCGGACCGAAGGTAGAGCAGCGTCGCTCGAAGGCTCATCATCGCGGCGCCCCCCAAACCGCCGGGGACCACTCCGTACACCCGCTCCATCAGCTCCTCCGGCGTCGCCTGCGGCGATGCGGCAAGGGCCGCCCGGACTTGATCGATCCGAGACCGTCGATGCCCCTCGTAGCGAGCGAGGGCGTCGGGCACGTCGACGATCTCGGGCCCGTGGGTGGGGAACAGGACCCGCGGTGACAGTGCTCGAACCCGCTCCAGGGAATCCAGATAGTCTCCGACCGCTTCGTCGTACTCTCCGACCCAGGTCGTATCGCCCTCCCCCAGCAGCAGGTCGCCGACGAACAGCGATTCGGAGTCTGGGTGGTGCAGAGCCAGGTGCTCACGGGCATGTCCTGGGGTAGAGATCGCCACGAGCGGCCCCGCGTCCGTCAGTAGTCGGTCTCCGTCGCCGAGGGACACATCGGCCCGGGCGCCGGGGCCATGCACAGGTAACCGCCCCAACTCCTGAGCCAGGCGATCGGCGAGGTCGGCGTGATCTCCATGCCAATGGGTCACCACGACATGGACCTTCTCTGCCGATTCCAGAGCCGACAGAAGGGCCCCGAGGTGGGAATCCACCGCGGGGCCCGGGTCGATCACGGCCACGTCCCGGTCACCGACCAGGAACGTGCGCGTGCCGTCGAGGGTGAACGGTCCTGCGTTGCCTGCGTTGACGGCCCTCGGTCGCACGGGCGAGCCTCCTGTCTCGGCTTTGCCCCTCCGCGCTACCGACTCAGGTCCTCTCCTCGGCGAGCTGGCGGCCCAGCATGTCGGCGATGCCCTGAACGCTGACTTCGTCCTCGGGCTTGAAGGCCGCCGCTTCCTCGCTGTCGATGTCGATCTGGCCGTAGATCGCGTCACCGGAGCGAATCAATACCACCATCTCGGACTTCACGTCCGGGTCACACGCCAGATAGTTCTCCACCTTCGTGACGTCATCCACGAGCTGGTTCTCCTGGGTGGCGACCGCCGTTCCGCAGACCCCTTCGCCGACCGCGATCTTGGCGTGGATCGTCGGCGCGCCCTTGTAGTTGTGCAGCCAGAGCTCCGTGCCCTCTGAGTTGAGCAGGTACACGCCGACCCAATCGAACCGGTCGTCCGAGCGAGCGATCTTCTTGACGGCGTGCCGGAGCATCGCGTCCGAAAGAAAGCCGTCTTCCTTCATGCCGTCGAGCTCGCCCAAGACTTCCATCGTGTCCACCATGTTGCGTCCTCTCGGTGTCGTTCCGGGTCTCCTCGTGGAGATCCCGTGTTGCGGGGGGTGAACGGTAGGTGCCGGGGTGGGGAACGTCAACGGGGACTGGAAGATGTACCCTCTCGGCAGCGTTCTACCGTGGAGTGAAATCCGTGTCCGCCTCCAGGCTCCTGATGAATGCCGCGAACAGTCGGGCCGTGTTGCGCAGGTCGCTGAGACTCACGACCTCGTTGGGAGAATGCATGTAGCGGTTGGGTACGCTGACCAGTCCGGTCGGCACACCCGAGCGGGTCAGGTGAATCCCGTCCGCGTCGGTCCGGGTCGCCCGCGGCGACGCCTGGATGCTGTACGGGACTTCCTCCTGCTCGGCCACCTCGACGAGGCGTTCGAACACGACCGGGTGAGCTGCGGATCCACGGCTCAGGACCGGTCCGCCGCCGACCGAGTGATCCCCGAGCTCCTTCTTGTTGACCTCGGGCACGTCGGTGCTGAACGTCACGTCGACCACCAGCGCCACGTCGGGCTTCAGGGAAAAGGCGCTCGTCCTTGCTCCCCCTCCTTGGTACCCGATCTCCTCCTGGGCCGTGGCCACGGCGAACGCGGACGCGGTCGGAGGGTCCTCGCTCAACAGCCGTAGGGCCTCCAGCACCACGTAGGCGCCGATGCGGTTGTCCACGGCCCGGCTGGCGATGCGATCTCCGGCCAAACGGACCATTCCGGCATCAACCACCATGGGATCTCCGACCCGGATTCCCATGTCGCGGGCTTGTTCGTCGTCCTCGACCCCGATGTCGATCCACAGACTCCGGGTCTTCACCGCCTTGGACCGTTCTTCGGGCCGGATCAGATGAATGGGCTTTTTCCCCACTACGCCCACGACGTCGCCGTCTCTGCCGAGAATCCGGACCCGCTGGCCGACCAGCACCTCTGGGTCCCAGCCACCGATCTCGTCCACGTACAGGAATCCGTCGTCGTCGATGTGGGTGACCTGCAGACCGATCTCGTCCACGTGACCCGCCATCATGACCCGGGGCGCGCCCGAACCCACCGACGCCACCGAGTTGCCGCTGACGTCGGCCCAAACCTCGTCGGCGAATTCCTCGGCTTCGGCTCTCCACACACGGGCGGCGCGGACTTCGAAACCGGACGGTCCCGCCGCGTTCAGCAGGCGTTCGAGGAAATCCACATTCTCAGGCATGTGCCATGGCTCCAGGCGGATCTGGTCGGAATCCGCTGAGATTCGTTAGGTCATTGTGGCTGTTGGCCTTCGGGGGGCCGCCCAAGGTAGCGGAGCGGGGCGGTCGAGGCCAGAGCGCTCGCCGGGTGGCGGGTCTCAGTGGTTCGGCTCTTCCGCGTCGACGTCGATCACCCGGGCGTCCTGTATGGGCGGCGGCGCCTCGGGACCACTCTGGGCGCCGGGCCAGGAGCTGAACGGGCCTCCTGTCGCTGGTCCACCCGTCGCCCCGAACGCGCCGGGACCGAAGGTGACCATCTGGATCCCTCCCCTCTCGACCCGCTTCATGAACGCGGCCCGGACCCTTCGTTGAATCCAGCGCCGGGTAAAGGGCACCAGCAGGCTGAAGCCGAAGATGTCGGTCAGCAGGCCAGGCGTCAGCAACAGGGCTCCTCCGACGAGGATCGCTAGCCCGTCCTGCGCCTCTTGCGCGGGAATGCGCCCGCCGGCGCTGGCTTCCTGGAACGCGAACAGTGTGCGAAGGCCCTGGGCCCTGGCCAGCGCGGCCCCCGCGGCTCCGGTCAAAACCACGAGACCGATCGTGGGCCACAAGCCGACCAACTGACCCAACTCGATCAATAGCACCAGCTCCAGGAGCGGTACCAGAATGAACAGGAGAGCGAGTCGTGCCAGCATCGCGGTTCGGGGTTCGGGTGGCTCACCACGCCACGGCGCGAGCGTCGACCACCCGGCAGTGCGTGGAGACACTGGATACACCAGGCCCGATCCGGTTGGTCCTCCCATTGCCGGGTATGTGCTCTTTGGTTTTGTTTTGTGACGGCGAAAGCCACCTCGGGATCCCTTTCCGGATCCCGTCCGGAGGACCCTCGAACCAGAGCAGCCCTCGATGGAGCAAACCTATTTCCGCAGGGGCTTCGGATTGAAATCCGAGGTCAAGCCCCTGATCGACGCCGAGTACCACTCGCATCTCGTCCAGCAGATCCGCGGACGTGGCTACACCGACACGTTCGGTGACGTGACGGTTCGGCTCGCCGAGGAGTTCGGATTCTGCTACGGGGTGGACCGGGCCGTTGACTACGCCTACGAGACCCGGCACAAGTTCCCCGAAAAGCGCATCTACCTGGTGGGTGAGATCATTCACAACCCCCACGTGAACCAGCGCATGCGGGACATGGGAATCGAGTTCGTCTACCCGGACAAGGACGGCAACTTCGACTTCTCGCACCTGACCCTGGAAGACGTCGTCATCCTCCCGGCTTTCGGCGTCACGATTCAGGCCTTCGAGGATCTGAAGAAGATCGGGTGCGTCCTGGTCGACACCACGTGCGGATCGGTGCTGCTCGTATGGAAACGCGTCGATGCGTACGCCCGGGACGGCTTCACGTCCCTGATCCACGGCAAATACACCCACGAAGAATCCAGGGCCACGGCGTCCCAGGTCAGCAAGCACGAAGGCGGCACCTACGTGATCGTGCGCGACATGGACGAGGCCATGATGATCTGCGACTACATCGCAAGGCGTCCCGGTCACATGTCCCGTGAAGCCATCCTCGAGCGGTTCGGCGTCAAGGCGTCCGAGGGGTTCGACCCGGATCGGGACCTCGTCCGCGTCGGGGTCGCGAACCAGACGACGATGCTGGCGAACGAGTCGCTGGCCATCGGCAACCAGGTGCGACTCGCCATGATCGAGGCCCACGGCGAGGACCATACCGAAGAGCACTACCGCTCGTTCGGCACGATCTGCTCGGCCACCCAGGAACGGCAGGACGCGGTCAAGAAGATGATGGTCGACCCGCCCGACGTGATGATCGTCATCGGTGGGTACAACTCGTCCAACACCAACCACCTGGCTCACATGTGCCAGCAGTACACGCGAACGTTCCACATCGAGGACGCGGCCTGCATCGACGTGGAGGCGGGCACGATCCGGCACAAGGTGGAGCTGGCCGCGGACGCGCCCGAGATGCTCGATTCGGACTGGCTCCCGGACGGCCCGTTCGAGCTGGGCATCACCGCGGGCGCCTCGACGCCCAACAACAAGGTGGGTGAGGCTCTGATTCGGGTGTTGGAGACCCGAGGGATCGCCCTCGACTGACGGCGCCGGGCTCACTGGCCCGAGGTCGCTTCAGCCTTCGGGTTCGGCCAGACCCCGCCCCAGCTTCTTCAGCAGGCGGCGCAGCGTCGCCTGCTCGTCCGGGTCCAATCCGGCGGTGAGCTCGTGGATGTGCTCCACGTGGCCGGGAAACACGTCCCCGATCAGGCGTCTCCCTTCTTGGGTTAGCCGGGCGCGAACCACTCTTCGATCTTCCCCGGATCGCTCACGGACCACGAGCCCCTGATCCTCGAGCTTGTCCATCACATAGGTGATGTTGCCGCCGGTCACCAGGAGCTTCTCGGCCAGCTCACCCAAGGTCAGCTGGCCGAGATGGTAGAGCGCTTCGAGCACGCCGAACTGTGGCGTGGTCAGACCGTATTCGGAGACCCGGACGGCAACGTTGCGCGAGAACGTGGCGTAGCATCGGGCCAGGGAGATCCAGAGCCGGAGCGAAACCTCCTCGTCTTCGGACCAGTCCCGGGGGGCGGGCCCGACTCCAGCCTGAACCTCCGCGTCCTCCGTCACTGCTGTCCCTGCCTCAGATGTGGAGGGCCCGTGCCAGCGACGCGAGCGCGCCCTCAGCGATCCCTTCCGACAACGTCGGATGAGGATGCATGGCCAGGTCGATCTCCTCGACCGTCGACTCGAGGTGTCGGCCGATGACGAACTCCGCGATCAACTCCGTCGCGTGGGGTCCCACGATGTGGGCGCCGAGAATCTCGGAGTAGCGCGTGTCCCGGATCACCTTCACGAACCCTTCAGCGTCTCCAGACGCCAGCGCTCTTCCGTTCCCGACCCACGGGAACTTGCCCACCTCGATCTCGTAGCCCTGCTCCCGCGCCTGTTCCTCGGTCAGGCCGATCGAAGCCACCTCGGGGTGGCAGTACGTGCAGTTGGGCACATTGTCGTAGTCGATCGTGTGGTGACCGACCCCCGCGATGTGCTCGACGCACACGACTCCTTCGTGCATGGCCTTGTGGGCCAGCAACTGGTTTCCGGCGCAGTCACCGACGGCGTAGATCCCTTCCACGTTGGTGCGCATGGCCGCGTCCACTGCGACGAAGCCGCCCCGTTCGGTCTTGGCCACGCCCGCTGCCTCGAGGCCGACGTCCTCCGTGTTCGGCGTACGACCGATGGCCGATAGCACTCGTTCGACCTCGATGGTCCGCTGCTCGCCCTTCTTGTCGGTCACGGTCAGGCGAACGCCGCCCTCGGTCATCTCCGAGCTTTCGACCATGGCGGACGTCATGATCTTCATGCCCCGCTTCTTGTAGCTACGGGCGACGAGCTTGGAGCTCTCGGCGTCTTCCAGGGGCAGGACCCGGTCCAGGGCCTCGATGACGGTGACTTCGCTGCCGTAGGCGTTGTAGATGTCGGCGAATTCCATGCCCACGGCGCCCGCTCCGACCACGGCCAGCGAGCCGGGCGCTTCGCTCTGGAACAGCGCACCGGTGGACGACCAGATGCGGTCTTCGTCGATCGGTACGACCGGAATGTCCCTGGGCCTGGATCCCGTGGCCACGATGACGTGGGGTGCCGAGTACGTCGTGCTGCCACCCTCGGCGTCCTGGACCTCAACGTTCCCGCCCCCGGCCAGCCGTCCGTACCCCTTGATGTGGGTGATCTTGTTCTTCTTGAAGAGGAAGCCGACACCATTACTGAGCTGCCCGGCGACGGCACGGCTCCGCTCCTGGGCGGGTCCGAGGCTGACGCTGACGCCATCGAACGTGATGCCGTGGCTGCCGGCGGTCTTCAACCCGTTGACCGTCAGCGCGCTGGTCAACAGTGCCTTGGTGGGGATACAGCCCACGTTGAGACACACCCCACCGAGCTCCTTGTCCTCGATACAGGCCACGTTCATGCCCAGCTGGGCAGCGCGAATCGCAGCGACGTACCCACCGGGTCCGCCACCGATCACGATCAGATCGAAGGTCGTTTCGTTCGATGACACGATCACCTCGGTTCAATTCTCGAGACCCAACCGACGCCGGTCGGGTGAGCTCGCACAGTCCTGATGCAGACTCCGGAAACCCCCGGAGATTGAGGCCTGAAGTTTAGATACGAAGGGATGGTGCGGCAATCGACCGGCGAAGATCCCCGAGGGCTCGCACGTACGTCTGGGCGAGGACGTCGGTTCGGGGTCGGATGCGGCACGTCTGCTCAAGCGTTAGCGTCACGTCCGCGCACCCGCCCGGCCCGGGCGTCCGCGTGACGGGACTTGGTAGTCCCCTTTCCAGAGAACGGAGGTTCTTCGATGTGGCCCATGCTCGTGCTCATCGCGGTGCTGCTCGCTTCCGTGTTCATCTACAATGGGCTCGTCCGCCTGAGAGAGGCGTCCGAGGCCGCATGGTCGGACATCGACGTCCAACTCAAGCGGCGGCACGACCTGATCCCCAACCTGGTCCAAACGGTCAAGGGGTACGCCAGCCACGAACAAGACACTCTCGAGGCCGTGATCTCCGCTCGAAACCGGGCCATGGCCGCGCCCGGTCCCGCTGCCCGGGCCGAGGCGGAGAACATGCTCAGCGGCGCTCTGAAATCCCTGTTCGCCCTCTCCGAGGCATACCCGGATCTCAAGGCGGCCGGGGGATTCCAGGACCTGCAGGAGACACTGGGGGACATCGAGCACCATGTCTCTCAGTCCCGCCGGTACTACAACGCCGTCGTCCGGGATTACAACACGAAGATCGCCCAGGTGCCTTCGAACCTGGTGGCCAAGACGTTCGGCTTCCGCGACAAGGAATTCTTCGAGGCCCCGGAGGGCGAGCGAGCCGTGCCAAGGGTCAGCTTCGGCGACGACTCGGCCCTTCCGGGCACATCGGACAACTGATCATGACGTCCCGTCGGTTCGTCGCCTCCGCACTGGTCCTGCTGGGTGCCACGGGTGCAGCGCTCGGCTTGACCCACCCGGTCCTGGCCCAGGGACGCAGCCTCGAGATCCAGCGGTTTCACGCCGATCTCACCGTCGACGAAAGCGGCGCGCTCGAAGTGCTGGAGACGATCGAGGTCCGCTTCACCGGCCGGTGGAACGGCATCTTCAGGACCATTCCGGTGGAGTACCGCTTGCCGTCGGGCCTCCAGTACAAGCTCCGCATCGACGTGGAGTCGGTGACGGACCCGTCGGGCGAGGAGCTCTGGTTCGAGGAGAGCCGGGCCGGTACCTACCGGAAGCTGAAGATCGCCGTTCCCGGTGCCGATAACGCCACCCGCTCGGTCTACATCCGCTACCGGGTGCCCAACGCGCTGAAGTTCTTCGACGAGCACGACGAGCTGTACTGGAACGTCACCGGCACCGAATGGCCCTTCGCCATTCTGGCTGCCAGCGCCCGGGTCGAGCTTCCATCTGGGGCACAGGGCCTGAAGGCCACGGCGTACGAGGGTGCCTTCGGTTCGTCCGAGGCCGCTTTGGTCCGGGAATTAGACGACGGATTCTATTTCGAATCCAATCGCCCTCTGGGCATTCGGGAGGGCCTCACCGTCGTCGTCGGCTGGAATCCCGGCACGGTCTCCCGCCCGGGCTTCTTTGCCCGTCTCTGGGGGCTTTTGCGGGCCAACTGGTTGTTTCTCTTCCCGATCCTGACCTTCACCGCGATGTATCGGATCTGGTCGGCACGGGGCCGGGATCCGGAGCAACGTTCGATCAAGCCCGAGTACGAACCCCCGGACCAGATGCGTCCCGCGGAGGCCGGCACCCTCGTGGACAACAGTCCCGACCTGAGGGACATCACGGCCACCGTCGTCGACCTGGCCGTGCGTGGGTATCTGCGCATCGAGGAGGAGGAGACCCAGAAGCTGCTCGGGCTGATCAAGGAGACGGACTACCGGTTCGTCCTGCTCCGCGACCGCTCCGATTGGGTGGACCTTCATCGGCACGAGGAGCGGCTCCTCAACGCCATGTTCGGCGTGAGCAGCGTCGAGGTTCACATGAGCGACCTCGAGCACGAGTTCTATCAGGACCTCCCGGACATCCGCGACGGGCTCTGGGACCGCTTGCTGGCGTTGGGCTACTACGACCGTCGGCCGGACAGGGTGCTCGCTGGGTGGATCGGAGGTGCGTTCGCGTTCACCCTCGTCTGCATCGCGGGCGCGGTGCTCGTGGCGAACGTGATGTTCCTTTCCGTGGGCTGGGCCATTCTGGCGGCGCTGCTCACCGCCGCCCCCGTGTTCGTGTTCGGCGCGCTGATGCCCGCCCGCACCGTGCAGGGCGTTCGTGAGCTGGAGCGGGTCCTGGGCTTCCAGGAGTTTCTGGACCGGGTCGAGGAGGACCGCTTCCGCCGCATGATCACCGGCCCAGAGATGTTCGAGCGCTACCTTCCGTACGCCATGGCCCTTGGGGTGGATCGCAAGTGGGCCGAGGCGTTCGCGGACATCTACAGGGAGCCACCGGACTGGTATCGCGGCACCTACCACAGGGGCTTCCACCCCGTTCTGTTCGTCCACGGCATGTCCGACATGTCGTCCAGGGTCGGCACCGCCATGCAGTCCCAACCGCGCAGCACGGGTGGATCCGGGTTCGGAGGAGGCGGCGGTGGCGGTTTCAGCGGGGGCGGTATGGGTGGTGGAGGTGGCGGGGGCTGGTAAGGCCCGAACGGCACCCTCGGCTTCACGCCCAAGCGCTAGACCCGGCTCAGCGGACCTCGGGTGGGGCGCCGGAGAGGCTTCGCATCACCGATCCGTCCCCATCGATTCCCGCCGCCGGTTCCAGACCGAGCAGTGCGGCCATCCACGGGTACAGGTCGACCTGCTCCACCGGACCGGTCTTGGTGCCCGGGCGAATCGCCGGCCCCGCCGCCAGCAGAATTCCCCTCATGTCCGTCAGGAGGTGGCTGTAGCCGTGGTTGCCGCCGCTCGGGGCGGGCGGGTTCGTCGGGGGGCCACCCGGCGGTGCGCGAAGGACCACGCGGTGCTCGCCCACCAGGACCTCGACGTCGCCGATTCTGCCGTTGTCTCGGTGGTTGTACGGCGCCGGCATCTCGTCGCGGAGGTACACCTCGGAGTCGGGCAGCATGGCTCGGAGGGCGTCTCGCAGGTCCGTTGCGGACGTCGGTCCGTCCGGCTCGACGAATAGGCTGACGTGTGCCCCGGAATCGACGATCCGGGCCCCGGGGAAGTCCGCGAGATCGATGTAGTCCCGGAATCTGACCTCCATCATTCCATGATCCGAAACCACCACCAGATAGATCCGGCTGCCATGTGGGAGCTGGTCCAGGCCGTCCATCAAGCGCCCCAGGACCTGGTCTGCCTCCTCCACCGCACCCCGCATCTCGGGCGATTCCGGCCCCAGGGAGTGGCCCGCGTCGTCCACCATGGAGAAGTACAACGTGAGGAAGTGAGGCCGCCGGTCTTCGGGCAGCCGTAGCCACTCGATCGCCCCGTCGACCCGTGTCTCGCTGGGAATGCTGCCGTCGTAGAGGTGTCGGTAGCTCGGTGCCACGCCACCGATGTCCGCCTCGGACCCGACCCAGAAGTACGAGGCCGCCCGCATGCCCTGTCGCTCCGCCGTCACCCAGAGGGGCTCACCACCGTACCAGGACCCGTCGTTGACCTGTGTTCGGTCGCTGATCCGATAGACCCGGTCCCGCTCTCGATCCCAGATCGTGTTGGCCGTCAGACCGTGGTGCTCGGGGTACATGCCGGTGACGATGCTGTAGTGACCCGGGAACGTCTTGCTCGGATACACGGGCACGAGGCCCTCCGCCACGAGTCCCCGTGCCGCCAGGCGATCGAAATTGGGCGTGTCGAAGCGCGACTGGTAGTCGTGCCGGAATCCGTCAAAGGACACCAGCACGACGTACGGGGCCTCGAGATGCCGAGCCTCGTTGGCCTGCCGACCGTCGTCGGCACCGCTCTGGCGCCCCGCTGGAGACGCCGGTGCGGTACAGCCCCATCCCTGGACCATCAGGGCCAAGGCCGCCCCGTAGGCTACACCACTCAACGCCGCCTTCATACACGTTCTCCGGGAAGGGGACCTCGAAGGGCCCCGGTCGGCCAGCCCCGGCTAGATCAGGATCGCTGCCGGTTCCTCCAGCATCCCCCGCAGGGTAGCCAGGAACTGAGCGCCCATCGCGCCGTCGATCACACGGTGATCGCAACTCATGGTGATCTTCATCCGGGGCTGCACCACGACCTCGCCGTCCACGACCACCGGGCGATGCTCGAGGGCGCCCACGGCCAGGATGCCGGCCTCGGGCGGGTTGATCACGGCGGTGAATTCCTGGATGCCGAACATGCCCAGGTTCGATATCGAGAACGTCGCGCCCATGTATTCATCCGGTTGAAGCTTCTTTTCCCGAGCCCGGCCGGCCAGCTCCCGCACCTCCGTCCCGATTTCGGCGACGCCCTTCCGGTCCGCGTCCCGGATCACCGGGGTAATCAGACCGTCCTCGATGGCCACCGCCACACCGATGTGCACGCGGTTGTGGACCCGGATGTGGTCCCCCTGCCATGCAGCGTTGGTGCCGGGATGCTGTCGCAGCGCCGCCGCCGTCGCGCGGATCACGATGTCGTTGATCGAGACCTTGCGCCCCTGGGGCTCAAGCAGCGCGTTGATGGACTTCCTCGCCTCCACCGTGCGGCTCATGTCCACATCGATGGTCAGGAAGAAGTGGGGCACGGGGCCGATGGACGTGACCAGGCGCTTGGCGATGGTCTTGCGCATCTGGCTGAGGCCCACGTCCTCGTAGTCCGCATCGCTGGCAGGCGGCGCCACGTAGGAGGGCGTCCCGACCGGCGCGGCGCTGGGAGCCGGTGCCGCAGCCGCAGCCGCGGCAGCCGCTTCGATGTCGCGCTTCACGATTCGGCCGCCTGGGCCGGACCCCGTCACGGTGGCCAGGTCGACGCCCGCGTCCGCCGCGAGCCGGCGTGCCAGCGGCGAGGACTTCACCCGCCCCGCCGGCGCAGGGGGCGTCTTGGCCATCGAAGGCGCTGCGGCGGCCGGCGCTGGAGGCGCAGCGCTCGGCTCCGCCTCGGGCACAGGGGCCGGCGCCGTGGTCGTGGTCGTTGCGACCTCATCCAAGCCCTGGTCGGACTGAACGTTAGGCGCAGACGCACCGTTGCCGACCAGAGCTGAGATGTCCTCGTCCGCAAGGGCGATCACGGCGATGACGTCTCCGACCGGCGCGGTGCCCCCTTCCTCGACCAGGATCTTACGCAGGAGCCCTTCGCCCCGGGCCACCAACTCCATGGTGGCCTTGTCGGTCTCGATCTCGGCCAGCACGTCGCCGCTGGCGACATCGTCGCCCTCGGACTTGAGCCAGCGGACCACCTGGCCCTCCTCCATCGTGGGGGAGAGCGCCTCCATATGTACCTTCGTCGCCATGATCGATCTCTCGGAAATCTCGGTACTGCGGGCGATGCGGCAATCGTGCGGTGCGGGCCGCCCCCGCGTTTGAATCAGTTCCGGTACAGGACCTTGTTGCAGGCGTCGATGACCCGGGCTGCGTTCGGTTTCGCCAGTTGCTCCAGGTTCTTCGCGTAGGGCATGGGCACGTCGGCCTGATTGACCCGGAGCACGGGCGCATCCAGGGCGTCGAACGCCTCTTCCTGGATCATCGATGCGATCTGAGAGCCGATGCCGACGTATCCCCATCCCTCTTCGACGTATACCGCCCGATTCGTCTTACGAACCGAGGCGAGGATGGTATCGACGTCCAGTGGACGGAGGGAACGGAGGTCGACGACTTCGGCTTCCACCCCGTCCTTTTCCAGCTTCGCTGCCGCCTGGAGGGCCACGTGCACCATCTTCCCGTGGGTGATGATGGACACGTCACCGCCCTCTCGTTTCACGTCGGCCAGGCCCAGAGGCACCACGTGCTCCCCGTCAGGCACAGGGCCCTTCAGGTTGTAGAGGAGCTCGCCTTCCATGAAGATCACCGGGTCGTTGTCCCGGATGGAGGCCTTGAGCAGCCCCTTGGCGTCCGCGGGCGTCGCCGGGGTGACCACCTTCGCCCCGGGCATGTGCGTGTACCAGGTCTCGCAGGCCTGCGAGTGCTGCGCCGAAAGCTGGAGCGCCGCGCCGTTGGGGCCCCGGAACACCATCGGCACGCCGATCTGGCCCGACGACATATACAGCATCTTGGCGGCGCTGTTGATGACGGCGTCGATGGCGAGGAAGGCGAAGTTGAAGGTCATGAACTCGATGACGGGCCGGAGCCCCACCATGGCCGCGCCGACCCCGAGGCCCGCGAATCCGAGCTCGGAAATAGGCGAGTCGACGACGCGCTGCTCCCCGAACTGCTCGAGCAACCCCCGGGACACCTTGTAGGCCCCGTCGTACTCGGCGACTTCCTCGCCCATCAGAAAGACGTCGGGATCCCGGGCCATCTCCTCGGCGAGCGCTTCGTTCAACGCATCTCGGTAGGTGATGTCGCGCACGGTCACGATCCGGCCTCCCGGTCCTGGTCGCGGCCATCGAAGAACAGGCGGCCATGCTCGTTGAGCTCGGCATAGACGTGCCGGTAAAGCTCCGACGGATCCGGGAGCGGCGCTTCCTCGGCGAAGTCGGCTGCCGCCTGCGAGATCTCCCGCGCCTCGGCGTCCACGGCCTCGAGCGCTTCCTGATCCAGGTGCCCGGCGGCCAGAAGTCGGTCCGCCAGGAGTCGGATCGGGTCGTCCTGCTGGACCTTCTGATCCACCTCTTCCTTGCTTCGGTAGGTGCCGGAAACCGGATCGGACATGGAGTGGCCCTTGAACCGGTACGTGAGCAGGTCCACGAAGCGCGGACCCCCGCCCGACCGGACTTCGTCGATCATGTCCTGGAACGCTTCATAGGTCGCCACGACGTCCTGTCCGTCCACCTGGACCGTCTCGATGCCGTAGGGCAGCGCCTTGGTCATCATGTCCGTTTTGGACACGCGGGTGAACGCGGTGCCCATGCCGTAGGCGTTGTTCTCCACCACGTAGATAACGGGCAGATCCCAGATGGCGGCCATGTTGAGCGACTCGTGGAAGGCGCCCTGGTTCACCGCGGCGTCTCCCATGAAGCACATCGCCACCTGGTCCTGCTTCCGGTACTTGATGGCCCACCCGAATCCGGCGGCCAGAGCCGTCTGTTGGCCCACGATGCCGTGTCCGCCCATGAACTTTTCATCGGCACCGAAGATGTGCATCGACCCGCCCTTGCCCCCGGACGCGCCAGGGGCGCGGCCGTAGAGCTCCGCCATCACGGCGTTCGGGTGAACGCCCTTGGCGATGGCCTGGGTGTGGTCCCGGTACGCGGTGATCACGTAGTCGTCGCTGCGCAGGGGTTTGATGGTCCCGGCCGCAGCGGCTTCCTGTCCGATATGGAGGTGGCAGAAACCACCGATCTTGCCGATAGCGTAGGCTTCCTCGGCCTTCTCCTCGAATCGGCGGTACAGGAGCATCTCTTTGAGTAACTCGAGCAACAGCTGGGGCTCCAGCCGGCCCAGTCCGTTGTCCGAACCCTCGCCCGCCTGTGGGGACAGGGTCTCCATGGTCTTCGTATCCGTCATCGGTTCAATCCTTCTCGGCCCGCGTGGCCGGTGCGCCCGGTCTGCCCATCGTCAGGGGCACCAGTGCGGGCAACGGCATCTCGGCAGGCGCAGGGATGTCGGCTTCCAATACGGCCTGAATGGTGCCGGGATCTCCGGCCTCCAGCTCTCGGGCCTGTTCCTTGGCGTGGTAGCTGCTGCGCACAAGAGGACCCGACTCCACGTGCTTGAATCCGTACTTCTGCTCGCCGATCCGCTTCCAATCGGCGAACTCCTCGGGCGTGACCCAGCGGGCGACCGGGATGTGCTGCAGCGACGGCCGCAGGTATTGCCCCAGCGTCAGGATGTCCACGCTGGCCTCCCGGAGGTCCTGCATGGCCTGCCTGATCTCATGGGCCTCTTCGCCCATGCCCAGGATGATGCCCGTCTTGGTCAGCTGTTCCACCTTGATCCGCTTGGCGGACCCCAGAAATGAAATCGAGCGCCAGTACCGACCGCCGGGCCTCACGTCCGGGTGGAGCCGGTCCACCGTCTCCAGATTGTGTCCCAGGATCTCGGGCCCTGCTTCGATCACCGTAGCCAGGGCCTCTTCCGACCCCTTGAAGTCGGGGATGAGCACTTCCACGCTGCAGCCCGGCCGGCGGTCCTTGATCGCCTCGATCGTGCGGGCATAGATGCCGGCGCCGCCGTCGGGCAGCTCGTCCCGGTTCACGGACGTGATGACCACGTGCTCCAGCTCCATGGCGGCGACGGTGTCGGCGACACGGCGGGGTTCGTCCTCGTCGAGCTCGGTGGGCATTCCGTGGGCGATGGCGCAGTACTTACACGCCCGGGTGCACACGTCGCCCAGTATCATGAACGTGGCGGTGCCGGCTTCCCAGCATTCACCCATGTTGGGGCATCTGGCCTCTTCACAGACCGTGTGGAGCTTCTGGCTCCGCATCAGCCTCTTCAGGCGCAGATAGTTCTTCCCCCCGGGCATGTGGGCCTTCATCCAGGTCGGTTTCCGATCCGTGATCGGGATCGTCGTGAGGCCCTCGTGGGCCCGGATCCTGGATGTGCCCTTGGGCTTCACCACGCCGGAATCCTTCCCGGCTGGGGCGTACCCCCCCGGCCTGTCGGTTGGATCGGTGCGCATCAAGCCTCCCTGCGAGACCCGTGGCGGAGTGGGTCCCACACATGAAAAACGGTCCCTCTCAGCTTGTTCAGGGGACCCTTCGAGAGCAGAAAAGAATAACGAGCCTACAGCCCTACGCCCAGACCGCGCACGAGATACGCCACGCCGAACCCGAGGTAGTTGCCGACGGCATACCCCACCAGGCCCACGATGATTCCGGGCAGGATCAGGGGCTTCCACTCCCGGGACACTGCAACGGCCAGCGCGCTGGACGGGCCGCCGATCGACGCCTGGGAGGCGACCGAGAGCGTACCCAGGTCGATGCGGGCCACCCGGCCCACGCCGTACACCACAAACCCGTGCACGCCCACGACCACCAGGGTGTAGAAGAAGACCTCCACGCCCACCGCCGCAATTTCTGCGATCCTCGAGTGGATCCCGATGATCACGAAGAAGAAGTGGAGCGCCAGGGTTCCGAGCTGCAAGGCACCGACGGGTCTCTGGAACGGTCCGATGTGCCCGACGATCAGGGCCAGCGTGGTGAGCCACAGCACGGACGGCACCACGGGAATGCGTTGCCCCAGCCAATCCGAGACCAGGACGAGGGCGAACCCGACGGCCATGAGCAGGGCCAGGTCCAGCACGGACATTTGCACCCGTCGGAAGAACGGGTGGTGCTCTTCCGTCACGGCGCCGGACTCCGCACCGTTTGCCCCGCCTGGGCCGTCTTCGGCCGCGTGGAGCTCCCCAGGGATCGGCGTCGGGTAGAACTTCCGGAGGGCCAATGGCAGCATGAGGCTTGCCCCCAGCCACAGCCCCGTGGTCAGGTTGTCCGCCGCGGTGGCCCCGGCGAAGAGGCGATCCGGCAGGCCCACGCCCCGACCCACTGAAACGAAATTGACCGAGCCACCCGAATACGTCCCGGTGAGCGTGCCCGCGAGCTTCCAGGTTTCCTCGCCGAACGTGCCCGCGAAGAGAAAGGCTCCGGCTGCCGCGCCCAGGGCGGTGCCGATCACCGCCACCGCGAACGCCACGATCATCGGCCCGCCCGCGTCCTTCAGGTCCGAGAGGTTCACCGACAGCAACAGCCAGGCGATGGCCAGCGACGTGACGGGTCCACCCACCGCGTCGTAGATGGGCGACGCACTCGGGACGAGACCCAGGTTGGACAGGATGGCGCCAATGATGATGGCCAGCAGTGAGGCGCCGATCCGGGAAAGGGGCTTGACCCTCCGGTCCAGCCAGAATGCCAGCGCGGCGACGATCACGACCACGCCGGCAAGGGCCAGGGGCGAGCTGATCAAGCGCCCGGCCCGGTCCGACCGTCGGACGACTGCGCGTGCTTCCGACCAAGCTCCAGGTTGGCGACGATGTGGGCCACCGCCTCCTCCGGCGAGTCCGTGACGTGGATCAGCTTCAGATCCTCCTCTGAAACCTTACCCTCGCCGGCCATCCGGTCCTGGATCCAGTCCACGAGTCCGCCCCAGTAGTCAGACCCGAAGAGCACCACCGGGAAGTCCCGCACCTTGCCGGTCTGGATCAGCGTCAGGGACTCGAACAGCTCGTCCATCGTCCCGAATCCTCCCGGGAAGATCACGAAGCCGGTCGCGTACTTCACGAACATCGTCTTCCGCACGAAGAAGTACCGGAAGTCGATGCTGATATCGACCCAGGGATTCACGTGCTGCTCGAAGGGTAGCTCGATGTTGCAGCCCACGGATTTGACCCCAGCCTGCCGAGCTCCCCGGTTCGCGGCCTCCATCATCCCCGGACCGCCTCCGGTGATGACCGCGAAGCCGGCCTCACCGAGAAGACGCGCCGTTTCGGCGCACCGATGATACATGGGATCCTGGGCAGTCACCCGGGCGGACCCGAAGACCGACACCGCCGGGCCCAAGCCGGCGAGCTCGTCGAACCCCTCCACGAACTCGCCCATGATCCGGAATACCCGCCACGAGTCCTTCGCGGAAACGAATGCGGGCGTCCGCTTGAGCTCCTCGACGAAGTCGCTCTGGAGGAACCGCTCGTCTTCCGTCTCGCGGGTCGGCGGCGGCGGCGGAACGACCGTTGGTTCTCGATCGGTCATGGCGTGCGGCCTAGCCTCCAGCAGACGCTCTGGCGGCGCTCTCGATCTCGGGCATCATCTGCTGGTGGGCCTCGTAGTCGGCCAGTCCCGACGCGATCTCGGACTCCCACGCTTCGAGGATGCGGGCATAGGTGGCCGCGGCCTCCGCTTCGTTCCCGAGAGCGGTCTGTGCCTCGGCGGCGGCCGATAGCAGAAGAAGGTGCGTCGGAGCGCTGGCGAGACCCTCCTCGGCGGTGGCCAGGGCCGCGTCCGGGTCCGCGGCCGTCATCTGGAGCAGAGACTTGTGGAACAGGCCGTCCGCATCCAGGGGCAGGGCCCGGTCGTAGGCCGCGATGGCCATCGGCAAGAAGCTCTGCACCTCGGCGTCGTTGCCTGAGCTCACGCCCCGCATGACTCGGGTGAACAACCGGTCAGCGGCCTCCCGTGGGGTCATCGCGTTCAGGTCGACGGCGGACGCGCCGGAAGCTATGCCCCCGGCCGCGGGAGCCTGCGGAGGAGCGACCGGCGCTGGGCCACCGCTACTGCTGATCTGCGGCCAGGCCATGGCCAGAACCAGCACCACGGCCATGCCCCCTGCCACGAGCCAGCCGGCGTTGACGGTCGTCCCGGTCCCGGCGGCCGGCGCCGCACCCGCGCCAGCGTTGGCCTTGGCGTCTCCTTCTAGGAAGGCGCCGCATTTGTTGCAGAACCGATCGCCAGGGTCGGGCTGCGCGCCGCACGACGCGCAGTTGGTGGGCTGCAGTGACGCGCCACAGGAAGCGCAGAACTTACCTGCCGCATCGGCCTCGCATCTCGGACACTTCATACCGGGAACCTGCCTCGTGCTCGCTGTGGTGCGTCTCCATCGACTCGGTTCAACGTTCTTCTCCATCCATCGCGGGGCGCTGCGCGGGCATGAGCGCGTTCAGCAACAACGGCCATGTGGCCACGGTCTGGGCACGGTAGTTGGGCTGGAAACCGAACAGGACCACCGAGCCCTGTCCCACCGCGGCCTCGACCAGGGCAGGTTGTCCGGCCAGATATTGAGGACCCAGGATCCACCCCGACGTCACGGGATTCCCTTCGCCGTAGTGGGCCGCCACGGTGACCGTGGGGTCGTTGACCTCGAACGCCCGGCTCGAGCGCCAGTACCAGCCCTCGGTCTGGTCGTCGAGGCCCGTCGTCAGCGGGTGCGGTTCCAGGTCCAGGCCGATGATCGATCCCGGCACGTAGAAATCGGTGTTCGGAAGGCGCTCGACCGGGTTCGCCACGGGAAGATCGAACAGCTCGATCGCGAAATCCGTGGCCTCTTCGACGGCGACCAACCTGCCTCCGGACCGGACGAACTCGCGCAGGGCCTGCGCTCCGTCGGCACCGATACCGCCCCTGTAGTCGGGCGGCATGGGGTTGCCGGCATACCCGTCCATGATCATCTCGGGACTCTGGTCCTGAAAGAGGATCACGTCGTACTCATCGAGGTCGCCGGCCGCTATCGTCTGGTGGTCCAGCGAGTCGTAGTCCAGGCCGTACTGGTCGAAGACCCACCTCGTCCACCCACCTTCCATGGGCTCGTGCCAGGACTTGTAGACCCCGATGCGCGGCGCGTCGCTCCCGGTCAGTCCGGCAGGAAGCGTGAACGGAACCTCCGGCGGTTCGATGGGATCCGACAACGCGACCTCACCGATCGATTCGATCGAGTGGGTTTCGACGTCCATGAGCTTGCCCAGGGTGTGGGCCGTCACGTCGTAGGGTCGCTTCGGGGGGCCGCCCGGATACTCCCGCAGATCCGGATATTCCTGGATCTCGAGCATGGTCTGGGCGAAGGACGCGTACGGCTGCTGCATGGGTATCACGTAGTCCCCGGCCGAGAAGCTGCGCCCGGCCGCCCGGAAGTCCCGCTCTGCCTGGTGGACCTCGACGTCGGCGGTGGCGAGGATCCGCAGCACGTACGCCAGCCCCGTCGGGTTGGCCTGATCCGCCGGGATCACCCACGCGTCGGGCCACTCCTCCCAGCCCTCGGAGGCCCTGAGGTTGACGTTGTAGAAGTTCTCCAGCCAGAACCGGCGGTTCTTCGCGGCGTTCGTGAGCAGGGCCAGGGCGCCGGACTCCATGTATTCGACGATGTCTGGAAGACCCCATTCACCGCCACGCCACGGGTCCGGGTAGTTCGCGCTGGCGACGGCTGCATCGTATTCCCGGCCACCCCCGATTTCGGCCGGGTCGATCGCCACGGGCGTGGCCAGCTGGGCCGAGGCGGTCTCACTGAGAATGCGGGCGCCCGCGTGGTAGTGCTGGTACGCCCGGGCCGGGGTGAATCCGTCGTATATCGCGCTCGTGACCACGCCGTCTTTCCCCTGGGCCCCGAGCTCCGCGGCCATGTAGGTACCCAGCTGGTTGACTGCACTGACAAGGGCGGGGTCGATGTTGTGCTCGATGGGATCGATGTAGGGCGGGAAGAAGATCCGGGCGCCTCGACCACCCATCTGGTGGATGTCGTGGACGATTTGTGGGTGCCAGGCGTTGTGCGCCTTGGTGACCGTGAGCCAGGTCTCCTGCTGCGTGAACGCGTACCAGTCCCGGTTGTTGTCGTGCCCTACGTAGTAGTGGTACAGCCAGGGCAGGGTCGCGCCCTCGTATTCGGTGCCCTTCCACTCGTTGTACCAATCCACGACCCACTGCGTCCCGTCGGGATTGAGGGAGGGGATGTCCAGCAGGATCACGTTGTCCAGGATCTCCAGGATCTTGGGATCGTCGGATGTGGCCAGGCGATGCGCCAGCCGTGCCGCGGTCTGCGCGCCCCCCACTTCGGTGGCGTGGATCGCGTGGGTGATCAGCACCACGGTGCGTCCCTGGTCCAGCAATCCCTGGAGCTCGGCCTCGCTGCCCACCTGCCGCGGGTCGGACAGCTTCATCTGGATCGCGTGAAGATCGTCGATGCGGGCCTGATTCTCGGCGCTCGAAATCCTCATCATAACGAACGGCAAACCGTCGGTCGTGGCTCCGAGCGTATCCACCGTCACCCGGTCGCTCGTCTCGGCCAGGCGCTCGTAGTAGGAGGTCAGCTGGTGCCAATCCGCCAGGTTGCGGTCGGATCCGAGCTCGAACCCGAAGTGGGACGACGGAGTGGGAACCTCCTGGGCCACGATCGGCGCCGCGAGGGCGAGGATGGACAGGGCCGCGGAGAGGAGCCGCGTCTTCATCATGGGTCTCCTGTGATGGCAAGGCTGGGGTGGTGGATGGTACCGCGGCTGCCTGAGGGCGGCAAGACGCCTCGAGAGGCCCGGACCGCAGCCCGAAACGACCGCTGCGGAGCGGTCACGAACCACGATCGATGCGGCCCGGCCTTCCATCTCCCACGGTTGCATCCGGGCGGTCGTGGGTTCAGAACCCGATCCCGGGTGGGTGAATCGTTCTGAACGGCTGCCGGGGTGTGAACCGGACTCGGCTAGAGGCCCGTCGGAACGTCAAGAAAGGTCCAGGGCAGGCCAAACTCCTCGGAAACACGGGCGGCCAACGCCCGGACACCCCAGGTTTCGGTGGCATAGTGGCCGCCGAGGAAGAGGTTGACCCCCAGTTCCATGGCCTGATGATACGCGTGGTGCGGGGCCTCGCCTGAGACGAGGGCATCGATGCCGGAGTTGGCCGCCTCGGCCAGGAATGAGCTGCCGCCGCCCGTCACCACCGCCACACGGGTGATCCTTTCGGGCCCGCCGGGGATGACCCGCGCGCCGTCGCCCACAGCCCGTTCGAGGCGCGCCAACATTCCCGGCCGGTCGACGTCGACGGTACCCCACCAGCCGATACGTTGTCCCTTGTACGTACCGAACGATTCCTGGACGTCCACCCCCAATTCCCGGGCCAGGATGGCGCAATTGCCGACGTCCTGGTGCGCGTCGAGCGGTAGGTGAGCACTGTAGAGGGCGACGTCACCCTGGATCAGGGCCCTGAGCTTCCGGTATCCCGGCCCGACCACGGGTTCGAGACCGCCCCAGAAGAGACCGTGATGGACGATCAGTAGATCGACTTCCTGCTCCAGCGCCGCGTTGATGGTCGCCTCGCTGGCGTCGACTGCCGCCGCGATCCCGGCCACAGTTCCACCGCTCTCGACCTGGAGTCCGTTGAGGGCGGGGGCGTAGTCCGGAAAGTCGCGTACCGCCAGCAGGTTATCACAAAACTGGACGACGCGTTCTAATTCTACGGACGACACCTGAGCTGCTCCTGACGCGGTTGCTCGCTTGCCGGACGGATGTGGATAACTCGCGCCGATGCCCGGCTTTCCGAGGCGGCGAGCGTGTCGTGACGGAAGAGAACGTCGGAAGGACAGGGCTTTCCGGGGTTTTCCCCCAACTGTGGAAAACTCTCGACGAGAACTCCGCCTTCAGGCGCCGGCGTGTGTGGATTCCGGCTTCTTCGGCTTCGTCGCCGTCGTCGAGGGCGGTGGGGTTGGGGTCGGTTCCGAGCGGGTGCGGGCTTCACCCATCTGGATGGTGCCGTTCAACACCGCACCGTCTTCCAACTGCATCCGGCGAGCGAAGACTTGTCCCTCGACCCGCGACGTCGCCTGGAGCTCGAGCCGGGACTCGGCCGTGACGGTGCCCTTGACATGGCCCGAGACGACGGCGTCCTGGGTGACGATGTCGCCTTCCACGATGCCGTCCTTGCCTACCACGACGGCCTTCCCGGCGCGCACGCTGCCTTCGACCTTGCCCTCGATTCGCACCGTGTCGTCGGTTTCACAGTCACCCACGATACGCATACCGGGACCGATGATGGAGATGACGGACTCGGAGATGACGGTGTCCGGGTGTCGATCGCGATCACGAGCCATTGTGATTTCCTTTGGTGGTCGGGGTCGGCGGTCTCCTGAGGCACGCGGTTGCGGCAGGAGCCCGATCCCTCCGTTTTCGACCTGTTGGGAAGCCGACGTTAGCAAACGTCGCCATCGGGCCCCCGGAGGGCAAGCCTGATCGTATCACGCTCCTTTAACGCCTTTATTGATAGGCAGTTATGAGGGCATGCGCCAACCGGTCTCAACCTCCCGACTGCGTTGACGTTGGTCCATTCCGCGTCGGTGGCGGGTCAGGGTGGTGTGGAGCGATTCACACTCAGGCCCCGGACTCGGCCTCGCCGTGGCGACCGGAATGTTCGGCCCGGTCGGGGCGACAGGCCGGATCAAGGGGGTGTCACCATCTCCAGAGGGTCGATGGGCTGCCCATCCAGGATGATCTCGAAATGGAGGTGAGGGGCGGTGGAGCGTCCCGTGGATCCGGAGAGCCCGATCACCTCGTTCTGTCGCACGGTCTGCCCGACGGCGACGAACAGGGTCGACGCGTGGCCGTACAGGGTTCGAAACCCCTGGCCATGGTCGAGGACGATGTAATTGCCGTAGGTGGCGTCCTCGCCCGCCTCCTCTACAGCCCCCGAACCGGAGGCACGGATGTACGAATCGGCGGGTACCGCAATGTCGATCCCAGGATGCGTGCCGCCCCCTTCGAGGAGGCCCTGCGTCACGAAGCCGCCTTCAGCCAGGGGCCACGAGCTGGGTCGAGAGGTATCCGCGGAAGACGCGCGCGACCCCCTGCCCCCTGCGGGAGGCAGCCACAGGTTCGAGGGCAACTCGGCCTCGTCGGAGCCGAAAAGGCCTCGGATTCTTGCGTAATCCGCCTCCAGGGTTTCGAGTTGCGTCGCCAACACCTCCATCCTCGCCCGGTCCTCCTCGTATGCCTGTAGCGTCGCTTCCAACTCACCCACACGAAGCGACCGGGCGGCGAAATACCACCAGGTGCCGGTCATCAGTGCGAGAAGGACGATGACGGAGCCGCCGATCCAGGCCCACCGCCTGAGGCGGAGGTACGGAATCCTGAACGTACGACTCTCCTGGGAGCTGCCGGCTGGAATGAGCAGGACGGTGAGAACCGCGTCGTCGCGGGTCGGGACCTCTTCCTTCACCCCAGGACCTCCGAGGCCTCCCGTCCGGCGATCAGCTCGAACAGCCGCTCGAAATCCTCCGCGTTGTGGAACGAGATCTCGACCACGCCGCTCCCCTTCCGGGACCGACGGATCTGAACCCGCGTCGCGAGACGGTCCTGCAGGGCCTGCTCGAGTTCCCTGACCAACGGGTCCTTTGGACGTCCGGGCGAACTTGAGGGACGGGCCCTTTCGGGGCCACCGGACGATTCGGCCCGGACCCGCCGTTCCACTTCGCGGACCGACCATCCAGCCTTGGCGGCTTCTCGAGCGAGTTCGGCGGCCCTGGTGCCGTCCGTGACTGCAAGGAGCGCCCTGGCGTGCCCCATCGCTAGGGCACCAGAGGCCAGCAGGCGCCTGACCGATGGCGGTAACGTCAATAAGCGCAACATGTTAGCTACTGTTGGCCGGGACTTGCCGACAGCGGCGGAGACCTGTTCCTGGGTCAGGCCGAAACGATCGATAAGGACCTTGTACCCTTCGGCCTCTTCCAGGGGACTGAGGGCCTCGCGCTGGATGTTCTCCACCAGCGCCAGGATCAGCAATGTCTCGTCGTCCACGTCGCGCACGACGACAGACACGTCCTGCCACGCCAGGGCCGTGACCGCCCTGAGACGACGTTCCCCGGCCACCAGTTGGTAGCGTTGCTCCACGCCCCCCGGTGCCCGGCGCACGACCAGGGGTTGGAGCAGCCCGTTCTGGCGGATCGAGTTGGTCAGATCCGCGAGCTCTTCTGCGTCGAACTCCCGCCTAGGCTGGAAGGGATTCGGGACGATCCTCGCCAGGGGCACGGCCCGGATCTCGTTCTCGGCCGGTGGTTCCTCGACGTAGTTGCCGAGCAGGGCGCCCAGGCCACGGCCTAGACGGTCTTTGCTCCCATCGGTCACGGCTATCCTCCGGAGGCTGGCTGGACCGGCTGAGACTCCATAGCGGTCCGGGTAATCAACTCACGTGCCAGGGCCATATAGCTCTGCGCGCCCTGCGAAAGGACGTCGTAGAGCACGATCGGCTGCCCGAAGCTGGGCGCTTCGGCCAGTCGGACGTTCCGTGGAATGACCGTCTTGAAAACGCGACCTCCGAAGTACTCCCTCGCTTCGGCCGCGACCTGCTTCGAGAGCCGGAGGCGTCGGTCGAACATGGTCAGAAGCACACCCTCGATTTCCAGGCCGGGATTGAGACCCCGTTGCACCAATCTCACCGTATTCAGCAGCTGACTCAGCCCCTCGAGGGCATAGAACTCACACTGTATGGGGATCAGGACCGAGTCGGCGGCGGTCAGGGTGTTGAGCGTGAGCATGCCCAGGGACGGAGGGCAATCAGCCAGGATGAAGTCGTATTCGGAACGTAACGGCTCGAGGGCCCGACGAAGGACACGTTCCCGCTCCCTCACGGGGACCAGCTCGATCTCGGCGCCCACCAGGTCCCGTGTCGCTGGCATGATGTCCAGGTACGGAAAGTGGACCTTCGAAAGCACGGCCTCCTGAGCGGGTCGGTTCCGAACCAGGACATCGTACACCTGGGGCAGGCTTCGAAGGTCTTCGATGCCGAGGCCACTAGTGGCGTTTCCCTGGGGATCCATGTCGATGATCAGGGTGCGGCGCTCGGCCACCGCCAGGGCAGCGCCGAGGTTCACGGCGGTCGTCGTCTTCCCGACGCCGCCCTTCTGATTCGCGATGGCAATGACCCGGGACATGCCTGCCAGTTTCTGCTGGGGTGCTCGCTGGGGGGGACTGTCTTCCGGCGTGCCCCGTCGGAAGAGGCGGAGAATATACCCATGGCGGGCGCGATCGGAAAGCGGGGGACCCTTGACGGGGAGACGTGTAAAACAAATGTTTGGAATGCCCCGGCACGGCGCCGGTGCCGGCAAGAAGGCAATGAATCCGGGCATTCCCGCCCATTGTACCGGAGGATGAACCGCATGCGCAGGTTGACGGTCCGATCGCGGATCCCGGCAATCATCGCCGTCGTTTTCGCCGCTGCCTGTGGAGGCGACGGCGGCGACGACAATGGCTCACCAACCGCGCCGCCTGGCGGAGGATCAGGGGATCTCTCTGCGGTCGTCGGGTCCTGGAGAGCCGACTCCATCGTCGTTCAACCCAAGGCGAATCCCGCTGTTTCCAGGGAGATCGTCTCCGCCGACGGCGTGGTGTTCACGCTCAACGTGCAGAGCTCAGGGTCGTATAGGGCAACCCTCACCGCCTTTGGCCAATCGAGTGAGGAAACGGGAACCGTTCGGCTGCAGGGCAACCGAATCCTCTTCACCGTCCAGAGTCCCGTCCCCGGAGCGTCGGAAGGGACGTTCAGCCGGGACGGCAATCGGCTCATCATGTTTGGAGACCTGGTCCTCGATTTCAATCAGGACGGGACTCCGGACGACCTGGACACGCGCTTCGTCATGAGCCCCTGAGTCGCGCCACCTCCTACCGATAGCAACCCGGTTGTTTCACGTGGAACAACACGGGTCGCCCCCCCTGAGCAACGTTCCACGTGAAACAATCCGTCTCCAGCCGCCTCTTCCCGCACCCCTTCCCTGCCCAGCCCACTGCCGAGCTCACGCCTCCCACCCTTGGCCGACAGAGTTTCCAGCCTGCTTGATCTCCTGCGCCCTATCCGGATCTGATCCACGGAGCCGGCGGCCTGTACAACACAACTCCACCTTCGGACGGCGACCGCACACCGTTGACCGCGCACCGTTGAACGCGCAGCGCTCGCTCCGGCGCTCGACCGTCCCGTGTCGCTCGCCAGCTTACGTTCACATGGGTCGACCGCGGTTGGGCACGTCCTCCGGTAATGACCCCCAAAACGGTTTCTGTCCTTCGAAGGCCGGTCGTTACGACCCTCGGGGTGGGCGACCGGCCCGTTGGTCGCCGCATGACCGGCCGCTCGGCCGCAGCCGACTACCAGTGCACGAGATCCTGCTCGCCGGGGCGAGGTACGTCCCCTTCCCCAGGAATAAGCGCCCGCCGCCCGCTCCCCATATGGAGAATCAACGGCGCGACATCATCGTCCGCCTCCGGCGGCCGGCCGCCTCGAGGGCTCCGGGGAGGGGTGTCCGGATCGTACCGTGGCAGCCTCTTGCATCTAGCGGGCCTGATGTCCTGACTCAGCGGAGCTGACGGCCTCGGCATGCGGGCTGACGATCCTCGCAACTCGGCCGCTGCGAAGCCGGGGGTCGCCAGTGGCCTCCGTCCGACCCCACATCGAGGCGTCACAAGGACTCTCGACCCTCGGCCACGCTTCTTCGGCCCGCCCGCCAGGGCTGCTTGGGCCGGAGAGCGCGCGGACCCCTTCCCTCACGGGCATCCGGCGTTGGCGCCGCGGCGGAGGGATCCACCGAGCAGGGTGAGCGATTGGAGCCTCCCGATTCGGAGAATCCCTTCGCCCGGCAACGGGCTTTCCGGGTCCGATGGAGAGTCTGGTGGATCAGAAGCCGGTCGCGGTTCTGTCGACACGGAATGACACCGGCGCCCGCGCGGGGTCGTGACAGCCGGGGAGGGTAGCTTTACGACAACTCACTTGTCAGTCTTACACCGCAGTACGCCCACGCACCACGCAAGGGGCCTAACCTGTTGTCCCCATGACTCTTAGTTGTCTACTCCGACTCCCGCGCGCGACGGCGACGACGCACTTCCAGCAGCAGGTTCTGGAGATCGGCTGGAGACACACCGGGGATTCGCGCCGCCTGTGCCAGGTTTTGGGGTTTGACCCGAGCGAGCTTCTGACGTGCTTCCAGGGATAGCGTGGCGAACTCCAGGTACGGCGCCTCCGGGTCCAACCGGACCTCCGCCTGTTCGCGCAGGCGGGCCGCACGCTCCGCCTCGCGAACGACGTACCCGGCGTACTTCACCTCGACCTCCACCGCGCCCAGGTCGTAGAGCAGCTCCGCCGGGACCTCCTGCCCCACCTCCTCGGCCACCGCGGCGAGATCCCTGGCCCCGACTCTCGGTCGCCGGAGCAAGTCCGCCGCCACCGTGGACTCGGCGACCGGGCTCGACTCGGCTCTTTCGAGGACCGGATTGACCGCCTCCGGCGGCAGCAGTGTTTCCCGGAACCAGACGTGAAGACGATCCTCACGGGCCAGACGCGCATCCAACGCCGACCCCTGCTCTGGCGTCAGGAGCCCGACTGCCTTCGCCAACGGACCGAGCCTGCGGGCGGCGTTGTCCTGACGAAGAAGAAGCCGGAATTCCGACCGGGATGTGAACAACCGGTACGGCTCGTCGACGCCTTTGGTCACGAGATCGTCGATCAAGACCCCGACATAGGCCTGATCACGACCCAGGATGACCGGATCGCGTCCCTGGACCCTCAGCGCGGCATTGGCTCCCGCCATCAACCCTTGCCCAGCCGCCTCCTCGTATCCCGTGGTCCCGTTGATCTGTCCTGCGAAGAACAGACCCGGCACCTGCTTCACCTCCAGAGTGTGGGACAACTGGTGAGGCGGGAAGTAGTCGTACTCGATCGCGTATCCGATCTTCGTGATCCGAGCGTCCTCCAACCCCGGAATCGTCCGAAGAAACGCCACCTGCACATCGGCGGGTAGGGACGTCGAGAGCCCGTTCACGTACAACTCACGCGTCTCGAGGCCCTCGGGCTCGAGGAAGACCTGATGCCGCGGGGCCTGGGGAAACCGAACGATCTTGTCTTCGATGGACGGGCAGTACCGGGGGCCCTGTCCAGAGATCTCGCCCCCGTACAGCGCGCTCCGTTCCAGGTTATCCTCGATCACCTGCTGCAATTCCGGCCCTGTCCAGGCGATCCAACAGGGACGTTGTTCCGGAATCCGTTCCCGATGGTAGAAGCTGAACCGGAAGTCCTCCGGATCCCCGGGTTGCAGCTCACAGCGGTCGAGATCCACCGTGCGTCCGTCCACCCGAGGCGGCGTGCCGGTCTTGAATCGGCCCATCTCGAGCCCTCGGGCCTCCAACGCCTCGGCAAGCTCGACCGAGGGCGCCTCACCGGCCCGGCCAGCGGCGACGCCAGCTTCGCCCCCCACGTGGATTCGCCCGCGCAGAAACGTGCCCGCGGTGACCACGACGGCCGCCGCGTGTACGGTGACGCCCCCCCGGGTGATCACACCGGCAGCCCGGTCTCCCTCCATCAACAGCCCCGACACCATGTCCTGGAACAGGTCCAGGCGAGGCAGCTCGTCCAGGATCCGCACGACACCTCTTGGATACATCCCACGATCGCATTGGGCCCGGGGGCTCCACACGGCCGGGCCCTTGGATTTGTTCAGCATCCGGAACTGGATCCGAGCCGCATCGGTGGCTCGGCCCATCACCCCTCCGAGCGCGTCCACCTCCCGGGCTACGACACCCTTCGCGACGCCCCCGATGGCAGGATTGCAGCTCATCTGCCCGATCCGGGACAGGTCCGGCGTGATCAGCAGAGTCCGAGCGCCCAGCCGGGCCGACGCCGCCGCCGCCTCGGTACCGGCGTGCCCGCCGCCCACGACCACGACGTCGTATCGCTCTTCCATCAAGACCACCGGATCACGTGGAAGTCCTCGGGAAGCGGGTCGTCGCACGGAAAGGACTCGACGGACGCCACCCGGGCAGCCGGTGGGCCCGCGCGCAGCCGCTCGGCGAATCTCTCCACAGCGCGGGGTGCGGCCCGCACCCGAACCTCCACAGACCCGTCGGGGCAGTTGCACACGGTGCCGACCACGCCGGTTTCCTGGGCCAGCCGGCGGGTCCAATAGCGGAACCCCACACCCTGAACAATGCCGCGGATGACGAAGCCCCGCTGTATGGGACCTGACGTGTGATCGGTGGCGGACGTCATTTTCCGATGCAGAACTCCTGAAAGACGTCGTCGAGGACATCATCGACCGAAATCACGCCCAACAGTTCCTCCAGGGCCGTCTCGGCGGGGCGGAGATGCGTTCCGGCCACCTCCGCTGGGACCCCATCACGAAGTGCTGCGCAGAACTGCGCCACCTCTTCACGGGCGGTCCGCAGCGCCCTGGCGTGCCGTCGTCGGGTCAACACGACGGCGCCGGGCTCAGCCGTGACGAGCCCGTCGTACACCATCTTGGGAAGCAACCCAGCCAACTCGTCCAGGCCGCGTCCCGTCCGAGCTGACACGTCCACAGTCGGTGCCCCCGGCAGCAACGACCCGTTGCCCCCGACCGGTTCGATTCCCAGATCCGTCTTGGTGCGGATGAGCACGACCGGCGTCTCGTGCAGGCTCTCGGCGAAGCTCCGTTCGGCCACACCCAGGTCCTCGGCCCAGGGATCGACACACAGAAGCACCAGATCCGCTTGCTGAACGTATCGCCGGGCGACCTCCACCCCCAACCGTTCGACCGGTCCCGCTTCGTCACGGATCCCGGCGGTATCGACCAATCGAAACGGATACCCGTCCAGAGAGATGACGGCCTCGATGGCGTCTCGGGTCGTGCCCGGCTCGGGGGTGACGATCGCCCTGTCCTGCCCCAACAACGCATTGAAGAGGCTGGACTTACCGGCGTTCGGCTTCCCGGCCAGCACCGTAACGGCTCCTTCTCGGAGCAGCTCGCCCTCGGGAGCGGTTCGCAGGAGCTCGTCAAGGGCGCGCACGACCCGTTCTCCCTGTTCGGCCACCTCCGCCACGTCGACGGGTGCCTCGTCCTCCTCCGGGAAGTCCACGTGGTGAGCGAGCAAGGCCTCCAGGCGGACCAGCGCCGACCTGAGCGAAGACACACGTTCAGACAGCCCGCGGTCCAACTGGTCGAGCGCGGTCCGACGCAGGACCCGACTCCGGCTCTCGATCAGATCCAGAACCGCTTCGGCCTGCACCAGATCGAGCTTTCCGTTCAGCAACGCCCTGCGCGTGAATTCCCCCGGCTCGGCTGGACGACAGCCCGCCGCGACCGCAGCATCCACCACCAGGACCGGTGACAGCCACCCGCCGTGGCACGAGATCTCGACCACGTCCTCGCCCGTGTAGCTCGCCGGACCGGGAAACAGCGTAGCCAGACCCTGGTCGAGCACTTCTTCCGTGGACGGATCGATCACCGGCGTAACAAACGCCGTTCGCGGCGTCGGCTCGGCCGGTACTCCCGGACAGATCCGAGCAGCGACCTGGACCGCCTCGGGCCCGGACACTCTCACCAGGGCCACGGCCCCGGGTCCCGGTGCCGTGCTCTGTGCCACGATGGTGTCGATCATCTTCCCGCTCCTCGGGACCCTGGCGGCTCCCGGCCCTGCTCGACCCGTTAGCGCTTCCGGGACTTCTTGCGCTTACGGGGCTTCGGCGCCCGCTCCGGGGCCGGAGCTGGCTCGGGGTCTTCTTCCACCTTGGGCGTCGGTGCTTTCGCCCGAGCCTTCTTTCGCTCGTTCGCGATCCAGAACTGCTGGGGCAACGTGGCGATGTTGGCGGTGGCGTAATAAAGGTTCAGGCCGGACGGCAGGTTGAAGAAAATGAAGACCAGGAAGATGGGCATGAACCACATCATCATCTTCATCTGGGGGTTGATCTGCTCGATGCTCCGGAATCCCACCCACTGGAGCAGGAACATCGAGAGCCCGAGGAAGATGGGCAGGATGTAGTACGGGTCGGGCCCGGACAGGTCCGGAAGCCACAGGAACGGGACGCCCCGAAGCTCGATCGTGTTCTGGAACACGAAGAACAGCGCCACCAGCACGGGCCAGGGCAGAAGCATCGGCAAACACCCGGCGAGCGGATTGAAGCCATGCTCCTTGTAGAGCTTCATCAGCTCCTTCTGCATCTTCTCCGGGTTGTCCTTGTGCTTCGTCTGGATCTCCTTCAGGAGGGGCTGCACGGCCATGTTCTTCAGCTGGGCCTTCATGGACCTGTGATACAACGGGAAGAACACCACCCGCATCATCACGCCGAAGAGCATGAGCACCCAACCGTACGCCAGGTTGAAGCGATCGTGCATCCAGTTGAGGATCCCGATGATCATGCCCGTGAACGGCTGGATCATGGGCCGCATGAACTTCCAGCCGTACGGGTTGGCGTCTTCCAGATCGTGCCCCTGGTCGGACAGCAGCTGGAAGTCCTGGGGACCCGCGTAGATCCGGTAGGCGAAACGCCCGCTGGGACCGAACGGCTGGCTCACCGTCACGTTGGCCCGGACCTGCTCCGGATCGTTGACCGTAGCGATCAGGCCGGCCAGGTACCCCTCTCCGTCCGGCTCCAGACCGGCCAGCGCACCGAACATGAAGAACCGACTCTTGAACACGGTCCAGTACAGGGGACCCTCGTCGACCCGGTCTTCGTCCACGTCGGTCAAGGGCACCGCGGTGATCCCCTCGTCCGTCTGGTTGAACACGTACGCGGAAAGGCGTCGTTCCTCTTCCGGCTCGGCCTCGTTCAGGGGTAGCCCGGACCCGAGATCGGTGAAGAGCACGCCCGCGTTCACCCCACGCACGGTGCCGGTGATCTCGAACGCGTAGGCTCCGGGCTGGAAGGTGTAGTCCAGCACGATGCCGAAGTCGGCGGTCGGATGGTCGTACGTGAAGCGAAGGGTTTCAGGCGAGTCACCCACCTCCAGGAAGTCGGTGGACGGCTCGAAGGGGACGCGCCTCAAGTCGACCGTATCCCCCGCGACCAGAAGACGCTGGCCGAGTGTCGCCTCTTCACCGTCGTGCACCAGCTGCACCGGCCCCGGATTGGCGAAGGATTCGAACTGGGTGAGCTCCGCAGCGATCAAGCGGGCTCCGTGGCTCGTGAACACGAACCGGTAGACCGAATTCTCGACCGTGACGAGCTGCTGGGGGACGACCGGCTCCGGCTCCGGTTCAGATGTGTCCTGAGGCTCTTCGACGGTCGGTACCGCGCTACCGTCGGGCGCCACCTGCGGGATCGTCGGAGGCGCGGTCTCCGCGTCCGCCGCTGCTCGAGGCGTTTCCGGCTGTCCCTCCACCAGGCTGCTGTCCGGAATGGACCCCGGATCGACCGTGGGAGCGGGTGGGAAGAGCATATTGGTGCCCACGAGCACCAGAATCATCAGGCCGATGGCCAGGAGGAACCGTACTTCTGTTCTCATCTATCCTTCCATCCGGCGCCTGAGTCGGCGGCAAATTCGCCACCCGGGTCCGCCTGGAGCGGGAGCTGCTCGGTCGAATGGGCGAGAGGCACGGGATCGTACCCCTTCCCCCCGAAGGGATGACAGCGGCCGATGCGCCGAAGAGCCAGCCAACTCCCCTTCGCGGGCCCGAAGCGTTGGATGGCTTCGGCCGCGTACGCCGAACACGTCGGGTCGAACCGACACGAGGGCGGCGTAAACGGGGAAATCCCCTTCTGGTAGAAGCGGATCAACCCGAGAAGGAATGCACTGAGCATGCCGACTCCGTTGCCTTGACCATCTGATCTCTCAATTCACTGAACCGTGCGTCGTACGCCTCACGCCGGGCGCGGAACATGATATCCATCTCCACCCCATCCGCATGGAGCCGAGGCAACACCTCGGTCCGACCCACCTCGCGCAGCCGACGTTTCAACCGGTTTCTATCGACGATCCGGTTGCGATGTTTCGGGACGATCAGTCCGAAGCGTGAACGCGAAACGGGGGAAGGCCGGAAGAAGACGTCGAGATGGGACGTCCTCTTCCGCTTCCCCCGTCTCAGAAGCTCTCTGATATCGTTGGTCTTGCGGATCCGGCTCGATGCGGGAAGCCGATACCCGCGAAACGCTACCGGACCCGGGCTAGCCTGCCCCGGGACCGCGCGGTTCACGACCCGTACTTCGAGCCGATCGTAACAGTGAGCCGCTGACGCCCGCGCCCGCGGCGCCGGTTCAGTGCCTTCCGGCCACCCTTGGTGGCCATGCGTGCGCGGAATCCGTGCTTGTTGGAACGCTTGCGGTTCCTCGGCCTGTATGTGGGCTTCATGGTCTCTGCCCGCCTTACGGGACAACGTCAGTGATTTCGTAGCGAAACGAGCAGGAAAAGATAC
>CAJIAX010000001.1_pt1 | contig 63294 bp, 56 predicted proteins | sample 9199251 | NCBI WGS metagenome assembly CAJIAX01 (sample SAMEA7708287, study PRJEB35096) | sediment metagenome | biome: marine neritic benthic zone biome [ENVO:01000025]; feature: sediment [ENVO:00002007]; material: shallow marine sediment [ENVO:03000034] sea grass bed [ENVO_01000059] ... | reverse complement strand
GACGGCGACGAGCAGTGGGAGAAGACGTACCCCGGGCTGTCGTCGCCCATGATCCTCGATGGGAACAGGCTGCTGTTCGCCACCGAGCCAGGGCTGGTCATGGCCCTGAACACCCGGGACGGTGACCTGATCTGGCAGACGGCCCTGGGTGCGCCCACGGCCGGAGCCCCCGTCCTGGTGGACGATCGCCTCTTCGCCGCGACCATCCGGGACTCGCTCTACGTCCTGGACCCCGAAGGCGGCCGCATCACGGACCGACGAGACCTGCGCGACCGGGTGTCGGCCACTCCGGCCGAGGCCGGCGGGGCCCTGTTCTTGCCCTTGAGCTCCGGTCACGTCCTCGCCCTCGACGCGACGACCCTCGAGGAGCAGTGGCGGGCCTACGTCGGTGGTCCGGTCCTGGCCGCCCCCGTGGCGACGGAGGACGGCACCGTGTACGCGCTGTCCCGGAACGGCGAGGTGTGGGCGGTGTCCGCCGAGGGTCGACCAACCCAGCTGGCTGACCTCGAATCCGCCGCGACCGGAGCCCTGACCGTTACCGCGAATGCGGTCCTCGTCGGACTCCTGGACGGCCGGCTGGTCTCTCTGGACCGTGCGGACGGTAGCGAGATGTGGTCCATGGACATGGGCGACAGCGTGCAGCTGCCTCCAGCCGTTCAGGACGGGTGCATCTATGTACCGCTCCGTCGGGGGCGGGTGGTGAAGCTCCGATGAGCCTCCTGGGCCGCCATGGCATCGGGTCGGCCCGGCCGAGGGCCCGGGGACCTCGGTCCGCTGGAAGGCTGCCGTGGTCCGCGCTCGCCCTGCTCAGCTGCGTCGCGTGGACGCCAGCCCTGGACGCCCAGGGTCCCCCGGGGGAGGGCCTGGACGGATTCGAACCGGCTGCTGACCAGGAAGCGCCCGCTCAGGACCAGAACGGGTCGTGGACGACCTTGGGGACCGTGAAGTGGGCCACGCTGGCCATCTCGGGGGGATCTGCGATCTACGGGTTCAGCCTGAACAGCCAAGCGGACGACCTGTTCGTCGCCCTGGAACAGATCTGCGAAACGGAGCCGGAGCGGTGCGAGGCCCGGAACCCGGACGGGTCGTTCGCCGATGACGAATTGGAGCAGATCTACCAGGACACCGTGGACAAGGACCGTCAGGCCCGGGCGGCCCTGATCGTCAGCCAGATCACCTTGGCGGCCACGGTGGTGTTCTTCATCATGGACCTGTCCAACCGGCCGCCGGAGAATGTGCCCTACGACCCGCCCGTGACCCTGGCGCTCCAACCCCTGGAGAGCGGGCGGACGGCCGTGGGGCTCCGGATCCGGACGCCCTGATCGAGCGCTACCCGACCCGGTAGAGCCTCAGGCGCTCCGCGTACCGTTCCTGGAGCAGCCTGTGCAGCCCCTGGTTCTCCGGACGGCGCAGGTGCGGATCCCCCTCGACCAGCTCCCGCGCCCTGCGCTGGGCCTCCAGCAACAGGTCCTCGTCCAGGGCCAGGTCCGCGAACCGGAGCATGACGCCCCGGCCGTGCTGCTGGGATCCGAACAGATCGCCCTGCCCCCGGATCCTCAGGTCCGCTTCGGCGATGGCGAATCCGTCCTGGGTGTCCCGGAAGGTCTTGAGCCGCTCGTAGGCCACGTCGCCGGCCTGGGCCACCAGGATGCAGTGGCTCTCGCCCCCGCCCCGCCCCACCCGGCCCCGGAGCTGATGGAGCTGGGCCAGGCCGAACCGCTCGGCGTGCTCGATGACCATCACCGTGGCGTTGGGCACGTCGATGCCCACCTCGATCACCGACGTGGATACGACCAGGTCCAACTCGCCGTCCCGGAAGGCCCGCATGACCCGCTCCTTCTCGTCGGACGGCAGCTGCCCGTGCAGAAGCCCAAGGCGCGCTTCGGGGAAGACCTCCGACTGGAGACGCTCGTACTCCTCGGTGGCCGCCCTCAGGTCCAGCTTGTCGGATTCCTCGACCAGGGGATACACGACGTACGCCTGGCGTCCCTGCTCCAATTCGCTCCGGACACGGTCGTACACACGCTCCCGGCCGGACGGCTTCTCAAGGTGCGTCGTCACGGCTTGGCGACCCGGTGGCAGCTCGTCGAGGATGCTCAGGTCCAGGTCGCCGTAGAACGTCATAGCGAGCGACCGGGGAATCGGGGTGGCGGACATGACCACCACGTCAGGCCTCGGGTCTCGGTCTCCCAGGGCCATGCGCTGCCGCACCCCGAAGCGATGCTGCTCGTCCACGATGACCAGGCCCAGCCGCTCGAACTCCACGTCGTCCTGGATCAGGGCATGGGTGCCCACCGCCAGTCGGGCCGTGCCCTCGGCCAACGCCGTCAGGACCCGTCGGCGCTCGGCCGCCCGGAGCCGGCCGGTCAGGAGCGCCACGTCCAGGCCCAGGGGCTCCACCAAGGCCTGGAGCTTCCGGAGGTGCTGCTCGGCCAGGATCTCGGTCGGCGCCATGAGCGCGGCCTGGAATCCCCCCTCGACGGCGAGCAACATGGCGAACAGGGCCACCACGGTCTTGCCCGAGCCCACGTCGCCTTGGAGCAACCGGTTCATGCGCCGAGCCGACGTCATGTCGGCATAGAGCTCGCGAAGCACCCGGGCCTGGGCGTTCGTGAGCTGGAACGGCAGGGCCTCGTGGAGGGGGCGGATCAGCTCGTTGGTCCTGCGGAAGGCGATGCCGGGTCGCTCCTGTGACTCCCGATAGCGGGCCCTGGCCTGGATCACCTGGAGGAAGAACAGCTCGTCGAAGGCCAGGCGTCGCCGCCCCCGTTCCACGTCGGAAAGGCTGGCGGGGCGGTGCAGATCGGTCAGGGCCGTGGGCAGGTCGGACAGCCTCAGACGCTCCCGCTCGTCCGGTGACAGGAACTCCTCGGCCCCGCTCTGCTCGATCAGCGTGTCCAGGTTGGACTCGAAGATCCGGCGGAGCACCCACTGGGGCACGTCCTCCGTGGCCGGATAGCTCGTGAAGATCGTTCGGGCGCCCTCGAGCCCGGGCAGGGCCTCGTCGTCCTTCGCTCGGGACACGACGGTGAACTCCCGAGGCTGCAGCTGCCGTCCGTGGAAGAACTTCACGGGGCCCGTCACCAGGAGCGTGTCTCCGTCCCGGATGCGCCGGTCGAGCCAGGGTTGGCCCGGCCAGGCGCAGGTGATCATGCCGCTGTCGTCCTGGAGCACCACCTGGAAGATCCGCAGTCCCCGCCGGGTGGGAACGACGCCCTTGTTGCGGACCCGGCCCAGCGCGGACGCGTCCATGCCCACCTCGAGGCGGGACACGGGCGTGATGGTGGAGGCGTCGTCGTAGCGACGAGGGACGTGGTACAGGAGGTCCCGGGCCCGAACGATGCCCATGCGTCCCAGCGCTTCGGCCCGGGCCGGGCCGACGCCCTTGAGGAACTGGATCGGTTTGTCGAGGGGTGAGAAGCTCATGGGCTCCGTGGTTCGGTGCCGGCCCACCGTCGGACCGGCCTCACTCGGCGAAGATGCCCTCCACGAAATCACCGGGATCGAACGTGGTCATGTCGTCGCCGCCCTCTCCGGTCCCCACCAGCTTGACGGGCAGGCCGTGCTCCTGCTGGAGCGCGACGATCACCCCGCCCCGGGCCGTGCTGTCCATCTTGGCCAGGATGATGCCCGTCAGGTCCACGGCCTTTCCGAAGGCCTCCACCTGGCGCATGGCGTTCTGGCCCACGGTGGCGTCCAGCACCAGCAGGGTCTCGTGGGGCGCACCTTCGAGACGGCGCCGGATCACCCGGTCCACCTTCTGCAGCTCCTCCATCAGGTTCCGCTGCGTGTGGAGGCGCCCTGCGGTATCCACCAGCACCACGTCCACGCCCCGGGCCACGGCCGCGTCGATGGCGTCGTAGGCCACGGCCGCGGGGTCACCACCCATCTGGCCCCCGACGAACTCGGCTCCGATCCGGTCGGCCCACAGCCGGAGCTGCTCCACCGCGCCGGCCCGATACGTATCCCCCGCGGCCACCAGCACCCGCTGACCCTCGTCCCTCAGGCGCTTGGCCAGCTTGGCGATCGAGGTGGTCTTGCCGACGCCGTTCACGCCCACGATCAGGTACACCGTGGGCCCCTCGTCCGCGGCGTGCAAATAGGCGTCCCGGGCCGGCTCCACGATCGACGAGATCTCGGACTGGAGAACGGCGCGCAGTCCGTCGCCGCCCCGGCCCTTGCCCTTCCGGCCCAGCTCCTCGACCCGCTCCATGATCCGCAAGGTCGCCGGGACGCCGAAGTCCGCCGCGAGGAGACGCTCTTCCAGGTCCTCCAGGGAGTCGTCGTCCAGGCCGCTAACGGCCACGCGGACGTCCGTGAGCGCCAGCTGCTTCAGGCGCTTCCAGAAGCCCTTCTTCTTTTCCGCTTCTTTCTTGAAAAGGCGAGCCATGCCCAGCGTTGTCGGAGGTACAGGTGGTGGTCGAATATGAGTGGTGGCTTGAACCAGTGTGGTGCGTCCGGAATCCGATCGCTACCGAGGGTCTCGAACCGCCGGATCCAGCGAGGCGCGACACCCCACTACCGTAGCCCCAGACGGCGTCTGGCGATCCACTCGACGCACAGGAGCGTCAGCAGGATCACGAAGGGCGCGGGGTGGGTGCGGAGGGGCCGGCCGGCTGGCGCCATCGCGGCGGCGGTGGTCTCGCCGGCGGCGTCGGAGGCTCCCAGGTTCGCCGGCAGGAGCAGCAGCTCGTCCGTGAAGGCCTCCACGTCGAAGTCGCCGGCCCCGGCCGGATCCGGCGAAGAGGACGCCAGCGCCTCGAAGGTGTAGCGCCCCGGTGCCAGGGCGGGTGTCACGAAGGACTCCTCGGGCGGCACGATCAGCGTGGTGTCGAACACCGCCTCGTCCGGGCCCACCACCCGGAGCACCAAGCTGTCTCCGGCCAGACCGACGGCCACCCAGTCGATGGCCTCGCCCCGGGTCAGAACCGGGTCTGCTGGTCGTACCCCCGGGCCCGACGCCACGGTCTCGCTGGCCAGGAGCCAGCCGGACACGGCGGCCCACAACCGACGGTACGCTTCCCGGGGGCTGCCGGATCGGAATCCCCACCGCCAGAACCCACCGGCCAACATGACGGCCCGCCGGCGGCCGTTCACCTGGTTCAACGCCAGGGCAGCCTCCTGGCGGCCGCGACCGTCCCTCAGGACACCGAGGGGGGCCGGCGATCCGGGGCCCAGCAGCGGCAGCACGTCGGAAAGGGGCGGCAGGTTCGTGAAATCGGCCCCGGCCAGGTCGGCGGCCAGGGGCGAGGACGGAAGCTGGGGTGCGGGATACCACTCCCCGGGCAGGGGGTTTCCCGCCTCGATCCCACCCAGGGCCGCAGATTCGGGGTCCTGGGCAAAGACCAGCAGTCGCCCGGCGGACTGGCCGGCCCTGAGAATCCACTCCGGCGCGGCGTCGCTCACCCCGTGCAGGATCAACAGCTCGGCGCCCTCGATGGCCAGCTGGACCTGCTCGGCTGACACGGCGCTACGGTCGTCCGTCCCTCCGCCGGCCACGAGGTAGCGACCGTCGCCGAGGCGCAGGTACCCCCGTGCCGCCAACCCGGTGACCTGCTGGAGCACGGGAAGCAGGAAGCGGGGCTCCCAATTGGGGCGTAGCGAGATCAGCACGGCGCCCCGGATCTGGGGTCCGACGTTGACCCGCACCACTCGTTCGTCATCCGCCGGGAAGGCGTCCCCTGCCAGCCGAACCGAGGCCGCGTACCGAACGCCGCCTTCCCTGGCCGGTGCCGGCACGGCAACCTCGGTCCGAGTCTGACGGCCGTCTCCGGGCAGGGCCAACCGGGTGGAAGAGACGAGACGGTCGTCCTCCCGCACGTCCACGGTGACCGAGTCCCCCTCGTCAGCGCCTTCCCCCTGGACCGTGAGACCCAGAGTCAGGGGCTGGCCCGACTCCACCTGGCGGGGTGCCACGATCTCGGCCAGGCCGGCATTTCGGACACGGTCGCCGACGGTCTCGAAGGTCACGTCCACGGGCGTCCGTGCCAGAACGGCGCCGGCGGCCGCCCCGTCCCGGATCCGCAGGTCCGACACGACCGCGATGGAGCGTGCACCGGCCTCGGCGGCCCGCTCCAGGGCCGCTGCGAGATGGGTCGCGGGTTCGTCGGCCTCGATGTCGACCAGGGAATCCGTCGAGAGGGTCCGAACCCGGCTGCCGAAGGTGGCCAAGCGAACGCCGGGTCGTGTCAGGTCGTCGACCCGCTCCAGGGCGTCCGACCACGTCGCCGGGTCGGCGGACATGCTCAGGGAACGATCGAGGAGGATCCAGGAATCCGTCACCGTCTGGGGCGCGATGCGACCCGGCAGCTGGGGATTCCACACCAGGAGGAGGGCCAGCACCAGCACCGCGGCACGGAGCGCCGCAAGGACGCCGTTCCCACGGACGCGGAGCTCCCGCCGTCGGTAGATGAGGACCGCGATGGCGACTGCAACGCCGGCGGCGAGAAGGAAGGCTAGAAGAGAGGCGTCCATCCGTCTCCGGCAGGGCGCGTCACTACTTGGACTCTTCTTCTTCGGCGATACGGGTGTCTGCGAATCCGGCCAGCGGGTCGACCATGCGGTTCAGCAGGTCGAGGCGGGGGCCCATCTCGCCGGCCCATTGGGTCCAGGAGTCGGTGGGCACGGGATCTCCGCCCGGCAGCTCGATGGCCATGGGATCCACGTGGTTGCCGTGCCGGATCATCTCGTAGTGGAGATGGGGACCGGTAGCCAGACCGGTCATGCCCACGTATCCGACGACCTCGCCCTGGCTCACACGGCTACCCACGTGAACGCCCCGGGCGAATCCCCTCAGATGGCAGTACTTGGTCACGAAGCCCATGGAATGACGGATCTGGACCATGTTGCCGCAGCTGCCCGCATTCTCACGCCGCTGCACGACGCCTTCGCCCGTGGCCTGAACCGGCGTACCGGAGTCGGCGGCGTAGTCCACGCCCCGATGGGCTCGCCACTTCTTGAGCACCGGATGGAAGCGTCCTCCGCTGAACCGGGACGAGATTCGGCGGAACTCGAGGGGCTTCCGGAGAAACGCCCGGCGCACGGACTCCCCGTCCAGGTCGTAGTAGGTGCCTTTGCCGTCGCCGTTGGGGTCGAACCAGAGCGCATGGAAAGCCTTGCCCTGATTCACGAGCTCCGCGGCCAACACGTGCCCCCCGCGCATGGACCCGTCCGGGCGGACCACCCGCTCGAAGGCGAAGCGATACGAGTCACCGGACTGGATCTGCCGGGAGAAGTCGATCTGCCACTGGAACACCTGGTCCAGGTAGTGGATGATCTGGGCCCGGTCGCCGGCAGGCAGATCGTGAAGGCCCTCGTTGCCCACCACGGCGTTCCAGAGGACGGTCTCGATCGTGCCCGAGGCGAAGATCGTATCGGTGTAGACCGGCGTGCTCACGACCGCCGATTCCCAACCGTTGCCGCGTCGCGTGAGGCGTACGGTCTCGTCCGGGTTCAACGTCACGTCGACGCCCCGCAGCCAGTCCTCGCCCCGCCACCGGAAGGAAACCTCCGTGCCCGGCCGAAGCCGTCGCGGAGACGCCTTTTCCCGGAACGCCAGAAGGAAGCCCTGCTGCTGGTCCGCGGCCAGGGGGCTCCGGGCCAGGAGCTCACCCAGGGTCTGGCCCCGGGTCAGGGTGTGGACCTCGAGTCGCTCGGCGGACCGTGCGTACACGGGCGCGACCCGCCCCACGTCCGGGTACTCCCGGGGCGGCACGACCAGGGCCAGTGCCGAGCCGATTGCGGCGACCACGGCCACGATCCAAAGAACTTTCAGCGAGCGACGTTGTTCCATACTTGAATTTATCGGGTCCCAGCCGGCGAACCGTGAGGATTCAGGGGTTTTTGGACCCCGGTTTCACGGCCGCGTGCGGCGTCGTGCGTGGCGTTGGACAAAAGGCCACACGGTCGTCCCCCAGGGTACGAGAGACGGCGGGGCCCCCTAATGGGAACCCCGCCGACCCGTTGCGCGCAACCCGTCGGCCCGGATCGGCCCGACTCCGGCCTCTGCGCCGACTAGTCCATCTGCCGCCGGATGAACGTGGGAATGTCCAGGTCGGTGATCTGGGGCCGGGTCACCACCCGTTCCGGCATGCTGCTCAGGGACACGGATTCAGCGGACCCGGTGCTGACCCGCCGACCGAGGGGGTTCGCCGCCGGAGCCGAAGGCGACTCGACGACCGGGGCGGCGGGCGCGTCGCCGCTCTTCGCCACCACGGGAGCACCCACCGTAGGAATCGCCAACTGTGCGCCACCGCCACCCACCGCCGCCTTCCTTGCGACGATCTCGGCCTTCTCCTGTTCCACCGCACGACGCGTCGGCACGGGACGGGGACGGAAGTTCGGCCGGATGATTTTCTCGTGCAGGGTCTCTTCGGTCTCGAAGCCCGTGGCGATGACGGTGACCCGGACGACGCCGTCGAGCTCGGGGTCGTGCACGGCGCCGAAGATGATCTCGGCGTCGTCGCCCGCTTCGTCCTGGATGATGGTCGAGATCTCGGTGACCTCGTCGATGGCCAGGTCCATGCCGCCCGTGATGTTGATCAGGACGCCCTGGGCCCCACCGATGCTGACCGAGTCCAACAGCGGCGAGGAGATGGCTTCCTGGGCCGCTTCCTGGGCGCGGTTGTCGCCCTCGCCGAAGCCGGAGCCCATGAGCGCCGGCCCCCGGCAGGACATGATGGTGCGGACGTCGGCGAAGTCCACGTTCACTTCGCCGCTGACCCGGATCAGGTCGCTGATGCCCTGGGTCGCGTGAAGGAGGACCTCGTCGGCCTTCTTCAGGGCTTCCCGGAACGACGTGCCCTTCGGCACCACCGCGAGCAGGCGGTCGTTGGGCACCACGATCATGGTGTCCACGCAGCGCCGCAGCTCGGCCAGTCCCTGCTGGGCTTGCCGCGCCCGTTTCTTGCCTTCGAAGGAGAAGGGCTTGGTGACGATGCCAATGGTCAGCGCCCCCATGTCCCGGGCGATCTCGCCGATCACCGGCGCGGCGCCCGTGCCGGTACCGCCGCCCATTCCCGCGGTCACGAACACCATGTCCGCGCCTTCCAGGGCCCGGCGGACGTCGTCGTGGCTCTCCGCGATGGCCTGGCGGCCGATCTCGGGCCGGGCGCCGGCCCCGAGTCCCCGGGTCAGCTTCTTGCCCAGCTGCATGGTCACCTGGGCCCGGGAACCCTTCAGGGCCTGGGCGTCCGTGTTCGCGGTGATGAACTCCACCCCGTCCAGGGCTTCGTCGACCATTCGGTTGACGGCGTTGCCGCCGGCGCCGCCGACGCCGACGACCTTCATGCGTGCGTTTTGGATCGGGGAGTCTTCGAACTCGAAGATCATCATCGTGTGTTCCTCCGGGGTTTGTGCCTCTGGGCAGTGCGCGCTTCGAAAACGTGAACGTCCGCGGCCGGCTTCGAATCGGCCGGGACTGTCGGGTCTAGAAAAACTCCTTGATCCAGGCTCCCATCTTGGCCACGGCGCCGGACGTGATCGTGGACGTGCCCTGACCCGTCTCGCCGAACCGATCGGCGCCGTACAGGGTCAGGCCGGCGGCCGTGGCGAACTTCGGCCGACCCAGGGAGTCGGCGAGTCCGCTCAGGCCCTCGCATGGCACGCCGGACCGCACCGGCGCCGCGAAGATCTGCTGGGCCAGCTCTACCGTGCCGGACAGGGCGGCGGCGCCGCCCGTCAGCACGATCCCGGCCCCCAGCTTGTTCATGAGTCCCTGGCGCTCGAACTCGGCGTGGACCATCCCCAGCATCTCGTCGAGACGCTGCTCCACGACGTGGGCGATGAGCTCCCGGGCCACCTGCCGGGTCTGTCCGGGGCTGGGTCCGGGCAGCTCCACCGTTTCGTTGGGGTTCACCATGCCGGCGAAGGCCACGGCGTGGGTCTCCTTGGCTCGGCGGGCTTCCGCGAACGGAATCGAGAGGCCCTTGACCAGGTCCGTGGTCACGGTCAGACCGCCCACCGGCAGGATGGCCAGGTGCCGGATCTTGCCCTCGTAGTAGGCCGCCACGTCCGTCGTGCCGCCCCCCAGCTCCACCATGGCCACGCCCACCTCTTTTTCGTCTTCGGTGAGCACCGCCCGGGCCGAGGCCAGGGGCTCGAGCACCAGCTCGTGGACCCGGTACCCGGACCGGGACACCGCCTTGCGGATGTTGGTCGCCGTGGCCGCCGAGCAGGTGACCAGGTAGACCTCCGTCTCGAGGCGGGTGCCGGCCATGCCCACGGGGTCTTGGATCCCGTCCTGGCGGTCCACCCGGTAGTGGGTCGGAATCGCGTGCAGCAGCTCGCGGTCCGGAGGAATCGCCACGGTCCGGGCCACCTGGAGCACCCGCTCCACGTCCCCGATCGCGACTTCCTCGCCGGACACGGCCACCACGCCGTGGCTCGAGAACGCCTGGATGTGCTCGCCGGCGATTCCCGTGTAGAGGCAATCCACCGTGCATCCGGCCATCAGCTCCGCCTCTTTCATGGCGGCCCGGATCGACTCGGTAGTCTCCTCGATGTGGGTCACCACCTCCCGGCGCATGCCGTGGGTCTTGGACTGACCCACGCCCAGGATCTTGAGCTCGAAGCGTCCCTTGGGGTCGCCCTCGAGCTCGGCGATCACGGCGCACGTCTTGGTGGTGCCGATGTCGAGTCCAGCGATGAGGTTGGATCGCATTTATTCGGTGCCTCTGTTCACGGATCAGTAGCTCACGACGACTTGGTCCACGTACCGGAGATCGATGGTGCTGGGCGCGGCTCCGCCTCGCTGGGAGGCGTCTTCGAGGGCGTGCAGACCTTCCTTCAGTCTCTGGGCGGCCAGAGGTGCTCGGTAGCGGAACGTCACCGGTGGATTCCCCGCCCGGACGACGACGGCGCCGCGCTCGTCCCGGGACACGTCGGACAGCATCCCGAAGAACTCCGGGTCGGCGTCCGCGATGCGCACCACCTCCAGAGCCAGCCCCCGGAGCTGCTCCGGCGTCACCCCGGACGTTCCCTCCGTCCAGGGCCGGATCACCGGGAGGTCCAGCCGGTGGAACGCGGGGTCGATGGGCAACCGGCTTCCGGTCACGTCCACCGGCTCCAGCATCGGGGACGGAACCAGCGCAACCGGCACCCGCTCGGACACCTTCAACACCAGGGTGCCGGGAGGACGTCGGCCGATCCGCGCATCCCGGACCAGGGGGTGGGCCTCCAGCGCCATCTCCAGACCGCCGGTGTCGTCCCAGATCGACGCGTCCTCGGGCACGTCCAGGGTCGCCACCGCCTGTTCCAGGGTCAGGAACGACGCGCCCTCGAGACGGAAGTCGGTCACGCGGAACAGCTCCATGTCGTCCAGTACGCCGGGCAGGGCGGCCAGCCCCCAGACCGCGGCGACCGCCCCGGCCAGCGCCAGGAACGCCTTCACCCTAGCCACGGGTCCCCTCCAGCCGGCCGAGCAGCGCCGGAGCGAGGACCTCGACCGTGCCTGCACCCATGACCAGGCACACGTCTCCGGACCGGAGGCTGGGCAGCAGCGCGTCGGCGACGTCGTCCAGCTCGGGCTCGTAGATCACGGGGTCGGCGCCCGCCACGCCCGCGGCGTCGGCGACCAGGGCCCCGGTCACCCCGGGGATCGGCTGCTCCCGGGCCGGATACACATCGGTGACCCACAGCACGTCGGCGGCGGCAAGGGCCTGGCCGAACGCATCACTGAAGTCCCGTGTGCGGCTGAACAGATGGGGCTGGAAGACCGCCACGATACGCCGGCCGGGGTACGCCCGGGTCACCGCGTCCAGGGTCGCTTCGATCTCGGTGGGGTGATGGGCGTAGTCGTCGATCACGAGCACGCCCCCCGCCTCGCCCAGGACCTGGAAGCGCCGGGCCACGCCTCGATACGCCGCCAGGCCGGCCCGGATCGCGTCCCAGCCCGCGCCCAGATGTCGGGCCACAGCGCCTGCGGCGAGGGCGTTACGGACGTTGTGCCGGCCAGGCACGGCCATGGTCATGGTGCCCTGGGGCTGGCCGTCCTCGACGACGTCGAAGCGGCTGCCCGCGGCGGAGAACGAGAGATCGACCGCCCGCAGCTGGGAGCCGGCGTGCATTCCGTAGGAGTATCCCCGGCCGTTCAGGCCGGCCAACAGGCGGGACGCGCCGTGGTCGTCTCCACACACGGCTACCCTGCCCCCCGACGGCACGCGGTCGACGAACTCGGTGAACGCCCGGGTCACGCCGCCCAGATCGCCGTAGGTGTCGAGATGGTCGGCCTCCAGGGTGGTGACCACGGCGACGTCCGGCTCCAGGGTCAGGAACGACCGGTCGAACTCGTCGGCCTCGACCACGTACAGGTCCTCGGCGCCCATGCGCAGGTTCCCGGTCCAACCCACGACCCGTCCGCCCACCAACCCCGTGGGGTCGAGGCCCGCCTGGGCGAGCACCTCGACCGTGATGGCCGTGGTCGAGGTCTTGCCGTGCGTCCCCGCCACCCCGACCACGCGGGCGTCGTTCACGACGCTGCCCAGGGCCTGGGCACGCTTCAACACGGGGATGCCGATGTTCCGGGCGGCCGTCACCTCGGGGTGGTCGTCCGGAATCGCTGACGTGATCACCAGGGCGGCCACACCCGCCAGGTGGGACGGATCGTGGCCGGCCTGGACCGTCGCGCCCCGGGCCACGAGGGCGTCCGTAGCCTCTCCGGGCCGGAGATCGCAGCCACTGACCGCGGCGCCGCCACGGAGCATCAGCTCCGCCAGGGGCGACATGCCAGCTCCGCCGATGCCCATGAAGTGGATCGTGCCCTCCCGGGCCAGGTCCTGGAGGCTGGCCACCGGCGCGCCTTGAGCCATCATGCTCGGCCTCCTCCGTCACCCCGGATCCCGGGAGCCGGCAGCAGCGCGGCCAGGGAGCGGGCGATCTGGTCGGCGGCGTCGGCACGGCCCCGGGCCCGTGCCTTCCTGGACATCTCGTCCCGGCGGGGCCGATCGGCGGCCAGGGACACGACCGCCCCCCAGAGCTCCGCTCCGGTCAGGCCGCGCTGGGGCAGGCAGACGCTCACGCCCGCCCCTTCCAGGGCTTCCGCGTTCTTGGCCTGATGGTCCTCGGCGGACGTGGGCAGAGGCACCAGGATCGAGGGCACACCCCAGGCGAGGAACTCGGACGTGGACATGGCGCCGGCCCGGCCGATCGCCATGTCGGCGGACGCCAGGGCATCCGGCATGTTGTGAAGGTAGTCCACCGCCTTGACCCAGCTCGGCGACCCGAGGGCCTCGAGGCGGGCTGCCACGCCCTCGTAGTTCGCCGGGCCCGTCGCCCAGAGCACCTGGAGGTTCTCCGGGCGCTCCAGGTCCCCAGCCTCCACCCCCTCCACCGCGGCCAGCACCCGCTCGTTGATGGCCACCGAACCCTGGCTGCCGCCCACGATTACCAGCACGGTCGCATCCGGGTCCAGCCCGAATCCCTCCCGGGCCTGGCGCGGGTCCACGTCGCCGGGGGGCCGGATCGGATTGCCCGACACCACGGCCTTTTCCCGGGCCGGTCCAGGAAGCAGGCCGATGGCCTCGGGGAACGCCACGTGGATCTGGGTGGCCCCGGCCGCCAGCCGCTTCGTGGTGAACCCCGGATAGCTGTTCTGCTCCTGAAGGGCGAGGGGGACGCCGGAGAGCCGTGCCGCCAGTCCGGCAGGCGCCGCCGCGTACCCGCCGGTCACCACGACCAACTCCGGCGCGAGGCGTCGGAAGAGCGCCCTGACCCGCCCGATCGACCGGGCGAGCTCCGCCAGTATGCCGACGTTGGCGAGCAAGCGGTCCCGGCGAAGGCCCCGGACCGGGACCAGGTAATGCTCGAAGCCCCGGTCCGGAAGGATCCGCGCCTCGATGCCCCGCTCCGCGCCGACGAACACCGGACGGACGTCGGGGCGGACCCGGACCAGGGCGTCTGCCAGAGCCAGGGCCGGGTACAGGTGACCCCCCGTGCCCCCTCCGGCGAAGACGACGACCACGGACGCCCCTTCATGCACGGGCCCCACGCCCCCGGACGGGCGTTCCTCGCGCGACGGCGATCAGCACGCCGAGGGCAGCCAGCGTCATGATCAGGTTGGAGCGACCGTACGAGATCAGGGGCAACGCGAGGCCGGTCGGCGGAACCAGACCCAGACCCACGCCCATGTGGAGGATTGCCTGGATGGCGATCAGGTTCGTCACACCGATGGCCAGGAGCTGTCCGAACAGGTCCTTGGCTCGACCGGCGATCCGGAAGCCCACCAGGATCAGGCCCACGTACAGGGCCAGGATCAGCGCCACGCCGGCCAGCCCCCACTCCTCGCCGATCATGGCGAAGATGAAGTCGTTGTGGGCCTCGGGGAGGAAGCCGAACTTCTGACGGCCTTCGCCGAAGCCCACTCCGGTGATCCCCCCCGAACCGATCGCGATCAGGGACTGGTTGACCTGATATCCCACGCCGGCGGTGTCGGTGTCACCGAAGAAGTTGGCCAGCCGGGCGAAGCGGAACCCGACGTTGAGCTGGGTCCACATGATCGGCGTCACCAGGAGGCCCAGGAACGCGAAGTGGCCCGTCCGGCCCCCGGCGGCGAAGACGATCAGGCTTCCGAGCATGCCCACCAGGCACGCCGTGGACAGGTCGGGCTGCCCGGCAATCAGCAGGCATAGGCCTCCCCAGACCACCAGGAAGGGCATCAGACCCTTGCTGAGGCTCTTGAAGTGGGCCTGCTTCTTCACCGCCATGGCGGCGGTCCAGACGATGATCGCCAGCTTGGCCAGCTCCGAAGGCTGCACTGTCACGCCCAGGCGAATCCAGCGTCGGGCGCCGTTGATCTCGGGCGCGATGGACGTGGTGCCGGGCAGCACCAGCACCACGAGGAGCACCGCGGACAGCAGCACCAGGGGCCACGCGAATCCGCGCCACGCCTGGTAGGGGATCCGGGAGCAGGCGACCATGATCACGAGGCCGATGGCCGCCCCCGCGGCCTGGCGCAGGACGAAGAAGTAGTCCGGGAGTCCCTCGCTCTGGGCCATGAACGAGCTCGAGCTGTACAGGGTCACGAGTCCGAACGAGAGCAGCAGCAGGGTCAGGGTCATGACCATGGTGGGCTCCCACCCCCGACCGATCCCGGTCTCGGGAAGCTGCAGCGGGCCCCTGGGGCGGACGTCGGTCGGATGCCGCATCAGGCGTCCCCCCGCACGAGCGCGGCGAACACCCTGCCCCGCTCCTCGTAGTCGCTGAACTCGTCGAAGCTGGAGCACGCGGGCGCCAGCAGCACCGCGTCACCCGGGACCGCCACCTCCCGGGCCCGGGTTACGGCTTGTCTCAGTCCCTCGGCGGCCAGCACGTCGACACGATGCTCCAGGGACCGGGCAATCCGAGGGCCCGCTGCGCCGTAGGCAATAACGGCCCGAACGGGAGGGCCGGACTCCGGTAGCGCCGTGGAGAAGTCTTCACCCTTGTCCTTGCCCCCCAGAAGCACCACGAGGGGCCGGTCCAAGCTCGCCACGGAGCTCCGTGCAGCGGCCACGTTCGTGGCCTTCGAGTCGTTGACCCACAGCACGCCCCCTGCTTCCTTCACGGGCGCGAGACGATGGGGCAGCGGGTGGAAAGTGCCCAACCCCTGTTTGAGGTCGTCGACCTCGGCGCCCGCCAGGCGGGCCGCGACGGAGGCCGCCAGGGCGTTGAGGGCGTTGTGACGTCCCATCAGGGGAAGTCGACGGGCGTCGCCCAGCGGATCCACCCGGCCCTCCATGCGGAGCTCGAGCGCGTCCCCGGCCAGGTGCCCACCCTCGAAGCCATCGGCCGTGCCGAACCCATATCGGCGCCCCGGGGCGTCGCTAGCCAGATCCTGGACCGCCGGATCGTCCTGGTACAGGACCCAACGGCTGAGCGGAGTGGCATTGTCGAAGAGCCGGGCCTTGTCGCCGTAATACGCTTCGACCGATGCGTACCGGTCCAGGTGGTCGGGGGCCAGGTTGGTCACCACCCCGATGTCCGGCGCGAACGTGTCGATATCCGCGAGCTGGAACGAGCTCATCTCGACCACGAACCAGTCGGGCTGGGGCGCCATCCGGGCCAGGTCCGAGGCCGGCGGCCCCAACCCTCCCCCGATGTTGCCGCCCAGCCCTACCGACACCCCCGCCTCCTCGAGGAGGTGGGCCGTCCAGGCCGCGGTCGTGGTCTTCCCGTTCGTTCCAGTCACGGCGATCAGTGGACGGCGGTAGAACCGATAGGCGAATTCAGGCTCCGATATCCAACGGACGCCCCGATGTCGGAGCGCGCCCAGCAGAGGAGCGTCCGGCGGGATTCCCGGACTGACCACCACGGTGGCCGCCGCCGCGATCCGTTCCTCGTCGTGCGCTCCCAGTTCCACGCTCGCCCCGAGGCTTCGGAGCTCGTCTCCACCAGCTGCAGCTGCGGCATCAATGCGGAGATCCGAGACATAGACTTCTCCCCCCTGTTCGAGGGCCAGTCGCGCCGCGGCTCGTCCGCTGGCACCCAGCCCCACGATGGCGATCTGTCCTGCGCCCTTCTCATCCACTCGGAGTTCTCCATGTCACCGGATCTTCAGGGTGCTGAAGCCCAGCATCGCGCAGAGAATTCCGAGGATCCAAAAACGGACGACGACCTTGGTTTCGGCCCATCCGAGTTGCTCGAAGTGGTGGTGGATCGGGGCCATCTTGAAGATTCGGCGCCCCGCTCCGTACTTCCGGGCGGTGTACTTGAAGTAGCTCGTCTGCAGGATCACCGAGACGGTCTCCATGACGAAGACGCCGCCCACGATGACCAAGAGGAATTCGGCCTTGAGCAGGATGGCCATGACCCCGATCGCGCCGCCCAGCGCCAGGGATCCGGTGTCGCCCATGAAGACCTCGGCCGGGTGGGCGTTGAACCACAGGAAGCCCAGCGCGGCCCCGGCCAGGGCCACCGCGAAGATCGACATCTCTCCGGCGCCGGGAAGGTAGAACAGCCCCAGGTACGCCGAGGTGTCCACCCGGCCGATCACGTAGGCGAAGATCCCGAAGGTGGCGGAGGCGATGCCGGCCAAGCCGGTGGCCAGGCCGTCCAGGCCGTCGGTCAGGTTGACCGAGTTCGACGTGCCGCTGACCACCGCGCCCACGAAGAGCACGTAGACTGGGATCCAGAACACGGCCACCCAGTCCGCGAAGAACGGCAGGCTGGTCCAGTTGGCCGGAATGGGCCAGACCGGGAACGAGATCAGGAACAGGCCCAGCCCGATCCCGAAGACCCACTGCCCGACCATCTTGTACCGGGCCACCAGACCCTCCGTCCGGCCCCGGACCACCTTCAGGTAGTCGTCGAGGAAGCCCAGCATGCCCATCCAGAGCAGGGCGCCCAGGCAGACCACCGTGTACACGTTGGTCAGCTCGGCCCAGAGCAAGGTGGAGAGCGTCGCCGCCGCCACGATCAGGATCCCGCCCATGGTGGGCGTACCGGCCTTCACCAGGTGGGTCTGGGGGCCTTCCTCGCGCACCACCTGCCCAACCCGCAAACGGGTCAGCCAACGGATCGTCATCGGACCGAGGAGGAACGCCTGCAACAGCGACGTCACCACAGCCCCGGCCGCCCGGAACGTAATGAACCGGAACAGGTTGAAGATGATGTGGACGTCGGCGAACTGGGGCAGGAGGTGGTAGAGCATCAGGCCACCTCTCCTTCCCCGCCGAAGTCCTGGGTCAGGGGCTCGAGGAGACGCTCGAGTCGCACGCCCCGGGACCCTTTGAGCAGGAGCGTCTGTCCCGCGGTCAGCCGCGCGGCCAGGTCCCGGTAGGCGTCCATCGGCTCGGGCACGACCAGCAGGCGACCTTCGGCCTCGGCGTCGCCGGCACCGGGCAGCCGGGCTGCGGCGGCGGCGAAGTCCCCGGTCGCCACCAGGAGGTCCAGGCTCCGGGCCAGCGCCTCGGACAGGAGCCGGTCGTGGAGCCCGTCCGAGAGGTCGCCGAGCTCCAGCATGGAGCCGAGGACCGCGACGCTGCCCGCGTCGGTGCGCAGGTCGTCGAGCAGATCCAGGGCGGCGCGGACGCTCTGGGGGTTCGCGTTGTAGCAGTCGACGATCACCGTGAGGCCCCCGACCGTCCGAACCTCGCCCCGCATCGCGGCGGGCCCCACCAGGGACACGCCACGTGCCGCATCCGCGGGGTCCACTCCGAGGATCTCGGCCACGGCCAGGGCCAGCAGCGCATTGCCCAGGTTGTGTCGACCCGGCACGGACAGCGTTACCGTCGCATCCCGCCAGTCGAACCGGGCCCGGCCCTTGGCGTCCACGCTGAGGTTGTCCGGGCGCAGCTCCGGGTCGGCCCGGTGGCTGGGTCCGGCGACCCGAACGTCGGCACGGATCCGGCTGGCCTCCGAGGCAAGCTCGGCCGGCTCGTCGCCCACCAGGGCAGCGCCGCCTTCGGGCAGGGCGCTGATCAACGCGAGCTTCTCGGCCAGGACGCCCTCCAGGGAACCCAGCTTCTCTACGTGGGTCTCGCTGACCGTGGTCACAACGCCGATCTCGGGTTCGGCGATCGCGGCCAGGATCTCGATCTCGCCGGGCTCGTTCGTGCCCATCTCCACGACGAGCACCTCGGCCTCGTCGGGGGCGGCCAGGATCGTCAGAGGCACGCCGATCTGGTTGTTCAAGTTGCCCCGGGTGGCGTGGACGCACCGGCCGGTGGCCAGGGCGCCCCGGGTCATATCCTTGGTGGTGGTCTTTCCAGCCGAGCCGGTGATGCCCACGACACGGGCGTCCAACGCCCGGCGGCGGTACCGGGCCAGGAGGCCCAGCGCCCGAAGCGTGTCGCTCACGGGGTAGACCTTGGCGTCGCCGGCATCCACGCGCCTCGAGACCACCACGCCTGCGGCGCCTCTCGCCACGGCCTCGGCCACGTAGTCGTGGCCGTCGAATCGCTCACCTACCAGGGCCACGAACAGGTCGCCCTCTCCGACCTGACGACTGTCGGTGGTCACGCCCCGGAACGAGCGGCCAGGCCGCTCGTCGACCGGGAGCCACCCGAGGGCGTCCCGAACCCGGGCGTCGGTCCAGTGGAAGGCCGTCATGCCGCCGCACCTCCACCCAGATGGCTCCGAACCACTTCCCGCTCGTCCAGCGGAAGGCGATCGCGGCCGACGACCTGGTACCGCTCGTGTCCCTTTCCCGCGAGCAACACCAGGTCGCCGGAGCGAGCCAGGTCCAGGGCGGCCCGGATGGCGTCGCGCCGGTCGGCCACCCGCAGGCCGTCGAATCCGGGCATGCCGGCGACGATCTGCTCGATGATCGCGTCCGGGTCTTCCGTCCGGGGGTTGTCCGAAGTCACCACGGGCACGTCTGCCCACCGGGCGACCACCTGTCCCATCAGAGGACGCTTGTCCGCATCCCGATCGCCGCCGGCGCCGAAGACGACGATCAGCCGACCTCGGACCAGGGGCCGCAGCGTTGCGAGAACCCGGTCGAGGGCGTCGGGCGTGTGGGCGAAATCGATGAGCACGGCGCAGGGCTGGCGGACCACCAGCTCCAGACGACCGTCCACCTGGGGCGCCGTGCTCAGGCCCCGGGCGATGTCCGTGAGGGAGAGCCCCGCCACGACGGCCGCGCCCGCCGCCGCCAGCGCGTTCTCCACGTTGAATCGGCCCAGGAGGGGAACGTCCACGTCCTCCTCCTCCCCACCCAGTACCAGTTCGAAGCGCGCGCCACCCTCGTGGAGCTCGACCTCCCGGGCCTGCAGATCTGCCCCCTCGCCGGTGCCGAACGACACCCTGCGCAGGGACTTCGTGTCCAGCGAGGACCACTCGGGCGAATCCTCGTTCACCACCGCGGCCCCATCGGGCTTGACCAGGCGCAGGAGGCCGGCCTTGGCGGCCACGTACCGATCCTGGTCTCCGTGATAGTCCAGGTGATCCCGGCCCACGTTGGTGAAGACCGCCGTGTCGAAGCGGACGCCGTCGAGTCGGCACTGGTCCAGGGCGTGGGACGACGCCTCCAGGACCACGAAGCGAACGCCGCTCTCCACCAGGTCGCCGAGCCAACCGGACAGGGCCACCGGCCCGGGCGTGGTCAAGCCCTCGGTGCCCGGGCGGACGGTGCCGTCGGCTTCGACCAGCCCCAGCGTTCCGATGGCGGCGGCGGCCCCGGATCCGGACAGGAGATGCCGCGTGAGCAATGCGGTCGTGGTTTTTCCGTTGGTGCCGGTGACGGCCACGGCGTGCAGGTGGCGCCAGGGCGACCCCATCACGACGTCCGCCGCCAGCGCACCGGCCAGTCGTCCGTCCCGGACCACCAGCTGGGGGACGTCGACCCCGTCCACACGGCGCTCGACAACGGCCGCGACCGCTCCAGCCGCCGTCGCCGTCGGGACGTAGTCATGGGCGTCGTGCTCGATGCCCTGCCAGGCCAGGAAGAGATCGCCGGGCACCACGGACCGGGAGTCCTGGCTGACACCGGAAACGGCCACGTCCTCCGACCCGTGGACCTCGATCAAGAGGCCGCGAGCGCGGAGGACATCCGCCACCGAGCGGAGCGAGGGGGCCCGATCAGCCATCGTCGCTCTTTCGGGTCCGTAGGCGGACCGTGTCGCCCGGCGCCACGTGGGTACCGGCAGTCGGGACGGTGCCCCGGATCGTGCCGTCGGTCGGCCACTCGACCCGGAGCCCCAGGGCGTGGAGCCTGCGAACGGCCACCCGGGCGGGCAGCCCGGACACGTCGGGCACCGGCACCGGTCCCCCGGTGACCCGGGACTCCGCCGGCGCAGGCTCGACGACGGTCGACGCGAAGCGGACGGCCGGGACGGATTCGGGCTGGGGCAGATCCACCCTCTTGGCCATGGACGCCAGGGCCCGGCGATCGATGGGCACCTGCCGCGCCGCGAGGATCGCTTCCAGCGTGGCCCGGGTGACCGGCGCCGCCGTGGCGCCGCCGTAGTACGCGCCTTCCGGCCGCTCCAGCTTGACGAAGATCACCAGCTGAGGATCTTCGGCGGGAAAGAAGCCGATGAACGAGCTGAAGTACCCGCCCTTGGCGTACCCACCCTGGGGGTCGTAGGCCCGAGCGGTCCCACTCTTTCCGGCGACGGAGAACGTGCTGAGGCGGGCGCGGGTGCCGGTTCCGGTGTCGACGACGTCCACGAGCACAGGCGTGATCTGCCGGGTGACCTTTCGCGGAACGACCCTGCGAACCACCCGAGACCGGTCCTTGACGATGGCGCGGCCGTCCTGGTCCCGAACCTCGCGGATCAGTCGGGGCTCCATCAGCTCACCGCCGTTGGCGAGCGCGCCATACGCCATCGCCATCTGCAGGGGCGTGACGGAGATCTCGTACCCGATGGCCAGCGAGGCCGGCGACTGTCCGGACCAGCGCTCCGGGCGTCGCAGGATGCCGGCTGCTTCGCCCGGAACGCCGATCCCCGTGGCGGCGCCGAAACCGAAGTCCCTGAGATTCTCGAATTGTTCGGCGGGGGTCAGTCCCTGGGCCAGCTTGGCGACGCCGACGTTGGACGACACCCGCAGAGCCTCGGCCAGCGTCAGGTATCCGCCCTTGGGGTGCACGTCGTGGAGCGTCCGCCCCGCCACCCGCCAGGTGCCGACACCGGTGTCGGCGCTGTCCTGCATGGTGGCAACGCCTTCGTTCAGGATCGCGGCGACCGTGAACGGCTTGAGGGTCGACCCGGGCTCGTACGGCGTGGTGAGGGACGCCATGCCGGAACCGACGCCGGCCGGAAGCGAAACCATGGCCAGGATCTCGCCACTGCCGGGATCCGTGATCAGCAGGTCGCCGCCCTTGGCGCCGGTCTCTTCGATGGCGGCGCTCAGGGCCTCGTGGGCGATCTCCTGCAGATCGACGTCGATCGTGAGCACGACCTCGCCGCCGGACTCGGGTGCCTCCACCAGCACGGTTTCGCCGGGCACGGGCACGCCCCGGCTGTCCCGGGCCTGGATCTGTTCGCCCGGCTGCCCGGCCAGGACCGAGTCGTAGGCCTGCTCGATGCCGCCGAACCCCTGGTCCGTCCTAACCGAGCCCAGCACCGCCCGCACGAGGTCGCCGTGGGGGTAGAACCTGGGCAAACGCCGCTCCAGGTAGATGCCGGTGACGCCGCCCAGTCGCTCTCGGACGGACGCCGGGTAGTTGCCGGCCACCACGACCCAGCGCTTGTCCGAACGGGTCAGCGTCCGAGCCTTCCGCTCCGAGAGCTCCAGGACCTCGGCCAGGAGGGTCGCAGCCGCGTCCCGGTCCTTCAGCTCGTGGGGAGCCACGCCCACCTTGAAGCGTTCGCGGCTTTCCGCCAGGGGCACGCCGTTCCGGTCCAGGATGGCACCCCGTGACGCGGGTACGTCCAGGGTCTTGCGGTGCTGGCTATCGGCCGTTCCTCGCCATTCGGGGCCCTCCACGACCTGCAACTCGGCGGATCGTGCCAGGATCATGCCGGCTCCGAGCAGCCATCCGGCCAGCAGGAGCCGGCGCCGTAAAACCACCTTGCGGTTCTCCCGGGTCCCCGGCTTCATCGCTGGCCTCCCGTCAGGTACACGATCTCGGACGCCTCGGGGGTATGCATGCCGATCCGCTGGGCCGCTTCGACGACGTGTCCTCGGCTCTCCAGCTGACGGATGCGACGGTCCAGCTCTTCCCGCTCGGCCAGGGCCAGGGACACGTCGGACCGGACCGTGTCGAGGCGGGCCAGGGACTCCAGCGCCCGGCTCTGCCGCCAGGTCACCAGCGTGAGGGCGCCCAGGAGAGCCGCCATGGCGAGGGCCACGAGGCTCGCGCCGGAGAATCGCTTCATGCCGCTTTCCTCCAGGCGCGGAGCCGGGCGCTGCGGGCCCGAGGGTTCCGTTCGACCTCTTCTTCGGAGGGGCGGACGGGCTTTCTGGTGAGCGTCTCTCCCAGGGGGGCTCCCCTGCACACGCAGACCGGCAACTCCGGAGGGCAGACACACGACGCGCTCCAGTCCCGGAACGTGACCTTCACGATCCGATCCTCGACCGAGTGGTACGCCAGCACCGCCAGGACCCCCCGGGGCTTCAGCGCTCCCCGAATGCCCTCCAGGCCCGCGTCCAGCGACACCATCTCGTCGTTGAGTGCGATCCGGACGGCCTGGAAGATCCTGGCCTTGTCCCGCTGGGACGGAGCCCGGCCGAACGCGGCGGACATGGCCCCCACCAGGTCGTCGGCGGTGGCCAGCGGGCGCCTCCGGATCACGAGGCGCGCCAGACGGCGGGCCCGGGGCTCGTCCGCGTATGCCCGGAACAGATGGATCAACTCCGCTTCGTCGGCTTCGTTCAGCAGGTCGGCCGCGGTCGGCCCTTCGCTTCCGTCCATGCGCATGTCGAGGGCCAGGCCCCGGCGAAAGCCAAAGCCCCGCTCGTCGGCATCGAGCTGATGGGAGCTCACGCCCAGATCCAGCAGCGCCCCGTCCAGGACGTCGGGTCCCACGCGGGTCCGGATCACCTGGTCGAACCTCCCGTGCTCGAAGCGCACGCGATCGCCGAAAGACGCGAGCGAGCGTCGCGCTTCCGCGAGAGCCTCGGGGTCACGATCGCAGGCGAGGACGCGACAGCCGGGACAGCGCTCGAGCAGAGCCCGGGCGTGTCCGCCTCCGCCCAGCGTGCCGTCGAAGAACAAGCCGTCTTCGCCGGGCTCCAGGAAGGAGAGCACCTCGTCCACCAGTACCGGTTCGTGGTAATCACCGTGCTCCACGCGTTATCCGAAGATCTTGTTCGCGAACTGACGGAAGTTCTGGGACGTCCCGCTCATTGCTGCGTCGTGTGCCGCGGGATCCCAGATCTCGATTCGATCGATGTTGCCGACCATGCGTACCGCACCGCTTAACGAAGCCTGAACCTGGACCGGCTGGGGGATCAGGATCCTCCACAGCTTGTCCGGCCGTGTCGGGCGGGCCTTCCCCGCCAGGTGCATGACCTCCATCCAGGCGTCATCGCCGCTGGCCCGGTACTCGAGCAGCCGCTCCTGGACCTTCTCCCACGTGTCGGGCGGGAAGAGCGTCAGCGCCGGCGCCTTCCACTGCAGCAGAACGAAGGGCTCGGCCGGCTCTCCCAGGCGAAACGCCTTGGGGAGGCTGACGCGTCCCTTCTCGTCCAACTGGTGGTCGTATGTGCCGAAAAAACCGCCCACGGCTCCGCTCGCCCCGAGTCCACAATGTGCCCCACTTCATCCCATTCTGTCCCACTGCAACCCCATAATGGGTATCGGCACCCACCACGTCAAGGTTGAATTTTGGAAAAAAACACAGGGGGGCCGCACGGTCCGCGGGCGTCGGCCTTCGGTCCGTCGGCCCCGACATTTCTAGTGTTTCGGAACTGAAGCAGGGTTTTGGCGTGGGAGCTCGGGGGAATTCATTTCGGGAAATTTTCGGTTTTTACACAGAGCCCGAATCATCCCACCACGACCCACTGGCCCGTTCGAAGGGACTCTACGGAACGGAGCCCTGGATCGGGCGGTCGAGCCGGATCAGTGGATCGTCCGGCCGTTACTGGGGGAGCGGGAGAGCGTGAACACGCCCGGGGGGGATGGATGGAGCCGAGCCCTATGAACACGAAAGAGGCGCCACGGGAATGAACTCCCCGTGGCGCCTCGGTCCTGCGTCAGGACGTCTTCGTGCGGTCAGTTGCCCCGCTTGATGATGGCGTCCTGGATCTCGATGTACGTCGTCGTGGCATCCATGAACTGCTGCAGGTTGATGGACGGCTGCTGGTTCGCGTAATCCGCGCCGGCCCGGAAGTAGTTCAGGGCTTGCTGGAAGAGCGGGAGCGTCTGCTGAGCCGTCTGCAGCGTCTGGGCCTCCTGGGCGATCCGGCCTCGGTTATACAGGGCGAAGCCGTGCCAGAAGTCCAACTGGGACTGCATGCCGTCGCTGACCTCGAACTGCTTCGCAGCCTCGATCATGGTCTGGCCGTAGCGGTAGTCGTTCTTCTGGATGCCTTCAGCGTAGCCCCGGCTGAACACGAGCCCAGCCACGATGTCCGCGGGCTGCTCACCCCGGTCGACGGCCTCCTGCAGCCGCGGGACTGCCTCTTCGACCCGGCCCTCGTCCAGGAGCCACCGCCCCTGGCGAACGGCCAGGTTGGCGTATTCGGGGTCGATCTGCTTGAGCTCGTCGAGGGCCGCGATGGCCTCGTCGATCCGCTCGGCACGGCCGAGGGCGTCGGCGTAGATCGACCAGAGTGATCCTTCTTCGGGATGCGTCTGGAGCGAGCGATCAGCCAGGTCCAGCGCCTCGTCCAGGCGGTTGAGCTGCATGAGCGCGGCGACCATGCTCCGGAGCTGGCTCGCGTTCATCTCGGCGCCCTCGGCGGCGTAGACCGCTTCGTACGAGCTGAGCGCCTTGTTGTAGAGCTCCTCGACCTCGGCCGGCACCTCGGCGTCTTCGGCGTCGACCTCGGCCATCGCGTTCTGGGCCGCGGCGAAGGCGAAGTTCCCGTGCTGCTTCAGCAGGTCGATGTTCTCGGACTCGAGCTCGAGGCCTTCGTCGATCATCATCATGGCGCCCATGGGGTCGCCTTCCTGGGCCAGCTCGTAGGCCACGTGCATCCGGACCTGGGCATTGCCCGGGTTCAGCTCGAGGTAGCTGTTGTAGTGGGCGCGGGCCGCGTCCACCTCGCCGAGCTGCACGGCGACGTACCCGGCGGTCTGCAGGGCTTCCTCGTGGATCGGGTTCAACTCGATGACCGTGAGGAGCTCCTCGTACGCCTCGTCCATCCGCTCCAGCTCCATCATCACCCGGGCGCGGGTGTAGCGGGAGCTCACGGACCCGGGCGCCAACTCGATGGCCCGGTCGCAGTTCGTCAGCGCGTTGTCCCACTGGCTGCTGGCGGCGTAGTCACCACAGAAGGCCGCGAAGCGGGTCTGCTGCACGAACAGGTCGAAGGAGTCGAAGATGCCCTGGGCCGCCGCCGCGTCGTCCTTTTCCGGGACCGTGACGGGATCGATGTCGAAGGTCTCGCCGTTCGCCACCGAGATGAACTGGGCGTTGACCGTATAATCGGTTCCGGCCAGGTCGTACGAACCGCACATGACCAGCTGGGCGTTGATCTGATTGGCGAGCTGGCGAGTCTGGATGCAGGTCAGCTCGTCGTAGTCGATCTTGTACTGCTTTGCCGCGTCCTTGGCTTCCTTCTCTTCGACGGGCTGGTGCGTGGCGAGCTCGTCCAGGAGTTCCCTGAAGTCCTTCGCGACGTCCTTACCGAAGTTCTTGTCTGCATCCTCATTCATGCGCTCCAGGTTGGGTACCAGTACCCGGAACCGCCCGGTTACTTCCTGGCCCTCCGCCTGCATCGGCGTGATGGGGATCACGAGAAGGGCCGCCATCGCCGTGGCGAGCGCGCCCTGCATCAGCCGTCCGGTCATCGTTCCACTCTCCCTCGAGGTGACGCTGTGCTGTTCTCTCAGCCCCGTAAGGGCCTTCTGCCAACACTCACTCCACGCCTGGACCGGTCGATCCGGTCGAAGCCTGAAAAGATATTTTATTAAGCTTGGAAAGTTATATATGCGCGTCGGGGTGGTCAACAATCCGCCTCTCGACCGGCCCTCTCCACCGACCCATGCACGGCACGGGCCAGAGTCCTTCCGTCTCTCGTCAGGTCGCGTCCCTGTCATACGTTCGGGCCCCGGCGAAAGATCCTCGTACCGGAACGGATCCGGGTCGCCCTTCCGACCGTGGAACGGGTCGCACAGTCGTGGCGTTCCCGCATCACCAGCCTCCCCCCCCGTCGCGTCCGACGACTCCATCCGCGCCACTGAGCGCCCGCCTCCCCTCCGGACCGTTCCATCGACACCGGAGCGGCCCTCGGCTGACCATCTACAGCCCGCCGCCGTTCCCGTCAAGCGACCGCGATGTCAGGGTTCTATGGAGGCGCTCAGACCCTATACCGTCCCTCGCTCCGGATGGTTACAGGGTCAGGCCCGGTGCGGTCGCCCACCGTCGTTGCCGACCAACGCTCAGAGGGGTCCGTCGAGCGCCGCGATCCGCTGCCGGAGGTCCTCGGGCATCCGGATCGACGCGTCCGCCTCGTAGTCGTACATGACTTGCACGGATCGAGCCGAAGCGAGGCGGCCCCGCGTGGGTGAGTCGACTCCGTACGCCATCTCGAAGTGCTTCCGACCCAATCGGACCACCCGAACGCCCACGTCCAGCGTGTCCGGCCAAAGCACCCGCTGGTGGTACCGCACCTGCACCTCGGCCAGCACGTAGTTGATCGCTCCGAGGCCCACTTCGCCCGTGATGCGTTCCCAATAGGCGGCCCTGGCCTCTTCCATGTAGATGAGGGCTTCCGAGTGATGGGCGTGCCCACCGATGTCCACGTCCCGGAACCGCACCGTTACGGGATGCCGGAATCGGAACTCCACGTTTTCAATGACCATCGAGACTCGGGGCTGAGGGTGAGCGGCGGCTTGGACAGGGCCCAGGCCCGGGACTATTCTCCGGCCCATGACCGAGGAAATCAAAGGGGCGGAGGTTCTGGTCGTCGGAGGCGGCGTCATCGGGTGCGCGGTGGCCCGGTCCCTGGCCGCCCGGGGCGTAGCGGTGGTCCTGCTCGAACGAGATACCCCGGGCGCGGCGGCGAGCTGGGCCGCGGCTGGAATGCTCACGCCCCAGGGCGAAGGACGGGCCGGAGGGCCGTTCCTGGATCTGTGCATGTCCAGCCTTGCCCTCTATCCGGACTTCACGGCCGAGCTCCAGGCCGAGACGGGGTTGGACCCGGCGTTCCGCCCGATGGGAACCCTGGTCGCCTCCCGGTGGCCGGAGTACGCGGCGGAACTCCAGGCTTCCCTTCCCGGTCATGTCTCGGCCGGGGCCGACGTGACGTGGCTCTCGACCGCCGAGGCACTCGAGGCCGCACCGGCCCTGCATCCCGATGTGCTGGGAGGCCTCTGGTTCCCGGACGAAGGCCAGGTCGACAACCGTGCCCTTGGCCGGGCCCTGTGGACCGGAGCCGTGAAGAGCGGAGTGACGGTACGGACCGGTGCGGGCGTGGCCGCCCTCGAAACCGGAGGCGCCGCCGTGACGGGCGTGCGGCTGGAGGACGGCCAGCGCATGGGCGCGGACGTCGTCGTCCTCGCCGGCGGAGCCTGGAGCGGTGGAATGGGGGGCCTGCCTCATCCTCTGCCCGTTCGCCCGGTCCGGGGCCAGATGCTGGCCCTCGAGACGGTACCCCCGGTGCTTCCCTGCCTGCTGAGCATGGACCACGTCTACCTGGTTCCGCGGACCTCGGGACGCACGCTGGTCGGGGCGACCCTCGAGGAAGCGGGATTCCGGGATCGTACCACGGCGGCCGGAGTCGCGGGCCTGCTCCGGGGCGCCCTCGACGCGATTCCGGCCTTGGCGGACGCGGCCGTGGTCGAAACCTGGTCGGGGCTCCGCCCCGGGACACCGGACGAGCTCCCGATCCTGGGACCCGATCCCACATTGGCGGGTCTCCACTACGCCACCGGGCACTACAGGAACGGAATCCTGCTCACGCCCGTCACGGCCCAGGTGGTGGCCGATGCGGTCACCGGTGCACCGCCGTCCCACGATTTGACGCCCTACCGGGTGGATCGCTTCCAGGATTGACCCCGGGCAGGATGCGGAAAGGGGCGTGGCCGCTCGGCCACGCCCCTTCTTCGTCCGGGCAACGATCCGTCCCCGGCACCCCTCTGGACTGGGCCGGCGCCCAGCCCCCCTTCAACGAACCTCCGACCCGCTCGACTGGAGCCGGATGGAGCCAGACCCGGTATCGATCACGATCCGACCGTCGCCGTCGCCGATCTGGCCACGGAGATAATCCCGCCGCACCGACTGGATCTGCAGCGGCAGGTCCACGTCGATGCCGCCGCTCCCCGTCTCGACCTCTACCGTAGCGCCGGCGTTGGAGGGCATCCGCACGGTCACGCTTCCGGACCCGGTGTCCACTTCGAGCCGATCGATGTCCCGTGTGATCTCCACCTCTACGGAGCCCGAGCCCGTATCGATGTACACGTCGGCAGACCCCACCTGATCGAGCTCCACGCTGCCCGAGCCCGTATCGACGGACACGGTACCCGCGGTGATGCCGTATCCCGTCACGCCCCCCGACCCCGTGTCGACGCTCACTTCGCCACCGGAGACGTCGTTGATCTCGACGCCACCGGACCCGGTGTCGACGCTGACCGCGCCCGTGATGTCCTCCACCGTCACCGACCCCGAACCCGTGTCCACGAGGAGGTCGCCCCGGATGCCCCGGGCCGTGACGGAACCCGAGTGGGTGTCCAGGCGCAAGTCGGAATCCACGTCGGACGCCTCGATCTCACCGACGGCTACGTACACCGCCACCTCGCCGCCGGACGGGACCGTGATCCTCAGGTCGGCCCAGGCCTCGAGGCCCCTGCCGGAGCTGGAGACCCGGACTTCGTCCCCTCCCCTGCCCCGCCCGCCGAACGTACCGTCGTCCCGGACGCGGAGCTCGGTGTTGCCCCTCCAACCACGGCGCTCGTATACGACGCGATCGGAGGGGTAGACCACGCGCAGGGTCTCCCTGCCACCCACCTCGCCGACCTCGACGCTCAACTCACTGGCGTCGGCGCCTCCGCGCATCACCTCGACGGTGACCCCGGATGCGTTCCCGCCCACCACTTCGATCTCGCCGGCCAGGTTGTAGATGGCCACGTCCCGGCCCGAGACCTCGTAGGACTCCTGGGCCACCAGGCCCGAGGCGAGGACGGCGACGGCTACCAGCCCACCCAGCGCACCCTTCGATGCCTTCGCTACTCTCATCGGTCTATACCCTCGTTGATTTGATGACGCTCTAGCGGATCCGAACCGATCCGTTCACCGTGCTCAATTCGATCTCCGGTCCACCGGCTCCGAGCCTGCCCTCGGCATGCCGCTTCGACATGCGACCCTCGGCCGTGAACGGCAGGTCCGTGTCCAGGCCGCCGTTGACCCACGACGCCTCGAGATCCGCGTCCAGGTCGTCGGGCACGTCCAGCGTGATGCTGCCGTTCACCGTGGAGAACTCCAGGACACCGTCCCAGTCGTAGCTGTCCATGGCGGCACGGATCGACCCGTTGACGTTGGCCGCCTCCACGGAGCCGGTGGTGAACACCTCGAGCCCCCCGTTCACCGTCCGGGCCTCGACGTCGGATGCCAGATCGTCGGCGCGGACGTCGCCGTTCACCGTCTTGCCCACGAACGTGACACCTTCGGGCACCGCCACCTCGAAGCGGACCTTGACATCGTTGTTCTGGATCCGGTTCTTGCGTTCGTCCCCGGGCTCACAGGCGTTGCCGCGGCCCGGATATACCGCGCAGATCGTGACGCCGCCGCTGTGTTCGACGACCTCGATCCGGACCTCTGCCGGGTCGCTGCGGCGCCCGGTCTTCGTGGCCGAGACCTCGACCTCGTTCCCGCCGGTGGCCATCGCCACCACATCGCCGTTGACCCCCTTGATCTCGATGGCGTCGCCTGCCTGGATCCGTCCACTCCATTCGAACTCGTCGCTCTGCGCGTTCGCGGCAGCGTGACTGCTTCCGGAATCCTGGCCACCCCACCACTTGTCCGTGGCCCAGTCGAGGAAGTCGATGATCCGATCCATGACTCCACTCGATACGTGGGCCACCGCATGCAACGCACCGCTGTCGTGATGGTCGGCGTCGTGCCCGTGCCGGGCCTGCAGGACGCCCATGCCCAGCAGCACGAGCCCCGCGAACACCGCCAGCTTCCCAAACCGCTTCATCATCCCTCCGGACGTTGTCTCGCGCCGTCCCCCGCAGGGACCCCGTCGTGGGGCCCTACCGTCGACGCAGTTGTATGTCTCCGTCGAACACTTCCAGATACACCTGCGCCCCGCCCTGTCCGAGCGTGAACCGCAAGGCCTTGCCCCCCTCGAACCGATCCATCGTCACGAGGAACTCCGACTCGAACTCCCCGTCGAACGTGGACACCACCACGTTCGCGTCCACGTCGGCGTCCATCTCCATGATCAGGTCGCCGTCGTGGGTGCCGAGCCGGTATTCCCCGTCTCTGGCCAGTGGGCCGCTGAAGCGCACGTCCCCGTCGACCACAGTGGCTTCCAGGTCCGGCGCGTCGACGTTCTCGAGCGTGATGTCCCCGTCCACGGTCTGAGCGACCACCGGACCGCGCACGTTCCTCAACACCACGTCGTCGTCGCCGGAGTAGGCCGCCACGGGACCCGTGGCGTTGACGATGCGCACCATCCCTTCCACGGAGCGGGCGGCCACCGGTCCCTCCACGTCCCTGAGCTCCACGTCCCCTTCGCCCGTCCGCACCTCGACGCCACCCTTCATGCCCTGGATCGTCACCTCCAGCTCGCTACCCCGGATCTCGAGCTCGGCCCACTCGGGGGCGGAGACGAAATACCGACCGCGTCCGTGCTCGTGCCGTTGGCCCGGGCGTACCTCCACGTTCCGACCGCTGGACGAGATACGCACTCCGCCCTCTTCGGGCGTGTCCATCTCGATCCGGACCTCGGCCCTGTCCCAAGCCTCTACGGACACACGGCCGGAAAGGTTTTGCAGCGCCAGTGCCCGGCCCCTTTCCAGGGCGAACGTGGTATCCGCCTGCTCCAGCGGAGCCCCGGCCCGGTGCTCGTGCCCCTCGGACGGGCCGATGTCGGACTGGAGCAGCGCGGCGGGGCTGGCCGCCACGGAAGCGGGCGCCCCCACGATCAGCAGGGATGCCAGAACCGCGGCGGGGCTCACGTGGACCATTGGAACGCCACCGAAGCGTCGCGGAGGTATTCGAGCTTGCGCTGACGCGCCCGCTCCAGGTGTCCCTGGAGGAACTCGTTGCCCGGATCGTCGGTCAGGGCCTGCATGGACTCGGCGATCGCCCGATCGATGGCCGCCAGGTTCTTCTCGAGGATCCGCACCGTGTTCGGCGACAGCGCGCCCCGGTGGCTGGCCAGCAGCTCTTCCAACTGGGTCAGCTCGTCCGCCTGTCCCTCACCGTCCGGTCCATCCTCGGCGCTGACCGAAGCGACGGGCACGCCAGCGTCGGGCGCCACGGAGACGGAAGCCGCCGGAACGGGACCGTCGGGCCGGGCCAACCAGACCGTGGTGCCGGAGGCGAAGGCCAGGGCGAGTCCGGCCGCAATCAGCTGTGGGATGCTGAGGCGCACGGTCCGCCTACGAGCCCCGATCGACCCACGACCGAGACGGCTGGCCAGGTCGATCACCTGGCTGTCTTGATCCGCCTCGGCGATGCGGGTCTCGATTCCCTCCCAGAGGTCGCGAGACGGAGGAGCGGTGTCCAGGGACTGGGCCCGGAGGACCACCGCCTTCAGCTCGTCGAGCACGGTGGCGCAGACCTCGCACTCGTCCAGGTGGGCTCGTACCCGAGCCGCCTCGTCGGGAGGAAGCCCCCCATCGAGGTACTCGGAGAGCCGATCTGTCCATTCGCTGTGCATGGCGTCCTTCTTCAGTTCAAATGGCCCCGGAGGAGCATCCGGGCCCTGTGGAGCTGTGATTTCGAGGTTCCGACGCTGATGTCCATCACGTCGGCGATTTCCTGGTGCGTGTAGCCTTCCACGTCGTAGAGCACGAACACCTGTCGCGCTCCGTCCGGCAGATAGCCCATCGCGTTTTCGATATCCATGGCCAGTCCGGCCGGGACCGTCCGCCCGCTCATCCGTTCCAGGACCCCTTCACCCGCCACGTGCCGATCTCGTCGCCGTGCCAGCACCGTCCGCTTGGACAGGATCAGGTTCACCGCGAGGCGATGGAGCCAGGTCCCGAAGCTCGAAGAGCCCTTGAAGGTCCCGAGCTTCTGCCAGGCCCGGATGAACACCTCCTGGGTCAGGTCGTCCGCCGCCTCTTCCCCGGCCATGCGTCTGGCGAGGGAGTGGATGCGAGCCACCTGGCTTCGATAGAGGCGTTCGAACGCCACCGCGTCGCCCTGTGCTGCCAGGACCGCGTCGCTGTTGTCAGGACGCGATCTCACCTGTGCGGCCGTCACTGTCAGAGGTCATCCCCGGGATCGGTTCCTCGTTGCGTATGATTGGACGGGTCCAGCCCTTGGAGCGTTGGAATCGGGTTCTCGGAGGCCCGCACACACATGGCCATCGTCCGCTGAAACCGCTTGCACGGCCGCGCCGTCTGGATCACCATAGCCCTCGTGTCTCCACGTACCCTACGGCTTCCAGGGAGCATCCCGCCATGCAAGCGATCGCGCCCATCGACCTCACGTCGCTTCTTGCCGTCTTCATGGGCATCTCGATCGTCCTGATTCCGGTCATCGGCCTCACCGCCCGTTTCGCCCTCAAGCCCACCGTCGAGGCCCTCACCCAATTCTTCCAGACGAAGGGCGTCGAAGAGAGCGTACGGATCCTGGAACGGCGCATGGCGCTGCTCGAGGCCCAGTTGGAGTCCATCGATTCTTCCGTGAGCCGTCTGGCCGACGCCTCGGAGTTCCACCAGAAGCTCGCCTCGGGGGACGACGAGCCCGCCGGATAGGGCCGTTCGGGCCCGATTCCCCGGGCTTTCATCGCCTGCCCTCTGTCGGTCGAGGAGGGGGCCTCCGCCGGTGAGCAGGGGTACGTCCCGCACGCCCCCACACGCCGAATGTCGCGCCATTCACCGGGAATCGGCCGATCCCGGGCCGTTTGGACCACGGCGAGGCTTAAGCGAACGGTCCCAGGATCCGAAGTCTTAAAGGGTAGGAAACGACCTCGGAAAACTGGGCGACATGAGCACAGAGTTGATCTCGGAAGTACTGGACGATTCGGGCCTCGGCATCAAGGTCCGGGTCCGTGGCGACGTCGAACGTGAGTCGCTGCGCATCATCGGCGAAGCCTGGGCAGTCCAGGCGCGGCGACGGGCGTCCCGTGTCTGGGTCTGGCTCTACGGCTCGGACATGGACGAGAACGGACCCGCCATGTCTGTCACGTACATCGAGGACAACCAGCCTCCCCTGTTCGATTTCGTCCCCGCGTCGACCCTGCTCCTGTACTACATGAGCCAGGGGGGGCCGTACAGCGGCAGCCACTCCCAGGCCTGATCGCCTGGTCTCAGCCGGCCTTGCTGTTCCGCTTCCGGGCGCCGACCTTGCGCCCACCTCACGCATCCGAATGGAGGACTGGAGCAACCATGTCCGTCGATCCGGCGTCCGTTCCCGAGATCATCGCCCACCGGGGGTATTCGTCCCGGGCTCCGGAGAACACCCTGGCGGCCATGGACGCCGCCCTGGAGGCGGGAGCCCGCGCTCTCGAGTGGGATGTGCAGATCGCGTCCTGCGGAACTCCCGTTCTCTTCCACGATGTCCATCTGGGACGCACCTCCAACGGGGTGGGACCCGTCCGCCGCCGTACCTTCGGACAGCTCCAGGCCCTCGACGCGGGTAGTTGGTTCTCGGCGGAGTTCGAAGGAGAGCGGATCCCGAGCCTGGCCGAAGCGCTGGCCCACGTGGCGGGCCGCGTCGACCGGGTCTATACCGAGATCAAGGGCTACCGCGAGATGGAGGACCTGGACCGGATCGTTCAGGTGACCCGGGATTCAGGCCTCTTGGATCAGACCGTGTTCATCTCGCTGGACTGGATCACCCTCGATCGAGTCACCTCCCAGGCCCCGGGGCAGCCCATCGGGTACGTCGCCGACGACCCGGACCGCGTCCGTGCAGCCGTGGCACGGGCCTCCGCACACGGAACGGCCTTTGTAGACGCCAAGGCCGAGGTCCTGTTGGCCGACCCCTCGGCCGCGGCAGACGTTCGTGGCGCGGGCCTGGATCTGGGCGTGTGGACCGTGGACGATCCCGAGGATGCGCAGCGACTCCAGGACCAGGGCGTGGCCCGGTTCACCACCAACGAAGTGGCGGCGCTGCTGGAGTGGCGAAACCGGGGCTGACGGCTACGAGACCCGGGCTTCCTCGTCCGCCGGAGCCTCACCGGCTCCCGCTTCACCGTTCGAGGAGGGTTCGGACGACGCGTCCTCGACCACAGCCGGCAAGCCAACGAGGAACGTGGAGCCTTCGCCGACCTCGCTCTCGACCCACACCCGACCGCCGTGGGCCTCGACGATCCCCTTGACGATGGCGAGGCCCAATCCCGTGCCCGCCCGGGCCGGAGATCGCAGCTGCCGGAAGCGATCGAAGATGCCCTCCTGAGCCGCCTGGGGGATGCCGGGCCCCCGGTCCTGGACGGCGAACACCACTTCGTCGCCCCGAGCCACCGCTGACAGGACGATGGCGCCGCCCTCCGGGGAATGACGCACCGCGTTGTCCACCAGGTTGGAGAAGACCTGGAGAATCCGGTCCCGATCGACGCGCACGCTCCGGTCCGCCACGCCCTCGTACGCCGGCTCGACGGTGATCGACCTCCGGCGTGCCACCGGAACCGCGAGCTGCACCACGGTCTCCATCAAGTCGCGGACCGGCTGCGGAGACGGCTGCACCGCGAGGGCGCCGCCCTCGATACGCGCGACGTCCAGGAGGTCCCGGATCAGCGCGGTCAACCGGCCCGACGAACGCTCCATGGCCGCCACGTGCTCCCGCCATTGCACATCAGGGAGCGGGACCTCGAGAAGCAACTGTGCGGCCGCGTTGATCGTACCCACCGGACCTCGCAAATCGTGGGACACGACCGCGACGACCTCGTCCCGGGCCTGCACCGCTTGGGTCAGCGCCTGCTCGGTCTCCCGTGATTCGGTGAGGTCGGCGAACGTCAGGACCATCCCCCCGACCCGCCTGCCGTCCAGAAGTGGGCGGAGCTCGCACTGGACGGGGAACGACCCGTCGTCTCGACGATGGAACGTCTCGTCCAGGAGGCGGGCTGGTTGCCGGTCCGCCAAGGCGGCGAGCAGGCCGCAGGCCTCGGATGCGTCCGCGCACCCGGACTCGGCCCCGTGCACCAGGTCGTGGACGCTGTGACGGAGGGCGTCCCGGACCGAAACGCCCAGGAGCTGTGCTCCCGCGGCATTGAGGAATGTGCACCGTCCGTCCCGGTCGACCCCGATCACGCCGTCTCCGGTGGCTTCCAGGACCGCGTCGATCTCCCGGCGCACCCGGACCGCGTCCACGCGCTGCCGATCAGCGTCCACCGCGAGACGGCGAAGCAGCCGGGCCAGGACCCCCACGATCAGCGTCGAAACCAGAGCCAGGCCCACGAGCACGACCGTCGCCTGCCTCTGACGGCGGGCCGCTTCCGCCAGCCGGGCCTCGCTGGCCCGGAGGCCCGACGCGAGCGCTTCGCGCAGTTGCGTCACCACCGCCTGCACGTCTTCGTACCGCAGCTGATCGTCCGGCAGCTGTTCCAGGAAGGCGCTTCGGGGAATGAGTCCCTCGACCGTGGCCTCGTGGTTGTTGTGCCAGAGGAACGCGAACACGTTGAGGTCGTCCCGGATGCCCTGCTCGACGATGCCGTCGGTGAGGTCGACGAGGCGACCGAGCTCGTCCCGAATCTCGACCTCGCGGGCGTTGCCGGTTCGGTATGCCTGCCGGAATCGGGGCTCGCCAGAGACGAGGAAGGCCTGGAGGGCGACCATCTGTGAGGCGAGCACGGACTCGAGCTCGATCGTGAGGTCCCGGGCCGGCTCCAGGACCGTGGCGATCTCGGTTCGGACCGCCTGCGTTCGCTGCCCGGTCCAGACCGGCACCAGGGCCAGGGAGATCAGGGACGCGCCGACGAAGAAGAGCGCCAGCCAGACGTTGAGCGACACGGCAGCCCCCGGACCGGCGCCCCGGCCCTGCACGCGGCGCTCCCGGCCGTCCCAGGTGCGGACGTCCTCGGTTGGGTGGCGTTCCTCAGTCATGATCCATGGGGTCTTCGGGCAACCCGCTCCTTCGCTCGGGTGAGCGCCCCACGCCGGTCGGGCCGGGGGCCTCCCCTCACCCTTGACAGGCGACTACTATTCGGGAGGTACCGTACGCCTTCTACCCGAGAATCACGGACCGGTTGCCAGCGCAGCGTGCTCGCCCTCGCCCCTGCCCGCCGACCCCACCCCCGGCGACCCCCCTGGTCGCCCTTGCCGGCCCGTCCCTTGCAGTACGAATGGATCGTGTCGTGGTGTACGTCCTAACGCCACGGCCTTCAGGCCTTCCTCGTCCGGAGACATCATGAGCGATCGCCCGAGAACGCTGGCCGACGTCCAACCCGACACCGGGGCGGCCACGCCTCCAGCCGGCGCATCCCCGCCGGGTCTGGTCCTTTGGTTCGGCGAGATCGGCATGGCGGACGTGGCGGTGGTCGGCGGCAAGGCGGCCTCGCTGGGCGAGATGTTCCAACAGCTGGTGCCGAAGGGCGTGCGGGTTCCTGACGGATTCGCGACGACGGTCGAGGCCTACGATCGGTTCATGTCCGCGCCACAGCCACCGGGAACATGGGACTCCGTCACGGCCGAGGACCACATGCGAGGCCTCATGGCCGAAGCCAGCCGACGAGGGTCCTTGCGGGAGTGCCTCCAGGTCCTGTTCGCGGACGCTCCGACCGGTGACCACCTGGACATGCACGGGCGCACGGCACTGGCCCGCCGGTTCGTCCGCGCGACACCCGTCCCCGACAGCGTGTACGACGGCCTGGCCGCCGGGTACGCGGCGCTGTGCGAGGAGTACGGGCGGGAAGTGGACGCGGCGGTGCGGTCCTCCGCCACCCGGGAAGACTCGGAGATGGCGTCCTTCGCCGGGCAGTACGAGTCGTTCCTGAACATCCGGGGCACGGAGGCGGTCGTGGAGGCCTGGAAGCAGTGCTGCGCCAGCGCCTTCACGGAGCGGGCCGTGAGCTACCAGCTGGGCAAGGACATGGACCCGCTGGAGGGGGCCCTCTCGGTGGTGGTGATGAAGATGGTCCGCTCGGACATCGCGACGTCCGGCGTCATGTTCACGATCGACCCGGATTCGGGGAACCCGAACGTCCTGCACGTCACGTCGTCCTACGGACTGGGCGAGCTCGTGGTCCAGGGCACCGTGTCGCCGGACAGCTTCCTCATCTGGAAGGAGGGCCTCCGGCAGGGGCGCCCCGCTCTCGTGCACCGATCTCTGGGCGCCAAGGACCGCAAGCTCGTCTACTCCATGCAGGGCGGGCACCGGACCGAGAGCGTGGACGTGGCCGCCGCCCAGCGGCGCCAATGGTCGCTGACCCGGGACGAAGCCCAGGAGCTGGGGCGCATGGCCCTGCTCATCGAGGAGCACTACGGCCGGGCCATGGACATCGAATGGGCCAAGGACGGGTATTCCGGCGATCTCTTCATCGTGCAGGCCCGGCCCGAGACCGTGTATTCGAACGGGGCCCGTGGATCCGTGCTCGAGACCTACACCATGGACCCCGATGTCACCGCGGCACTCAAGGCCCAGGGCAAGGTTCTGGCCACGGGGGCCGCGGTGGGCGCCCGGATCGGCTCCGGCCGGGTACGGGTGTACCAGGACTACGAAGAGGTCATCGTCCGGAAGCGGGCCCTGCGGAACATGATCAAGCAGGGGCGGCAGCTGAAGGACATCCCCACGGCAGAGCGGGTGTTCGACCCCGGCGACGTCCTCGTCACGGAAATGACGACGCCGGATTGGGAGCCGATGATGAAGGAGGCCGCCCTGGTCGTCACCGAGCGGGGCGGTCGGACCTCCCACGCCGCCATCGTGGCCCGGGAGTTCGGCATCCCGGCCATCGTAGGATGCGAGGGTGCCAGGCAGGTGCTCCAGCCCCTGACCGAGGTCACGGGCTCGTGCGCCGAAGGGGACACGGGATTCGTGTACGAAGGTCGGCACGAACACCAGGTCCACAGGGTCGACATGGGCACCCTGCCCGATCTCGAGACCAAGGTGAAGCTCAACGTGGGCTTCCCGGACAAGTCTCTGCTGGACGCCACGCTGCCCTCGGACGGCGTGGGCCTGGCCCGGCTGGAGTTCATCCTCACCGCGCAGGTGGGGATCCACCCGCTGGCGCTGCTCTATTACGACGAGCTCCGGCAGTTCGGTGAATCCGGCGAGCTGGCGCCGGCCCTCGAGCCGTTCGCCGACCGGATCCGGGCCGAGGACCCCCACGAGCTGCGGACCCTTGTCGGGGCCATCGAACGACGCACGCCCAGCTACGCAGACCGTCGCCGGTTCTTCGTGGACCAGCTCAAGTACGGCGTGGCGTTGATCTGCGCCGCGTTCTACCCGCGGCCGGTGCTGGTGCGACTCAGCGACCTGAAGTCCAACGAATACCGCGACCTCCTGGGCGGACGCCTGTTCGAACCGGCGGAAGAGAACCCGATGATCGCCTGGCGCGGCGCGTCCCGGTACATCGATCCCCGCTTCCGACCCGCCTTCGACATGGAGTGCGAAGCCCTGCGCTTCGTGCGGCAGCAGATCGGGCTGGATAACCTCCAGCTGATGATCCCGTTCTGCCGATCCCCCGAAGAGGGCGCCGAGGTGGTCCAGCTGCTGGACGGCTTCGGCCTTTCGCCCGACGCGGGCGTGCCGTTGTTCCTCATGGTCGAGCTTCCCTCCAACGTCATCGAGGCGGAGCGCTTCATCGAGACCATGTCCCTCACGGGCGGCTCGATCGGCTCCAACGACCTGGTGCAGACCGTGTACGCGGTGTCCCGGGACGATCTGGAGCAGTACGGACACGCCGTCGACGCGCGCTCTCCGGCCGTGAAGGCCATGATCCGCACCGCGATCACGGCCTTCAACCGCCACGGTCTGGAGATCGGGATCTGCGGCCAGGCACCCTCGGACCACCCGGACGAGGTCCCACCATTCCTGGTCTCGTGCGGCATCACCTCCATGTCGGTGACACCGGACACGCTCATTCAGGTACGAGTGGCAGTAGCCGAGGCCGAAGCGGCTCTGGAAGCGAACGGCGCCGGGGGCGAGGTCGAAACAGTGACCGCGGTGGCCAACGGAGCCCGTACCGAGGCCGAGCCAGGGACGTCCCCGGACCCGGACCGGCCCACTTAGGTCAGGGCTTCCACCAGGTCAGCCAACCGGTCGATCAGGTCGGGCTGATCGAGGGAAAACACCGGTGCCTCCGCCTCGAAGTCCGGGACGTCGGTGGCGATGGCCAGAAACCCGGTCCGGTGCGGATGGTCGTGGGTGTAGATGGGATCCGTGTGTGCCGCCGACCGGAAGACCTCGATCTTCGGAAACGGCTCCACCTTGAAGCCTTCCGCGACCACCACGTCCGCGTCCGTCAGGTAGCGGGCGACCAGTGCTCCCAATCCCGGCTCGCCGTCCTCACCCCAACCTCCCACCAGGGCGAGATCCCGAGGGCCGGCCATCAGCACGCGCTCGGCGCCGCCCTCGTGCCGATGTCTCCACGAATCCGAGCCCTCACGGTCCACCGAGAACGCATGACCGTGCTTGACCGTCATCACTCGGAGACCCCGGGTCACCAGCTCGGCCACCAGCCGAACGGTCAGCGTCGTCTTGCCGGAGTTCTTCTTGCCGATCACGCACACGATCGGTGGGAGCTCACGGTTCAGTGGGTTCGCTCCGGGGTCGCTCACGGACCGCCTCCGCACGGCTCAGGTCGCCGGGCCGATTGATGTTGAGGAACAGGACGTCGGGGTCGCCGTGTTGCTGCACACGGCTCAGGGGCAGCGCCCGGAGGGTCACGCCGTCCAGCAGGGCGCCCATGGATCGATCGGATGCCCGGCTCGCAGCCAGGACCTGTGGCAGCGCCGCCACCGGATAGACGCCGCACAGGGGCTCGACCCCCAGGGGCCCCTTACTCTCGGGCACGAGCACGCTGTGACCGTCCCACAGGGCCAACAGGTCCCGGAGCAACGCCCCTTCGATCAGCGGCGTGTCACACGCGAGGACGAAGCTGCCATCCAGCCCCTCCCGCTGGGCCAACGAGAGGGCCGTCGCCAGGCCACCGATGGGGCCCAGGCCGGGAGTCTCGTCCGGAACGAGGTCCAGGCCCACCCGGCTCGCTGACCCGGAGTCCCCGCCCACGACCGCCAGGCGAGTGGTGAGCGGCGACAGGAGGTCCCGGGCGTGCTCCAGGAGGGACGCTCCCGACAGGGGAGCATCGGCCTTCGGGGATCCGAACCGACGGCTGAGGCCGCCGGCGAGGATGGCACCGAGGAGCGCCGGGCCGGCGTCCACGAGTGGACGGTGAGGGCTCACCGGGAGGTCTCGAGCACCCGCCCGCGGCCGGTGTAGACGTTGAAACCGTCGTCCCGGGCGAATCCCACCAGGGTCATGCCGAACTGCCCAGCAAGGTCCACGGCCAGGCTGGAAGGGGCGCCTACGGCCACGACGATCGGAATCCCGGCGGCCAGAGCCTTCTGCATGATCTCGAAGGACGTTCGCCCGCTCACGGTGAGGACGTGCCCTCCGAGGGGGAGCGCTTCGGCGAGGAACGCTCCGCCGATCACCTTGTCTACGGCATTATGGCGCCCCACGTCCTCCCGTACGGCGAGGAGCGTTCCGTCGGCTCCGAACAGCCCCGCCGCGTGGAGGCCTCCGGTCCGGTCGAACACCCGCTGCCCGCTCTTCAGAAGGTCGGGCAGCGACTGGAGCACGTCCGGGTCGAGGGTCGTGGAGTCCCCGGCCAGGGTGCGACACCCTCGCACTTGAACGGCTTCCAGAGACGCCTTCCCGCAGACGCCGCAGCTCGAGCTGGTGTAGAAGTTCCGCGTCAGGAGGCCGGGGTCGAACGACGCTCCCGGGCGCAGCCGCGCCTCGACGATGTTGTATTCCTGGGGCTCGTCCCCTCGGCAGTACGTCAGCTCGGCGAGATCGGCGGGGTCCGTGAGGATGCCTTCGGAGAAGAGGAACCCCGCGGTCAACTCGAAGTCGTTGCCTGGCGTGCGCATGGTCACGGCGACGCTGTGTCGCTGGGACCCGTCCTCCCGCGCCTCCACGAGGCGGATCTCGAGGGGTTCTTCGACCGCCACCACGTCCTTGCGGGTCCGAACGGAGCCGGCCCGACGACGAGTGACCCTGACCTGTTGTACGCTGCGCTGGGGAGAGATCATGGGGACTCCGGGTTGGCACGGGCCGGCTAGCAGGATACGCGAAAGGCCCGCCGGCGGTTCCGGCGGGCCTTTTCCGTATGGCGAAGCGGGAGATGAGGCGTCAGGGGCCTCCGTCGTTCCCGTCTCCTTCGCCCGAAGGGTCGAATCCGGGCATACGCACGGTGGCGCTGCCGTTGCGGTCGACCCCCAGCTCCACCCGAGGGGCGCCGGCACCATCCACGATCGTGAGGCCGGCCGCTTCTTCGGCCGAGAGCCCCAGCACCGCCCTCGGCAGGCCTGCCCGGTCGGCAACGACGAAGTTGGCGGACCCGTCCGAGTTGAGCCCCAGGGCCACTCGGGTCTGCCCGTCCCGGTTGGCCAGCGACAGCCCGGGCGAGCCTCCGCTCTGCACGGACACGCTTACGCGGCGGGTCTCGGTCAGATCGTGGAGGCTGAACCGCACCCGGCCGTCCTCTTCGACGATCCAGCGCCCCCGGAGCTGCCCGTCGGCGTCCCGGACGGCGAACCCGGTGGCCTCGATCACCCCGGCGGTGGGCCGGAGCAGATCCATGGCGTTCGGGTTCAACACATGGACCCCGCCGACCACCACGCCGAGGCCCACGAGCAGGGTCAGGAGGGCGTTCCGGCGCTTGAGCGATCGATTCTGGGTCTCGAGACCCGAGATCCGCGCCACCATCCGGTCCTCGAGGTCGATCAGCTGTTCCCGGTATGGCCGTTCCTGGGAGTCGTTCATGCCCCTTCTCCGATGTTGGCACCCACCTTGAATGCATCCGGGGCCATGACCAGGAAGTACGAGCGGCAGGCCCGATCGAGGTAATCCGGCCGGAGCTCGGTCTCGGCGCCCTCGTATTGGGCGATGGCCTGGAGGTGGTCCATGATGTCACGGGGATGGCAGCCCCGGGGATGGATCTTGAACTGCTCGTAGTACTTCTTGAAGACAGCGTCCAGCTTGCTCCGGTCGAAGGCGATGCCCCGCTCCTCGCAGACGTCCTCGAAGATCTGCTCCCAGGCGGCCCGATCCGGGCTGTCGATGTTGACCTTGAAGTTGATACGCCGCAGGAAGGCCTCGTCGACCAGGTCGCTGGGATCCAGGTTGGTGGCGAAGACCAGCAGCGTGTCGAAGGGCACCGGAAACTTGATGCCCGTGTGCAGGCTCAGGAAGTCCACTTCCTTCTCCAGGGGCACGATCCACCGGTTCAGGAGCTCGGTCGGCCCCACCAGCTGGCGACCGAAGTCGTCGATGATGAGCACGCCACCGGCGGCCTTCACCTGGAACGGCGCCTGATAAAGCTTGGCCACGGGGTCGAACTGGAGGTCCAGCTGCTCCATGGTCAGGTCACCACCCACGAATACGGTGGGACGCTGGATCCGAACGAACCGCTGGTCGTGGTCCGTTGCCCGGAGCAGCACGGCGGCCGGGTCGTCGGACGTCTCGTCGTCCTGGATGGGGCGATGATGGACCGGGTCGAACACCACCATCGTCTCGCCGTCGATGTCGATGGCGTACGGCATGTAGACCGACCCACCCATGAGCCGGGCGATGCGTTCCGCGATGGCGGTCTTCCCGTTGCCGGGATGGCCGTACAGGAAGAGCGATCGACCGTGGTTCACGGCCGGGCCCAGGGCCTCGAGCACCGGATCGGACAGCACCAGGTCGTCGAAACCGGATTTGATGCGTTCCGGCGGCACCCGGTGCTGGCGAACCGACTGTCGCTGCACCCACTCGCGGAACACCGGCAACGGCACAGGCGCCGGCCCCACGTAGGCGCTGATCGCCAGCGCCTCCCGAGCCCGGGTGCGACCCTCGCCGGTCAGGTCGTAGACGTACCCGCTGCGGCCGTGTCCCGTGGTGCTCCGGACCTCGAGCATGCGCCGCTGCTGAAGGTCCATCAGCAGCTCGTCGAGGACGGCGTAGGGCAGCCGCAAGGTGTCGGCCAGGTGCTCGCCCTGCCGGGCGCCCTGCACGTACAGGGTCTTCAGGAGCAGCTCGACCACGGCCTCACGGGTGAGCCCGGTGTCCTCGATGCTTCGAATCGGAGGCGGTGCGTCGACGACGGCATCCAGATCGGCATCGGGACGGGCCGTCAGATCCAGGGTTCGGCTGAAGGTACTCACGGATTGACCCCTATGTCTGGCGCGGCCGAGCTGGGCGAAATCCCGTCTCCCAGGTTCTCGACACGCGCGGTCTGTCTACGCTCGGCGTGGGCGCCGTCCCGAGACGTCTGGGTCGGCGTCCAGGACAGCTGGTCCCCGACCCGCGTTCCCGTGAGCTCCACCGTTCCGGCGGGGAGCTCCAGGGCGTACAGCGCCACCCGCTCCATGGCGGTGCGGGCTCCGGGCTCGAGCTTCGGATAGGCCGCGATCACACGGCCCATGCGATCCAGGAACAACACGTCCAGGGCGAACCGCATGCCCATCATGTGGATCGACCGGCAGGGCACCAGCAGCAACCCTTCGCCGATCCGCGGCTCTGCCCGGCCCAGGTATCCCCGGGCCCTGAGCCAGATCCGGTCCGCCAGACCGATTCGGGTGCCCAGGAGCGTGCCCCGGGTCCGGTTCATCATCTGGACGTGTCTCACCCGGCGATCCCACCGAGCTGGTTGACGATCTGGATCAGACCGGCGCCCAGGATCACCACGAACAGGGCCGGGAAGATGCAGAAGACCAGCGGGAACACCATCTTGATCGCCGTCTTGGCGGCAGCCTCTTCGGCCCGCTGGCGACGCTTCATCCGCAAGGTGTCCGACTGGACCCGGAGGGACTTGGCGATGGAGGTCCCGAAGCGGTCGGTCTGGATCAACATCGTCACCAGGGATCGGATGTCGTCGAGGCCCGTCCGCTCGGCCAGGTTCATGAGGGCCTGCTCCCGGTCCGTCCCGGCCCGGATCTCCAGGTTCACCAATGCCAACTCTTCGGTCATGACCTGGCTGATATGTCGGCTCTCGACCGCCACGCGTTGCAGGGCCTGATTGAGCCCCAGCCCCGCCTCCACGCACACCACCAGGAGGTCCAGGGCGTCCGGCAGGGCAAGCTGGAGCTCCTTTTGTCGGGCTTTTCTCTTCGACCGGGCGATGAGCACCGGAAGGATGAAGCCGATGCCGCCCAGGTAGATGGCGGTACCCAGGGCCAACGCCGGCCTCCACCCTGCGGCGGAAGCCACGACGAACCCCAGGATTGCGAGTCCGAAACCCAGGGTCAGGCGAAGGCCCCAGTACGTCGAGACCGCGTTGGGACCCCGGTATCCGGCCTGGATCAGGAACCGCTTCGTGGCCGTTAGATCGACGTACTTCTCGGTGACCTGGCTCCCGATCTGTTCGATCAGGACCTGGATGTTGTCACGCCGGGCTTGCCTGCGGCGTCGGGCCAGGCCCTCGGTACCGTCGAGGCCGAGCTCGACGAGCCGCTGCTTGACCGGGCGTGCCGGGGAGGCTGTCGTGATGGCCACCAGGTAGACGAGAAGCCCCACGGTCATGGCCACGCTGATGGCGACTAGATACAACATGGGAACCTCGTCAGATCTCGATGTTCACGATCTTGCGAATCCACAGGTACCCGATCACCTGGAGCACCAGGGCGAGCACCACCGCGATCCGACCCACACCGCTGCTGAAGAGGGTCATCATGTACTCCCGGTCCAGCAGGAAGATCGCGATGCCCACCATGATCGGCAGGGCGCCCAGAACGTAGCCGCTGAGCCGGCCCTGGGCGGTGTAGACCCGAAGCTGCCTTCGGATCGCGAACCGGGCCCGGATCGTCCGAGCCAGGTTGTCCAGCACCTCGGCCAGGTTGCCGCCCACCTCGCGCTGCACCAGAACGGCCGTCGCGAAGATCCGGACGTCCACCAGGTCGACCCGGTCGGTCAAACCCAGCAGCGCGTCTTCGAACGGAAGACCGAAGCGCTGCTGCTCGAACGTCTCGTGGAATTCTTCGTTGATGGGGTCGGGTGCCTCTTCGGCCACCATGCGCACGCCGGCCGAGAGCGGGTGTCCCGCCCGGATGGCCCGCGTCAGCAGATCGATGGCCTCGGGGAAGTGCTCTTCGAACCGATACAGCCGCGCGACGGCCCGCCGGCGGGCGATCATGTACGGGATGAACCCACCGATGATGGCCGCCAGGGTCGCGGCGATCAGCGAGCCCGACAGCAACAGCACGGCGAACCCGAACGCGAACAGCAGCCCGACGGTCAGGGCCAGGAACGTGCTTACGCTCCAGTTCATCCGGCCCTGCTCCAGCAAGACCGCGATATTCGCGAACGCCGGGATGCCGAACAGGCCCACGGCCCGTTCGTTGTCGCTCTTGAGCAGGCCAGGCGCGATGCGCGGCCGGTTGATGGTGCCTCGGGCGATTGGCTGCAGCCGCCGGTTCACCTCTCGCTGTCGGGCCCAACCCCGGAGCAGCTCCATCACGGACACCAAAGCGACGGTGCCCAGGGCCACGGCCAGAAAGATCAGGAGGGCCGCGAGGGTGTTCGTGGTCATGTCACCACCTCCGCGCCGGCTCGCTTCCGCCCTTCTTGAGGGCGTCCGTGAACATCATGGAGGAAAGGTTGATACCGAAGGACTCGAGGCGATCGCTGAACTTCGGGCGGATGCCCGTGGGCCGGAAATGGCCCAGCACGTTGCCCTCGTCGTCCAGGCCTTCGCGCTCGAAGACGAACAGTTCCTGCATGGTGATCACGTCACCCTCCATGCCCACGATCTCGGAGACGGACAGCAGCTTGCGTCCACCATCCGAGAGGCGCCCCACCTGCACGACGACCTGGATGGCGCTGGCGATCTGCTGACGCATCGCCCGCTCCGGCAGGCTGAGGCTCGCCATCGAGATCATGGTCTCGAGGCGGGAAAGGGCGTCCCTGGGCGTGTTGGCGTGCAGCGTGGTCAAGGAACCGTCGTGGCCGGTGTTCATGGCCTGCAGCATGTCCACGGCCTCGGAGCCACGCACCTCGCCGACCACGATCCGATCCGGCCGCATACGCAACGAGTTCTTCACCAGCGTGCGCTGGGTCACCTCGCCCTGGCCTTCGATGTTCTGGGGCCGGGTCTCGAGGCGCACCACGTGCGGCTGGCGAAGCTGAAGCTCGGCCGAGTCCTCGATGGTGACGATGCGCTCGTTGTGGGGGATGTACGACGACAGGATGTTCAGGAGCGTCGTCTTCCCGGAGCCGGTACCGCCGGAGATCAGAACGTTGAGCCGAGAACGGACGATGCCGTTGAGCAGCTCGAGCATGGGCTCCGTCAGGGTCTCGTACCGGAGCAGATCGTCGCCGGTCAGCGTATCCCGCTTGAACTTACGGATCGAGACGTGGGGTCCGTCGAGAGCCAGCGGCGGGATGATGGCGTTGACGCGGGAGCCGTCGGGCAACCGGGCGTCCACCATGGGCGACGAGTCGTCGATTCGACGGCCCACGGCCGAAACGATGCGATCGATGACCTGCATGAGATGACGGTCGTCCTGGAACCGGACCTCGGTCGGGTACAGCTTACCTTCCTTCTCCACGAAGACGCGGCTGTACCCGTTGACGAGGATGTCGCTGACGTCCGGGTCCTGCATCAAGGGCTCGAGGGGGCCCAAACCGAAGATCTCGTCCAGGACCTGCTGGGCCAGCCGCTCCCGCTCGTCCAGGTTGAGGGCGAAGGCCTCCTTGGCCAACAGCTCCTGGATCACCTGACGGATCGCCGAAACGGCTTCGTCCCGGTCGATCCGCTCCAGGTTGGCCAGATTGAGCCGCTCGATCAGTCGGCGATGCACGCGCCCCTTGATCTCGGCGAGGCCGGCCCCCTGCTCCGGACCCTTGGAGTCCGGCTTCGAATCCACCGAGGCTCCGGCAGGCCGGGCGAACGGGTTGTCTGCGGGTTCGCTCATGGTCTTCCCAACTCCATTCTCATTCGGCCGGCTCACTGGAGCTCTCCTTCTTACGACGGAAGATGGAGCCCAGGCGTCCCTTCAGCCCGGTGGCCTCGGGGTCGGTGACCCCCGCCAGCGCTACGCCCATCGCCTTGATGCTCTTGCCGTACTTGGACGCTCCGTTCAGGACGAGGGGCTTGCCCACGTTGACGCTGTGGGGCACCGCGTCGTCCCGATCCAACGTCCAGAAAACGTCGTATCCGAGGGTGCTCTGGACGTCGCCGACACCGATGCCCAGGCCCTCGCGGTATTGGTTCAGCACGATTCGTACCTTGTCGCCTGCGCCCGTGGCCCGTTCCACCGTCGGTAGCACCCGTTTGATGTTCCGGAGCGTCGGCAGCTCCGGGGTGGTCACCACCAGGCAGAGGTCGGACTGCTCGAGGCCGACCATCGTGACCGGCGCCAGCCCCTTTTCCAGGTCCAGAACGACGTAGTCGAAGTGCTCCCGGACGAATTCCAGGAGGGTGCGGGTCTGTTCGCGGGTCACGCTCAAGCCCTCGGCCAGCGGTGGCGCGGAGAGCACGTGGAGCCCGCTCTTGTGACGCTCGACGTAGGACTCGAGCAGCCCTTCGTCCAACCGGTGGAAGTTCTCGATGAGGTCGACAAAGCTGTAGCGCGGACGCAGCCCGAGCAGCAGCGCCACGGCGCCCATCTCCACGTCCAGGTCGATGAGCAGCGTGCGTTTGCCGCTGATCTTGGCCAGGTGAGTCGCCAGATTGGTCGCCGTGGTGCTCGCGCCCACCCCGCCCTTGGCGCTGAAGATCGAGATGATCGTCCCACTCTTGACCGGCTGTTTTTCTCCCCCGCTCTTCACCTTCCGGGAAACCCGGGCCAGGGCCCCGGCCACGTCGCTGTCGTCCACCGGCTTGGGCAGGTACTCCGCCACACCGGCGCGCATGACCTCGAGGAGCGGCTCGGCCTCCAGCTTGGGTCCGGCGAGGACCACGACCTGATCTGGAGACTCCTCGGTCAGAGCCCGGACGAACATGAGGCCGATCACCGGGTCGTCCCCCAGGTCGAGGAGCACCACTTCGGCGTTCGCCCGGCGTACCATCTCGAGGGCGTCGCGCCGTAGATCCGTCACCGGCGTGGAGATATCCAGGGACATCTCCACCGATCTACCGGGCTGCTGCGACACCTCCGCAACCGCGTTCCGGAAGCCGGGATCGGCAGAGATCAGTGCACACCTGATGGTCTGGTCAGCCATATTGATCTGGTCTACTCCACGGGTCCCGTTCGTCGATCCTGCTGTCTTCTCGTTCCTTCCCTGGAGCTACCGCCCCTGGGCCGTGTCGGCCTGAAGCCAGGGGTCCCAATCCCAGGTCCCCACGGGACCGCCGGGGAGGGCAGGCCTGGTGTCCGACGGCTCGATGATGTGAGGCGTCACCAAGATCAGAAGTTCGGCCTCTTCTTGTCGGGCGGCTTCGGATCGGAAGAACACCCCGAGTATGGGGATGTCACCCAGCACGGGGATCTTGTCGACGGCTTCCTGCCAGCGGGCCTCCAGGAGGCCGGCGATGGCGAGATGCTGACCCGGGCGGAGCTCGACCTCGGTCTCTACGCGGCGCGTTCGGATGAGCGGCACCTGGAAGCCCGCGAACGTGAGCCCGGTTCCGAAGTCCAGGTTCGAGACCTCCGGAGCAACATGCAAGCGCACTGCCCCCGTGTTGGTGACGGTCGGCGTGAAGGCGAGCTGCACGCCGAATTCGCGGAACTGCACGGTGACGGCGTTGGTGACGACGCCGGCCCCGCTGGACTGCACCGCCGGGTACGGGAACTCTCCACCGGCCAGGAAGGTGGCTTCCTGCCCCTCCAAGGCCACCAGGTTGGGCTGGGCCAGGATCTTGAACTCACCGGTCTGCTTCAACGCCCGGATGAACATGTCGAAGCCGGCGTTGTCCCCGAGAATCGTGAAGTTCGCCAGGCCCTCCGACAGGGTCTCGATCCGGATCAGGTCGTCTGAGCTGAAATCCCCGAAGTTCTGGGGGTTCAGGAACGTCAGGTCGGTGCTCAGGCGCTTGACCACAGACTTGTTGACCTCGGCGATCTCCACCTCGAGCATGATCTGCTCGGGCGTGGGTGCTTGGAGGTTGTTCACGACCTGCGCGCCCGTGTTGGCCGCCAGCTCCATGACCCTGCGTACGACCACCGGATCGCGCACGGTGCCGGAGACGATCAGCGTGTTTCCGGCACTGCCCACGACGATGTCGTGGTCCGGATACAGGGTGTCGATCTGCCGTTGCAGGGCCTGGATGTCGGCCTGCACCTCGATGTTGTAGAGCCGGACGACGTCGCCCTCGGCCCAGACCAGCAGGCTCGTGGTCCCCACGCCGGTTCCGTTGATGAGGATCTCCCGCGGCGAGATTACCGACGCGTTGGCGATGCCCTCATCGGCGATGGAGATCCGCTCGAGGTTCGTGGGCCGCGTGAGCAACGCAGACGCCCCCCGAGCGACCTCGATGGTACGCTCGGCCTGGGAAAGGACCTGCTGACCCTCTGCGCCCTCGGGTACCAGGAAGACCATGCCCGCAAGCATGAGCAACCCACCCGACAGCCACCCCGTTCTTTTCAGCCCCATGGACTCAAGCCCTCGTCAATAGGAGATGAGTGTGCGAACCCCGCCTCGATAGACCTCGATGATGCCGGCGGTCGTATCCGATGCCTCCGTGGGCGGGACGCGCACCGCGCGACCCCGGCCACCCGTGCTACCTGTACCACCGGTCCCGATCAACCCCGCGACCCGAATGCCCTCCGTGTCGACGGCCTCCAGATCCAGCACGTTACGCAGCGCCATCTGGATCGAGCCCTGGGACGCCGCGTGGACCAGCTTCTCGGCGTCGTCCGGACTCACCAGCACCGTCGCGACCGTGGCGGGAATCGGGTTGCCTTCCTCGTCACGGTGGATGGTCTGGTCCAGGGCCAGCAGCTGCATGTTCTGCAGGACGATCTTCGTGATCGGCGTGCCACCACCCGAAGGCGCGACCGTCAGAAGAACGTCCACGCGGGTCTGGGGAATCGCGAACCCCGCGACCCCGACCACCTCGTTCACCCGGATGCTGACCGCCCGCATGCCCTCGGGGATGATGAGCGGCATCCCGCCGCCCACTCCCACGTCGCCCAACTTGGACTCCAGCAGCGGCTCGTTCATCGTCACAGACGTGAGCACGCCCCGATTCAACACCTCAGGGACAGTGGTGGCGTAGCCTTCGGGAATCGCCTCTGCAGGCCACTCCACCAGGCGAACGTCCTCTTCGCCGACCACGTCTCCCAGAGCCAGGTCCCGAGCCGCCACCACGACGGGCTGGGAAGTCCTTGGCTCCGATGCGACCAGGGGTGTGGGCCGCTCACGCATGAAGCGGAGGGCCGAATATCCGGCGATGGAGCCCGAAATCAGCGCCAAGGCCAGTACCAAAAGAACCCGATTGCGTCTCATTTGAGCGCCCTCCCGCTCACTCTTTCCTCATGACGAACTCAGACTTCAATTCGATGAACCGATCTCCGGTGGCCCAGCTCAGAAGCGCGCCAATGACCCGGAGGCCGTGCTGGTAGCGCACGGTCACGACCACGGCCTCTCCCGTCGAGACGGCGGTCAGGTCTCCGGCCGGCGCGACACACGCATTCGCCCAGCTGCCACCACCGGCGCAACCGGTGCCCGAGGTCTGGACGTTGGCCATGTACAACCCCGATTCCCCGAGTCGCTGGTTCATGAGCGCGTCGAGGACGTCCCGCCGGGTGGCGGGGGAGGCTGGGCAGAACGTGGGCTTGACGGCGAAATCGCAGATGCTTTCGTCGACCACCGCATTCCGCGCGGCCTCGCGACCGGCGTCGGTGATCGTCTGATAGGCCTGCCACGCATGGGCGATTTCCCAGACGGCCACGACCATCAGGATCAGGATCGGCGCCACGAGCGCGAACTCGACCAGGGCCTGGCCACGGTCGTCTCGCGCCCTGTTTCTCATTCCAAATCTCATTGGATCGTCACTCCCAGAATCGGCATGAACCAGGCGACCAGCGTGCCCAGCGAAATTGCGACCCCATACGGGATCTTGACCGCTCCGGGAGAATCCAGCGAAGGTCGGGCGCCCGCTTTGCCCAGCGTGGCGAAGTTGATCAGCAGATCCTTCGAGCTGAGAAGAATCGGCAGCCAGACCTTCGACCGGACGATGGTGTAGACCGCCATCAGTCCGCCGAGCACCCCGGCCGCCAGACCCGCGACCAGCAGGCCCTGCGGTCCGAGGAATGCCCCGGCCACCATCAGCAGCTTGGCGTCCCCACCCCCGATGCCGCCCAGGGCGAACAGGGGCAGCGACACGAGCAGGGCGATTCCCGCCCCACCCAGGCCCACCATGACCGCTTCCGCTCCGAGGGGGGTGCGGAGCACGAGGCCGAGCACGAGGCCGGCGAGAGTCAGGCGGTTCGGAATCCGACGAGTCCGAACGTCCCAGCCCAGGGCCAGGCTCATGACCGCGACCACGGTCACGGACTGGGCGAGAACCAGCAGATCCATCCTTACGTCACCCCAGGTACTGCGTGTCGGGGGCGTCATTGAGCAGGCTGGCGACGAAGTCGAACACCCGGCCCATGCTATCCCGGAACACTACCATTATGGCCATCAAGCCGATGGACACCAGAGCGGCGATCAAGGCGTATTCGGTAAGCCCCTGACCGCTGTCGTCCTTCAGGAAGCCGAGCATGGTTCTCCTCCATCTATTTAGGCGGTCGTCCCCGGGTTTGCCGCCGGGCGCGACCGCGCACGTCGTTCAGTCGTTTCTGGTGCAGACCCCGCAGACCGGAAGTGGCTCACGCCGCCCAACGGCGACGCGAGCCAACTCCCGATCCAGCCGGGTAATCAGGGTGCCGGATAGCTCGTGGTCGGCGCCTGATCCAGGGTGTCGGCGATCGTCTTGAAGATCTTACCGATGGCGTTCCGGAAGACCGTGATGATCGCGATCAGACCGATCGCCACCAGGGCGATGATCAGGACGTACTCTACGAGTCCCTGTCCGGAGTCATCGCTGAGGAAGCTCTCCCAAAGCTGGCTCATCCTTCTCTCCTTCGGCCTCAATGGCCTTTGCCGGGGGGAGGGGTTGGCGGCGACCGGCTCGTCCGACCACCGCGCGACAACAAGTCGTTTGACGGTGGCTCATTCAATCAAGCTTTGTGCCATCCAGGGCGGCGAGCCACAAAACGTTTCATGACAAACACTTACGAGACTCGCTCTGCGCTGCGCTCAGCATTGACCCTGCAACGGATCGTGACAAGCCGGAGCAGGCAGACCGTTACAGCGCCTGACCCCTCCCGTTTCCTTCGATGGCTACAATCTTGTGGTCGAGCGCGAAAAAAACAAATGTTTCGTGTAGCGACGCCGCAACACCCAGACACTCTCGAGGCGTGCCGGGGTAGGAAGTCAGAGCTTACCTGGATCTCTTTCTCGGCTTGAATAGATCGGAAAAATCGGCATGCCGGTTGCACAGACAGGCAGCGTTCGTTCCACCTGAACCGACGGCGGCTGATGTCCCTTCGCGGTAAGATCCTGTTCCTGTTTCTGCTTCTGGCGATCGCGCCCCTCCTGGCGGTCGCCGGGTCGGCGTACGTCCAGTCGCAGCAGGCGCTCCGGGGTTTGATGGAGGGCCGAGTGGCCACGATGGCCGGCTACGCCGCGCAGGATCTGAGCTCCGCGTATCGACGCACCGCCAATCAGTTGGAGCGCCTGACTCTCGAAGACCCCTTCCGGGTCCTCCTCGAGACTCCGCCCGGATCAGCCCGATCCGATGCAGTCCTCGACGCGGCCGAGGGGCGCCTGGACGAGCTGTGGCCCTTCCTTTCGCCCGACGTGGCATCGTTTGCAATTCGCCGATCCGACGGCGATTTGCTACGGAGGACCGGCGATGGCGCTTCGGGTGGCTCGCCGGTGTGCCCCGAGAGTGAGGTGCCGTCGACCGTCTCGATCGGCCGGGACATCCTGGACGCGGAGGGCGAAGCGATCGGGCGTGCCGTCGCCACCGTGGAGGCTCGGTCGCTCCTGCGACCGGAGGTGCTCAGCCCTCCCTTCGGCGGCGAGGGCGCCCTGTCCATCCTGGAGCGGGACACGGGGCGGACCGTCGCGCTGATCGGATGCACCAGGGCGCTGGATGCCCGACGACTGCTCGCCGAAGCCAGGGACGACCAGGGCAATCCTCTTTCGGTCGCCGAGAGCGGGAGCCGCTTCACCTACCGGGAGGGCACCAGCGAGCGTCTGGGCTCGTTCGTGCGGCTGACCACGCCCCCCTGGACCGTGGTCATGACGGCCGGCACCGACAACTTCCTCGGCCCGTTCCGCGAATTGCAGAACGGATACGCCCTGTTCGTGGCGCTGGTGGCCGTTTCTACGGCGTTGGCCTTCAGCCTGCTCATCAACCAGGTCATGCGTTCCCTCGAGGATCTGGGCGAAGCCGCGGACCGGATCGGCGAGGGGGAGCTCGACCCGTGGCTCCCGCCTCCCAGCCAGGACGAGGTCGGGCGCCTGTCCTATGCCATCGGACGGATGGCAGAGCGAATCCGCCAGATGGTCCGCCAGGTCGATCGAAGCAGCCGCATGGCGGTGGTGGGGGAGTTGGCGTCCTACCTGGCACACGAGATTCGCAACCCGTTGAGCTCGATCAAGCTCAACCTGCAGAGCCTGTCTCGAGACGCCAACCGGGGTACGCTGACCACGGACGCGTCCCACGAGATCGACATCTGCCTGCGGGAGGTCGGTCGCCTGGAGCGGGTCGTCTCCAGCGTCCTGAAGCTGGGCAACGTCCGCCCGGGCCAGGTAAGCGAAGGCTCCGTCCACGACCTTCTGGACGAGACACTGGAGCTCGTCCGACCAGAGCTCGACAGTGTCGGCGTCCAGGCCCAGCTGAGTCTGAACACACCTGACAGTCGGGTGAAGGGTGACCTCGGCCAGCTGAAGGGGGTGTTCCTCAACCTTCTTCTCAACGCCGCGGACGCCATGCCCGGCGGAGGCGAAGTCCGGGTGCGGACGGAACAGGGTACCGGCCCCGACCCGACCATCGTCGTGACGGTGTCGGACGACGGGCCCGGGGTCGTCGCCGAGCTCCGGGACCGAATCTTCGAGCCCTTCTTCACGACCAAAGCGGACGGATCGGGCATCGGCCTCTCCCTGGCGGCGAAGGCTGTCGAAGATCATGGAGGCCGGCTCCGGCTGCTGCCTCCGGCAGGATTGGACCAGGGGGCCAGCTTCGCCGTGGAGCTTCCGCTGTCCGCCAACCGACGATCCACGGCCCCAAACCCGGGATCACTCCCGGCGCCGTCCCGTGAGGCGGGTCTCCGGGCCGGCGAACCCGCGACCATGCCACGGACCTCGGGCACCGCCGTGCCTCCGCACGCAGCATCCGAGGACCCGTCCGCAGACACGAGCGTACCAACCACCATGACAGAGGCTCCGCTTGGGCCTCACGGATCATCCGGGAACGAAGGAACATGAGCGGCAACCGCATCCTGATCGTCGAAGACGACGTCTCCCACCGCGAGACACTGGATCGCCACCTTTCCCGCACCGGCTACGAGGTCATGGCCGTGGATTCGGCCGAGGGAGCGCTTTCCAACATCATGAGCTTCGATCCGGAGCTCGTAATCACCGACATCCGGATGCCCGGTCTGAGTGGGTTCGACCTTCTCGAGCGCCTGCGCCGGGATCGCGCCGACATCGATGTAGTCATGATCACGGCATTCGAGATCATGCAGGGCGCCATCGACGCCATGAAGCAGGGCGCGTACGACTACCTGATCAAGCCGCTGGACCTGGACCGCGTCGACGCGGTCGTCGAACAGTGCTTCCACGATCGCAAGGCCCGTCTCGGCGCCGAGACTCCCGCGGACGAAGATCTCGAGATCGCGACCGACGCGCTGATCGGCAGGGACGCCAAGATGCTCCAGGTCTACAAGCTGATCGGCACCCTGGCCCGCACCCGGGCCGCGGTTCTCGTTCGAGGCGAAACCGGCACGGGCAAGGAGCTGATCGCGCGCACCGTTCACGCCAACTCGCCCAACGAGGCCGAGCCGTTCGTCGCCATCAACTGCACCGCGGTCCCCGAAACGCTGCTGGAATCCGAGCTGTTCGGGCACGTGAAGGGATCGTTCACCGGGGCCAGCGCGGACCGGAAAGGCCGGTTCGAGCAGGCGGGCTCCGGCACGATCTTCCTGGACGAGATCGGCGACACCAGCCTGTCCTTCCAATCGAAGTTGCTCCGGGTGCTCCAGGAGCGGGAGTTCCATCCCGTCGGGAGCGAAGAGCCGCGCCGGACCGAGGCCCGGGTCATCGCGGCCACCCACCGCAATATCGAAGACATGGTGGTCAAGGGGGAATTCCGTGAGGACCTCTACTTCCGCCTTCGGGTCATCGAGATCCGGGTGCCTCCGCTCCGGGAGCGTCGGGGAGATATTCCGCTGCTGGTGGAGCACATCCTGGCCCAGGTGAGTCAGGAGATCGACGCGCCTCAGCCGGTGGTTTCGGACGAGGTCATGGCGGGCCTGGTGGCCCACGACTGGCCGGGCAACGTCCGGGAGCTCGAGAACGCCCTGACCCGAGCCGCCGTGCTCGCCAAGGGCTCCGCCCTGTCCCTGGACGACCTGTCAATCTCCGGCTCGTCTCCCGATCCGACCGAGCCCCAGGCCGAGGGCGACAGCCTCGAAGCGATGGAACGGGCCCACGTGCAGCGGATTCTCAGCCGGGCGGGCGGAAACAAGAGTCAAGCCGCTCGCATCCTCGGCGTCTCGCGTCCTCGCCTGGACCGGATCATCGCGAAACACAAGTTGGTGGTCTGACTTCTACTGCCGGCCCCTGCAAATCATCAGCAGGGAGCTTCCCAACGGCACGCCCCAGCGCCCCACGAGGCGCTCTTCGAGCCGGGATAGGCCCAGCAGCGCTCGATTGACCGCAGGCGGGGGTGTGCGCGGCGGTTCGGGCTCGCCCGCCACCACGCGTTCGAATGTCCGCTGCGCCAGCTTGGCGAAGAACACCCAGTGGAAGAAGTAGCGGATCTCGACGACCTCGAGATCCGCTGACGCGGCCAGGTCTCGCAACCGGGGTCGATCGAAGCGGGTCCGGTGGTGGTTGAGCACGTCGTGTCGCGTCCAGAGCATCCGTAGGGCCGGCACCGTGGCCACGATCACACCCCCCGGCTCGAGAAGGCTCCCGGCGTGCCGCAGAGCGGCCGCCGGATCGTCGAGGTGCTCCAGCACGTCCAGCATGACGATCGCCGAGTACCGGAGCCCCGAATCGAAGTCGGGCCCGAACTCCCCGACGTGGATTCTGCCGCGACGCCGGCCCACGTCCGTCACGGCCCTAGGATCGACCTCTACCCCTTCCACGACCTCGGCCAACTCGAGCAGTCGGGGAAAGAACAGTCCGTCGCCGCAGCCGATGTCCAGGATCGCCGACCATTTCGCGCCGTTCGACAGGCGAGAGAGTCGCTCGTACACAAAGGCCTCCCGGGCGCGCCACCACCAGTGGGTCTCGTACAGCGAGGCGTACTCGTCCTGGTAGGCGTCATCCATCCGGGGGCCCTTCCCTGCCTCCTCTTCGCACGCGCTCGACGATGTACAGCGGGCGACTCTTGCTCTGTTCGTAGATGCGGCCGACGTATTCGCCGACGACCCCCAGGAACAGGAGATTGACCCCGGAAACGAACGTGATCACCAGAATCAGGGCGGTGAACCCCTGGGGGGAGCGGTCCAGCAAGAGCTTGGCGTACAGCGCGTAGAGCGAGAACGCCACCGTCAGCAGGATCGTCAGGAAGCCCAGCACGGCGGCCAGACGCAGCGGGACGATGGTGAACGAGAACACACCGTTCAGACCGAGCCGGGTCAACCGGCGGAGGCTGTACTTCGACGAACCCGCCGCCCGTTCCGCACGGTCCACCTCGATCCCGATCTGCTTGAAGCCGGTCCACGCCCGGAGGCCCCGCAGGTACCGGTGGCTCTCGCGCAGCTCCACCAACTCCTGGACCACGCGCCGCGACATGAGAGAGAAGTCGCCGGCGTCCAGGGGGATCCGGTAGTCGGACACCGTGGACAGGAACCGGTAGTACATCCAGTAGCAGAACCGGAGCCATCTCGGCTCCTTTCTGGACTTCCGGGTGGCGTAGACGACGTCGTACCCCTGGGCGTAGAGTTCGAGCATCCTGGGAATCCACTCCGGCTCGTCCTGCAGGTCGCCGTCCATCACGACCACCACATCCCCGGACGAGTGCCGGAGACCCGCGCTGATCGCCGCCTGGTGGCCGAAATTCCGGGACAGGCCCACCACGACCAGTGGAGTGTCGCCGTCCGCGCTGGCGTGCAAGAGGTCCAGGGTGCCATCCACGCTGCCGTCGTCCACCACGACGATCTCGTGAGGCCCGCCCGGGATTCCGTCCAGGACGGTCCGCACCCGCTCGAGCAAGGTCCTCACCATGCCCTCTTCGTTGTACAGGGGGATGGCTACCGAGATACGCGGCGTCTCTTTGCTCATACCCGCAGTCTCCCTCTGAAGTACACCATCCGCCAGAGCGGCACGCCGGGGAGCCCGATGGCGAACGGCTCGAAGACCTCTTGTTCGAAGGCATCCGTGAATAGTGACTGCCAATGAGCGAGCGCCCTGGGGTAGTCTCCCCGGTCTCGCTCGGCGAGGAACCGGGGCAGTCCGGGCCCGGCCGGCCGAACCAGGTCCAGCACGTGAATGCGCCCGTCCGGCTCGAGGACGGCTGCCAGGCGATCCAGCACCGAACCGGCGACGTCGTCCGGGACGTGGTGGAAGAAGCTGTTCACCAGGACGAAGTCGAAACGGTCCGTGACGGGCAGTGGGCCCGTTGCGTCCGCAACGTCGAATTCGCCCGGATATCGGCGCCGGGCATAGGCGATGTACTCGGGATTGATATCCAGTCCGACGTACGAGCAGTGGGCGAAGTGGCGGGCGTTCGTGCCCGGTCCACAGGCCAAGTCGAGAACCCGTCCCACGTCGCCGAGGTCGTTGTGCGACAGGAGGTGACGGACCTTCTGCTCCGCGAACGGCGCTTGCCAGAGTCGGTAGACCGAAGGGTGTTCCAGAAGCTGCGTGGTGACGGACATGCGCTACCTCCACCGTACTCGGAAATGGCCCACGTCTCGCCGGTTGGGATAGCGCCGATCGACGTAGCCGCGGGACGAAGTGGACCATGTTGGCGAGAACGCGGGTCGGAGGTTTTCGACGATGACCGGCGCTCCAGCCCCATCCAGGGTCGGGAGATCGACCTCGGGCGACGCACCCGGAAGGAAGAAGTCGAACGGCGACGCGGTGCCGCTGGGGAGCCCGGCGAGGAACGGCACCTCCGGCGCGTCGGGGCCCGCATAGAGGACGCCTCCGTCCGCCCGGGCCGCGACGAGTGAAACGAGCTCGCGGTACGTTTCTCCGTCGTCGACGGGGATCCGGAGCGTCGCGCGCTCCAGGCCGGACCGGGCCATCGGGGGACGCGCTTCGTAGGACCACCCTGTTCTGAGGATGACGCCCGTGTTGTTCCAGCGGGCACCGAACAGGGCCAGGAACGCCAACCCGACCACGGCCACGGGGCGCGAACCACCCCTGCCCAGCGCCAGGGCAGCCAGAGCCACCAGAATCGCGAGCGGAGCCACGTACAGGAAGTAGATCGGCGCGGCGTAGGGGTGCTGGATCAACGATGCGCAGGCCGAGATCGAGATCACGGCGAACGCGGTGCGTGCGGTCGACACGTCCTGGCGTCCGTCCCTGACGCGACGGGACAGGAGCAGGATCGCGACGCACAGCGCCAGGGGCATCAGGGTGCGGGCTGCGATCCAGATCGACCGGTAGATCGGCTGCTCGGAGCCGAGCCACAGCACGGGCAGGAGAGCTGCCGCCGCGAGTCGCGCGATGCGGCCACGGCTCGCATCGTCGAGCCTCGACGTCCACACCAGGAACAGGGCCGCCGGGACGCTGAGCAGCAAGCCGAGCAGCGACTCCAGCGGCTGGGTCGCCCCGCCCAGTCGCATGAGGGGCAGGACGATCACGCCCTGGATCAGATCGTCCACCGCTCCGTGGTAGGCGTAGACCGCCAGGAGCACGCCCACCGGCAACGCCACGCCGGAGAGGTAGGGGAGAGCCATGCGAAGCAATCGGTGTAGTCGCAGCGTGACGGGGGCCCTGGCCCGCCCCGAGCTCCAGACCAGGAAGGCCGCCAGAGCGCCGAAGGGCACGAGGTAGTGCACGACCTCCCTGCCCGAGGGTCGCCCCCCCAACAGACGCCAGAGGGCCAACCACGCCAGCAGGCCGGTCAAGGCGAGCAGCGCTGAATAGACATGACCCGCTCCGGCTGCCCGAGGCGTGGCGGTGGCGCCTCCGGCTTCGGTCGACGCAACGGCTCCGGCTTCGGGCGCCGCGCGCTCCCCATCGGCAAGGGTGCTCTGTTCGTGGTAGACCAGGTAGGTAGCCCCTCCGGCGACGAGGAACGCACCGTTGATCTTGACCAGGACCGCGGCACCCCCGGCCAACCCGGCCAGGGCCAGCCAGCCCCAGCGCTCCGTCTCGGCGAAGCGAATCAGGGCCGCCACCATGAAGGTGGCCAGGAACAGGTTGTACCAGGAGGGCATGGCCTCCGGATAGTTCGGGACGCTCCACGTGATGGCGGCCGCGACCGCCATGACGGCAAGGATCGGCGACGCCAGGCGTCGGGCGATCCAGAACAGCGCCATCAACCAGGGCAGGAATCCGGCGTACAGGATCCACCGCAGGTGCACCGCGTCGGTACCCAGCGCGCGGAAGGTCAAACCGTGCAGAGTCGAAAGGCCGCCGGTATACACGTCCACGAAGTCCCGGTGCGGCAGCTGGCCCTCCAGGACTCGCTCGGCGGACTGGCTCAGGGTCCCGAGGTCGATCGGGATCCAGCCCCGATCCAGGTACCAGGCCATGTACCCTGCGGCCAGCACCCCGAGGGCACCCGGCACCCACCGGTAGAACCGGGCGCCTCGCGCGTTTCGAGGCGAGTCCATCCGACCCGTCTCCTGGTCCGTCCCGGTACCAGCTGCGGCTCCAGTCAGGACGGTCCGGTTCACGCCGGGCACCGGTGACCTCGGTTGTGGGAAGAACGCACGGCGATTCACGGTCCCGAACGGGTGAATGCGACACGCCCGCGCGTGCCTTGCGCGCACGGAGCGGGCGAACGACGTACGGCCATGCACACCTCGTGCCGCAACGGCCGCCTGGCCACCGGTGGCGCGACCCGCGGTCGTCGCGACCTGGTCTTCATACTACGCGGGCCGCCGCCCCGGAGCGATCCAGCGGGAGCGGCCCGGGAGTTCGCCGGCGTCGGCTGGCGCCGGAACCCGGCATCGCTTTGCCAGGCTTCCGTTTCGCCTTCATGTTGCAGCGCCCCGTCCACCCCAATGGAGCCCTTGATGCCCACTCCGCCGTCGCGCCGAACCGCGTACTGGTCGCGGAACCTCCGCTACCTGGCCGTCCTCCTCTCCATCTGGTTCGTCGTGTCCTTCGGGTTCGGGATCCTGCTCGCGGAACGCCTCGATCAGATCCGCATTCCCGGCACGGGCTTCCCGCTGGGCTTCTGGTTCGCCCAACAGGGCTCCATCTATGTGTTCGTCGTTCTGATTTTCGTCTACGTATGGCTGATGAATCGATTGGACTCGGCGCATGACGTGGAGGAGAAGGAATGAGCGCCGAGGCCTGGACCTTCGTCCTGGTCGGTCTGTCGTTCGCGCTTTACATCGGCGTCGCCGTCTGGTCGCGGGCCATCTCCACCCGGGACTTCTACGTGGCGGGTACCGGCGTGTCGCCCCTGGCGAACGGGATGGCCACGGCGGCCGACTGGATGAGCGCGGCGTCGTTCATTTCCATGGCCGGCATCATCGCCTTCCTGGGATACGACGGATCGGTGTACCTCATGGGGTGGACCGGCGGATACGTCCTCCTGGCGCTCCTTCTGGCCCCGTACCTCCGGAAGTTCGGCAAGTTCACCGTGCCCGACTTCGTGGGCGACCGCTACTACTCGCAGGTGGCGCGGGTCGTCGCGGTCGTGTGCGCCATCTTCGTCTCGTTCACGTACGTGGCGGGTCAGATGCGGGGCGTTGGCATCGTGTTCAGCCGGTTCCTCGAGGTCGACATCACGTATGGCGTGATCATCGGCATGGCCATCGTTTTCTTCTACGCCGTTCTCGGGGGCATGAAGGGGATCACGTATACCCAGGTGGTCCAGTACTGCGTGCTCATCTTCGCATACACGGTGCCCGCCATCTTCCTGTCCTTGATGATCGCGGGCACCCCGATTCCCCAGTTCGGTCTGGGCGGGACCGACCTCGAGACGGGCACGTTCCTTCTCGACCGACTCAACGGGCTCAACCAGGAGCTCGGCTTCGCGCCGTACACGGACGGGACGAAGTCGGTGATGGACGTCTTCATGATCACCGCGGCTCTGATGGTGGGCACGGCCGGCCTGCCCCATGTCATCATCCGTTTCTATACGGTGCCCCGTGTGAAGGACGCCCGCATCAGCGCCGGGTGGGCGCTGGTGTTCATCGCGATCCTCTACACGACCGCCCCGGCCATCGCCGTGTTCGCCCGGACCAACCTGATCGATACCGTGGCGGGGCAGCCCTATGCCGACGTGCCCGAGTGGTTCCACAAATGGGAGGGCACGGGCCTGATCGCGTTCGACGACAAGAACGGAGACGGCCTGATCCAATATGCCGGCCCCAACCTGCTCGACGCCGACGGCCGGCCCGTGGAGAACGAGCTCACCATCGACCGGGACATCATGGTCCTGGCCAACCCCGAGATCGCTCGCCTGCCCAACTGGGTGGTGGGCCTCGTGGCCGCCGGAGGATTGGCCGCAGCCCTGTCCACCGCGGCGGGCCTGCTCCTGGTCGTCTCGTCGGCCGTCAGCCACGACCTGCTCAAGCGGGCGTTCTGGAAGGGTATCGGTGAACGCGGGGAGCTCATCGCAGCCCGCCTCAGCGCGGCGGCGGCCGTGGTCGTGGCTGGCTACCTGGGCATCAACCCGCCGGGCTTCGTGGCCGAGGTGGTGGCGTTCGCCTTCGGCTTGGCCGCATCGTCGTTCTTCCCGGTGATCATCCTCGGCATCTTCTCGAAGCGGATGAACCGGGAGGGTGCCATTGCAGGCATGATCACGGGCATCTCGTTCACGGCTGCATACATCATCTACTTCAAGTTCGTGAACCCGGCCGCCAACACGCCCGACAACTGGATCCTGGGGGTATCGCCCGAAGGCATCGGGACTCTGGGCATGGTGCTGAACTTCCTCGTCGCGGTCGCCGTGGCTCGGGTGACCCCGGCCCCGCCGGCATCGGTACAGGCGCTGGTGGAGGAGATTCGGGTCCCCCGGGGTTCCGGCGACGCACACGAGTGGGGGCCCGGCGCCTGACCCCGTCTCAGCCCGGCGTCAGTCCGTCCGCCCGAAGATCAGGAAGCCCCCCGCCCGGTCCCGGAGGCGGAGCCATACCGGAACCTCGCCCGCGATCAACTGGCGGTAGAGGGTGGGGGGTGGCTCGATGCCCCCGTACCACGCTTC
>CAJIAX010000328.1_pt1 | contig 63381 bp, 48 predicted proteins | sample 9199251 | NCBI WGS metagenome assembly CAJIAX01 (sample SAMEA7708287, study PRJEB35096) | sediment metagenome | biome: marine neritic benthic zone biome [ENVO:01000025]; feature: sediment [ENVO:00002007]; material: shallow marine sediment [ENVO:03000034] sea grass bed [ENVO_01000059] ... | reverse complement strand
CGCTTCAGGTCGACGAGCAGGTTCACCACCTGCGCCTGGATCGAGACGTCCAGCGCCGAGATGGGCTCGTCCGCCACGATGAAACGGGGGTTGGTGGCCAGGGCCCGGGCGATGCCCACGCGCTGCCGCTGGCCTCCGCTGAACTCGTGGGGGTAGCGATCCGCTACGCTCGGGCTCAGGCCCACCCGGGACAACAGGTCCTGCACCCGGTTTCGACGCTCGGCAGCGGTTCCGATCTTGTGGATCTCCAGGGGCTCGCCGACGATGCGACCCACCGGCATGCGGGGGTTCAGCGAGGCGTAGGGGTCCTGGAAGATCATCTGCATGTCCCGCCGGGTCCGCCGCATCGCTTCGGACGACAGTGCGCTCAGGTCGGTATCGTCGAACACCACCGAACCCTCGGTGGGCTCCAAAAGCCGAAGGATCGTGCGTCCCGTGGTGGACTTGCCCGAACCGCTTTCGCCCACGAGTCCCAGGGTCTCGCCCTCTCGCACCTGGAACGTGACCCCGTCGACGGCCTGGACGGCGCCGACCTGCCGGCGGAGCAGCCCCCGCTGGATCGGGAAGTACTTCTTGAGTCCCTCGACCCGGATCAGGTCTCGAGTAGCTCCGCTCCGCCTCTCGTCGCCGACGCTCATGATCCGCCCTCCACCGGCCCGGCCTTTTCCGCGCCCTCGGCCAGGTCCTGCCAGCGCCAACACGCCGACTGGCGGCCGGAACCCGCGTCCAGCAGCGGCGGTCGCTCGCTCCGACAACGGTCGATGGCGAACGCGCATCGAGGCTCGAACGGGCACGCGTCGAACGCCTGCCGGAGATCCGGCGGCAGTCCTTCGATGGACGGCAGGTGCTCCTGGACCGGCTGGTCCAGCCTCGGCATCGACTGCATCAGACCCAGGGTGTAGGGGTGTAGCGGTTGGCGGTACAGGGCGTCGACGTCCGCCATCTCGACGATGAAACCGGCGTACATCACGGCCACTCGATCCACCAGGCCGGCCACCAGGGCCAGGTCGTGGGTAATCCATACGATGGCCATGCCCAGCTTGGCGCGGAGGTCCTGGACGAGCTCGACGATCTGGGCCTGGATCGTGACGTCCAGGGCGGTGGTGGGCTCGTCGGCCAGGAGCACGGACGGTGAACAGGAGAGGGCCATGGCGATCATGATGCGCTGTCGCTGTCCACCCGAAAACTGATGGGGATAGTCCGACAATCGCTCCCCGGCATCGGGAATGCCCACCAGCTCCATCAGCTCCTGGGCCCGGGCCAGGGCGTCCCGCTTGGAAAGCCCCTTGTGACGGCGCACGCCTTCCGCCAACTGGTGCCCGATGGTCAGGACGGGATTGAGGGACGTCATGGGGTCCTGGAAGATCATGGCGATCTCCTGGCCTCTCACGTCCTGCCATTGCCTCGACGACAGGTCCAGGACGTTGCGGCCGTTCAGGAACACCTGGCCGTTCTCGATGCGCCCCGGTGGATCCGGCACGAGCCCCATGAGAGACAGCACCCCCACGGTCTTGCCGGAACCGCTCTCACCGACGATCGCCAGGGCCTCGCCCAGGGCCAGGGAGTACGAGATTCCGTTGACGGCCCGAACGACACCCCCGGGCGTATGGAAGACCGTCTCCAGATCCACGACCCGGAGCACGGGCTCGCCTGCACCCGGGACCGTCTGCCTTCCGATTCCGTTGCCTGGCGTCCCCGCTGTCGGATCCCCCTCGGGCATCCTCGCGGCCCCTCTCGTATCGGCGTCCGTCACGGACCCCTCCCAGTTGGATCGAGGGCGTCCTGGAGGCCGTCCCCGATGAAGTTCACCGACAGCACGATCAAGAGAATCGCCACGCCGGGGAAGATGGTCAGCCACGGTTTGGTGGCCATGGTGGCCTGTGCGTCCTGCAGCATGTTACCCCAGGTCGGCGTCGGTGGCTGGACGCCCAGGCCCAAGAAGCTCAACGACGACTCGAGAATGATGGCGTTCCCCACCGCCAGGGTGGCGCCCACCACGATGGGACCCAGTGCGTTGGGCAGGATCTGACGCCAGATGATCCGCGAGGCACGGGCTCCGACGCTCCGGGCAGCCTCCACGTACGGCATCTCCTTGATGGACAGGACCTCGCCCCGCACCACCCGAGCCGTGGCCATCCAGCTCAGCAGTCCGATAATCACCGCCATGGTCAGGGCCGACGCCCCGGCGAAGGCCGCCAGCACGATCAGCAGCGGGAGCGTGGGAATGGAGTAGGCCACGTCGGTCGCCCGCATCAGCAGGTTGTCGATCCGCCCACCGTAGAACCCGGCCACGGCACCGACCAGGGCGCCGAGGCCGGTTCCGACCACGGCTGCGGTCAGGCCGATCAGGATCGAGATTCGGCCGCCGTAGAGGACTCGGGTGAACAGGTCACGACCCAGATCATCGGTTCCCATCCAGTGAGCCATGGACGGGGGCTGCCGGATGGCGGACAGGTCGATGGCGTCGAATTCGTACCCCGTCAGGAGCGGCGCCGCGGCGCAGGCCAGGGTGATGCCGGCGAACACGAAGACGGACGCCATGGCCAGCTTGTGCCGACGCAGCCCGGCCCACACGGTATCGTACTCCGGGCCGCCGCTACTCATAGCGAATCCTGGGGTCGAGGAACCCGTACAGCACGTCGGCGATCAGATTGAACACGATCACCATCACCGACCCGAGGAGCAGGATGCCCATGAGCAGCGGATAGTCCCGGGAGAACATGGCCTGCACGAACATGCGGCCGATCCCCGGCCAGGCGAAGATCGTCTCGGTGATCACGGCGCCACTGAACATGCCGGCCAGGTTCAGGGCCATGATGGAGACGAGGGGGATCAGGGCGTTGCGCAGCGCATGGACCCCGATGACGACCCGCTCCGGGAGCCCTTTCGCCCGAGCCGTCTGCACGTATTCGGAGCGGAGCACCGCCAGCAGGCTCGACCGCAGGTAGCGGGACCATCCGGCGATGTACCGGAACGACAGCACCGTGGCGGGCAACACCAGGTGGGCCAGGTGGTCCGTGAACGACGTATCGCCCACGGTCTCGGTGCCCGCCACCGGGAGCCATCCGAGCCAGACGCCGAATACCAGCTGCAGGATCAGGGCGAACCAGAACACGGGCATGGCAATGCCCAGGAAGCTGAATCCCGTGGCCACGTGGTCGAACGCGCTGTACTGGCGGACCGCGCTCAGGATGCCCAGGGCGATCGCCACCACAGCAGCGATCAGGAACGAGACCCCCATGAGCTCCAGCGTGGCCGGAAGCCGCTCCGCGATCATCTCCGAGACGGGTCGGGTGGTGGAGAAGCTGACGCCCAGGTCGCCCTGCACCGCCGCCGTCAGCCACCGTCCATACTGGATGTGGACCGGCTGGTCGACGCCCAGTCGCTCCCGGTAGTTCTCGATGACCTGGGGATCGATGAAACGCCCCGTCTCCAGCAGGGCGGCTTCCGGCCCCCCCGGCGCCGCCTGGATGATCGCGAAGATCACCACCGTCACGCCCAGGATCATCGGGATCATCTGGAGCGTCCGCCTCAGGACGTAGGCGGTCACGGCGTCGGAGCCAGGTCGGTCATGGGCGGGCCGGGCACCCGGTCACTGTCCCAGGGTCCATTCCCACAGGTTCCAGAAGCTGCCGAAGTTCGTCCCGCTGCCCCGGTAGTTCCCGATTTCGGTGCTCACCACCTCCGGGACCACGTTGAAGTAGATGGGCAGGGACATGGCGGCGTCGGACAGCCCCACCTGGGCCTGGTCCAGGAGGGGTTTGCGTTGGGCGAAGTCGATAGCCTGGTCCGAGGCCTCCATGACCACGTCCAACTCGGGTGTGCAGAGCCCGGTCATGTTATTCGGCCCGCCGCACGAATAAAGACCGGTGAAGCTCGGGTCGGCGGGCAGGAACCAGGCGCTGACCAGGCCCTCCCAGTCCAGGCTTCTCCATTTTTGTGTCCAGGCTGCGCTCTCCAGGGTCTCGAAGGTGACCTCGACACCCACGTCCTTCAGCTGGGCCTGGATGACCTGAGCGATGGCGATCCGGTCAGTGCTGCCGGCCCGGTTGATCATCTGGAACGAGAAGCGCTGGCCGTCCTTGCTTCGGATCCCGTCGGGTCCGGCGCGCCAACCGGCCGCGTCGAGCATGGCCCGGGACCGGTCGGGGTCGAAGGCGTACCCTGCGACGTCCGGGTTGTGATACGGACTCGACGGGTTGATGGGAGAGTTGGCCACCTCGACCGTGCCCTGCATCAGCTGCTCGGCGATGGCCTTCCGATCGATGGCGTGGAACAGGGCCCGGCGCACCTCCGGGTCGGAGAACAGGGCCCGACTCCGGGGCGTGTTCAGGCTGACGTCGAAGTGCATCACGGTGTTCGAGCTGATCAAGTGGATCTCGTACCCCGGCAGGTCGGACACCTCGAATACCTGGGTCGGCTCGATCTGGGCGTAGTGGTACTGCCCGGCCAGCATCGCGTTGAGTCGGGTGTTCGCGTCGGGGATGAAGGCCCAGACGATCTCGTCGATGGCGGGGTACTCGGGCCCCCGCCAGTAGTCGTCGCTACGCACCACGCGGATGTATTCGCCGGTCTTCCACTCGGCGAACTTGAAGGGACCGGTGCCGATCGTTCCCGGACCGCGGTTGTAGGGTTCGTAGTTGACGATCTCGTCGGTGGTCATGGCGCCGAGCACGTGCTGCGGCAGGATGGCCTCGAAGATCCCGGCGTAGTAGCCGTACACGCCGTCCCAGGTGAACACGACCGTGTGGTCGTCGGGCGTGGCGCAGTCGAGGATGCCCAGGTACCAGTCCCGGTTGTAGGTCTCCGAACCCTCGCTGGCCACGAAGCGCCAGGTGAAGCAGACGTCCTCGGACGTGAACGCCTCGCCGTCGTGCCAGCGTACCCCCTCCTGGAGCCTCCATGTCATGGCGATCGTGCCGTCTTCCTTGTGCACGACCCCGCCGTTGGCTTCCGTCGGGATCTCCTTCGCCAACACCGGCACGTAGGTGTTGTTCTCGTCGGTCGTGATCAGGCCCTCGACCATGCTGAACTCGATGTCGACCAGGTTCTGGCTCGTGTAGGCGTTGAGCACGTCGATCTCCCGGACGTACGCGACCCTCAGGATCTTGCGGTCCCCATCGTCTCCGCCCTCGACCGCGGCACCGCCGTCCCTTGCCCCGCCGCCTCCTTCGGATCCGCACCCCATCGCCAACAGGGCCGCGGTCATGACCGGGACGGCGGAGAGAGCCCATCGTCTGGAGATCACGCTGCTTCACCTTCCTCCGGTTCGAACATGGCAACCGACTGCACCGAGTGCATGCGGCCGTACAAGTAGGTCAGGAAGCTCTGCGCCCGGGCGGGGTCGGGCCCGTTGGCGTCCGTCTCCGAGGGCGACATTGCATCCAGCCACGCCGGCAGCACGGACCGCTCGCCCCACCAGTACGACCAGATCAGCACCGCCCGGGACGGAGCGGAGATGAACGCCATGCGATTGGTCACCCATCCGTCTCCACCGATGAGGCTCCGGGCCCGCAGCCAGTCCGTCACCCGGTCCCGGGGCCATTCCTGGGCCTGGAGTCTCCAGGCGGCGCCCGTCCCGATGCCGGCCCGGTGACGGTTCAGCAGCCCCTGGACCCGGTCGTCATCGTTGCCGTCCCACTCGAGCATGCGCAAGCCGGCGTCGGCGATGCCCTCGAAGACCGAAGAGCTGGCCGTGTTCACCACCGACAGCATGCCGTCGGCGGGGGCGAGGCCGTCCCGGGCCCAGGTCTCGCGCAGCTTGAACTGGACGTAGTGGCCGGGATAGCCCTCGTGGACGGCCAGGTGCTTGAGCCCCGGCCGCGTCAATACGGGATCGGTGTTGATCTCGATGGTCCGCCCCAGGTAGTCGCAACGGGCGTTGTAGGGCACGCTCGTGACCGTCTTCACGCCCATGCCGTCGGACCGATCGGCGGGAATGCCCATCAAGCGTTCTTCGGTTCGTTCCCAGGCCTGGCCGAGGAGGGCCTCGAGGGTGTCCTGCACCTCGTCGGCGGGGACCCGGTTGCGGGCCTCCCAGGCCGCACACTTCGCCCGCAAAGAGCCCGCGTATCCCATGCCGGCGAGAAGATCGTCGAGGTCCGACTCCAGGTCGTCCAGCTCCTTGTCCGCCGCTGCGGCGACGGGCACGTGAAGGAAGCCGACCAGCTGGTCGGCGAAGTCGAGCCCCTGGGTGCGCCAGCGGATGAACGCCAAGGTGGAATCGCACGTCTGGCGGTAGTACAGACGCCGGTCGGCCTCCCGAAGGCTCGAGGCCTCCCGCCTCAGGTCTTCGAAGCACGCGGCGGCGGCGTCATACCCCCCGAACGAATCGGCCCGGAACCGCCCTTCGGTGTCCATGTTCAGAACGGCCAGGCCGACGGAGTCCCCGCTTTCGCCCCGGTACAGGGCGTCCACCCCGAGCAAGGCGGTCATCATGCGCTCGCCGTACGCGAGCGTGGTGTCACTGAGGGGCTGCATGTCGTCGTTCCATCTCCTCGGCGATCAGGGTTACGGGCACCGACCCGAAGGACAGGAACTCGTCGTGGAACGCCCGTAGCGAGAATCGGTCGCCCTGGAGGCGTGCGATCTCGTCCCGAAGGGCGTGAATCCGGTCGGTCCCCATCAGGTACATGACCGCCGCACCCGGGAACATGCTGTTTTTCGTCGCTTCGTTCCGGGCCGCCGCCTCACTCATGCCGGCCCGGGCCCGATAGAAGGCCGCCCCCTGTTCCAGGGTCATTCTCCCCTGATGCAGGCGCACGTCGACGATGGCTCGCGCGCACATCCGACGGCGAGACTGGAGCTCGGACAGGACCTGGAGCCCGGTCAGGCCACCGACTTCGCGGATCAGATCCGTAGCGTAGCAGGCCCACCCCTCCGCCATCGTACCACCACAGAACATGGCGATACGGGAGGCACAATCGACGGCCGCGACCTGGCCGACCCGGGACCGAGACCGGAACGCGTGCCAGTTCTGGACGTGGTGACCGATCCCGCCGTGGTGAACCACGTGGTTCAGGAGGATGACGCTGTCGTTCGTGGACCGGAGCCGCTCGACCTGCTGTTCGGGCGAGAGCGAGTCGTCCACCGGGAGCACGAGATAGTCGTGGACCGGGGGTCGCCGGAAGGCCGAAGGCGAGCGATAGAAGAGGAAGTAGAGGTCGGGGGCGGCCCGGCGGGTCCACTCCGGTCGCGGTACGTATCGAATGGGGAAATCGGGCCAGGTCAGGAGGTCCCGGTCCCGGTTGAGCTCCCAGATCCGATCCCAGGCCCGCTGATAGGCGCCGTCGTACCCTTCGGGCGCCGGATGGAGGTCCCGGAGCATGTCCAGCGCTTCGTCAGGATCGATGACCTTGCGGTCCAGACATGCCTCGGCGAGGTTCGCGTCGGCTCGCTCCAGGGCGTCCTCCGCGTACATCGCGACCTGCTCGGGCGTGCGGTCCAGGCAGTGGCCCTGGCTCAGGTACATGGCCAACGCCTGTTCCCCACACGCGTAGTGGTCCGAGATCGCCAGCCCACCCTGCAGGTGGCCCTGGTATTCCGCGAAGGCCCGGGCGGCCCGGTCGCCGGCCGCCCGGAAGCCGGGGTCCGTGATGCCCTGGCCGGCGGCCAGGAGATCCAGGCCCTCGGTGAGGAACGCCAGCGCCCCACGACATTCCCGGATCGCTCGGTCCGTCCAGGCCGAGGGAGCTCCGGAGACATTGGCGGCGGCCTGTCGCAGGAAGGCAGGCACGGACTCCATGCGAGCCACAGCCCATTCGACCCGCTGGTCCAGGGGCGCGAAATCCGCCAGAAACAGTCCCATGACCCCGAAGACGGCTTCGCCCGTGTACAGGCTCGGGTTCCCCCACTGGAAGTGGCGAGAACCGTACTCCCAGTCCTGGATCGCCAGGAATCCCCGCATGAGGCGACGGTCCAGGGTGGACCAGAATGCCGGAGGGTGACCCGCATCGGGGCCGGCGGTGGCGCCCATGGATGCGTCAGGAGCGGGGGAAACGTCACCATTCGTGGCGGCCTCCGCGCTCAGAGACGTCCGGATCCCGGCCACCGCGTCTCCGAGGCCGTGCTCGGACATGTCCGGCAACCGGTGGTCGTGTCCAGAGACACCCACGAAGGTCGCGTCAACGGGCGAGCGGCCCCAATGGGTGTCGAAGGCCCGGTCCAGCCACGCCGTTTTCGAAGGGTTGCCGACGCTCATGGCGGCCAACAATAGGCGGTGCGCTTCCGGTGGGGTAGACGCCGGCGCCCGGCCCGGTGCCCCCAAGTGGCGCTGGTCGTGCCTGGGCCGATCGTGAAGCCGCCGCCGCACTCGACGGTCAAAGAGACGGGGCTCGCGCCATGCTCGCGTCCTGTCTCCGGCGCATCCAAGCCTCCAGCACGTACACATACCAGAAGTAGGTGGGTAGCCGCTGACCCCGAGGCACCGCGCTCAACTGGGCCAACAACGGCCCGGTGCGCACGTAGCCCTCGCGCTCCAGGACCGAATCTCGGAGTGACGCTTCCAGGCTGGCACGCCATCGTCCAGCTAGCCAAGCCTCGACAGGAACGTCGAAACCCCGCTTCCGCCCCTGCGCTACCCTCGGTCCCAGACGGCGACGAGCAATGGCCCGGAGAATCGCCTTCAGCTCGCCGCCGTGCAGGTGCGTAGCGGCGGGCACGGCCGCGGCGAACTCCCAAACTTGCTGATCCATGAACGGCGACCGTGCCTCAAGGGCGTAGTGCATCGTCGCCCCGTCCACCTTGGTCAGATACTCGGCGACCAGCTTCTCACGCCTGTGGAGGTCGAGAAAACGGGAGAGAGAGGCGCGGGCTGCATGGTTGTCCCGGAGGAACTCATGCTCCGGGATGGCCACCGAGCCCAGTCTCTGTCCGAGCCAACCGTCGGCGCGAAAGTCGGGTAATCCCGGCTCGACGCTCATGTAGGCCCCCAGCCCCCCGGCCACAACATCCATGAACTGAGTGCCCTTCCGGGCCCACCCCCGGCGTCGCCCCTTCGAAGCCAAGCCCCGCCACGCGCTGAGGGCTGGGCCGGGTGTACGGGACGCAGCTCGTTGGGCGAGCCAAAGGTAGCGGTGTCGCCTGTACCCGAGAAACGCGTCGTCGCCCCCGTCTCCGGTCAGCACCACGGTAGCATGGGGCTTGATCACTTGTGACAGGGCCAACATGCCGAGGGCGGACGCGCAGGCGAACGGTTCCGGGTAGGCCGCGACCAGATCGGCGAGGTCGGGCGTGCTGCTCTCGTCCATCGGAATGACCTGGTGATTCAGCCCCAGAACCTGGGACGCCGCCACCGCATCGGCCGTCTCGTCACCTACGCTGCCGGGCGTGCCTATGGTGAACGCGGCGACGTTGGCCCCGGCTTCGGCCAGGCTCCAGCAAACCAGGGCCGAGTCCACGCCCCCACTGAGGAGCGCCGCCACGGGGACGTCTGCGAACTGCCGCACCGAGACGGCGTCAAGGAACCGGGACTCGGCCTCGTCGACTACGTCCTCGAACCGACGGGCAGGGCTGTCGGGGCGTGGTGGAAGGGTCCAGTAGACCCTGGAAGAGGTCCGTCCTTCCGACCACTCCAGGATGGTGGCGGGCGGCAGCTTGTGTATGCCCTGGAAGATACAGGACCGCTCCGGGACGAAGCCGAACTCGAGGAACTCTCCGATGGCCTGGTCGTCCAGATCGCCGGCGAAGCCGGCGGCCTCCAGGGCGGTGGGCGTAGACGCGAACGCGATAGCGCCATCCCGCTCCGCGAATACGAGAGGTTTGACGCCGAGCCGATCCCGGACCAAGAACAGCTTCCGAGCCCCCTGGTCCCAGAGACCGAATGCGAACATGCCTCGGCACCGGGTCACCAGTCCGTCGATACCCCATTCCCGGTATCCGTGGAGCAACACCTCCGTGTCGGTGGCGCTTTGGAAGGCATACCCTCGCTCGACCAACTCATCGCGGAGCTTGGGCCAGTTGTAGACCGCGCCATTGAACACCACGCCGAGCCGGCGGTCGGGCGTGAGCATGGGCTGGTGGCCCGCCTCGCTGACGTCGAACACCGCCAGCCTCCGGTGGCCAAGAGCGACGCCGGGCCAACCCTCTATCCCGTGGTCGTCGGGCCCCCGCCGGGCCAGGTGCGCCACCATGGCCCCAACCCTTTCGGCTCCGTCGCGTCCCTTCCAGCCGGCCACCCCCGCAATCCCACACATCGATTCAGTCTCTCCTCAGGCGATAGCGCTGGATCTTCCCGGTGGCGGTCTTGGGCAGCGTATCGACGAACTCGACCCAGCGTGGGCGCTTGTACGCGGCCATCTCGCGAGCGCAGTGGTCGATCAGCTCGGCCGCCAGGGCCTCGGAGGCTGTCACGCCGGGGGTTAGCACGACGAAGGCGTGGGGCTTGATCAGATCGGATGCGTCCGCCCGACCCACCACTGCGCATTCCAGCACGGCGGCGTGACCGATGAGCGCGCTCTCGACCTCGACCGGCGACACCCAGATTCCACCGACCTTCAGCATGTCGTCGGATCGGCCGGCATGCCAGAAGTACCCGTCTTCGTCCTGGACGTACTTGTCCCCGGTGTTGAGCCACTCGCCCAGAAAGGTGGTGCGACTCCGGGCTGCGTCGTGGAGGTAGAACAGGGCCGAGGATTCGCCCCGGACGTGGAGATTGCCCACGTCGCCCCGAGGGACGGGCTGGCCCGCCTCGTCCACGATGCGCAGCTCGTATCCCTCCACCGGCGTCCCGCTGCTTCCCGGTCTGACGTCTCCGGGCCGATTGGACAGGAAGATGTGGAAGCACTCCGTGGATCCGATCCCGTCCAGGATGTCCAGACCGGTCCGGTCTTTCCACGCGTGCCACAGGGGCGCCGGAAGGGCCTCTCCGGCGGACACGCAGTATCGGAGGCACGACAGGTCGTGCCGGTCGGTGAAATCGGGCACGGCCAAGGCCGATGCATAGCCGGTCGGGGCGTTGAACAGGACCGTGGGCCGAGTACGGTCGATGACCGCCAGGACGTCCCGGGCGTGACGCGGCGACCCGGAGTACAGGACCGCCGAGGCGCCCACGTACCAGGGGAACACCAGGTTGCCGCCAAGGCCGTAGACGAAGAAAAGCTTCGCCACGGAGAAGGTCCGGTCCGTCGCCTCGAGGCCCAACGTCCGCACGCCCCAAAGCTCCGCCGTGAGCGGCAGGTCTTTGTGGGCGTGGAAGATTCCTTTGGGCGTCCCCGTGGTTCCGCTGGAATAGTTCAGCGTGGCAAAGTCGTCCTGGTGGGTGTCGGCGGCCCGGACCGAGCGGCCGGTGGGGCCGGCGAGCCAATCGTCGAACCCGACGGCCTGCTCCGCATCCCATCCCCCCGATCCCACGACCACGACGTGCTCCACGTGGGGCGCCTGGTCGCGAACGGCGAGGTAGAGGTCGAGAAGGACCTGGTGGATCACGAGCACCCGGGCCCGGCAGTCGTTCAGCACGTGGGCGACGTAGGTGGACGTGGCCAGCGTGTTCATTCCCACGGCCACCGCCCCGACCTTCAACGCGCCGAAGAACGTGGCGACCCATTCGGACGTGTCCAGGCACAGGATGGCCACGGCCTCGCCATGACGAACGTCGGCGTCGAGGAGGGCCGCCGACACCCGGTCGACCTGCTCGGCAACCCGGCCGAAGGTCCACTCTTCGCCATCGGCGACCAGGGCGACCCGCTCCGGCGCGCCCAGGTTGCGTTCGAGAATCTCGATGGCGTTGTACCGCGACGGCAGGTCGGCCGCCCTGGCCGCCCGGACGGGCTCCGTCATCGCTGCACTCGCCTCATGCGCCGGGCGGACCACCGGAAAACCGCAACCGGACCCTCCGCCCGTCGACGTCTTCGCTGACGACGAAATCGGCCGGCGCACCCGTCGTGAGCCCCCCACCGGCATCCAGGGCTTCGAGTGTGGGAACCAGATAGAGACCGTCGATCCGCAGGGTATCCTGGGCCTCGGCGTCGCCCAGGTCCCCGATGTCGGTGATGTGCCCGTCCTGCTCCAGGAGGGGCCGGCCGTACGTGACGAGCACGTCGGCTCGGAGGGGGGGAAGGCCGGGCACGGCAAGCGTGCCTCCAGCGATCAGGAGATCAGGCGTGCGCCGTCCGTTGAAGGCCAGGGAGTCGTAGACCGCCGGGTCGTAGCGGGAGTAGTTGCCCGTTGCAATGGCGTCCAGCGCCGCCAGGAGTCCGACAAAATTGGTCCTGCGTAGGTGCTGCTTCTGGGGGTCTTCCCGCCACGCCCCGGACTCGATCAGGACCGTGCTGGCGCCCCAGGCACCCATGAGATCGCCGAACGCCCTGGGATTGAAGGCGTCGTCGTACTTGGCAATGTGATCACCGACCAGCGGAGACATGGCTTCCACCAGCAGCGACGCGACCTGCATGGCCCGACGTCGCTTGTCGTCGACGTCCCGCTCTTCGTTGAACGCAGGCGCCAGCAAGGCGATGGCGACGCCCCGGTCCGAATCCCCCACCCGGATGGCCGCGCTCTGGTCGTGGAGGTTGAAGCCGAAGTCGGGCTCCACCTGGTCCCGGACCGCTTTGAGCGCCTGGCCCTCGGGCGTCTGGAGCATCCGAGCGTCCCGGTTCACGTCGATGCCCTGGGCGTTCCTGCGCTGGAAGCGCTCTGCCCCGTCCGGGTTGAGCACGGGTACCATGTGTACGGTGCTGCCCTCCGCGATGCGCCGGGCCAGGCTGTCTTCGGCGTGCTCGTGGAAGTAGCGAACCAGGTCGGCCAGGGCCATCGAGGCCGTGCTCTCGTTTCCGTGCATCTGGGACCAGAGCAGCACCGTTACGGCGCCCGAGCCGAAGGTCAGCCGGCGAATCTCCCTGCCCTCGCCGCTCTCGCCGGCCACCGTCGCGGTCACGGCCCCGCCCAGGTACGGCTCCACCGCCGCCCAGTAGCTCCGGTAGTCGAAGCGCCGATCGTCCAGACCCGATACCCGGACTCGTTCGTGCAGGCCTGATAGGCCCTCCGAGTCGATGGGGGGCGGCGGAAGGTCGGCGGCGGGATCGAACACGACGGGAGGCGGCTCCGGAGTGGTCGGAGCATCCGCCTCGTCAGCCGGGGGGCTCGTCTCGGGGTTCACCTGGGTGCCTCCGGAGCAGGACGAGATGAGAACGGCCAGAACCGACGAGAGGAATGCCAGCCCCGAAGGCCGGATCCTTCCCTGCACGATCATACCGGAACCACCCATCCCGCCCGCTTCGAGAATCGGGACGCGCGGCACCGGAAGCCGATGGTCATGGGTCTCTTCAGTTCCGTCCGGACACCCGCCGCGCGACCTCCAGCCCCTCCGCCGCGTTCGGGGAGATTCCCGCAGCACCCCACCAGGACACGGTGACCCACCGGAAGCCCTGGGCGAGCCGGTCCTCCACGCTGTTGGCGCTTGTGGTGATCCCGCAGGGCACGTCGTTGGCCTGGCACGCCGCCAGGACCCGGTCGATGGCCGCCACCATGTCGGGGTGATTGCTCGACACCCCGTACGAATTGGAGAGGTCCGCCGGCCCGATGAAGATCACACCCACCCCCGGCACCGACGCGATCTCTTCGATGTTCTCCACCCCCTCGCGATTCTCGATCTGCAGCACCGTCAGGAGCTCTCCATCCGGGTCATGGGGCCAGACGTCGGCTTTGCTGCCGTAGTCGCGCACTCCCCAGATCCAGCGAGCGTTGCCCGGCGAGGATCCCCTGCGTCCGATGGGCTCCATCTGGGCGTCTCCGCGGTCCTGCGGATAGCGCATTGCCGTGACCGCGTTCATCGCCTGCTCGCGGTTGCTCACGAAGGGGAACATGACGCCGTAGACCCCAACGTCCAGCACCTGCTTCACCAGGAACTGCAGGTTGTCGCTCCCGTTCATGGGAATGCGCACGATCGGTGTCACGTCCATCTGCGTCGAGCCCTTTTCAACCGCACGGCCCACATCGACCATGCCGAGCACGAACTGCTGGAGTCGCTCCACGTCGTACGGCGCGTGCTCCATGTCGATGATGACGAAGTCCAGATCGGTCACGGCCAGCTCCCGGGCGTTGACGAGGGAGTGGTCCCCCGTCGCGATGCCGAAGGTGGGCAACCCCGACTCCAGCAGCTCGATGGTGCGGTTGAGCCGCATCTCCTGGGCCGCGCCCGGGCTGGCGAGCGGAACGGAGAGCGCCAGGAGCGCGAGAAGTCCGAAAGGAAGCGAACGCGGGTTGCAGCGCATTGGGGGAACTCCGAGTGAAGGTCGCGTTGTGCATTGGGGACTGACGTCGAAAGTCGCGGAACGGTAGCTACCGAGGGCGGCCTTCGCCAGCAGGGAGCGGCGACTCCTGAGCGGCCGGGGACGCTTGCGCGGCCAGGGGCCGGTTGCGCATCGTGGCTACGTGGGAACGTCCCCCCAGACGGGAGGTTGTCCGGTTGCGATCCATCGTCCTCGTCGCCTGCCTCACGGGCCTGGCGCTTCTCTACGCTCCGACCCACGCCGCGGCCCAGCGTCCCCTCGGCACCCTCGCGGCCAGCGGCGAGACGGTGACCCCGGCCTTCGAGGGCTGGTACCGGAACGGGGACGGCTCCTTTACGCTCTCGTTCGGCTACTTCAACCGGAACTTCGAAGAAATCGTCGAGATCCCGGTTGGAGAGAACAACTTCTTCGAGCCCGGGGACCCGAACAGAGGGCAGCCGACACGCTTCCATCCCCGGCGCCACTGGGGTGTGTTCGGCATCGTCGTACCACCCGACTTCGACGACCGGGAACTGCTCTGGGTCGTCAAGATGCAGGGCAAGACGTTCGCGATCCCGGGCAGCCTGCATCGGGACTGGGAAATCGACGCGCTCCAGGGGGAAGCGGGCTCCGGGAACACGCCGCCGGTGCTCCGCATGGATCCGGACGGCCCGGATGGGGCGGGTCCCCTGGGGGTGACGGGTCCCGCGCTCACGGCGGTCGTCGGGCAACCGGTCACCCTGTCCGTCATGGCCAGGGACGACGGGCGCTCGTCGGGTAGCGTCGGCAACCCCGGCCGGTCCGACGAACCGATCAACCTGACCTGGTTCAAGCACAGCGGACCAGGCACCGTCTCGTTCAGCGATCCCACCGCCGAGGTGCCCAGCTCGGGAGCCCGAGTCACCACCCTGGCCACCTTCGATGCGCCTGGCACGTACCGTGTACGGGTGCGGGCCAACGACGCATCGGGCGTCGCCGGCGCGGGGCACGCGCAATGCTGCTGGACCAACGGCTTCGTGACTGTAACCGTGGAGGACCCGTCATGACACGGACACGGCGTACCATCTCCGCCTCCCCCGCTCCGAGACGCCACCGGTCGACGCCCAGGCCTCGCGGGTCGGCGATCCCGGCACGCGTCGTCGTCGCAGCGATAGCGGGGGTCCTCCTGGGTGTCGGGGTGCCCGGTGCCGGTGCCCAGGACGAAGCCTCGATCACGTACGCCGAACACGTTGCGCCGATCATGCAGGCAAAGTGTCAGGAGTGTCACCAGCCGAACTCCGTGGCGCCCATGTCGCTGCTGACCTACGAAGACGTGCGCCGCTATGCGCCCAGGATCCGGCGCCGTGTGGCGGCCCGCGAGATGCCGCCGTGGCACATCGATCGCAGCGTGGGCATCCAGGAGTTCAAGAACGACCGGGGCCTGACCGACGAGGAGCTGGCGACGATCGTGGCGTGGGTCGAGCAGGGCTCGGCGATGGGCGATCCCGCTCTGATGCCCCCACCCCGTGAGTTTCCCGATCCGAACCGGTGGCAGCTGGCCGATCGCTTCGGCGAGCCGGACCTGATCATCAAGTCCGACCCCTACACTTTGCCCGCGGAAACCCAGGACAAGTGGTTCCGGCCGCTGGTGGAGACGGGCCTGACCGAGGCCCGGTGGGTCCGAGCCATCGAGATCAAACCCACGTATCCGGACGGCCGGCGCATCGTGCACCACGTTCTGACCTTCCTGGAACAGGACGAGCCGGAGCTCGTGAACATGGCCAGCACGGCAGCCGACGCCCAGCAGTCGGCGGGTCTGTTCATGGAGTGGGCTGTCGGCAAGGTCGGCGAGATCTTCCCGCCGGACGCCGGCAAGCTGATGCTGCCCGACTCCCGGATCCGGTGGGAGGTCCACATGCACGCCGTGGGTGAGGAGGTCGTGGACAACCAGGTCGAGCTGGGCATCTACTTCTATCCGAAGGATTACGTGCCGCAGAACCGGACCGTGCTCCGATTCCTGGACGCCCGGGGCCGTTCGGACCTGGACATTCCGCCGGGCCAGATCGCGGTGACCCAGGACTTCCACGTGCTGCCCGCCCCGGCCCGCCTGGAGAACTTCCAGCCCCACATGCACATGCGGGGCAAGGCCATGTCCATGGAGGCGATCTACCCGGACGGCCGTAAGGAAATGCTCAGTCAGGTCAACAACTTCCAGTGGAACTGGCACGTCAACTACGTCTACGCCGAGCACGTGGCGCCCCTGCTCCCGAAGGGCACCACCCTGGTGATCACGGCCTGGCACGACAACACGGCCGAGAATCCCAACAACCCCGACCATCGGCAGTGGGTGGGATGGGGAGACCGTACGGTGGACGAGATGGCCCACGCCTGGGTCGACGTCACGTACCTGGAGCAGGACGAGTACGAACGCCTGGTCGCGGAGCGCGAAGCGACGAGGGCCGAACCGGACGAGGGCGACGTCTCACGCTGACGTCCGCGGACCGCAGCCGTCACATCCGAGGCCCGGGGCGGACTGCTCCGGGCCCTCGAGCGTTGGGTCCGCGCGTTGGAGGCCGATCACGCCGCGATGCCGGTGCCGACCCAGGCGCGCGTGGACGGCGCGGGGCCCCCACCCTCCTGGACGACTACCTGGGCCAAGGCCCAGAGGGCACTGCCGCCGTCGAAACGGCCGGGTGGTGCCATCACGGCCCGGCCCTGTATCCTTACGCTCGCCAGAGGGGAGACCCAGGTCCCCGCACGTCCAACCGACCCCGGAGAGTTCCATGTCGCGAGCAGGTCGATTCGCCCCCGGATTGCTTGCCTTCGTCCTTCTGCTCGTGCTGTCGGCCCCGTCGGGCGCACAGACGAATCCCTACGCGGCGACGCCCCACTGGGGCGAGCTGCCCGACGGCCGGACCTGGGGCGCGACCAGCGCCATCTTCCCTTCGCCCGACGGCAACAGCATCTGGGTCGCTGAGCGCTGCGGTCAGAACACCTGCGACGGAGCCGACGACGTCGATCCCATCCTGCAGTTCGACCTGGACGGCAATCTTCTCCAGAGCTTCGGCGCGGGCCTCGTGCTGTGGCCTCACGGGATGTTCGTGGACCACGAAGGCAACGTGTGGGTCGCCGATGCCGTGGGCTTCGCCGAGCCTCCGCCGGGCCGTGGCCACGAGGTGCTCAAGTTCAGCCCCGACGGCGAGTTGCTCATGACCCTGGGGCAGAAGGGCATCGCGGGAAGCGGTGAGGACACATTCACGAAGCCAGCCGACGTCGTGGTCGCTCCAAACGGAGACATCTTCGTGGCAGATGGTCACGACGATGACCTCAACAACCGGATCGTCAAGTTCAGCGCGGACGGGACCTTCATCAAAGCGTGGGGCACCACGGGCTCGGAGGAGGGCGAGTTCCGAGAGCCCCACGGTATGGCCATGGACTCCCAGGGACGGCTCTTCGTGGCGGACCGGTACAACAGCCGCATCCAGATCTTCGACCAGGACGGAAACCACCTATCCACGTGGACGCAGTTCGGCCGTCCGAGCGGGCTGTTCATCGACGCAAACGACGTGCTCTACGCCGCGGACTCCGAGTCCAACTACGGGCGGAATCCCGGCTGGCAGCGGGGCATCTACATCGGCAGCGCCAAGACGGGGTGGGTGAGCCACTTCGTCCCCGACCCGGAGCCCGACCCGGACAATTCCGGCACCAGTGGGGCTGAGGGCGTGGCCGTGGACGCCCAGGGCAACGTCTACGGCGCCGAGGTCGGTCCCCGCATGGTCAAGAAGTACATCCTCCGCCTGCCCGAAGGCGACTGAGTCCGCCGGGCCCGCCCAAACACCTCGATTAACAACTTGTTCACTGTTTGTTAATCTTTTGTTCATCTGATGGCGGCCAAAACCCTTGACGGATGCTCGACACCGTTCTGGGATTGTTCACGTAATTCGCGAACGAGGGGTTCACTCACCCCGCAAGAGATCGACACGACCACACACGAATCCCGTGTTGAAACACATACATGTATCGAGGAGAACGACGATGAAGCTGCGCAACGCATGGATGGCCGCTGCACTGGCCCTGGCTGTTTCCACCGCCACGACCACTCCCGTCCAGGCCGACACCACGAACCCCGATCCCATCGAGAACGCCGCCGAGATCCGGGTTGTGAACAACCACATGGGCGCCGTCGGGGTGTACACGGTGGACCAGCAGAACCAGCGCATGTATCTGGGTGCCGTAAACCGGACCCAGTTCAAGTCCTTCACGCTGCCGGCCGGGACCCTGCGACTCCAGGTGTTGCCCCTCTCCGCTCCGGCCGGTCTCGGCGTTCGTGAGAGCCAGATCTCCGGAATCGAGACGCTTGATGTGGATCTCGAAGCGGGTCAGGCGGTCGAGCTCTGGCTCGAACCCGGGCTCTCCGGATCCACCGCGCATCTCCGGGGCGACTAGGCCCGGGCCGGTCGACACCGGAAACATGCTGGACTCGCCCCGGCGGGCCGTTCGCGGCTCGCCGGGGCCTTTTCATACCTGCGAATTCCCTTGCCAGGGGGCCGGAGCGCCGCCCATCTTGAACGACGGCGGCGATCCACCGCCCAACCTCTTCGGCCCCGCCTCAGCCAGGGCCCTCGGGAGGCAAAGGGGGGCACACTCCCGGATCGGCATGACGGAGCCTTTGCGGCGCCGTGATCCCGCTGCTGAGGAGCGGTTGTCGCGGCGTGCCCAGAGGAGTTCCGACCATGCCGAAAGACAAAGACCTCAAGCGCCTCGTTCGCAGGCGCATGGAAAAGACGGGCGAATCCTACACCGCCGCCCGGGCCCAGCTTCTCTCCTCTTCTTACGACCCATCGGGCCCCCCCGCCGAGTACGAGACCCTGGCGGGCATGAGTGACGACGCCGTGCGCAACGCCACCGGCAAGGACTGGACTGAATGGACGTCCCTGCTGGACGGGGCCGACGCTGCGAACCTCCCCCACCCAGACATCGCGGCCCTCGCTGGCGCGGAACCCGGAGTATCCGGGTGGTGGGCCCAGACGGTCGCGGTGGCCTACGAGAGATTCCGGGGGCTCCGGGACGTGGGCCAACGACGGGGCGGAGGGTACGACGTCAATAAGAGCAAGACGATCCCCGTTCCGGTCTCGGCCCTGTTTCGGGCCTTCGAGGACCTGGAGACCCGGGCGCGTTGGCTGCCCGACACGTCGGTGACGATCCGGACGGCCACGGTCGACAAGTCGCTGCGAATGCGCCTGGCCGACGACACTCCCCTCGATGCCTACTTCACGTCCAAGGGCGAGGCGAAGAGCGCGGTCAGCCTTCAGCACCGGGGCCTTCCGGACAAGGCGACGGCGGAGCGCATGAAGGCGTTCTGGGGTGAGCGGCTCACAGCCCTGGCCTCGGTGGTCGCCGCCGACTGACCCGGCGGGTGGGCGGGCCGGTGCCCCCGTCCGGGCGCCGGCCCGTCATCGCCTCCTGCCGGCGGTCCGCCCCGCGCGCCGCCCAGAGTCACGGAGGAACGGCCCGGATGAACGCGTGTCTCATACCGAGGGTCGGTCCCCAGATTGGTCTTGGCTGGGGGTCCGCCCCTGACGTATCGTTGGGAACTCCAGTAGGAACACAGGGCCGGGGCCGGTTGCCCGGCTTCAGCAGATCCGTGCGATCGCGTGTCTCTATTCAGTACGGTCTCCCATGCCTGACGAAAGCGAAGGATGACGAAGTTCACGCCGCTGGTTCTGGGCGTCGCTGGCCTGTCGTTGGCCCTCATCGCCGACGGTCCGCGCCCGGACGATCAACCGCTTCCCGACGGACTCGATCCACACGCGTCGTTTGCCGACGCCCCCTACGAGCTCGCGCCGCCGGACGGCAACGAGACGATCGAGCGCTACTGCGTCCGGTGTCACAACGACGCCCGGATGCGGGGCAACATGTCCCTCGAGCGTTTCGACGTGGACCGCCCCCAGGACGACTGGCCCCTGGCGGAAAAGGTCATTCGCAAGCTCCAGGCAGGCATGATGCCGCCGCCGCGAAACCGGCGCCCAGACGATGCAACGCTCGACTCGTTGATCTTCGCCCTCGAGACCACGCTCGACGACCTGGCCGAGACAGACCCCAACCCGGGCGTCAGGACCTTCCAGCGGCTGAACCGCGCGGAATACGAACGCGCCATCTACAGCCTGCTGGGACTAGTGATCGACGCCGGCGACTATCTGCCCCTCGACACCAAGAGCGCCAACTTCGACAACATCGCGGACGTCCAGTCCCTGTCGCCGACGCTCCTGGACGCGTACCTGAACGCCGCCGGCGAGATCAGCCGGCTGGCCGTGGGTGACCCCCACGCCACCCCGTCGGAGACCACGTATCGGGTGCCCCGTTACGCCGAACAGCGAGAGCACGTCGAGGGAGCTCCCCACGGAACCCGGGGAGGCCTCAGCGTGATCCACACGTTCCCCGCAGACGGGGAATACCGGTTCCGCCTGTCGTTCCAGCACGAGTCCACCGGCAATTTCTTCGGCCAGACGGCCCCGTTCGACGAAGAGATCGAAGTCTCCATCGACGGCGAGCGAGTGGCGCTGCTGCCCCTGGATCGGTGGATGCACATCCAGGATCCCACGGGGGTCACGGTCCGGACCGAGCCCATCGCCGTCACGGCCGGCCCCAAACGGGTCTCGGCGGCCTTCGTCCGCAAGTTCGAAGGGCCCGTGGACGACCTCATGTCGCCCCACGAGTGGAGCCTGGCCGACAAGAAGATCGGCTACTCGTACGGCGTCACCGGGCTGCCCCACCTCCGTGACATGGCCGTCGGCGGTCCGTTCGATCCCGCGGGCGTCTCGGACAATCCGGTCCGCGATCGGATCTTCACCTGCCGTCCCACCAGCGAAGCCGAGGCCGCGCCCTGCGCCGAGAGCATCCTGGAACGACTGGCGGTCCAGGCCTACCGGCGACCCGTCACCGCGTCGGACATGGAGCCCCTGATGGGCCTCTACGAGGCGGCCGCGGAAGAGGGCGGCTTCGACGTGGGCGTGCGGACGGGCCTCCAGGGCATCCTGGCCAGCCCCGACTTCGTGTTCCGCTTCGAAGCGGCGGTGGAGGGGCCCGACGTGACGTCCCCCATCAGCGATGTCGCCCTTGCGTCCCGACTCTCGTTCTTCCTGTGGGGGTCGCCTCCCGACGTGCAGCTTCTGGAGTTGGCCGCGGCGAATCGGCTTTCGGAGCCGACCCAGCTACGGGCCCAGGTCGACCGCATGTTGGCCGATCCCCGGTCCGAGGCCCTGGCCACTCGTTTCGCCGCCCAGTGGCTCCGGCTTCAGGACCTGGACAAGGTCCACCCCGACGCTATCCGGTTCCCGGACTTCTATCAGCAGTTGGCCGACGCCATGATCCTGGAGACCGAGTTGTTCTTCGACAACCTGGTCCGTGAAGACCGCAGCCTGTTGGAGCTGCTCACCGCCGACTACACGTTCGTGAACGAGCGGCTGGCGCGGCACTACGGGATTCCGGGTGTGGCGGGTGACTACTTCCGGCGCGTCGAGTATGTGGACGAGGGGCGCCGGGGCTTGCTGGGTCACGGCAGCATCCTGACCCTCACGTCCCACGCCAACCGGACCTCGCCGGTCCTTCGCGGCAAGTGGGTGATGGAGGTGCTGCTGGGGACGCCACCCCCACCGCCTCCGCCGGACGTGCCCGACCTGGACGCCACGGAAGCCGTGGCCGACGGGCGCATGCTCACGGTGCGGGAGCGCATGGAGATGCACCGGGCGAACCCGACCTGCAACTCCTGCCACCAGTTCATCGACCCCATCGGCCTGTCCCTCGAGAACTTCGACGTGACGGGCAAGTGGCGGATCAAGGACGCCGGCAACCCGGTCGACGTCCAGGGCACGCTGTACGACGGCACACCGCTGACCAGCCCATCCGACCTTCGGCAGGCGCTGCTCAAGCGACCCGAGCCGTTCATTCGCACCTTCACCGACAACCTGATGGCCTATGCCCTCGGGCGCCGGGTGGAGTACTTCGACCAGCCGACGGTGCGGAAGATCTCCCGCGAAGCGGGTGAGCAGGACTACCGGATGAGCGCATTCATCCGGGGCGTGGTGGCAAGCCCGGCCTTCCGGATGCGAGGGGCGGACGACACGGTGGTTCAAGACGCACCGGACCCCCAACAGCCGTAAGGCCGAGTTCGGGTCCCGACGAGCTTCAGGAGAGAACCCAGATGGATTTCATCACCGGCAAGGCGATTCCCCGGCGCACCTTCCTTCGGGGCGTGGGCGCGACCGTCTCCCTTCCCTTCCTCGACGCCATGATTCCGGCCGGACGGCTGGCGGCGCAGACGAAGGCCGAGATCGACCAGACCCGACTGGTCTGCATCGAGATGGTCCACGGCGCGGCCGGAGCCAGTCCCTACGGCGCAGAGCAGAACTTCTGGTCTCCGGCACAGGCGGGGCGGGACTTCGACCTCGCGCCGACGAGCCTGAGCCCCCTGGAGCAGTACCGGAACTACCTGACCATCGTCAGTGACACCGACGTGCGTATGGCCGAGGCCTTCGACGCGCCGGAGATCGGCGGCGATCACTTCCGTTCCAGCGCCGTCTTCCTGACCCAGGCCCATCCCCACCAGACCGAAGGGTCCGACGTGTACGTGGGCCCGTCCATGGATCAGCTCTACGCGGCCCAGTACGGGCAGGACACGCCCATCCCGTCGCTCCAGCTGTGCATCGAAAACGTCGACCAGGCCGGCGGATGCGCCTACGGCTACGCCTGTGTCTACACGGACACCATCAGCTGGGCGTCGGCCACCGAGCCCCTGCCCATGATCCGGGATCCGCGCATCGCTTTCGACCAGCTCTTCGGCGCCGGTGGCAGCCCGGAGGCTCGTGCCGAGCGCAGGCGGACCAACCAGAGCATCCTGGACTTCATCGCGATTCGCGTCGGCGAGCTCCAGCGGGAGTTGGGCGCCGCGGACCGGATGCGCATGGAGCGCTACCTGGAGAACATTCGCGAAATCGAGCGGCGCATCCAGCGCATCGAAGAGCGGAACATGAGCGGCGACGTCCGCGAGCTGCCCGGCGCCCCCGCCGGCGTGCCCGACTCCTTCGAGGAGCACGTCCAGGTCATGTTCGACCTCCAGGCCCTGGCCTTCGCCTCGGACATCACCCGGGTGTTCAGCTTCAAGATGGGTCGGGACAGCTCGGCACGGGTGTACCCCGAGAGCGGCGTGGACAAGCCGTTCCATCCAGCGTCACACCACGGCAACAACGAGGAGAACATCGAGGACTTCGCCCAGATCAACCGGTACCACGTGGGCATGCTTCCGTACTTCCTCGACAAGCTCCAGAGCCTGCAGGAAGGCGACGCCACGCTCCTGGACAAGACGATGATCGTGTACGGCTCGCCCATGGGAGACCCGAACGTCCACAATCACAAGCGCTGCCCCCTGATCCTCCTGGGCGGCGCCAACGGACAGCTGGCCGGCAACATGCACGTCCGAGCCGAGCCCGGGACGCCCATGGCCAACGTGATGCTGGGCCTGATGGACAACCTGGGCATGCAGGACGTGGCCCAGTTCGGCGACAGCACCGGCAAACTCTCTCTGACGGTCTAGGATGCTCGGAATGCGGCTACCCGGAACGCGCCCGGTCCTGGGCGCTCTAACCGCGCTGGTGCTTCTTGCGGCGACACCGGCTTCGGACCGGTCCCCCTGGCCGACGCGGCCATGGAGGGCGACATGGACGCGGTGATCGCGCTGCTCGAGTCCGGAACGGACGTCAATGCGCCCCAGGGCGACGGCATGACGGCGTTGCACTGGTCCGCAAAGCTGGCCAACGCCCGCATGGCGGAGCTGCTACTGGAGGCCGGCGCCGATCCGTCCGCCACCACGCGGTTGGGAGACTACACCCCCCTGCACATGGCCGCTCGCGTCGGTGAACCCACCATCGTAGCGAGCCTGCTCCTGCACGGTGCGGACGTCCACGCTGCCACCTCGAGCGGAGCCGCGACGGCCCTCCACTTCGCCGCTGCCGGCGGGAACGCCATCGTGGTCGAGGAGCTCGTGGCGGCGGGAGCCGACCCGAACGTGACCGACGCGTCCCTGGCTCAAACCCCTCTCATGTTCGCGGCTACCTACGGCCGGATCGAGGCGGTGCGCGCCTTGCTGGCCGGAGGGGCCGACCCGGCGATGACGTCACGGGTCACGGACGTGGCGACCCGAGCCGTGGTGGACCGGGCCGAACGATCCGAGCGCAACGCCCGGGTCCGGGCCGGAGTCAGTGACGGCTGGACGAGCGGAAACCGACCGACCGAAGCACCACAGCCCGCGAAGACGGCTGAGCAGCTGATCCAGGAAGAGAACGAGACCCGGATGATCGAGGAGCCCGAGCCCCTCTCCTACGGCGAGCTGGTCGGCGGACAGGGAGGACTGACGGCTCTGTTGTACGCGTCCCGGGAGGGTCACACGGGCACCGTCATGGCACTCCTGGACGGGGGCGCCGGCATCGACCAGGTCAGCGACGGGGACCATACCAGCCCCATGCTGATCGCGATGATCAACGGCCACTTCGACCTGGCCATGGAGCTGTACGAGCGGGGCGCAGATCCGACCATCGCCAGCGACGCCGGCGCGACGCCGCTGTACGCCGTCATCAACTCCCACTGGGCGCCGAAGGCCCGGTTCCCCCAGCAGCACGCCAACAAGCAGCAGGAGCTGGACTACCTGACGGTCATGGAGCGACTGCTCGAGGGCGGCGTGGATCCCAACGCCCAGCTCACCAAGCACCTCTGGTACATGTCGTACAACTTCGACCTGCTCCAGATCGACTCGAAGGGGGCGACGCCCTTCTGGCGTGCGGCCTACGCCACGGACGTGCCGGCCATGCAATTGCTGGTCGCGTACGGCGCGGACCCGAACATCCCGACGGTCAAGGTGCCCGAACGGCGATTCCGGAGGCGGGCTGACCCGACCGACTATTCCGGCGTGGCTCCGATCCCCGTCGGAGGGCCCGCCGTCTACCCGATCCACGCGGCCAGCGGCGTCGGCTACGGCCAGGGATACGCGGCCAACTCCCACCGACACACGCCCGACGGGTGGATCCCGGCAGTGACGTACCTCGTGGAAGAGCTGGGCATGGACGTGAACCAGCGCGACTACAACGGCTACACCGCCGTGCACCACGCCGCGTCCCGGGGCGACAACGCCCTGATCGAGTACCTGGTGTCCCAGGGCGCCGACGTCACGCTGGTCAGTCGGCAGGGTCAGACCACGGCGGACATGGCCAACGGTCCGTACCAGCGGACTCAGCCCTACCCGGAGACGGTGGCGTTGCTCGAGAGCCTGGGGGCGGTCAACAACCACAACTGCGTGTCATGCTGACGTACCGGTCCGGCCGGCCTCGCCGGCCAGACTGAGACCGGACGCCGACAGGCAGAGACGAAGAGACCCGGCCGCGCGCATCGCGTGGCCGGGTCTCTCGCGTTCGACAATTCGGTAGGATGGACGCCCCTTGGTTGGGCCGCCGGGTCAGGACCCTCCGATGCTGGCCTCGATCGCTTTCACGGTCTTCTCGACCCGGAACCGGGTCAGCTCTTCGCCAATCTCGACGGACCGCTCGGACGGCGCGATGCTCACCCCGTTGACGTCGGTCAGGCCCTGGGCCACCCGGGTCGAATACCGGACGATCTCCGGGTCGTTGGCCATCATCAGCGTCGTGATCCAGTAGGAATCGTGGTAGCTGTCGTCTTCCTCGACGATGCCGAACGTCTCTTCCATGTGGGCGATCGTCGCTTCGTTGTCGTAGTACTCGGCGATCTGGTGGGCCCGGGTCCCGCTGCCCGCCCATTTGGCGTTCAGGGCTTCGGCCACGGCCTCCTGGCCACGCTGGTTTCCGCCACTGTCACCGATGAAGACGATGTCGGTGAAGCCGTGGGCGGCCAGACTCTCCGCCACGTCGGTGAGCACGGCCTGGAACGTCTCCTGGCGCAGCGACAAGGTGCCCGGATACCGCATGTGCCCCGACGGCTCGTCGATGCCGCCTTCAGGCACGAGCTTGATGATCGGCGCACAGAGGGCGTTGCCCAGCTCCCGGGCGATGGCGTCGCAGTGGACCTCGAGGATGTAGTTGTGCTTGCCCAGGGGCACGTAGCGACCGTTCTGCTCGATCCCGCCGGTGGGAATGATGGCGGTGGTGCTGCCGGACGCCATCGCGTCCCGGACTTCCATCCAGTTCAGCTCTTCGATCCAGACCGAGCTCGAGGCTTCGAGCACCCGTGCTTCGACGATCTGGTCCTCGTACGGCACCTGCTGGGCCTGGGCATCCGCTCCGGACGCAAGCACACCCATGAGGGCCAGAAAAAATGCCACTCGCCTCATCGGTCCTCCTTCGTGGTTTTCGGGGTGGAAGGCGAGCCTACACGCCCGAAGGGCCCCGGGCAAGCGGCCGGGGCCCCGAAGGGGACATCCTACGGCGAGAGCGGGTCGTCCGGACCCGCCTCTTCAGGTCGTCGTTCAGTGGACCGCGGCCACGGGGCCGCGGGCTCGCCTCAGTTCGCGGCGATCAGGAACACCTTGTCCACCACGTGGACGACTCCGTTGGTGGCCTGGACCGTGGCCAGGATCTTGGCGCCGTTGACGTACGTGCCGTCGTCCCGGACCTCAACGTCCACCATGTGTCCGGTGGCCATGTAGAGCTGGTACCCGTCCGTGAGCAGATCACCGGCGTAGGTGCCGGGCGCCGCGTGAGACGTCACGATGGCCGACAACGTGGCCTGGTTCTCGGGCTTGACCAGCTCTTCGACGGTGCCCTCCGGCAACTCGGCGAACGCCGCGTCGGTCGGAGCGAACACGGTCAGGGGACCCTGGTTGACCAGGACGTTCTCGAGACCGGCGGCCTGAACTGCGGCCACCAGCGTCGTGTGATCCGGCGAGCCGAGGGCCACCTGCAGGATGTTCGGGTCGGAGGCATCGTCGACCACGTAGGCCTGCCCCTGTTCCGAAAGGTCGGGAGCCTCTGCCGTGCTGGTCGACGCGTCATCGATCTGTCCGCACGCCAGCAATAGCGCACCGGCGGCGAGCGCCGAAAGTCGTACGAACGTCTTCGAGTGGGTCATTGTGTCCTCCCGGACGGTGAAGGCCCGGACAGCCGTGGTTATGGAAGTCTACCCTCCCACGCTACCTGTACGGCCGTCTACCCGGTGTCGGGAGGACGCTGAATCCAATGTGGGGATTGGTCCTACGGGGGCCGGCGGGTCCCCCGGGATGTCAGCGGGACACAAGGTTCTCGCCTTCCCTGGACCACCCCGGGGTCCCATACTGGCCGGGTCGGGCCGATCCCCCGGACCCGGATCACCTGGACATCGAGCCGAGGTAGCAGACATGAGGATTCAGAAGTCTCGAGGCCGGACGCGCACGGTCTCCACCGTGCTGGTGATCGCCCTGGCGCTGACAGTGGGCTGCGGGGGCGACGCCTCGGACGCCCCCCCTGAAGACGGCGCCGACACTGAGCCCACCAGCGGCGCCCAACTCACGCTCTACGTGTTGAACTGTGGGCGCATCCAGATCAAGGACATGTCCATGTTCACGCCGGGCGAAAACGAGGGGCGGGAGATGGACGGGGCCAACACGTGCTACGTGGTATCTCATCCGTCCGGCGGCACCCTGGTGTGGGACACCGGTCTTCCAGACGCTCTGGCCGAGCTTCCCGACGGCCAGGAGGACGAGGCGTTCGGGGTTCGGCTGGATCGCACGCTGGCCTCGCAGCTCGCCGAGCTCGATCTGGCGCCCGGGTCCGTGGACTACATCGCCCTGTCCCACCTGCATTTCGACCACAGTGGCAACGCGAACGCGTTCGCCGGTGTCACGTGGCTGGTGCAGGCCCCCGAGTTCGAGGCGGCGTTCGGCCCCGAGCCTCAAGCCTACGGCTTCGATCCGTCGTCCTACGGCGAACTCGAGGCCACGGCGATGATCCTGGAGGGCGAGCACGACGTCTTCGGTGACGGGTCCGTGACCCTCATTCCGGCGCCGGGCCATACCCCCGGACACCAGGTGCTCCTCGTGGATCTGCCGGAGACCGGCCCGGTGCTGCTGTCCGGCGACCTCTGGCACATGCAGTACAACCGAGACAACCGGGGCGTCCCGTCGTTCAACTGGGACGCGGACGTCACGCTGGCCTCGATGGACAAGATCGAGGGCGTCCTGGCGGAGACGGGCGCCCGCCTGATCATCCAGCACGATCCGACGCACGTGGACGGGCTCCCCTACGCGCCTTCCGCCCTCCGGTGAGAGCGGGGGCGACCCGATGCGAGCCGACGTTGTCCGACGCCGGCTCTTGCGCGGAGCACCACCCGTGAGCGTCGAGGACCACCTGTGAAGATCGTGCGCTACAGCGTCGCCATGAGCCTCGACGGATTCATCGCGGGGCCCAAGGGGGAGTACGACTGGATCCCGATGGACCCGGAGATCGACTTCCAGGCGTTCATGGACCGGTTCGATACGGTGCTGCTCGGTCGCAAGTCGTACCAAGCTTCGGCCGGCGGTACCGCGGATCCGGGCCCGGACGTGTTCGCGGGGAAGGCCGTCTACGTGTTCTCGACAACGCTCCCGGCCCAGGACGGGCCCGACCGGGTCGTTTCGCCCGACCCCGTCGCCACCGTCACCGAGCTTCGGAACGGTTCGGGAAAGGAGATCTGGCTTTTCGGAGGCGGTGAGCTCTTCCGGACCCTGCTCGAGGCCCGGCTCGTGGATCGAATCGAGGTCGCAATCGTCCCGATTCTTCTGGGGCACGGGATTCCCATGTTGCCCGCTGCGGGCGCGCCCCAGCGCCTGGTGCTGGAGAACAGCACGGTCTACGGCGAGACGGGCATGGTACTTCTGGAATACCGCGTGGCCGAGGAGTCCTGATGTCTCTGCGCCCCCTGGTCGCCCTGGGCACCACCAACAACCTGGTGGCGAAGCTCGTCGCCGCGATCAATCGGTCCGCCCCGACCTGGGAGTTCCTGGGCTTCGTCGACGACGACCCGTCGCGCCACGACCGGAATCTACGGTACGGACCCGTGTTGGGCGGAACGGAGGTCCTCGAAGCGCTGGCCGCGGATCGCGAGCTCTGGGCCTTCAACAACGTCAACCTCACACCGGAACTGAGTCGGCGCGCCGACCGCATCCTGGACGACGCCGGCTGCAGACGCACGTCGCTGATCCACCCGGCGATCGACCTGACGTTCGCGACGCACGGCGAGAACTGCGGGCTCTTCGAGGGCACCCTCGTGGGGCCTAGAGTGGTCCTGGGCCGGCACGTGACCGCCCGAATGGGTTGCACGATCAGCCACGGGGTGACCGTGGGCGACTACGTCTACCTGAGTCCGAACGTGACGCTTTGCGGAGACGTCGTCCTGGGTGACGGGGTGGACGTGGGGGCCTCGGCCACGATCCTGCCCAGCCTGACCGTAGGCGCCGACACGTTCATCGGGGCCGGCTCGGTGGTCACGAAGGCCCTCCCGGCGAACGCGGTCGCCATGGGCTACCCGGCCCGAGTGGTGAAGAGCGAGCGGGACTGAGCGGACCCCGGGTCTTCGGGTCAGGCGTCCGGGGCGCGAATGAGGACGGCTTCGAGATCCACGTCCTGGGGCTCGCCGACGCCCGCGGGGCGCAGGGTCAGTCGCCCGCCCAACCGCAGGACGTTGCCGGCCAGCGTGTAGTCCAGCGTCACCGGGGCGCCGCCACCGGTATCCAGCTCGAGGCGCGAGGCACCCACGATCCGTCCCTGACCCAGCACGCTTTCGCTCGCGGACGAGCCCACCTCCCGGGTTGTCATCCGGATCTGCCCGTCGGGTTCGATGTCGAGGAGCATTTCGCCCCCGAGAGCGATCAGGTCCACCGGCTCGGCCTCGGGGTCGTCGACGCGGGTCCAGGCGAAGCGTGTGGCCCTCCAGCTTCCCTCCAGCGCCGCGATCACCTCGACGGGCGCGGTGCCGTCGTCGCCGCATGCGCCAAGGGCCAACGCCGCCGTGCAGAGGAGCACTCCGAGTCGAACGACTCGAATTGGACGAGGGCCGCCAGGTACGACCCGGAGCGTCGAAGGCGTCGCGCGTCTGGCGATCAAGAGATCCTGGTCCGGCGAGCGTGGGGAGATAGGGTCGCGAACGGGCCCGGTCGGAGCCGGGGCGGCACCGCCGACACGTAGGTACCTACGACGAGGGTCGGAGTGCCTTTCGGCTCAGACGAAGTCGGGCGCGGCGACGATCCCCAGCTCGAGCGTGTCCGGACTGACACACAAGACACGCCGTGGCCGATGCGCGTATCTTCCCCCCTTCCGACATCGTCTTCCGATCCATCGGTCGCGCCCATGCAGCTCCACCATCGAATCGTCTCGGCTTCCGGCTCCCATCCGACGCGATGGCTGCTCGTGACCCACGGCATCTTCGGAGCGGGGCGGAACTGGGCGTCCGTGGCCAAACGCTTCGTGGAGGCCCGGCCGGAGTGGGGGGCGGTGCTGGTGGACCTGCGACAGCATGCCCAGTCCCAGGGCTTCGTCCCGCCCCACACCCTCGAAGCCTGCGCCCGGGACCTGGCGCTGCTCGTCGCCGATCTGGAGCTACCCGTCCGGGGCATCCTGGGGCACTCGTTCGGGGGGAAGGTCGCGCTGGTGTATTCCCGGGACCCCACCACGCCCCTGGAACACGTCTGGGTCGTGGACTCTACTCCGGAGGTACGGCCGCCGTCCGGCAGCGCCTGGAACATGCTGAACGTGCTCAGGAATCACCCCGGTCCCTTCCACGATCGGGGCGGGGGCGTGCGCGCTGTGGAGATCGAAGGGTTCCCCCCCTCGGTGTCCCGGTGGATGTCGACGAACCTGGTCCACGGTCCCGACGGGTATCGCTGGCGCCTGGATCCGGACGACATGGAATCCCTGTTGCACAGCTTCTTCGCCACCGACGCATGGGATGCCGTGGAGGCGCCGACGCCTGGGTGTCATGTGCACCTGATCCGGGCCGAGGAGTCGGGCATTCTGAACGAAGCGGCCAGCTCGCGTGTCGAGATTGCAGGGGAACGCACGGGGCAGGTGTTCCTCCACCCGGTCGCCGGTGGGCACTGGGTCAACGCCGACAACCCCGACGCTCTTCAGGCGCTCCTGATCGGACACATGTCGTGACGCGGTCCCCGCCCCGCCTCCCTCTGCTGCTCGGAATCGCCCTGGGGGCCTGCGCGCCGGCCCTCGGAGCCCAGGCGGTCCCAACGCCCGAGCTGCCCCTGTCCCTGACCCGACTGGGAGGTCCCATCGTCCTGGACGGGGTCCTGGACGAAGACGCCTGGGCCGACCTGCCCCTGCTTCCCGTGACCATGTACGGGCCGGTGTTCCAGGGCGACCCGACTCAGCGTACCGAGATTCGCATCGGGTACGACGACACGTACCTGTACGTGGCGGGATGGATGTTCGACTCGGACCCGGGCGGCGTCCGAAGCACGACGCTGACTCGCGACCAGTACAGCGGCGACGACCTGTTCTCCGTGGTCCTGGACACGTACAACGACTACGAGTCGGCCCTGTGGTTCACGGCGAGCCCGTCCGGCGTGCGCTCCGACCGTTCCGTCTCCAACGACGGTCAGTTCACGAACGGCAGCGCCATGAACAACGACTGGAACTCGTTCTGGGATCTGGCCACGACCTGGACCGAGGACGGCTGGTTCGCCGAGATGCGCATCCCGTTCAGCAGCCTGGGCTTCCAGGACGAGGACGGCCAGGTGGTCATGGGCTTGATCGTGTACCGGTTCATCGCCCGAAACAACGAACGTCTGACCTGGCCCGCCATCCCCCCGAACTGGGGCCTGGGGTTCGCGAAACCGTCCCAGGCGCAGCGCGTGTCGTTGCAGGGCGTCTACGCCGAAAACCCCATGTACATCCGCCCTTACGTGCTCGGGGGCATGGAGCAGGCGTCACGGCTGAACCAGACCGAAACCGGGTTCGAGACCAGCAACGATCCCATGGGCGAAGCCGGGCTCGACGTGAAGTACAACGTGTCGGACAACCTGACGCTCGACCTCACGTTCAATCCGGACTTCGGCCAGGTCGAGGCCGACTCGTTGCAGGTCAACCTGACCCGCTTCTCACTCTTCTTTCCCGAAAAACGGCAGTTCTTCCAGGAGCGATCGGGCCTCTTCGGTTTCAACACCGGAGGCTTCAGTCGCCTGTTCCACAGTCGCCGGATCGGCCTCGACGCGGTCGGGAACCCCGTTCGGATTCTGGGAGGCGCACGATTGGTGGGACGCATGGGCGCCACCGATGTGGGCTTTCTGAACATGCAGACCGCTTCCCACGACGGTCGGCCATCAGAGAACTTCGGCGTGGTGCGGTTGCGTCGGCAGATCTTCAACCCGTTCTCCACGGTCGGTGGCATGCTCACGACCCGCATCGACACGGAGGGGGGCTACGGGGTCACCGGAGGTTTCGATACGAGCGTCCGGGTCGTGGGCGACGAATACGTGACCCTGAAGTGGGCCGGGACGTTCAATGATCGGCCGGACGAGCTGGGCGATCCGACCCTGCTCGACCTCAGCCGCTTCGTGGCCCGGTGGGAACGTCGCAATCAGACGGGTCTGAGCTATCTGGCTGACTACGTTCGCTCCGGAAGCGGTTACGAGCCCCGCATGGGATTCGTGGTGCGCCGGAACTACAGCCAGCTCGGCGGCAACGTCCAGTACCGCTGGTTCCAAAGCGCCGAGTCGGCGCTGCGCACGATCACCCTGGGCACCCGGGGCGCCGTGTACACCCGGGGCACCGTCGGCGGCACCGAATCGGCTCTCATCGTGCCGTCGCTGGCCTTCGAGCTGAAGAACGGGCGTCGGATCAACCTGGACGTGCGGACCCAGTACGAAAGTGTTCTGGACGGCTTCCTGCTCTCGGGGGTCACACCCATCGAGCCCGGGGAATACTGGTTCACCGAAGGCAGTGCTCGCCTGACCCTTTCCCGCAGCTCCCTGCTCCGCGGTGGCCTCACGGTCGGCGGAGGGACGTTCTTCGACGGATGGCGTGCCGGCTTCGGCGGAGGCCCGACCCTGAGCGTCAACCGGCATTTCGAGATCGGGGCCGGATACGAGTTCAACGCGGTTCGCTTCCCGGACCGGGACGAGGAGTTGAACGCCCACCTGTTCAGCTTCAAGACCCAACTCGCCCTGGACACCCATCTGTCCGGGTCCCTCCTGGTTCAGTACAACAGCACGGTGGAAGGCGTCGTGGCCAACGCCCGGATTCGGTACCACTTCGGCGAAGGCAACGACCTCTGGCTGGTCTACAACGATGCCGTGAATACCCAGCGCGAGGTGATCGGCCTGCCCCGGCTGCCGTTCTCGAACCAGCGGGCGCTGATGCTCAAGTACACCTACACGTTCATCCGCTAGCACCGCACCCAACACGCCGCGACCCTTCTGCCCCTTCGTGGGCCGGGTTGGCACGATTGCCGGCGTCCTCGGTCCTCCGGCTTCCCTCGGCCGCCCCCGCCGATTGTCCCGGCGCCCCCTCCGATGTACCGTGCCCGCACACCATTCACATCGAGGCGATCGGTATGCTGGGAAGAGATCTTGCGAAGGGCGTCGTCGTCATGACGCTTGCGGGCCTTGTCGGCTGCACGGAGGGGGCCATGGACGACGCGACGCAGACGGCTGGGACGATATCGACGGACAACGTCTTGTTGGAGGAATGGACGGGCCCGTACAACGGGGTGCCGGCCTTCGACCGCATGGACCTGGACGCCCTCCGGGAGGCCCTGGAAGGGGGGATGGCGCAGCAACTCGCCGAGATCGATCAGATCACCGCGAACCCGGAGCCGCCGACCTTCGACAACACGATCCTGGCGATGGAGCGGGCCGGCCAGGACCTGGGCCGGGTCTTCACCTACTACGGCATCTGGAGCTCCAACGTGTCGTCCCCCGAGTTTCGGGAAATCCAGGCCGAAATGGCCCCCAGGCTGTCCGAGTTCAACTCCAAGATCACCCAGAACGGCGCCCTGTTCGACCGCATCCGGGCGGTCTACGAGGGCGACGAGATGGAGGCCCTCGGCCCGGCCGAGCAACGCCTGGTGACCCTCGTGTACGACTCCTTCGCCCGGAACGGGGCCACGTTGGACGAAACGAGCAAGGCGCGCTACGCCGCCATCAACCAGCGGCTGGCCGAGCTGCAGACCCGGTTCGCGAACAACGTTCTGGCCGATGAGGAGGGGTACGTGACCTTCTTCGGCCCGGACCGGGCCGGTGGCTTGCCGTCATCCTTCCTCGAATCCGCGGCGGCCGCGGCGACCGATCGGGGTCGGTCCGGGGAGTACGCCGTGACGAACACGAGGTCCTCCGTCGATCCGTTCCTGACCTTCGCCGACGACCGGGACCTCCGGGAGCAGGTCTGGACGACCTTCTACAGTCGGGGCGACAACGGCGACGAACACGACAACAACGCAATCATCGCGGAAATCCTCCAGCTCCGTCACGAACGGGTCCAGCTCCTCGGGTATCCGACCTATGGGGACTGGCGCCTGGAGAACCGCATGGCGAAGACCCCGGCCCACGCCATGGCCCTGATGCAGGACGTATGGCCCGCCGCCCTGGGTCGGGTGGAAGAGGAGGTGGCGGACATGCAGGCCATCGCCGACGCCGAGGGCGCCAACCTGACGATCGAGCCGTGGGACTACCGCTACTACGCCGAGAAGGTCAGGAAGGCCCGGTATGACCTGGACTCCGACGAGGTCAAACAGTACCTGCAGATGGACCGACTCATCGCAGCCATGCACTTCGTGGCGGGCGAGATCTTCGGCTTCGATTTCGAGCCGGTGCCGGAAGGCTCGGTCCCGGTCTTCCACGACGACGTCACGGTGTTCGACGTCACGGACCGGGCTACCGGGGATCACATCGGGCTCTGGTACCTGGACCCCTACGCCCGCCAGGGCAAGCGCTCGGGCGCGTGGGCCACTGCGTACCGTAGCCACGAGACCCTGGACGGCGAGCAGACGGTCCTGGCCGCCAACAACTCGAACTTCATCAAGGCCGCGCCCGGCGACCCGGTCCTGATCTCCTGGTCCGACGCCGAAACGCTCTTCCACGAGTTCGGCCACGCCCTCCACTACCTGTCGTCTTCGGTGGACTATCCCACCTTGAACGGGGGCGTGCGGGACTACACGGAGTTCCAGTCCCAGCTGCTCGAACGCTGGCTGATGACGGATCCGGTGATCGACACCTACCTGGTCCACCACGAGACGGGCGAGTCCATTCCCGACGAGCTCGTGGCCAAAGTCAAGAGCGCCGCCACGTTCAATCAGGGCTTCGCCACCACCGAGTACCTGGCCTCCGCGTTGCTGGACATGATGGTCCACACGGTCGACCCCGCGGGCCTGGACCCGGACGATTTCGAGAGGGGCGCCATGGCCTACCTGGGCCTGCCCGACGAAGTCGTCATGCGCCACCGGATGCCCCAATTCGGTCACGCGTTCAGCAGCGAGGGTTATTCGGCCGGGTACTACGGCTACATCTGGGCCGACGTCCTCACCGCCGACGCCGCCGAGGCGTTCGCCGAAGCGCCGGGTGGCTTCTACGACGAGGACCTGGCCGCCAAGCTGGTCGCACACTTGTTCACGGTGCGCAACGCGGTGGACCCGGCCGAAGCCTATCGGGCCTTTCGTGGCCGGGACGCCGAGATCGGACCCCTCATGCGAGACCGGGGCTTCCCGGTCCCGGTGCGTTGACGATGCCGACACGGTCCCGAGCGACGAGGAGCGCTTCAATGACCCACGTGCCGAAGCTCGCGTTGACCACGCTGGTCCTGGCCTCGGCCGCAGTCCCGGGCCCGGTCTCGGCCCAGGAAGCCGAGTCCACGGCTCTGCCTGAAGCCGTTGCGAGCCTGTCGCTGCGGAGCGTGGGCCCGGCGGTGATGGGCGGCCGGATCGCGGACATCGCAGTGGACCCGAGGTCGTCCAGCACGTGGTTCGTGGCCGTGGGATCCGGTGGCCTCTGGAAGACCACGAACGCGGGCATCACCTGGACACCGGTGTTCGACGATCAACCGTCCTATTCCATCGGAACCGTGGCCCTGGATCCCGCGAACCCGGACGTGGTCTGGGTGGGCACGGGTGAGAACGTGAGCGGCCGGCACGTGGCCTGGGGCACCGGCCTCTACCGAAGCCGGGACGGGGGCCGCACGTGGGACAACATGGGCCTGGAATCGTCCGAGCACATCGGCCGCATCCTGTTCGACCCCCGGGACTCCAACACGCTCTTCGTGGCCTCGGAAGGGCCCTTGTGGTCATCGGGTGGGGAGCGCGGCGTGTTCAAGAGCACCGACGGCGGCGAGACGTGGCGCCCGGTACTGATCATCGACGAGAACACCGGGGTGACGGACCTGGAGTTCGACCCGTCGAACCCGGAGGTGATGTATGCCGCGGCGTACCAGCGCCGCCGCCACATCTGGGCCCTGCTGGCGGGTGGCCCCGAGTCGGGCATCTACAAGTCCACCGACGCAGGCGAGACCTGGCGCGAGGTGACCACCGGGCTGCCCCAGGGCGACATGGGCAAGATCGGCCTGGCGGTCACGCCCGCGGACCCGTCGCTGGTCTACGCCACCATCGAGGCCAGCGACGAGGAACGGGGCTTCTACCGCTCCACCGACCGGGGCGAGAGTTGGGAGCACCGGAACCCCTACATCTCGGGCGGCACCGGGCCCCACTACTACCAGGAGATCGAGGCCAGCCCCGTCGATCCGGACCTGGTGTACCAGATGGACGTCTTCCTCCATGTGACCCGGGACGGAGGCGCCACCTTCGACTTCCTGGGCACCGGACGGGAGAAGCACAGCGACAACCACGCCCTGTGGATCGATCCGGAGGACGGCACACACCTGATCGCCGGCACCGACGCCGGCCTCTACGAGACGTTCGACGAGGGCACCACGTGGCGTCACTTCCCGAACCTGCCGATCTCTCAGTTCTACAAGGTGGCGGTCGGGAACTCCGAGCCGTTCTACGGCATCCTCGGAGGCGCCCAGGACCTGGGCACGCTGTGGGGGCCGTCTCGCACCACGAACGTCGAAGGGGTTCGCAATCGGGACTGGTATGCGCCCATGGGTGCCGACGGATACGGCGTCGCCATCGATCCGACCGATCCGCACACGCTCTACCTGGAGACCCAGGTCGGGAACCTCTACCGGTACGACCGGCGCAGCGAAGAGGCGATCCAGATCCAGCCCCAGCCCGCGCCCGGCGATCCGCCGGAACGCTGGAACTGGGACTCACCCATCCTGATCAGCCCCCACGACTCGGACCGTCTCTACTTCGGATCCCAACGGGTGTGGCGCAGCGATGATCGGGGCGATTCCTGGAGGGCGATCAGCGACGATCTGACCCGAAACACGAATCGCTACGAGCTGGACTTCATGGGACGGGTCTGGAGCGTGGACGACCTCTACGACAACGGGGCCATGTCCATGTACGCCACGCTAACCGGGATCTCCGAATCGCCTGTATCGGAGGGTGTGCTCTACACCGGCTCGGACGACGGTCTGGTCCACGTCAGTGGAGACGGCGGTGGATCGTGGACCCCGGCCGCCCCGCTTCCCGGCGTTCCGGACCGGTCCTTCATCAACGACGTGGAGGCATCCCAACATGACGCCGGGTCGGTCTTCGTCGTGGCCGACGCCCACAAGATCGGCGACTACACGCCCTACCTCTTCGAGAGCGGCGACCGGGGCCAGACCTGGCAGTCGATCTCCGGGGACCTGGAAGACGAGGTGATCGTGTGGGCCATCCAGCAGGACCACGTGGACCCGGACCTGTTGTTCATCGCGGCGGAGAACGGTCTGTACACGAGCCCCAACCGGGGCCAGAACTGGTACAGGCTGAGCGGTGGCGCGCCCACGATCGCGTTCCGGGATTTGAAGCTGCACCGTAGGGACGAGGACGTGATCGGGGCCACCTTCGGACGCGGGTTCTACATCTTGGACGACTATTCGCCGCTCCGGGGTCTCTCCGCTGCGGTCGCTGACGCGCGAAGCACGCTGTTCGACGTCCGGGACGCCTGGTGGTACGTGCCCAACACGCCTATGCAGGCCAGGGGGAAGCCCACCCTCGGCAGCACGGACTTCACCGCGGACAACCCCCCGTTCGGAGCCGTTTTCACGTACTACCTGGCGGACGTCCCGGAAACGATGGCGGCCACCCGACGAGACCGGGAACGGACGCTCCGGGCGGATGGCGCCGATACACCATTCCCGGGATACGACCAGCTGCTGGCCGAAGCCGAGCAGGCCGAACCCGCGGTGATCCTTACCGTGCGGGACGAGCAAGGAAACCCGGTCCGTCGCCTTGCCGGGCCTGCATCGCCAGGCGTCCACCGGGTCAGCTGGGATCTCCGGGGGCCGGCGCCGAACCCCATCAGCTTTCAGACCCCGGGCTTCACCCCACCCTGGGTCACACCGCCTCAGGGCCCCCTGCTGCCGCCCGGAGCGTACCAGGTGGAGCTGGCCCTGATGTTCGATCGTAGCGAGCGCCGCATCGGCACGCCCCGGGGCTTCGAGGTGAAGGCGGTGCCCACGGCGCCGGACGGGACGGATTTCATCGCCGTCACCGACTTCCAGGGTCAGGCGGCGGACCTCATGCGCCGCACCGCTGGCGCGGCCCGGCAACTGGACGAAGCACGCAACCGCATTCGACACATGCGCGAAGCCTTGATGCGAACGCCGGACGCGGACGCGTCGCTACTCGACGCCATGGACGACGTCTCGGTGCGATTGGACCGGATCAGCGTCCGCCTCAACGGCGACCCGATTCGGGGCGGATTGAACGAAGCATCCGTGCCCTCCATTCGAGGCAGGGTCGGCACCGTCGTTTCGGGCACCTGGGAAACCCGGCAGTCGCCCACCCAGACCCAGCGGAACAGCCTGCAGGTCGCCGCAGCCGACTTCGAAACCCTGAACGCCGAGCTGACCGCCCTGATCACCGGCGATCTCGCCCAACTGGAACAGGACCTCGCCGACGCGGGTGCACCCTGGACGCCGGGGCGCAGGATTCCGCCCCGGTAACTGGACCCGGTATCGACCGACACAGGAACCACCGAACGCATACGAGGATGGAATGACCGACGCCCCCGAACATCAGCCCGTGACGTCCCCCGCCCTGCCCAAGCCAGCGGGCCCCTATTCCCCCGGTGTGATCTTCGATCGCCTGGTGCTCGTGTCGGGACAGGGCGCAAAGGACCCGGCCACCGGAGTCCTGGCCGGATCCGACGTCGCGACGCAGACCGAGCAGGTTTTCAGGAACATCCAGGCGATCCTGGAAGCCGCGGGCAGCGATCTGTCCCGCGTGTTGAGGTGTGGTGTGTTCCTGACCGACATTCGGGACTTCGACGAGATGAACCAGGTCTACGCCCGGGTATTCGGCGATCACCGACCCGCCCGCACCACGGTGTGCGTGGCCTCGCTACCCGATCCCGGGCTGCGGGTGGAGATCGACGCGATTGCGTACCGGCCCTAGGCCGGGCGGGGGCGAAACGGCATCGCTTCGACTTCGCCACCCTCGACGGTCACCACCGTGGAGGGCGGAATCTCTCGCCAATAGGCGTCCAACGCGCTCAGGGGCTCGGACACCACCGCTCGTGCCTCCGGCGGCAGGCGGTCGGCCAACTCCGGATTGATCTCCCGAATCGCCTCGACGTCCTTGCTCACGTAGAGGGTCCGAGGGATCTCTTCAGACGCATAGCGGATGCCGTACATGCGCTCGCCGTCGGCCAGCCCCAGGGACGCCTGGACGGCGGACTCGACCCCATGCTTGGCCGCGATCGCCTCGACGACCCCCACCGCCCGCTCCAGGGCCGGAAGGGGCTCGTCGTCCAGTCCGTAGGTGAACGCCAGGTAGAAGATCACCTCCGAATCGGTGGTTCCCCGGATGAACGGGAAGAGCTCGGGATCCACCTCCATCATGAGGTCCCGCCGGAGCCGGGTGAACTCGGCGATGGCCCCGTTGTGCACCAGCAGCCAACGGCCGTGGCCGAAAGGGTGGCAATTGGTGTGTTGGACCGCGGAGCCAGTGGTGGCCCGTACGTGAGCGAGGAACAGCCCCGACTCCACCTGACGTGCCAGGGACCCCAGATTGGGGTCGTTCCAGGCGGGGAGCACGTCCTTGTAGATCCCGGGGTGCTCGCGGTTTCCGTACCAACCGACCCCGAATCCGTCGCCGTTGGTGGTGTACTCGGCTTCCCGCGCCTCCCTACTCTGCTCGATGAGGGAGTGCTCGGGCAGGAACAGGAGCTCCTCGAGCCGGATCGGCGCGCCTGCGTACCCCAGCCACCTGCACATGTCAGCGCCTCACGTTGTGGGACGGGGCCGGTTACCGACGACCGCGATCCTGTTACCGTCGGGCGACACCGCGAGACGGCTGATTTCCCGGACCCCCTGGTCCGTCAGGTCCGCCACCGCCGTCCACTCCCCACCCGGTGCCCAGCGGTAGAGGGTCGCGTCCCGGCCCATCACGATCGAGCCGTCGGGCAGCCAGGCGTAGTCTTCCCGTTCTCGCAACGTGGTGGTCAGCGTTTCGACCTCGTCCCTGGACGGTCCCACCGTCTTGATCAGCCACTCGCCGTCCGACGCCTTGTGCACGAAGCTCACGCCGCCCCCTGGGGCCCGATGGAGGGAGCGCCCGGGATTCTCCACCAGCACGCCCCGACCTCCCGACCGGTCCGCCACCTGGAGCGTGGCGGGGGTGGAGTCGTTGCCGAGCACGAAGGCCAGGACGGTGGAGTCGTCCAGCCAGGCGTGGTACCCCACGGGCTGCATATCGTCGAACAAACCGCCGCGACTGGTGCCGTCCAGGTCGAACTGCCAGAGCTGTTGGGACTCGGCGTCTTCGTGGATGGTGGAGAAGCCCGTGCCGTCCGGTAGGACCGTGGCGGAGAACTCGCTGGCGTCGTCCGTGAGCGTCATCCGCATGTGGCTCCCCGAGCGGATATCGAGCTTGTAGATATCGGTCTGGACAGTGTCTCGGGCGGACGTATACAGCAGCGCCGCCCCGTCGGGCGTGAAGTGGGGCTGATTGTCGTAGCCGTCCCGGTTCGTGACGTTGACCAGGTCGACCACCGCCAGGTCGTCAGCCTGCCCCTCCAGGGTGCCGAGGTAGATGTCGGTGGAGGGCGCGGTCGCGGCGGTGGGGCGATACGCAGGCTCGGGAGGGCTTTCGTCCGGCGCGGGCCCGCGTTCGCAAGCCACGATCGACAAAGTCAGCCCCAGCACCAGCCAGCGGGTGGGGATTCTGCGGCCTGCCTGCATCCGTACGCTTCGGTTCATCGCGGCTCCTCCGAGACAAGCGGCGTAGACCTCGCATCGCCCCGGCCGGGGCGATGCGGCGGTCTGCCACCCACAGGTTCCGGTCTTCGGAGCCAGCGGTCAACACATGGGCGTCAGGGGCTGCTACGCCCGAGCCCCGATCCTGACCACCGTGGGCTGCACCAAGCGCTCGAACTCGCTGTAGGGGAGCTTCACGAGCTCGGTGTGGGACCCGGCGTTGAACGCGATCTGCTCGTCTTCTCGGAGGCGTTGGTCCACGAAGACCTGCAGGTCCCAGAGGTTGCCGAATGGCGGCATCGCGCCCAGCTCGCAGTCCGGGAATACGTCCTTGAAGTCCGATTCGGAAGCCAGCTCACAGGCGTGCGCCCCGGTCACGGACCGGATGCGCTCCATGCTGACCTGTTCCGTCGCAGGCAGGACAGCCATGACCAACTCCCCGTCGAGCTTCAGCATGACCGTCTTCGCCAACTCCTTCCCGGGTATATGCGCAGACGCCGCGATCTCCTGGGCCGTGAACGCGGGCGAATGGGAAATGGTGACGAACTTCACGCCGTTTTGATCGAGGTACGTGCTGAGCTTCTGCATGGGCATGATCCCCTCCTTGACAGACCGTGGCCGTGGAGGACGGGCGCGGAGCCAAGGTCCCCCCGGAGGGGTGCCGGAAGCGGAACGGCAAGGCGCGGGTTCACCTGCCGACCCGCTGGCGAGCACGGACCCCGGAGGGGCGCGTCCCCTGTTGCGTGAGCCGGTTTGCGGGAAAGACGAACGCTTCTCCAGCGCAGCCCTGCTCATATCTCAACATTCGCCTGACGCCGCTCCGCGAGCAAGGCCACTTTGGTCCCACATGGCGTGCCGGTCACCGCGGCTCCGTGGGACGTGAATGGAGGCGATTCTCGTGGGAGTCGCGCAGAGCGGCTGGACGGAACGATTCCCCCGTGTCCGGGTCGAGGGTATGCCCTCCCCCGTTCTCCTCGACGCCCCTTCGAATCGAACCGCCATGGAACTCGGCATCTACACCTTCGCGGAAACCCGGATCGACCCGGAGACGGGCCGGCAGCTCGGGGCCCAGACGCGGATTCGCGAGCTGCTGGAGGAGATCGAACTGGCCGACCAGGTGGGCCTGGACGTCTTTGGCGTCGGCGAGCATCACCGCCCCGACTACGCCGTGTCGTCGCCAGCGATCGTGCTGGCGGCCGCCGCGGCGAAGACGGAGCGGATCCGACTGACGAGCGCTGTGTCCGTCTTGAGCTCGGACGATCCCGTGCGCGTCTTCCAGGACTTCGCGCTGATCGATCTCATCTCGAACGGGCGCGCCGAGATCATGGCCGGCCGTGGATCGTTCATCGAGTCGTTCCCGCTCTTCGGGCAGGATCTGTCGGACTACGAGGACCTGTTCGCCGAGAAGCTCGACCTGCTGATCAGGCTGCGGGAAGAAGAGGTGATCTCGTGGACGGGCAACCACCGCCCTTCCATCGACCGTCGCCCGGTGTTTCCCCGCCCGGTCCAGGATCCCATTCCGCTCTGGATCGCCGTCGGGGGCACCCCCAGCTCGGTCGTGCGTGCGGCGACCCTGGGATTGCCCATGGCCCTGGCCATCATCGGCGGGGCACCCGCCCGATTCAAATCGGTCGTGGACCTGTATCGAGAAACGGCCGAGAGGGCCGGACACGACGTGGCGTCGCTTCCCCTCAGCATCAACTCCCATGGCTTCCTGGCGGAGAACTCCAGGGTGGCGGCCGACACGGCCTATCCGCCGTTCGCAGAGACGATGACGCGAATCGGGCGTGAGCGGGGGTGGCCTCCCACCTCGCGGCGACAGTTCGAGGGAGAACGCACGCTGCATGGCGCCCTGCTCGTGGGCAGCCCCCAGGAGGTCATCGACAAGATCCTGTACCAGTACGAGCTGTTCCGGCACGACCGCTGCCTGATCCAGCTCACCGTCGGCCCCATGGACCATGGCGACGTGATGCGGGCGATCGAGTTGCTGGGTAGGGAGGTCGCGCCGGTCGTCCGACGGGAGACGGGGGCTGACGCAGCCTCCGCGACGACGGCGGCGCCCTAGTCGCCCGCGACGTGCGGTGTGTGACGGTGTGCCTGATTCGCAGCGATGGCGGTGCCGCGGTCGGCCACGCCGTGGGGGCCAGACGAGCCGTCTGATCGGGCGAGGACGGCGCGGTGGCCCCTACCTCTCCTCCGGTGGGGTCTTCAGTCGGATCAGGCCCTCCTGGGCCACCGAGGCCACGACCTGTCCGTCCCGGCTGAAGTAGGTGCCCCGGGCGAACCCGAGCGCCCCGCACGAGACAGGGCTCTCGACCTGGTACAGCAACCACTCGTCCATCCTGAACGGACGGTGGAACCAGATGGAATGATCCAGGCTGGCCACCATGACCCGGGGGTCTCGGAAGCTCATGCCGTGGGGCCGCAGGGAGGTGACGAGCAGACCGTAGTCGGACGCGTACGCCAGCACCGCCTGATGCTGCATCTGATCGTCGCCGAGGGGACTCGCGGCCCGGACCCATGACAGGCGACGCGGAGGGCGCACGGCCGCGTCGAACGGGTCTTCGTCGTCCACCGGCCGAATGTCCAGCGGGCGGTCCTGGGTCAACAGGTCCCGTAGTCGATCGTCGGGAATCCGATCGGCACTCGCCCGGATCACATCCAGTTCGGGCCGCAGGGTCTCGGGGTCCGGCACGGCGGGCATATCCACCTGGTGCGAGAGCCCTTCCTCGGTCCGGTGGAACGAAGCCGACATGTTGAAGATCGCGTTCCCGTGTTGGATGGCCGTGACCCGGCGAGTGGTGAACGACCGACCGTCTCGAAGGCGATCCACGAAATACACCACGGGAATCTCCAGATCGCCGGCCAGGATGAAATACCCGTGCAGGGAGTGGGCCCGCCGGTCTTCGTCCACCGTGCGGTAGGCGGCCACCAGGGACTGCGCCAAGACCTGCCCACCGTAGATGCGACGAGTGCCGATGTCCCGGTTCTGGCCGCGGTAGATGTTCCGCTCGAGGGGCTCGAGCTCCAGGATCTCGACCAGGTCGGTGGCGTTGAAGGACATGCGGCGTCTCCGTGGGCGGGGTGCTCCGGGCCCCGAATGTATGACCCGGACCCGGTCCACAGATAGCCCTGGTCACCCTTGCCAAACCCGCCGGTCAGCAGCGATGGTGGGCTGGATGCAGCGTACGGTTCGGGGCCCGAGCGACTCCATCGCTGGGAGCGGCCCGACGAACCGGTAGCCACGACCTCCAGGCGGATCCCCCCCACCCGGCAGCGTCACGAAACGTCACGTCACAAGGAACGGGAGAATCCCCATGCGCGCTCGCCTACGAGACGCTGGTGCAGTCATCGCGGCAGTCCTGCTCGTCACCGGATGCGGCGGTGGATCCGGCTCGACCGGCGTTCCCAACGCCCCCCAGGCAAACGTCCACGTCCGTCAGGATCCTGACGTGGACTTCTCCGACTACCGGACCTACGACTGGGTCGACCGGGCTACGTTGGGAGAATCGGAGGACACGGGGCTGGACGAGCAGATGGACGCCCAGATCGTAACCGCCGTGGACTCGGTCCTGAACGCCAAGGGCTACGAGCGGGTCTCGGCGAACCCGGACTTCAAGGTCGTCTGGTACGGAACCTTCACGGGACACGTGGAGGAACATGAAGCCAAGCAGAGACACCCGTCCTACTTCCAGCGGGAAAACAGCGTCGCGTTTACGAGCACCCAGCAGGTCACCACCCACTGGGAGGACGGCACCTTCATCGTGGACGTGCTGGACGCCCAGACCGACTCCCTGATCTGGTCGGTGCACGCCGAGGGCTCCATCCAGACCTCGGGCAACCCGGAGGTCATGCAGCAGCGGTTCTACGACGGCGCGGGACGGGTCCTCCGGGACTTCCCTAGTCGCTGATCTCGTCGACGGCCAGGGTGATGCCCTGGCCGCAGACGGACATCTCTGCGACGGTGCCCCGGATCGTGATCCGGTCGCCGGGGGCCACGTTAGACGTGTCCCCAGCCAGGGTGTAGAGCGTGTCGTCCTCGCCCCTGAACGCCACGCACGTCACACCTTCGTCGGTAACCGTACCGGTGATCTCCACCGATCCGTCGGCGGCGGTGGCCAGGTAGGGCTCCGAGAACGCCACGGGCCGCTGGTCAGCCCAGGCCATGTAGAACAGATACGTGCGTCCGGCCTCGACCCATCCCGGAATCCCGACGTCGATCGAGAGCACGCCCTGGGCGTCCGCCACACCGTCGCCCAGGATCTCGTGGGGACTCCCGATTCCGCCGAAGCCGATGAGCAGAGCGTCCTCGGGCAACAGTCCCTCCACACGCACCGTCACGCTCGTGCCGGCCGGACCTGCCCGGGGCGAGATCAGCGGCCCGGCGCCCTGGGTACGGGGTCGAGCTCGGTGGCGCTTCACGGCATCATCGTCCGCTCGAGGACATAGAGCCCGCCGACGGAATCCATCTGAAGGTGGGTGATTCGGCCGCCGTCTCGACTGAACCGCCAGATCCGCTGGCCACCCGACCACACGCCATCTCCCAGGTATTGGATCACCACGGGGTCCTCCTCCCCTACGATCCGCGCGGTGAGGTCGTCCCCGTCCCGGGTCACCTCGACCGTGATGCCCCGGCCCCGGGCCGGGCCCGAGAAGAGACCCGTCAGGTCGTCGATGTCTCCACCGAATGAAAGGACCTCCGGCTCCGGGGTGGGTCCCAGGATGGCCTCGACCAGGGTGTCGATCAGGTCGCCCGGACCCACCGGACCTGTGGAATTCTGCAGGACCACGATGGTCAGGTCTTCGGCGGGAAGATACACCGCGTCGGAGAGGAAGCCGTTGATGCCGCCGCCGTGTCGGATCATCTCGAACCGCCCCTGTCCGGTCCGGCCCAGGCCCATTGCGTAGCGGGTCGGGGTTCCGTCCTCGAGGGGGGCCGGCGTGGTCATGGCTTCGTACCACTCCGGGTCCAGGAGCCGACCGCCGTGGAGCGCCTGGTTCCACGCGATCAGGTCGCCCACGGTCGAGCACAGGGATCCAGCGGCGTAGGGCCACTGGTGGTCCAGGTAGGCCTTCAACACGAGCCCGTCCGGCGATCCGTCGTAGCCGTGCGCCCGCCCCGGTCGGATGGTCTCGTTGGAGCAGTAGGAGGAGTCGTCCATGCCCGCGGGCTCGAACAGGGCCTCGCGCACGTAGTCCCCGTACGACTGCCCTGCCACCTGCTCGATGATCAGGCCCAGGAGGAAGTAGGCCGAGTTGTTGTAGATCAGCGCCGCGCCGGGTTCGAACTCGAAGGGCTCGGCCTCGAAGAGGGTGACGAGGCTGTCCCGGGGCAGAGAACGGGTCACGACTTCGCCGAAAGCCTCCATCTCCGTGTAGCCCTTGATCCCGGAGGTGTGGTCCAGGAGCCTGCGCAGCGGCACCTCGTATCCCTGGGTGTCGTAGTCGGGCAGGTAGTCCCGCAGGTCCGCGTCCAGATCCAGCCGGCCGTCTGCCGCGAGGCCCAGCACCGCCGCCGCGGTGAACTGCTTGGTCACCGAACCGATCTCGTAGGACGCCGATCCGTCTTCCGGTGTGGGCACGTCCCATTCCAGGTCGGCATGTCCGTACCCGGCCATCAGCAGCGTGTCGCCCTTGTGCACGACGGCCACCGAGACACCGGCGACCATGGGCTCCGCCACGTGATCCCGGGCCGCACCGTCCAGGGTCTGGACCCGTCGGTCCCGTTGGGGGTCCGAACCGGTCTCCCCTCCGCCGCATCCGACCGCCAGTCCGGCGCACGCGCAGATCGCGAGCCCTCGCAGGACCGCCACGGGGCCCGATCTCATCTCCAGGTTTCGTGTCACGACCGGGGTCTCCCTGTCCGTGGTTGCGTCGGGTCCGGGTGAGGCAGGTTGTTCGACGCCGACACGTAACGAGGGCGACCCTCGCGTGCAAGGCAAGCCGGCGGCGCGTCGAGGTTTTATCTTTGTGTGGGATTTCAACAAATCGATCGGCTCCAACGAGCGACCTCCGGGTTGGCGCGGGTGGAGGATCCGGAGGTTTCTTGCTCGACTCGTGTGACAACACGCCCATAGGCACCGGTGTCGCCTGGCGATCCGCCCGGCGATCCGGACTCGGACGATTGCTGCCCGTGATCCCGGCGCTCGCGCTGGGGCTCCTCGCCACGTCCAGCGACCAGGTCCGCGCCCAGGAGCCTCTCGACGCCGGGGACGGGGCGCCCGCCGACGTCGCCTCCACCTCATCGGTGGTTATCGAGTCGACGTCCGCTTCGTTCGAGATCGACGGCGTGATCGACGAACCCGGCTGGGACCTTCTCGAGCCGTTCCCGCTGACCATGTACACGCCGACGTTCGGCGGTGAGCTCACGGAGCGGACCGAGATCCGCATCACCCACGACGACGAATATCTGTACATGTCGGCCCGGATGTACGACTCCGAGCCGTCCCTCATTCGGGCCAACACGTTCTACCGGGATCGGTACAGCGGCGACGATCTGATCAGCATCATGCTGGACAGCTACAACGACTACGAGACCGGTGTGTGGTTCGTCACCAATCCAACGGGCGCCCGCCAGGACCGCACGATCTCGAACGACGGCCAGTTCAGCGGCGGCGGCATGCCCATGAACTGGGACTGGAATTCCCACTGGGACGTGGCCACCACCGTCACCGACGAGGGCTGGTTCGCCGAGTTCCGGATCCCGTTCTCCACCCTGGGCTTCCAGGCGCCAGAGGACGAGGTGACCATGGGTCTGGCCCTCTACAGGGTCATCGCCCGGAAGAACGAGCGTCAGACGTTCCCTGCCATGGACCCGGAGTGGGGAGGCCTGGCGTTCGCCAGGCCCTCCAGGGCACAACGGATCACGCTGCGCAACGTCAAGCAGTCGACGCCCATATACGTCACGCCCTACGGCCTGGGCGGCATGGCCCAGAACCCCGAGCTGCGGGTTCCGGAGGAGGGGTTGGCCAGCTGGGAGATGGTGGAGGACCCCACCACGGAGGTCGGTGCGGATCTCAAGTACTCGCCGACGTCCAACCTGGCGCTGGACATGACGGTGAATACGGACTTCGCCCAGGTCGAGGCCGACCAGCAACAGATCAACCTGACGCGTTTTCCCCTGTTCTTTCCCGAAAAGCGGCAGTTCTTCCAGGAACGCTCGTCCACGTTCGACTTCAACACGGGCGGGTTCAACAACCGGTTGTTCCACAGCCGGCAGATCGGTCTCGCGGACGGGCAGATCGTCCGCATCTACGGCGGCGTGCGGGCCGTGGGCCGGCTGGGCGGAACGGACTACGGGTTCCTCAACATGCAGACCGCGGCCCATGCGGGCCGGTCGGCGGAGAACATGGGGGTCCTGCGGGTCCGCCAGCAGATCCTCAACCCCTATTCGAACGTCGGGGGAATGCTCACCACCCGGCTCGGCTCCAACGGCCAGAACAACCTGGCCTATGGACTCGACACCCAGCTACGGGTCGTGGGAGACGAGTACATCCTGGCAAAGTGGGCCCAGACGTTCGACGAACAGGTGAACGCCCCGAACACACTGGACGGCGGCCTGGTTCAGGCCCGGTGGGAACGCCGGCGAGAAGGAGGATTGTCGTACCACGCCGACTTCATCCGCGTGGGCCGCGACTACATCCCCCGCCTGGGCTTCCAGCTGCGCCGGGACTTCACGTTCGGTGGCGCCCAGGTCCAGTACAAGAGCTTCCGGAACGCGGAGTCGCCGTTCCAGAGCCTGGGGGCCGCGCTCAACACGGGCAATTACTTCCGCAACGAGAACGGATCTGCCGAGTCCCGATCCATCACGCCCCAGCTCCTGGCCGAGTTCAAGAACGGGGCCCAGGTCAACCTGAGTCTGATCTCGGCGTTCGAGAGCATCCCGGAGCCCTTCGCCATCGCCGACGCGGTCATCCCGCCTGGCGAGTATTGGTTCAGCCAAATGGAGGCCAAGGTCGAGCTCGCCCGTCAAAGCCTCTTTCGCGGGGACTACGCGGTGTCGTACGGGCAGTTCTACGACGGCACCCGCCTGGGGCTGATCATCAATCCCACGTGGAACCCGTCCAGGTACCTGGAGCTCGGCGCGGGCTACGAGTTCAACAACCTGGAATTCGCGGACAGAAACCAATCCACCAAGGTCCACCTGGGTCGCCTGAACGTGCAGATGGCGTTCAACACGCAGATCTCGATGAGCGCATTCATGCAGTACAACAGCACGGCCGACCTGGGCACGATGAACCTGCGCTTCCGATACCACTTCCGTGAGGGCACGGACCTCTGGATCGTCTACAACGAAGGGCTCAACACGGTCAGGGCCGCGGGGCTCGATCCGAGGCTACCCCTGTCCGCGGGCCGCTCCCTCATGATCAAGTACACCTACGCGTTCATCTGGTAGGCTCTCGGGCCCCTCAGGTCACGTCCGGTTTCATGCCCAGGTGGATCAGGGCCCGTTCCAGCAGGAGGTCCCTCCACATGCTGGCGTTGTCCCGGGTCAGGGGCACCCACTCGTTCACGGACGCCGGGTTGCCTTCCAGGATCTCGCCGTTGGGGCGGATCGTGTGCCCGATGGACCACATGTACGTCGCGACGGGCTGACCGCTCAGGGGGAACCGGAGCGTCTCCTCCCACTCCCAGGTATTGCTGTAGCCGCCCGCCGGCATGCCGATCACGTGCCCCAGGTCGTTGTCCACCACCATGGCCACGAACTGGTCGAGGTGGGATCCGCCGTGGGGTCCCAGCAGCACCACCAGCGGGCCTCGGAAATGGACGGGCGTGGGCTCCAGGATCCCGTCCGAATCGGGGGGCAGGTGAGCGAGCTTGAAGGGCACGTCGTCCGAGTACTCGTCGCCTCGGCGAAGGGCGGGCATGACGCTCTGCTCGAGCCAATCGATCTGCCAGGAACCCCTCTCCATCGTCTCCGCGACCCCCGAGTCATCGACCATGCGTGCGTCGTACTCGGCCCGACGCTGGGTCACGAACGGCTCCGTCACGTCGTTCAGCTTGATATTGCCGAACGTGGTCCTGAACGGCTTGGGCGACAGGCGCTGGATCGCGTAGGCCCCCTTCGAGCCGCCGCGGCTCCGGGTGGCGTCGACGACGACCGCATGATCGAGCATGTCGTTGTCTTCGGCGTATTCGATCAACGCGTCCATATCCTGGACCAGGTCCTCCCGGAACCCATACCAGTCCAGGAGAATCACCGGCAGGTCCTCGTGGACCCACAGGTCGTACGTCTGGAGGTCCCGGACCATGGTGAAGCCAGGATACTCGGGCTCCGGGTGCCCGGCCCATCGAATGCCGGTCGGGTCGGCGTACGGAAGGGTCAGGTCGTATCGGGTGCCGTCTGCGCGCTCGAGACCGTAGGTCACCGACGCCCCGTATCGCTCGGCCGGCAGCTGGTAGCTCCGTAGTGAGATGTGATCTGCGAACTTCCACCAGAAGCCCGGGTCGGTGGAGTATCGGAGGTAGGGTCGCACGGCCGCGGCATACTCGGCGTATCGCTGGCCGTTGACCGAGACCAGCAGGTCGCCCAGCCCAGGGATCTCGGCCACCCCGTACTCCCCGATGTCGGTTGCGAAGTCGGCCACGAACGCGGCCTGGGGCTCGGAGGTGGAGAAGTCGGTGGCGAATCGGATCGGGGCTTCGAGGTCGGCCGGCGCCTCCACCGGCCCCGGCGGCCTCTGGCCCCATGACTCGGGCCAGACACCTCCGTCGGCGGGCCCGACGCTCAGGTGGCGGTCGTTCCGGGCGGCGCTGATCAGGGAGATGGCGTAGTAGAGCTCTTCCTCGGTCTCCGCCTCGACCAAAGCGTCTCGGTAGCGGCGCATTGCGGCTTCGACCTCGGACTCCATGCCAGGGTGCTTGAACGGGGACAGCGCGTCCCGTTCGTACGTCTTCTCGACCAGGTATTCGAACAGCGCCGCCCTGTCTTCCGGCGTGCCCACGGCCGGATCCTGCGCAGCGGCCGGGTCGACGGCAACCACCGGCAAGAGACACAGGATCGCGGCGGCGACCGCCGGAATGCGGTGGATTGGGGTCATGGGGCCACCCTGAACGAGGAGAATCGCGAAAACCCAATATACGCCGGACAAACCGGCCGCGCCTCGCACCTGACCAGGGCCGCGAACCCGGAAGAAAAGGGTTGCGCGGGCCGGGTCGAGATAAACATATGTTCCGGACGCACCCGATCCCCGGCGGTTCCCTGAACAGGGCAATCTCCGGGGATCGACTGCCAGAATGCGTGGAGGGACCGTCCATGAGATACGCGCGCCAGCCCAATGCACTGACTCCGGCTGACCGACTGCCCGCAGAACTGCAGGACGGGATCGGCTTCCGGTTCCTGAGCCAACTCCCCAGCGGTCCCATGCGGGACTCCGTGGAGGGGTACCTGGCGATGCCCCAGGACAAGCGCGGCGCCGGCACCCTCGCGTACAAGATCGTCGTGGCCAGTGTCCGAGCCGAGCAGGAGCGGCAAAAGGCGTCCCGGGGCACGCTGGGCCGATTCATCGATCTGGCCCGGCGGAACGGGGACGATGAGACGCCTCCGGTGCTCGCGAGCCCCCTCGATTCCATTCCACCGTCTACGGTCAACGAGCCGGACGGACGGGTCCGTTTCGAATTCGACGACGAGCCCCGGGGAGGTCCGCTTTCGGAGCGGAGCGACGTGCGCCTGCCTCCGGAGAACGGCGAACGACCTGACGCCGACCCCCAGCCTGTCACGTGGCGTCAGCCGAGGATCGAGCCCGACGACGAGCCCAGCGATCCCCCGCCGATCGCGGCCGCGAGCCCCAACGGAGGTTCCGAGCCTCACGTGGAAGCCCCGGTCGACCACGGCCCGCGGGTGTACCGGTCGGCCGACGCCCGCCGGTCCCTCGCCGGTCAACCCGACGGGTGGAGCACAGGGTTCGCCGAGCTCGACGCCTGGGGCCTCCGCTGGGTACCCGGCCGACTTTACCTCGTGCATGGCCCTCCAGGCGGGGGGCGTACGGCGTTTCTGCTGCAGCTCCTGCGGCGATACGCCGACGGCCAGGGCGGTGCGGTCTACGTTTCGGGGCGCGAACGGCGCTCGGACCTGTACGTCCGGCTGATGGAACAGGAGATCGCGCGGACCCACGCAACGTCATCCCCCGATGCGCTGCCTTCGAACGTCACCATCCGGGCATGGCTACGCGAGCCGACCAGCGTCCCCCACCAGCTGGCCGACGTCATGGCCAACGCGGCCCAACGGCTGGATGACCTGGCGACCCACGGAGGCATGGAGCTGCGGGAAGGCCCGGTGGACGGCACCTCGTTCGGGGCCTGGGCCAGCGCCCTCGCACACCGGACCTCGAACCAGGGGCCGTCGCTGGTCATCCTTGACGACGCGGCGGCACCGGAGATCGGCCGCGGCGCCGCGGACGGCGACCAGGCGCACCTCGCGAGAATCGTCCGGAGATTGGAACGAATCGCCCGGGGGGGTGGTCCGGACCTCCGGGTGCCGGTCGTGTTCTCTTTGCCGTTCCCTCCGGCCGGCCCGGCTCTGGGGCGACTGGCCGGCGTGCTTCGGGTGGATGCGGTAACGGGACAACGGCGACCGCAGGTGGCGGTGGAACGAAACGTCCTTGGCCCCCGAGGGGGCTCCTTCGAGCTCGAAGGCTCCGGACCGAGCGGCGCCGGCTAGATCTCGCCTCTGCGAGCGCACTCCGCGATGTGATGCCCGGCCCGGTAGGCCAGGGCCCATTCGGCACGCGCCCTGATTACGCTGTGCTCGTCATGCACGGAGTTCGGACCGCACCGCCGGCTCGGTCACGGAGAGCGATCCGTCGTTCGCGTCCAGGACCGCTCGCGTGCCCATCGGAAGTAGGAAGTTTCCGTCGACATGGCCGAAGGGCAGGTCCCCGACCGCAGGGACCCCAAGTAGGCGAGCGAACGCGTCGACCACATCCGTCACGGCCGCGGCCTCGCCGTTCGGAGCACCGGTAAACCGGCCCAGCGCCAGCCCCGCGATCCCTTCGGTCAGCCCGGCCCTGTGAAGCTGCAACAGCAGGCGGTCCAGCCGATACGCGGGTTCGCCCACGTCCTCCAGACAGAGAATGCAGCCGGCTGCGGACACGCCGTCCCGAGATCCGCACAGCGCTGCCAAGAGGGCCAGGTTTCCCCCGAACAGCCGACCCTGGGCTCGCCCGGTCACGAGGGTGCGGGGCGGCACGGCGCCGTCGATCCGGGGCAGCGGCCCCGGCGCGGCCTCCTCGCACAGGATGCGCCGGAACCACTGGTCGACGTCCGGCGGGAACGGCCCTCCGGCGTGCGGGCCGTGGAACGATACGATGCCCGACCGGACCTGCCGCACGTGGATCGTCGTGTTGTCGCTGAACCCGATGAAGGGAATCGGGTCCCGGGATTGGCGGTCCAGGCTCAGGCGATCCAGGATCCGGAGCGTCCCGTACCCGCCCCGCAAGGCCCAGATCGCGTCGATGTACGGATCGTCGAACGCCGCTTGCAGGTCACCCAGGCGCTCCGCGTCGGTCCCCGCCAGGAACCCGTGTCTGGACGCGGCGGCCGGGAATACGATGGGCTCCCACCCCAGCGACCTGCACCGGTCCGCCGAGAGCTCGATGCGCTCGACGCCGATCGGGCCCGCAGGCGAGACCAGCGCCACCCGGGCGCCGGGGCGGAGGGCCCGGGGCCTGGCGATTTCGAGAGGCAGGTCGTTCAAGTCGGCGGTGGGTTCGGGTCGAGGGCCCGGTTCACGCTTCGGGTGTGATGGGCTCCAACTGAGTGGTCCCGGACCGATTCTGCAAACGGGGGCCGCGCGTCGCCGCCGGATCCACTAGCTTGGCGGCCATGATTCACGCCGTCGAAGAAGCCACCGGAGGTTACGGGCTCCCGGTCCATTGGCCAGCGGGCTGGCCCTACAGCCCCCCGCCCCGGCCGACTCTGTCTCCGAACGCCATGGTGGTGACCACCGACCGGTACGCGAGCCGGGTGGGGATCGAAGTTCTGGGCCACGGAGGCAACGCCATCGACGCCGCGGTAGCGGTGCACTTCGCCCTGGCCGTGGTGAACCCGGAGGCGGGCAATCTGGGCGGCGGCGGGTTCGTCCTGTTCCGTACGAGCGACGGGGGTGCGTTCGCGCTCGACTTCCGGTCGTCCGCTCCGGCCGGTGCCACAGCGGACATGTTCCTGGACGCCGCCGGGCAGGTGGCGGACCGCTCGATCTTCGGCCCCGCCGCCTCCGCCGTTCCCGGGTCCGTGCAGGGCATGTGGGACGCCCACCAGAGGTTCGGTCGGCTCCCGTGGCCCGACCTGATCCAACCGTCCATCGAGCTGGCCCGTGGCTTCCTGGTCACGGAGCGATTCGTTCGCTCCTTCGAACCCCATATCGTCGAAGGGCTGAGGCGGTATCCGTCCAGCGCGGAAGTCTTCCTGCCCGGAGGTGGCCCCCCCGTGGTGGGCGACATGTTCGTCCAGGCCGACCTGGGCCGAACACTGGAGCGTATCCGCGACCACGGCCCCGACGGCTTCTACCGGGGAGCCACAGCCGACCTCATCGTCGCCGAGATGGAACGGGACGGGGGGCTGATCACCCACGGCGATCTCGAGGGCTACCGAACGGTCTGGCGGGAACCGGCGCGGATCGCGTACCGCGGGCACACCTTGTTGTCCATGCCGCCACCGTCGTCGGGGGGCGTGGCATTGGCCGCAGTGGCCAACATCCTCCAGACCTTCGACCTGACGGACCTGCAGTGGCACAGCCCGGAGCACGTGCATCTGCTGGCCGAAGCGTGGACCCGATCGTTCGCGGACCGGAACCACTACCTCGGCGATCCGGACCACTGCGCCATGCCTCTGGACGTGCTCGCTTCGCCGGACTACGGCAGATGGCGGGCCGCAGACATCTCGCCGGATCGGGCCACCCCGGCAGCCGACGTCCGGCCCGGCGTCGCGGCCTTCGAGGAAGGTCGACACACCACCCACTTCTCCATCGTGGATGGCCAAGGCAACGCCGTCTCCAACACCACCACCATCAATACCTGGTACGGCAGCAAGGCCGTGGCCAAAGGCACGGGCGTCCTCCTGAACAACGACATGGACGATTTCACCGCCAAACCCGGCGCCCCCAACTTCTTCGGGCTGGTCCAGGGCGAAGCCAATGCCATTGCTCCTGGCAAGCGGCCTCTGTCGGCCATGACGCCGACCCTGGTCCTGGACGGCTCGGGCGACTTGCGGATAGTCGTCGGCGCTCCGGGTGGAGCCACGATCATCACCACCGTCTTCCAGGTGATCTCGAACATGCTGGACCACGGGATGCCGCTGCCGATGGCCGTCGCTGCGCCCCGGGTGCATCACCAGCACCTCCCGGACCACGTCCGCTTCGAGCCCGGAGGGCTTCCCGAATCCGTCGTGGACGGCCTGATCGGAATGGGTCACGCGGTCGTCGAGCACTTCGAGATGGCAGGCGACGCCCAGGTGGTCGTGGTGGGCGAGGACGGACTGCTGCACGGTCAGTCGGACCCCCGGCGTGGAGGGGTCGCCCTGGGGGGCTGAGGGTCGGTTCGATGAGCCCCGAAGCTGGCGAGCCCTGGAGGGTGAGCGCAGCCCCGGTGGCCCGCCTACCCCGCCAGCCCAGCCAGCAGCTTCTCGTGGATGCCGCCGAAGCCACCGTTGGACATGACCAGCACCACGTCGCCGGGCCCGGCGACCGCCACCACTGCGGCGACGATCTCGTCCACGTCGGGCTGATAGGTGGCCTCGGTGCCATCGCTCCGGATCGAAGCCGCCAACTGGATCGGATCCATGCCCGTCTCGGCGTCGTACCGTTCCGGCCGGAACAGCCCGGCCAGGTGAACCCGGTCCGCGCCGGCCAGCGCTTGCCGGTAGGGCTCCTGCATGTCCCGGAGCTGGGCCGTGTAGCTCCGGGGCTCGAACACGGCGATGATCCGCTGCCCCGCATAGCTCTGTCGCGCGGCGGCGATGGTCTCGTGCACCGCCGTCGGATGGTGGGCGAAGTCGTCGATGACCGTGACCCCCGCCACCCGGCCCCTGACCTCCATGCGACGGCGAACGCTCTTGAAGGTGGCCAGACCCTCCCGGATCGCGTCCAACTCGACGCCGGCGGCCCGCGCCGCCGCGATGGCTGCCAGGGCGTTCCGGACGTTGAAGCCCCCGGACAGGGGGGTCTGCACGGAACCCATGTCCCGGCCATCGTGGACGAGAACGAAGCGCGTGCCTTCCGGGGAGTACTCGATGTCCTCGGCCCGCCAGCGAGGGTGTCCGTCGGCTCCCGCCACCTCGAGGCCGTACGACTCGATGGGCGCGTGGGACGCCGGCGCCAGGTCCCGGACCGCCTCGGATTCCCAACCCGCGACCAACGTACCCGTCCGGGGCACCAGGTTGATGAAGCGGGCGAATGCGAAACGGTACGCCACGAGGTCCCTGTAGATATCGGCGTGATCGAACTCGACGTTGGTCACCACCGCCGTCTGCGGGAGGTAGTGCCACATCTTCGGGCCCTTGTCGAAGTAGGCGGTGTCGTACTCGTCCGCCTCGATCACGAAGAACTCCGAGTCGGTCAGTCGGAACGACGTGCCGAAGTCCTCGGACACGCCTCCGACCAGGAACGAAGGGTTCGCGCCCGCCGCCTCGAGGAGCCAGGCCAACAATGACGTAGTGGTGGTCTTCCCGTGGGTGCCGGCCACCGCGATCACGTGGCGACCCTGGAGGAACTCCTCCTTGATCAGGTGCGCCGCGGACGTGTACGGCAGCCTGCGGTCGAGTACGGCCTCCAGCTCCTCGTTGCCCCGACTGATGGCGTTGCCCACGACGACCAGATCCGGGGTCGGATCCAGGTTGGCCGGGTCGTACCGTGTGGCATAGTCGATGCCCAGGTCGTCCAACAGCGTGGACATGGGAGGGTAGACGCCCTGGTCCGATCCGGTGACCCGGTGCCCCCTCTCCCGGAGCAGGCCGGCCAGGGACGCCATGGCCGATCCGGCGATTCCGATCAGGTGAACGTGCATCAGCCGAAGAGGAGCCGCACGGTCCACACGGCGAAGATCATGGCCGCGATGTCGGCGGTCAGACCGGCGGGGACCGCGTGGCGGGTCTTCTTGATGTTGACGGCCCCGAAATACACGGCAATGACATAGAAGGTGGTCTCGGTGGAGCCGAACATCACCGCGGCCATCTTCACGAACAGCGAGTCTTCGCCGTACTGGTTGATCATGTCCGCGACCAACCCCGCGGAGCCCGATCCCGTCAGTGGGCGCACGATGGCCATGGGCAACACTTCGGCCGGAAAACCGATCAGGGCCAGGATCGGGTTCAAAGCATCCACCAGCGCGTCCATGGCGCCGCTCGCCCTGAACATCCCGATGGCGAACAGGATGGCCACCAGGTACGGGATGATCCGCACCGCCACGTCGAAGCCTTCCTTCGCCCCCTCCACGAAGCTCTCGTAGACCGGCACCCGCTTGTAGAGGCCGTACAGGGGAAAGCCCACCACGATGACGGGGATCACGAAGAACGAGAGCAGTCCAATAACGCCGCGCACGCCTTCCACGGTCACACCTCCCCGCCGGCGGTCGCCGAGGGCGGACCGGTATCTTCGAGCAGCCGGTTCGGATCGGAAGCCCGGGACCCGGGCAGCCGACCGTAGAGCTTCGTGGCCACCACGGCCACGAGCAGCGACAGCCCGGTGGTAATGATGATCGCGAAGATCAGTTGATTGATCTGCAGACCCATCAAGGCCAGCAGGAGCACGGGCGGCACCAGCTGAACGCTCGCCGTGTTCACCGCCAGCAGCATCACCATGGAGTTGGTGGCGGTGTCTTCGGTAGGATTCAGGGTCTGGAGCTCCTCCATGGCCTTGATGCCGAACGGCGTCGCGGCATTCCCCAGGCCGAAGACGTTTGCGGTCAGGTTCAAAGCGATCATGCCCAGGGCCGGATGGTCGTCGGGCAGCTCGGGGAAGAGCGGTTTCAGAAGCGGTCGGACGAGCTTGACGATCGCCTGGATGATGCCTGCTTCCTCGGCGATCTTCAGAAGTCCCAGGAACAGGGCCAGCACCCCGATCAGCCCCAGCGCGATCTCGGCAGCTACCTCGGCGAAGTCCAACGCCGCCTGACCGATCGCGTTCATCTTCACGAAGCGAACGGGCTCGAAGAGGATCGTCACGTCGGCCGTCTGTGCGCCGGTGGCGGCGCCGAATCCGACCAGGGCGCCCTGGAGCTCGTCGTCGTCCGACCGGGACACGCCGGCGATGGTGGCCAGTGGCTCCGGCAGCGCCGACGCCGCTGCGAATCGGAGTTGGACCCCATCTTCCGTCCTGATGAGGACCCCGTCGAACGTCGAGTCATCCGCGTCCGGCGTGCCGAAGTGGGACGCGTACCGATCGCCGTCGACCTCGATCCGGACCGGGGTGGCCCGTTGTGTGTCGTCGTAGCCGTCGGGGAACGACAGCTCGAGGGCCAGGGCAGCGCCGTTGCGATAGCGGTCGCTGCTGACGTCTCGGACGTCGTACGCGAGTGCGAACACGAAGCTGGAGACGATCAGTGCGGCCCAGATGTAGTTGAGCATCGCGGCTCGCGGCAGTGGGTCCACAGGGGCCGGTGGAATCCGGTGGTCTCAGGTAGGGCGACAGGCCGGGGCGGCGCAAGCTCGGAGCACGTAGCGCGGAAGGGTCGGGGGCGAACCACGCGAAGCTACGGTGGTCCGCCCGGCCGATCCCGGACCGTTTGCCGTAGGGTGCCCTCGACCTTAGCGTGATCCGCTCCCCGTTCCCCGACTGGAGTGTCGCATGAGACCGCATCGATTCTTGCCCCTGACGGCCGTCGCCGTCCTGCTCGCTGCGCTGGCGGGCTGCGCTGCCCAGGACGACGAGCCGGCTCAGGCCGAATCCGCTGCCGCAGCGGACCCGGACGAAGACCCCATCGCCTGGCGCATCGCCCGGGGCGAGTCCCTGGAACTGGACACGGAATACGTCCCGCCCCCCGGCGATCCGCTGCATCATCACACGGCCGGGTTCGCCAAGATCCTCTGCTCGGGCGTGTTCATCACTGGACTCGATCCCGCCGACGCCGCGGCCAACGTGGGCGGGTTCACGAGCCCGTTCGACCAGCGGCACTTCGTCACGGACACGGTGGTCGACTTCGAGCGGCAAATGGTGCGTCTGACCCTGCCGGACGGTACGGTGCGGAGCGCCAAGCGCTACAAGAACCAGGGCTGCGTGTCCCACGCCATCGGCGAGGACTCGATCTACTACACGCCCACCGACGTTGCGCGGAACCTGCCGCCGGCCGAATCCACCGAGTGGCCCATGGGCGACGTCGTTCCCGACGAGGCCTGGCCCGCCGACGTGGACATGGCCAAGGTCGAAGAAGCGCTGGACGTGGGATTCGGGCCGCCTGAGGCCCAGACCCTCGGTCTGGTTGTGACCTACAAGGGGCGGATCCTGGGCGAGCGGTACGGGGACGGCATCGACATGCACACGCCTCTGGAGAGCTGGTCCATGGGCAAGAGCCTGACCGGGACCCTGATGGGCGTGCTCATTCAACAGGGTGAATACGAGCTGTGGCAGTCGGCCCCCGTGCCCGAGTGGCAGGAGGAGGGCGACCCCCGGCAGGCGATCCGCATCGGCGACATCATGCGCATGTCGAGCGGCATCCGGATCAACGCTCCAGGCGATCCGGACTACGATACGAGCACCTATCCGGACCACGTCTATCTGTATACGGCCACGAAGAACTCGTTCTCCTACGCGGCCACCCGGCCTCAGGAGTGGGAGCCGAACACGGTCGGGCGGTACCGCAACACGGACCCGGTCCTGACCAACTACCTGATCCGGTTGGCGGTCGAAGGCCGGGGCGAGGACTACCACGCGTTCCCCCAGCGCAACCTGTTCGACAAGATCGGGATCCGGGACGCCATCATCGAGACCGACGTCTACGGCAACTTCCTGGCCCAGGGGTACGAGTTTCTCCCGGCCCGGGACTGGGCTCGGTTGGGCAACCTCTACCTACAGGACGGGGTCTGGGACGGAGAACGCATCCTGCCCGAGGGCTACGTGGACTATGCCAGCGAGGTGGCTCCGGCCTGGATCGAGGACCGGAACCCGGTCTACGGTGGCGCCTTCTTCTGGGTCAACGGCAACGGAACGCCTCCACTACCCGCCAGCGCCTATAGCATGAGAGGGGCCGGTGGGCAGAGCACCACCATCATCCCGACCCACGAACTGGTGGTCGTGCGCCTGGGTAAGTACACCGGGTCCAGCGAGGGCGGACCCGCCCTGACGCGGGCCTTCGAGCTGTTGCTGGAAGCGGTGCCGGAGAGCGGCGGCATGTAGGAGGTTCACTCCTGCGTTTGCCCGACCTTTTCCACCTTGCTCAACGACACGGCGTTGATGCAGTAGCGAAGCCCGCTGGGTGGGGGCCCGTCGGGAAACACGTGACCCAGGTGGGCGTCGCACGTGTTGCAGGTGGCCTCGATTCGGCGCATGCCGTACGAGTTGTCCGCCTCGTAGGCGACCGCGTTCACCGCGACCGGCTGGGTGAACGACGGCCAGCCGGTGCCCGACTCGAACTTCTCGGCCGAGTCGAACAACAGGGTGTCGCAGCAGAGGCAGGCGTACAGGCCAGGCTCGAACAGGCTGCACATGTCGGAGCTGAAGGCGCGCTCGGTGCCGGCTTGGCGGGTCACCCGGTATTGCTCGGGTGTCAGCTGAGCCCGCCATTCCTCATCCGTGCGTTCAACCCTGCGGTCGGGCGCTGGGGTGCCGTTGTCGGCAAAACGGATCACGTCGTTCCAGTTCAACATCGGTCGACCTCGCCAGAGGGGCGAATCCGGCCCGGACCGGGCCGATTCGTCGTCCCGCCATCGGTCCCGGGGCACGGGAGAGCACGGGGAGTGCAGATGGATGGATGTACCCCCCGGGGTTCCCTGGGGCTCCGGTCCCGTTTGCAGCCTGGGCGGGGTGCGGCGCACCTTGCCTCGGCGCCCGGCACCACCGGGACCTCCAGGCTCCGGCCCCGCGCTGGGGCAGCCGACCACACCCTCAGCCCCGAATGCTCGTGTGGCTTCTGCCGGCCTTCTCCGTCGTCTCCAGAACCGCGGCCCGGGTGTATTACCGGATTCGCTACCGGGGTCCGGCCGTCCCGTCCAGCGGACCGGTCCTTCTGGTGGCCAACCATCCGAACTCGCTGTTCGATCCGGTCCTGGTGATCGCAGCGGCCCGCCGCCCTGTCCGTTTTCTGGCCAAAGCCCCCCTGTTCACCGACCCCAAGGTGGGCTGGCTCGTGCGTGGCTCCGGGTCCATTCCGGTGTATCGGCGGAAGGACGATCCGAGCCAGGTGACGCGGAATGACGAGATGTTCTCGGCGGTGGAGCAGGCCCTGGTCGAGGGCTCGGCGGTGGCCCTGTTTCCGGAGGGCATCAGCCACAGTGAACCCGGGCTCACGCCCCTGAAGACGGGCGCCGCCCGCATCGCCCTGGGATTCGTCTCGAGATACGGCACGTCGCTCCCCATTGTGCCCGTCGGGTTGGTTTTCCGGGAAAAGGACCGGTTTCGGTCCGAGGCCCAGGTGGTCGTAGGGCGGCCCCTGGACTGGTCCGACCTCTCGGACCAGGGACTGGACGCGGACGCTGTGCTTGCCCTCACGGACCGGATCACGAGCGCGCTGCGGGCGGTCACGGTCAACCTGGAGGGATGGGAAGACCGGCCGGTGGTGCACTGCGCCCTGGACGTGTGGGAGTCGGGCCTGGAAGCACCCCCGGCCGAAGACGAGCGAGTCGCCCGGCTCGGGGTGGCCACCGAGCTGCTCGCATCCATCCGAGCGGGGACCGGAGCGGGCCACGAGGCGCTCGTGGAAAGAGTGCGGACCCACCAGGCGCGCCTCGAACGGCTGGGCATCGGGCCGAAGGACCTGTCCCGGGATACCTCGACGGCCGCGGCGCTCCGCTGGAGCCTGGTCAGGGCCCTGTTCCTTTCGCCCCCCGCCTTGCTGGTTGGCCTTGTGGGAATGGTCCTTTTCCTGGTGCCGTTCCACGTGACGGGATGGATCGCGGACCGGTTCGAGACGGATCTCGATCAGCGTTCGACCTACAAGCTGCTGGTGGGGATCCCGGTGTACGGCCTGTGGGTCGGACTGGCCGGCGTGCTGGCCTGGACGTCACTGGGCCCCTGGTGGGGGATCGGATTGGCGATCGGCTTGCCGCTCGTGGGCATGGCCGGGCTGTTGGTGCGAGAACGATGGCGCGGCGCCTGGAGCGATGCACGCAGCTTCCTCACGCTTCGGGCCCGTCGACGCCTCGTGGAGGATCTCGCGAATCGTCAGGCAGCGCTGGCCGCCGAGCTCGACGACGTGTACCGGCGGCTCAAGAGGGCGGATCCAGCTCCCTGACGCGGTGGAACAGGTTCACGCCCCGTGCCTCCAGGTGTCCGAGCACGAAGTCGAAGCAGTCCTTGCGCCGCCCGACGACCTCGGCCGGCGCCACACCGGCTTCGGTCCACTGGCCGCTGGCCACGAGTCGGGCCATCGCCGCGCAGGTGTAGCCCGTCGTGCGGGCGACCGAAGAGGTCTCGGTGTCGGGGTTGTAGTAATCCAGCAAGTCGAACGTGTGGAGCACGTGCTTGCCGTCCTCGACCCCCTGTACGGTGATGCGCCCGATCGTCAGGTCCGGCTCGCCCTCTTCGAAGGTCCAGGCGTGGAAAAGCAGGGACTCCGTGACGTCTCGTGGCCGTACCGAGCCGGACGCCACCAGGATCTCCTTCTCGCCGAAGAAGCCCGCTTCCCGTAGCACGCGCATCTGTTCCGCGTGGCCGGGATAGCGGATCGTCTTCTCGATCAGGTTGGGCGTGGTGCTCGTCTCGAACAGCGTACGCAGCCCGTCGGTGTTGAACGCCTCCAGAGTGCCCAGTCCCCGGAAGTGGACCAACTCGATGTTGGACAGGG
>CAJIAX010000041.1_pt1 | contig 63650 bp, 47 predicted proteins | sample 9199251 | NCBI WGS metagenome assembly CAJIAX01 (sample SAMEA7708287, study PRJEB35096) | sediment metagenome | biome: marine neritic benthic zone biome [ENVO:01000025]; feature: sediment [ENVO:00002007]; material: shallow marine sediment [ENVO:03000034] sea grass bed [ENVO_01000059] ... | reverse complement strand
CCGCCCCGGCGGCCTACTACTTCCCGGTGACCGGTCGGATGGAGGCCGTGGAGGTTCGGAAGGGCTCGAGCCAGGTGAAGTTCGGACCCCGCACCATTGGGGGGGCTCTCAACCTGGTGTCCACGTCGATTCCGGACCGGGTGGAGTGGGCCGCGGACGTGGCCGGGGGGCAGAACGGGACGTTCAAGGCAAAGGGCCGGGTGGGCGGATCGTCCGAGCACGTGGGCTGGCTGCTCGAGACGGTCCAGGTCAGGACCACCGGATTCAAGGACCTGGTCGGTGGCGACGACACGGGGTTCCGCCTGGCGGACTACGTCGGAAAGCTCCGTGTCAACACGGCTCGGGACGCCCGGGTGTACCAGGAACTCGGTCTCAAGGTGGGCTTAACGGACCACGTGTCCAACGAGACCTACCTCGGGCTCACCGACGCCGACTTCGACCGCAATCCAGTCCTGCGCTACCCCGCCTCACAGCCGGACGAGATGGACGCTGACCATCGGAGCCTCCAGGCCCGCTGGTTCGTCCGCCCGTCGGCACGGTTCGACGTGACCACCACGGCCTACCGGAATGACTTCGCCCGGAACTGGTACAAGCTCCAGAGCGTCCTGGGAACGGGCATCGCAAGCGTCCTGAACGATCCCGAGGGCAACCAGGAGGCGCTGGCGATCCTGAAGGGTCGGGACAGCGGCGCCGACGCCCTGGCGGTGCGGGCGAACAACCGTTCGTACTTCGCCCAGGGAGTCCAGGCCACCCTGGGTTGGAGTCCCTCGGGCCACAGGATCGAGGCCGGCGCCCGCTTCCACGTGGATGAAGAGGACCGGTTCCAGTGGGAGGACGGCTACGAGATGAGCGACTCCCGCATGGTGATCACCTCCAGGGGCGCGCCGGGAAGCCAGTCCAATCGGGTGAGCGACGCCCGGGCCGTGGCCATCCACATCCAGGACGACATGCGTCTGGGTGCTTTGACGCTGTCTCCGGGCCTGCGATACGAGACCATCGACTTCACCCGGACCGACTACGCGAAGGACGATCCGGACCGCCTCGGTCCGGCCAAGGTTAGCGAGAACACGGTGTCCGCCTTGATCCCCGGTGTGGCGGCCTCGTACGAGATCCGGCCGACGGCCCACCTGTTCGCCGGGGTACACCGGGGGTTCGGACCTCCTGGGGCGGGGGCGAACCCGTCCGCCGAGGCGGAGCAAAGCGTCAACTACGAGGTGGGCGGTCGGCTCCGGCATCGGGGCTTCGCGACCCAGGCCACCGTGTTCTACTCGGACTACGACAACGTCCTCGGCATGGCCTCCCTTTCCACGGGTGAAAACGGCACGGGCGACGAGTTCAACGGAGGCGCCGCGGCAGTGGCTGGGTTGGAGCTGGGGCTCAGCTACGACCCGACCCACGGGCGAGCTTCGGCGCTCAGCGTGCCCATCAACCTGAGCTACACGTACACCAGCTCCGAATTCCGGACGAGCTTCGAGAGCGATTTCGATCCCTGGGGCAGCGTGAACGCCGGAGACGAGTTCCCGTACCTGCCCAAGCATCAGTTCTCGGGAAGCCTGGGTGTGGACGGCTCCGGGTGGGGCACGAGCCTGAACGCGTTCGGCGCGAGCGCAATGCGGACCCGGGCGGGCCAAGGGCCCATGATCCCGAGCGAATCGACGGACGCGTACGTGGTCTTCAACCTGGTCGGCCAGCTCGACGTCGCAGCGAGCGGCACGCTCTACCTGACGCTGCAGAACGTCTTCGACGCCAGCTACATCGTCGCCCGGCGGCCGTCGGGTGTGCGCCCAGGCCTGCCCCGCACCGTGCTCGTGGGCTTCCGGATCGCGGGGTAGGGGGGACGGCCCGGGAGCCTGGCGGGGGCGCGCCCCCGCCAGGCTGGACCGGCCATTCCAGTCGGGCCAGGGCGGTGGACCCCGCCAGCCCGCTTGGGGTCTCTCACTTCCATGAGTATCCGACGTTCATGAACACCGGCCGGGCACCCGACCAGGGAACGGAATACGAGACCGTCACCGAGGTTCCGGCGGCGGGTCCGGTGCCCATGGTCACCCATCCCGGCTGGGCCGAGCGCTTCCCCCATCTGCGTCAGGGCACCACCGTGCGGCGCCTTCCCGTGGTTGGCAGAACCAAGGCGGACGCTGAATCCGGCCATGAATGGGCCTCCGAATCTCGGGCGGGCCCGGACTTCGACATGGGCCTGTTCTCGTCAGGCGAGCGCAGGGATGTCGAGGAGCGGTGGAACCTGCTGGCCCGGAGCACCGGATTCGACCGTGTCGTCCACGGTCGACAGATCCACGCCACACAGGTGGCCGTGCACACGTCCGTGCCGACCGGTCGGTCCATCGTCGACGCTTGCGACGGACACGCCACGGATCAGGCGGGCACGCTTCTGACCGTGGCGACCGCAGACTGCGTGCCCGTGTTCCTCGCCAACGCCGATGGAACCGCCATCGCCCTTCTACACGCCGGGTGGCGCGGAACGGCGGCAGGTGTGCTGGAAGAAGGCCTCGCCCGCCTTCTGGAGATCACGGCGGGGCCGGCCGCGGACCTGCATGCCCACATGGGTCCCGCGATCTGCGGATCCTGCTACGAGGTCGGTCCGGAGGTGCACGAGGCCCTGGACCAGGCGGTACCCCAGGAGCCCTGCCCCATCGATCTTCGCCGGGTGCTGGCCCAACGGGCGCTGGCCGCCGGCGTGGGCCGGGTCAGCGTCTCGTCGCTGTGTACGCGGTGCAACGTCGGACTGCTGTTCTCGCACCGAGCCGGCGACTCCGGGCGCCAGGTGGCGGTCCTGGGCATCGGTAGCCCGTGACGGACGGAGTCTCGGTCGAGCGGGGCCCCGGAGACGGCGCGATCGCGGGACTCTGCGCATCGTGTCGATGGACCCGGGTTGTGCAGACCCGGAAGGGCTCCCGATTCTTTCTCTGTCGTCGGTCGGAGATCGACGAGCGTTTCCCACGCTATCCCGGATTGCCGGTCGTCTCGTGTGACGGCTTCGAGCTCCGGTCCACCTCCAGCTCGGAAGAAACCGAATGAGCGATTCTTTCTACGTCTCCACGGCCCGGGTCGAGAAGGTCCGAGGCGTGACCCGCCGAGCCTTCCTCGCCGACGGCACCGAGGTGGCGTTCGGCGTGCACGGTGCCATCAAGGAGCACTACGGGCTTTCGGACGAACCCAACCTCCCTCTACCCGTGGACTACCTGGTGGCGGCCGCGGCCGGCTGACTACTCGGCACACTCAACGGCGCGCTGGAGGCGCGCGGGATCAGTCTGGCTCCGGATGCCATCGAGGCCCGGGCCGAGGGTTTCAACGAGGTCCGGGACCGCATTCCGGTCTTGACCCGGGTACACGTGACCTACGACCTGCGGATTCCCCCGGGAAGCCGGGAGCTCGTGGACCGTGCGCTTGACCGGCACGTCTCCAAGTGTCCCACCGCCCAGACGCTGGTCGGAGCCGTGGAGGTCACGTGGGATGCGAACATCGTCGAGGAAGACGGAGAAGCCTGACGGACGGGTCGTACGGACGGGATGGAACGGGGGTCGCGGAATGAACGAAAGGCATGGAGGGGACGGAGCAAGGGCCGCGGAAGGAACGAAAGACATGGATAGCGGGCCGGGTCCGCGGGCCGGGCGCAGGCCAGGAACAGGCATTCGGCCGCCGCGGGTTCTTTGAAGCATGCCGAATCTTCTCGCTGTCCTCGTGCTCGTTCTGTCGACCGGCGTACTGGCCCTGCTTCTGCCGTTCGCGTCCCATCGGACGTATCTGCTCTGGTTGGCCCACCGGCGCCGGGCACCTCGGTCGGGTCGTTGGCGGGGGCTCCTGCCACCGGTAACCATCCAGCTCCCGGTCTTCAACGAGCGGGCGGTCGTGGATCGATTGATCGACGCGGCGTGCGCCGTCGACTATCCACCGGAACGGCTCACGGTGCAGGTCCTCGACGACTCCACCGACTCCACCGTCGATCGGGCGGCGGCCCGGATCGCCCTGTGGCAGAGTCGAGGCGTCCGGGTCGAGCATCTGCGACGTCGGGATCGGAGTGGGTTCAAGGCAGGGGCCCTGGCCGAGGGGTTGCGATCCACGGACAGCGAGTTCGTTCTGGTCCTGGATGCGGACTTCGTGGCGCCCCCGACATTGGTCCGGGATCTGCTACAGCCCTTTGCCGATCAGGGCGTGGGTATGGTGCAGGCCCGCTGGGACCACCTGAACGCGGAGGAGAACGGGCTGACGCGAGCTCAAGCGTTGCTCCTGGACGGTCACTTCTTCTTCGAGCAGGGGGGGCGCTACGCCGCAGGACGGTTCTTCAACTTCAACGGCACCGCGGGCATGTGGCGCACCCGCTGCCTCCAGGAGGCCGGCGGCTGGCAAAGCGACACCCTGACCGAGGACCTCGACGTCAGCTATCGAGCGCAGATGGCGGGGTGGCGGTTCGTCTTCTTGGAGGACGTGGGTGTTCCTGCGGAAGTGCCCGCCACCGTGGCGGCCCTGGAGGTGCAGCAGCGGCGGTGGTCGCAGGGCGGCATCCAGACGGCACGAAAGCTCCTGCCCGAGCTCCTTCGGGGTCCGTGGCCGTGGCCCACCAAGCTCGAAGCGGTGATCCACCTGTGTGGCCACCTGGCCCACCCCCTGACCCTGGCCCTGGGGCTACTCCTCTTTCCCGCGTCCGTGGCGCGGCGGACCCTGGGGTTCGAGTCCCTCTGGTGGGTCGACCTGGTGGTGGTGGCTCTGGCCACCGTGCCGTTCATGATCTTCTATGCCCGGGCTGGACGGAAACGGGGCACCCCATGGGGTCGATTGGCGGCCCGGGTGCCCGGCGTGCTTTCGCTTGGGATCGGTTTGTCGGCGCCCGTCAGTCGGGCGGTGTTCAGGGGGCTAAGAGGACGTCGGGATCCGTTCATTCGGACGCCCAAGCGAGGCCAGGGCGGCCGAGATTGGTATCGGGCCGGCGATCGCACCACGGATCGACGGCTCGAATCGGCGCTGGCCCTGATGGCTGTGGCGTCGCTCGTGGCAGCGGCCGTGGGTGGCTACTGGGCGTCCATGCCGTTCATCGGCCTGTTCGCGTCAGGCTACGTCCGCCTCGCCCTGGGCGGACCCCGGGTCGGCAGCAAACCGATCCTGGAGGGCATCCAGGGCGAGGACGAGCCACACCGGAAGCCAGACCAGCGCACGGAGCCAGCCGGGTTGCGGCCAGCTGCCGGTCTCGTGATAGGTGGATAGCCCCCAGTATCCCAGAAAAGAAAGACCGGTCAGCAGCAGGAATGCTCGGTTCTGGCGGAGCGCCGCGAACGGGAGAATCCACAGCACGTACCACGGATGCACGGTAGGGGCCAGCAGCAGCCCCGCACCGAGAATGGAGAACAGGGATCGCTCGACGTCGTACCGATGGATGACGGTCCAGGCGACCACGGCGACCACCAACGCAGCCGCCAGCGACCTGGCGGCCGCCGGGGTCGGGGTGACGAGCTCCAGCACGGAGAAGGCGCCCTCGTTGAAGCGCCAGTCCCGCACATAGGTGCTCAGCCCGGTCCAGAGCCCGGATCCCACGTCGAGGAAGGGTACGTAGAATGCGGCGGCCACGAGCCCGAAAGCCACCACGGACCAGGGCCCAAGCCGTCGCGCCACCGAGGGGAGAGCCGCCGCCGGCGCGAATTTGGTCAGGGCCGCCAGGGCCAGGAGCCCGCCGGCGGTGGCCGAGGTGCTGGGAGCGGACGGATCCCTGGACCGGGCCAGGACCAGCAGCAGCAGGGTCATCCAGAGCAGCCCCAGGACTTCGAGATGGCCACTCCAAGCCGTCTCGACCACCAGGAGCGGAGACCACAGGTAGAGGAGCCCGACCCGGGAGGCGTCGCGACCGGTGGCCCGAGCCACTCGGATCAGCGCCGCTCCGGTGGCCAGATCCAGCACGAGCCAGAGGAGCTTGGCGGTGAGCACGGTGCCGCCCAGCGCCGCGATGAGGCGAAACGCTCCCTGGGCCCCGGGCGGATAGACGGTAGGGACCTCCGGATGATTGATGAGGCCGTGCCAGGGCGTGTGAAGGGCGGTCAGAGCAGGGTCGTCGGGCGCGTAGCGGAACGGATTGATGCCCGACAGCTGGACGTGCCCGTCCCACAGGTAGCGGAAGATGTCGTCGGACAGGACCGGCGGCAGGGGAAGCAACGAGAGTCGAAAAAGGACAGCGAAGGCCCAGATCCACCCGAGGGCCGAGCCATCGCTACCCGACCGAGTCGCAGCCCACAGGTAGGCCCCGAAGGCGACGTAGAACAGGACCAGGCCCGGGAACGGCGCCGGATATCCCGGCGACCAGCCCAGGCCCGAAAGGCTGACGAGCTCGATGGCGCCAGCGAGAATCAGGATGCGGTGACCCAAATCACGTCTCCAAAGGAGCACGGCTCCGGTCCGGTCTCCGGCCAACGTCGGCCGGACGCCGGTCAGCCGGCCCCACGCGGGAGGGTCGGCTCGAAGCCGAACGAGCCACTCTCGGTCGCGGTGCTCATTCCGGCCCTCAACGAAGAAGAAGCGTTGCCCGGCGTCCTGGCGGCGATCCCGCCGTCGGTGGCGCAGGTCGTGGTCGCGGACAACGGCTCCACCGACGGTACCGCGCAGGTGGCCCGGGCGGCCGGCGCCGTCGTCGTTCACGAGCGTCGCCGTGGATATGGCGCCGCGTGCCTGGCCGGACTGGCGTACCTGGCCGACCAGCCAACCGCCCCCGACGTCGTGGTGTTCCTCGACGGGGACCAGAGCGACGACCCAGCCGACATCCACCGACTGCTCGGTCCGATTCTCGCCGGGGACGCCGATCTCGTGATCGGTGTCCGCACCAGTGGCGACGGTGGCCAGGAGAGTGTGCCGATCCACGCTCGCCTGGGCAATGCGCTGGTGCTGCGGCTGGCCCGACTCCTATTCGGCGCGGAGTACGAGGACCTGGGTCCCTTCCGGGCGGTCGCCTTTCCCAAGCTGGAGCGCCTGGAGATGGACGACCTCGACTGGGGTTGGACCCTGCAGATGCAGCTCCGTGCTTCGGTCGTCGGCCTTCGAACGGTGGAGATGCCCGTCCGGCATCGGGAACGGGCCGCAGGCACGTCCAAGGTGTCCGGCAGCCTCAGGGGCTCCGTCAGAGCCGGATCGAAGATGCTCTACACCCTGGTCAGGGAGAGGCTGCGTCCCCCTCCAGGAACTCCCTGAGCAGCCCCAACGCGACCTCCGGGTGCTCTTCCTGCGGGAGGTGGCCACACCGGGCCAGGGTATGCATGTGGGCCCGGGGCAACACCTGCCTGAGCCGGTCACCGACCCAGGGTGGCACGACCCGGTCGTTCTCCCCCCAGAGTAGGTGGACCGGCAGGTCGAGCTCGGAAAAGCGAGCGGTGACATCGTTCAGGTCCGACGGGATGATTTCCCGGGCCGTCTCGATGAGCCCGTACCGTCCGTCCCGGTGGGACAGGGGTTCGGCGTACCCCTTGACCATCTCGCCGGTGATCGTGGTCCGGTCGAAGACAATGGCCCGGAGGATCAGCCCGACGATCCAGTGGATCGGCAGCAACGTGAGGCCCGCGACGCCCAGGGCGGGTAGCCGGGCCGCGGAGATGAACGGCGGAAGCCGTTGGGGGAAAGCGGCGCTGGAGATCAGTGACAGGCCCCGCAGTCGTCGCAACTCTCCAAGGTCCAGCAGCTGCAGCGCGGCAAGCAGCGAGACGCCCCCGCCGAGGGAGTGTCCGATCAGGACGAGGTCGTCCATGTCATCCCCGCGGATCAGATCGACGACCCCGCGGGTGAGGTCGTGGGGAGAGTAATGGTCGTCCCGGGGCTTCGGAGACGCTCCGAACCCCTTCAGGTCGGCGACGATGACCCGGTAGGATCGGGCCAGCGTGGGGACCCAGCGACGCCATGTGAAGCTACTGGCGCCGAACCCGTGGATCATGAGGACCGGACGACCCTGGGAGCCGTGGCGCTCGACGTGAAGTGAAGGGTCATTCGGGGTCAAATGGCTTCAAGCGTCCGCAGACGCCCGCCCTCCATCGTTACGGTGTGGGCCCCGAGCCCTTCCAGCGCCGAGGCCACGTCCGCGTGGCACGTGAACGCGAATACCTGTCGCGACCCCGCGATGCGGGCGAGGAGCTCCAGGCCACGAGCCCGGCGGTCCGCGTCCCAGTTCACAAACACTTCGTCGATGAACACCGGCAGCCTCTCTCCTCCGGCGTCCAGCTCTTCCACCGCCGCGAGGCGCAGGGCCAGGTAGGCTTGTTCCCGGGTTCCGGTCGAGACACCGGTCAGCATCGACACGGGGTGGGGTTGGCCCTCACCCCGGAGCTTGAACACCTCGCGCCCTTCGTCCTGCCCGGTCAGGATCTGAGCGTACCGTCCGTCCGTGACGTGCCGGAGGTACCCTCCCGCCCGGGCGAGGACCCGGGGCTGCCGCTCTTCGCGGAAGCGACGGTCCGCCTCGCGAATCAGACGGGAGAGCAACGTGAGCCGGTCCCGGCTGCGGGCCAGATCGGCTCGCTCGCGGCGAAGGTCGAGGACCTCACCGTCGAGCTGGTCGGGCGTGGGTAGCTTCTGCAGCCCCTCCAGCGTTTGACGTGCCCGAACCACGTCCTTGCCGAGCGCCTCGATGCGCCGGGTCGTCTCCATTCTCCGGCGCTGAAGCGCCGTCAACGCCTGCGGATCCCGGGTCCATTCCTCTCCCGCTTCCACTGCGCTGCGAATCCGCGCTCTCAGCTCGTCCAGTTCGGGGTGTCGGTCCGACAGATCTCGCGCCAGCTCCTGGGCCGTGCGCCGGGCGGTGAACCGCTCCACCGCCACTTCAATCCCCCTGTCCGGGTCTCCTTCGCCCAGAAGGCCCAGGCGGGTCTCCAGTGCGCCCAGGTCCGCCCCGACGCGGGCCGATTCCCGCTGCGCCGCCTCCCGGGCGGCCCCGATCCGCACGGTAGCGTCGAGCACCGGGTCGCTGGCTGCGCCCAAAGTCTCTCCCGGAGGGGCGCTGTCCTGGTCGCCTGGCCCGTCGCCTTCCTCGGAGGTCGTGGCCGGTGCCTCGTGTACACCCAGGGCGCCGAGGAGCGAAAGCTGGGCCTGGCCGTCCGCAGCTTGATCCACGGGGGCCACCGGCGGTGCGACCTCGGCGGCCACCTCGACCTGTAACGTCAAATCTCGCTCGAGCTCCTGTAGCCTCTGGAGCAACGCGGGCAACTCGAGGGTGGGATCCGCCGCCACCTCCGTGGACAGTGGCAGGCTCCCGAGGATCTCGTCCAAGGAGTGGCGGGATCGTTCTTCTTCGGCCTTCAGCGACTCGAGCGCACGGGTCTCGTCCTCGACGAGGGCGGGCTCCGCTGTGCCAGGCCTGGGCCGGGCCAGCAGCGCGCCGACCACCGCGGCCCCCACACCGACCACGGTGAGCCAGGCCAGATCCAGGACCAATCCGACGACCGCCATGACCACTCCGGCGACGATCAGAGCCAGCGGCCCCCGCCGGTCGGGTGGGGGAGGCGGTGCCGGCGCCAGGACCGCCACGCTGGCTTGGGCGATGCGCACCGCGTCGCGGGCTTTGGCGAACACCCGGAGTCGTTCCCTGAGCGCCGCCGGGGACACCCCTCGCACCGCCGCCCGGACATCCTTGTCCCAGGACCGGCCGAAGAGGTCCCGGGACAGGTGGTGGGCACGGCGTTCGTTCTCGCGCAGACCGTGGACCAAGCTCTCCAGATCCTGCACGCGGGTCGAGAGGGACGCCAGTCGCTCTCGCAGGGCGGAACGCCCCTCGGCCGGATCGGCGGGGACTCCTTCCAGGTCCGAGGGGCTGCCGGCGACCATCTCCAACTCCTCGATTCGGAGTAGCTGCCGGTGGACCGGGAGCAGGTCTCCCACCCGCTCCTCCAGCGCCTGGATGCGGAGCCGCTGGGCCTCCAGGGTCTCGAGGGTCGCGGCATTCCGCTCCGTTTCGTCAACCAGTGAACGAATCTGGCGGTCCCGCTCGACGGCCTCGTCTCGGAGTCCTTCGAGTCGCCGGATCTCTTCACTCAGGAGCCGGACCCGCTGGTTGCCGCGTCGGTTCGGTCGCCACAGGGCTCCCGCTTCGTCGTCCAGCTGGTCGGCGACCTCGCGAGGAGGGGCCAGGTCCCTGGCGCCCATGGCGCTGACCAGTCGGTCCTGGACCGCCGTCCAGTCGTCGGCCTCGAGGGCGGCGACTTCGCCCAGGGTCAGCGCGAACACCTGACGGAAGACGGTGCGGGGCACCCGGTCCACCTGCGGAAGGGGCGTGTTCCGAATGTCCACTTCCCGGTCAGCCTGGACGAGCCTGCCCCAGGGGGTGGATCTGAGGATCCGCCGCACCTCCAGCAGATCGCCTTCGTCGGTTCGGATCCGGGCCCAGCCCTCGGCGTCCTCCCCGCTCCATGGTGCATCTCGGTTCTGGTCGCGGTTGGCCGGAAGGAAGCCATACAGGATCGACGTCAGGAAGCGGAAGAACGTGCTCTTTCCGGCTTCGTTGGGCCCGGCGACGCACACCAGCTCCGGCAGTGGATCGGGTCCGCTGTCCAGGTCTCGCACACCGCCGAAGCTGCGGATGCCGATGGTCTCGAACTTCATGACCCGGCGCTCCCCGACCCCTTCGTGGACCGGACCATTCGGGCTAGGACATCCTCCTGGGCACCCTCCAGGAGTCCGGTCAGATACGCCGTTCGATCGCCGATATCCCCGAGGCTGAGAGCTGCGATCTCGTGGTCCGGCAGGTCGGGAAGGGCCTCTTCACCACGGGCCGACCGTCCGATCAAGCGAAGCGCTTCGCCGAGAACGTCGGAGCGGTCGAGGTGCTCCTGGACCTGCACCACCGCGTGCACCCGGGGAGGAAGAACGTCCACCCAGAGCAGGCCGATGCGATCCGAGACCGCGGTCGCCAACGTTTCGAGCTCTTCTCGCTGGCCCAACATGCGCCACAGGGGGCTCGGCCCCTCGAGGGTGAGCTGAAGCAGCGTTTCGCTCGTCGGTGCGGCCCTGGACCCCGGGTTGTCCGTCCAGGCCTGGGCGACGGCGTCCACCAGGTCGTCGAGGTTGTGGCAGTCCTCCAGTCCCGACACCCGCAGCCGGGCCCACCGGACCGGCCCGAGCGCATGGAAGGCAGCCTGGGGCCGGTCGGGCCGCCCGAGATCGACCAGCAGCCCCCCCCGGGGGCCGTCCTCTCGGGGCGTCCGTCCCTGGGGGTTGCCCGGGTAATGGACGGCCGGCGAGGCCGACAGGACCTGCCGGTGATGCACGTGTCCCAAGGCCCAGTAGTGGTACCCCGCCCGGGTCAAACCATCGAGGGTGGTCGGTGCGTAGGCGTGGTGGGCGTCCCCGTCCACCGAGCCTACTACCTGGGTGTGAAGCATGGCCACTTCCGGCAATTCCGCCGGAGGGCGGGGGAACTGGCCGGCAAGGTCCCGACTCTCGCGACTGGTCTCGTGCCCTGCTGCGGTGATGAACCCCACCACGTCGCCGTTCGGGTCCCGGACCTCGATCCGCCGGGGCGTCGCGTCCGCGACCACTTCCACGCCCGCGGGCCAGGCGATGTCCAGGGCCCGGTACCCCGGCGATCCGGGGTCGTGATTGCCCGTCGCGTAGACGACCCGGATGCCGGCGTCGGTCAGGCGCTCCAGCTCGCCGAGCAGGAACGCCTCGGTCTGGAAGGAAACCCGATCACCGTCGAACAGATCGCCGGCGATGAGGAACGCGTGGACGTTCTCTTCCAGGGCCAGGTCGACGGCCGCGCGGAACGCCTGGCGAGTCGCCTCGCGGAGTCGCTCCCGCACCGCGGCCGAACGGCTCGAGAACGGCGTGTCCAGATGAACGTCGGCGATGTGTAGGAATCGCATGCGGGGGCTGACGGCTCCGGGTTCCCCTGGACGGTCTCGATCGAGCTCGGGCGCCGCCATGGTGGGGGAGGACCGGGGCGGGACCGACGACGATCCGATGCTGATCCATGGTCGCCCGACCGAAGAAGAACCGCAAGTGGGCTCGGACCCCACCCTCGGCCCGCGAACCGCCCAACCGCGAGGTTTGCTGGTGGCCCCGGGGTTGGGTATGTTTCGCGGCAATTCAGGCAGCGGGCGTCTCCCGGTCGATCCCAGGGAGCGCCCGAAACTTATAGGGCCGAGTCCAGCGGTGCCCAGAGGCACATATGCGGTTTGCTGATTCGAGCGCAGGCGTGGGGCCCCGAGCCCGGACGCGCTGCAGCCTTACACACCCCGATCCCCGTGATCGAGCGTGACCGGGTACCCCGGCGTCACGCCCCGCTCCCATGAGTGACAATCCAAGAACGACGACGGGTCGCGTCCGCGAAGAAGACCCGATCATCGAGGACGTGATCCAGCGCATCGAGTCCACTGTGGATTCCACCGATGCGCAGATGGTGGACACGTTTTCGGAAATCTTCCTCAGCAAGGCGCCCCCCGACTTCCTCGAGGCTCGGCCCCCGGAACAGCTTGCACCGCTGACCCTGGGGGCTTTCGAGTTTCTGAAGGGCAGTAGCCCGGACCGGGTCGACGTCCAGGTCTTCAACCCGGACGAAGAAAACGAAGGGTGGTACGCCCCCGTTACGGTGATCCGAACCGACGTGACCGAGCGGCCCTTCATCGTCGATTCGCTCCGCGAGTTCCTGAGCGCGCAGGACATGGCCATCGAGAACATGGTCTACCCCGTGATGCGCGTGGAGCGCGCCGGCGGCGACATCACGCGCCTCGGGCCGGCCGCCGAGGGCGGGTCCCGGGAATCCCTGATCCACACCGAAATCGCTCGCTGCGCCGACGAGGCGACCCTGGAGACGCTGCGGTCCGAGGTGAAGCGACGTCTCCAGGACGTGGTGCGGGTGACGGACGATTTCGGTGCCATGCTCGACGCGGCCCGCCGCGTCCGGGAAGAGCTTGGCCAGCAGGCCGGCGACGTGCCAGATCGCGAAACCGAGATCGAGGAGATCCAGGCCTTTCTGGACTGGCTAATGGAGGGCGCGTTCGTCTTCCTGGGGTACCGGGGCTACGACCTGATCGGCGACGTAGACGGAGACGCGTCCATCATCGTCGACCCGGGCTCCGGCCTCGGCATCCTGCGCAACGAGGCGCAATCCGCGTTTGCCGAGCCGGTCAAGGTCTCGGAGCTTCCGGCCGGCATGCGAGGACTGGTCCAGGGTGGTCCACTGCTGATCATCTCCAAGACCAACGCCGAGTCCACCGTGCACCGGCGAGCCCGCATGGACTACGTGGGCGTGAAGAAGCTGAACGCCGACGGACGAGTCGTCGGTGAGCACCGGTTCATCGGGCTCTTCACGTCGAAGGTCTACGCGTCACAGGCCGAGCAGATTCCCATCCTGCGGCGCAAGCTCGAGCGGATCCTCGAAGCATCAGGCGTGCCCGAGGGATCCCACGACTACAAAGAGATCAACACGATCTTCAACTCCATGCCGAAAGAGGAGCTCTTCCTCACATCGGCAGCGGAGATCGGGGCGGACGTCCAGGCCGTCCTGACCGCGTACAAGACCGAAGCGGTACGGGTCACTCTGCGCGAGGACCCCTTGCGCCGGGGCGTGGCGGTCATGGTGATCCTTCCGAAGGACCGCTTCAGTGGCGAGGTGCGGAAGGCCATCGAGGAGGGGTTCGTCAAGGCGCTGAACGGTGAGCTGCTCAACTACCACCTGGCGCTGGGCGAGGGCGATCAGGCGCGCCTCCACTTCCACATCGCCACGTCGCCGGAGCGCCTGAACGAGGTCGACGGCGAAGACCTGGAGGCGCTGGTCCGAGAGTTGATCCGGTCCTGGCCGGATCGGGTCCGTGAGGGATTGGCGCTGGTCCGTCCGCCCGAGGAGGCCCGGCGGCTGGCACGGGTCTACGGCGAGTCCTTCAGCCCGGAGTACCAGGCGGCGACACCGGCGAAGGTGGCGGTAACGGACATCCTGGAGCTCCAGGCCATGCGGGCCGAAGACAGGGGCATCTCGATCGCCCTGGCCAACCGGGACCCGTTCATGGCCGCCGGTGTGCAGGAGCTCTTCACCGAGCTCAAGGTCTATCTCCGGGACGGCCGCCTGATCCTGTCGGACTTCATGCCCATCCTGGAGAATGCTGGGCTGCGCGTCATTGCCGTCAACCCCTTCGACGTCCGGGGAGAGGGCGTCGGCGACGCGATGATCTACACCTTCGCGGTGCAGGACGCGGACGGCGTGCCCCTGGACATCACGAGTCGAGGCACGCTGCTGGCCGACCTGATTCTCGCCGTCCGCTCCGGGGACGCCAGCAACGATCGGCTGAACGCGTTGGTGGTCTCGGCCGGCCTGGCGTGGCGCCAGATCGACGTGCTGCGGGCGTACACCGCGTACGCGTTCCAGATCGGGGCGGTACCCAGCCGCGCGTCCTTGTGGTCCGCGCTGAGGAAGCACCCCGAGATCGCTCGGATCCTGTTCGACCTGTTCGAGACGCGGTTCGACCCGGAGGGTCCGCCGACCATCGACGAGCGCGTCGACGCCGGGTCGGACATCCGTGCGCTGATCCAGCAGGCTCTGCACGGCGTGCGCGCCCTGGCGGACGACCGGGTGCTCCGGGTCCTGGAGAATCTGATCGAGGCCACGGTTCGCACGAACTACTACCGCTACGGTGGTGTGACACCGACCCGCCGATCCGGCGGCGTGCCCTACGTGTCGTTCAAGTTCACCTCCGAGGCCCTCTCGGCGGTGGTCCGCACACGGCTCACGTACGAAGTGTGGGTGCGGTCGTCGAACATGGAGGGCGTGCATCTCCGGGGCGCGTCGGTAGCCCGGGGCGGCATCCGATGGTCGGACCGGCCCGACGACTTCCGGACCGAGGTGCTGGGTCTGGTCAACACGCAGGTCGTGAAGAACGCCGTGATCGTGCCTGGCGGGTCCAAGGGCGGGTTCGTACCCCTGCATCCGGGCACGGACCCGGAGGTGATCCGCGAAAACGGACTGGCTCAGTACAAGACCCTCATCCGGGGCCTGCTCGACCTGACGGACAACATCGTCGGCGAGCAGGCGGTGCCGCCCGAGGGCGTGGTGTGCCACGACGAGCCCGATCCGTATCTGGTGGTAGCGGCGGACAAGGGCACCGCGACCTTCTCCGACGTGGCGAACGAGGTCTCGGCCGAGTACGACTTCTGGCTCGGCGACGCCTTCGCGTCGGGTGGCACCCACGGGTACGACCACAAGGAGGTCGGCATCACGGCCCGGGGCGCTTGGGAAGGCGTCAAGCGACACTTCCAGGAGACGGGCAAGAACATCCAATCCGAGCCGTTCAGCGTCGTCGGGATCGGCGACATGAGCGGCGACGTCTTTGGAAACGGCATGCTGCTCTCCAAGCAGATTCGCCTGGTTGCGGCGTTCGACCATCGGCACGTGTTCATCGATCCCGATCCCGATCCCGCCTCGTCGTTCGTCGAGCGTCAGCGCCTGTTCGCCGCAGGGCGGACGAGTTGGGCGGACTACGACACGAGCCTGCTGAGTTCAGGAGGCATGGTCGTGCCCAGGGACACCAAGGAGGTGGCTCTGACGCCCGAGGCCCGTGCTGCCTTGGACGTGCCGGAAGACGTCGGGGTGCTGGACGGAGAAGCCCTGGTACGGCGGGTCCTGTGTGCGCCCGCCGAGCTCCTCTGGAACGGCGGCATCGGAACGTACGTGAAGGCAACGTCCGAGATCGACGCGGACGTGGGAGACCCGTCCAACGCCGCCGTCCGCGTCGACGCCACGGAGCTCCGCGTCAAGGTAGTGGGCGAGGGAGGCAATCTCGGCATGACCCAACGCGCCCGCATCGAGTACGCCCTCGGTGGTGGCCGCCTGAACACGGACGCGCTGGACAACTCCGGGGGCGTGGATCTCTCGGACCGGGAGGTGAACCTGAAGATACTGCTCAACCCCGGTCCCCAGAACGACCTGACCATGGAGCTCCGGAATCGACTTCTCGAGGATCTGACCGATTCCGTGGCGGCGCTGGTGCTGAAGGACAACGAATCCCAGAGCCTGGCCATATCGCTGGATCAGATCCGGGCGGGCGAAGCGACCGACGAATTCCGGGACCTCATGTCCACGCTCGAGCGGTCCGGTGAGCTGGACCGCCGCGCCGAACACCTGCCGAGTCTCGAGAACCTGGTGGAGAGGTACGAGGCCGGACACACCCTCACACGGCCGGAGCTGTGCGTTCTGCTCGCGTATGCGAAGCTGGACTTGAAGAAGCACATCCTGGCCAGCCCCCTGCCGGACGATCCAGCGACGACGAGCTTCCTTCTGGGCTACTTCCCGGCTGCCGCCGCTCGGGCCGCGGGCTCCCAGAGCCTCAAGGTCCATCGGCTCCGCAGGGAGATCATCTCCAGCCAGATCACGAACGACATCGTGGACGTGATGGGCGCTGCGTTCGTGAGGCGTGTCGCCCGCGACACCACTCGGCCCCCGGAGGAGGTCGCCAGGGCCTGGCTGGTGGCGGCCCGCCTGTCCGGCTATCGCACGATCGTGGAGCGCCTCCGGTCACAGGGCGCGGCGCTGGAGACACGGGTCGCGTACCGCTGGCTCATGGGACTGGCCCGGGTTCTCGAACGCACGACCCGGTGGGTGTTGAGCAACGTCGACTCCGCGACCTCGACGGCCGGCATCATCGATCAGAACCTCGAAGGCCTGGCTGCGTTGCGCCGACGCTTCGGTGAAATCGTCGCGGGCGAGGATCGGGGCGACTTCTACGAGCGGGTGGGCGAGATCCAGAAGCTGGGTGCCGACGAAGAGGCGGCCCGCAGCCTGGTGACGCTCCGCTACCTCGACCACCTGCTGGACGTGCTGCGGGTCGCCAGGGAGACGGAGGGTGACCCGCTGGACTCGGCCCGGGCGTACTACCGTGTGTCGGAGCTGTTGCAGGTGCCCTGGTTGCGCCGGTCGATCTTCGAGACCGCCCGTGACGACCAGTGGGAGCAACGGGCGGCCCAGGCCCTTCAGGAGGACCTGAGTCGGGCTCACCACCGCCTGGCTGCCACCGTGATGACGGATCGGAAGACCCACGACAACGTGGAGACGTCGGTGGCGGAACTCGAGCGCTCGATGAACCGGGACCTGGCGCGGTACGGTGAGCTGATCGAAGAAGTGCGGTCGGAAGAGGCGATGAGCCTGGCAGCACTCTCCGTCGTGGTGCGTTCCGCGATCCGCCTGGCGAGGCGGGGTCTGGCGGACAACTGAATACGGAGGGCCGGATCCGACGGGGATGCCGGCCCTCCACTCAGTAACCGTCGATCAGCCGACCGACTTCTGGACGGCGTCCACGTATTTGTCGACGCTGGCCAAAACCCGCACGAGATCCCGGCGGGATTCGGCCGCGGTAATGTCGGAAGCGAATCGGAGGAACTGCTGACGGACCGCGTCCCTGTCGAAGCTGGCCGCAGCGGCAACCGCGGCCGCCTTCCGACCTCGAGGTGCCCGGACCTTCACCGTCGCCTCCGTCACCGCGACCTTCCGGCGCCCCCGTCGGGGGGCCTTGACGGCCTTCTTCACGCCTTCGCCCCGGGGTTTGCGACGCTTGATCTGTAGAGCGTAGCGCGCGTTGAATTGTCGCTTGCTGAGCTTCCCTGCGCTCGGGTACTTCTTCTTTGCCACGAGCTGCAGCTCTTCGGTGGTGGCGCCGGGGTTCTTCTTCAGCTCCGCCTCGACCAGCGCAAGCACCTTGTCCGAATTGTCGGCCATCTGTAACTCCTCGGGTCATTGGGGGTGGTGGACCAAAGAAAACCGAGGGGTTCCAGGCTGTCAATTGGACTCTGGCTATATGTGACATGAATGTGGAGTCATAGTTCGAAAACGGAATCCTGATATATGCCGCGAAATGGGCGTAAGGTCGCCTCGAGGGGACCGTCGGCTGGCGTGACGTGCAACGCCAGCGGGCCCCGGCTGGATTCCCCATGGACGGAGCGGTTACACTGAATCCGGCATCGGACGTGGTACGTATGGGTGGATATGTGGGGCGCAGCCGGCGAGGGACGCCGGGCGCGAGTCGATCCGCGGGAGAGCTGCAAGAATCGAGGACCGGAATGGATTTGCTGTGGCTGAACACCGTCGCTCCGATGTTGGTGGCGATCATACTCATCCTGACCGTGGGCGGAGTGACACTGTTGAGACCGCTCTCCAAGCGATTGGGTGACCTGCTCGAGGTGATGGCGGACGAAAAGCGGAACCCGTCCCTGGGCGAGGACCTGAGCCAGATTCGCGCACACCTGGATACCATGAATTCACGGCTGGCGCTGCTCGAGGAGCGGCAGGACTTCCAGGAGAAGCTGCTGGCCGATCCCAGGAGCGGCCGGACCTTGTCGAAGCCGGAGTCGGAATCCGGCTGACCCCACCCCGACCCAAGAGGTCATGTCAGACAGAATCGTCACGATCGGCGATGTCGCGTGCGGGAGCCCCGACCTCTTCCTGATCTCCGGACCCTGCGTCGTCGAAGACGAGGCGGTGATGATGCGCACGGCCGAAGAGTTGACCCGGGTGTCCGAGGCGCTGGGCGTGGGGGTCATCTACAAGTCGTCGTTTTCCAAGGACAACCGCAGTTCCCTGTCCTACTACCACGGCCCTGGTTTGCACGAAGGACTGAGGGCTCTGGAACGGGTCCGGGACGACTTCGGGTTTCCAATCCTCTCGGACGTCCATTACCCGGAGCAGGTGGCGGCCGCCGGCGAGGTCCTGGACGTGGTTCAGATCCCGGCCTACCTGTGCATGCAGTCGCAGCTGCTCGTGAGCGCCGCCCTGACGGGCAAGGCCGTCAATATCAAGCACGGTCAGTTCTTGGCACCCGAGAATATGATGAAGCCCGTGCAAAAGGCGATCGACTCCGGGAACGAGCGGATCCTGCTGACGGAGCGGGGCTACACCTTCGGGTACAACGACCTTATCGTTGACCCACGCAGCTTCTACCATTTGAGGCAGACGGGCTTTCCGGTGGTGTTCGACATCACCCATTCGATCCGACGCTACGGCATTCCCAGCGCCGATCCGAGTGGCGGTTCGAGGGAGTTCCTCCCGACCATCGCCCGGGCAGGCGTCGCGGCCGGGGTGGACGGCGTGTTCATCGAGACCCATCCGGAACCGGCCACCGCCCGATGTGACGCGGCGAGCCAGCTTTGCGTATTCGACCTGGAGGCGTTTCTGGAGCCCTTGCTCGAGTTGCACGCGGTCGAGGTGTCGCACCGCGGACCCGCTTCCTGAAGCCGATTCTTCAAAACAGCCGGTGGTGGCGTAGGGCGCCTGGGGCGTCGCGTCACGGCATGGACCCATCCGGGTCCGCCTGTCCTCCGGTCTAGGAGTCTACATGGAACTGTATCTGGACAGCGCTGACCTTACCGAGATCGAAGAAGCGTTCAAGCTCGGATTTCTGGATGGTCTGACGACCACGCCCACGTTCATGCACCGGCATGGCGTCAGCGATATCGACGCGCTGATCCTCAGGCTCGCCGAAATCGTGCCGGTCCTGCAGGTCGAGGCCTTGGGCGAGACGGCCGAGCAGATCCATACCGAGGCCCATCGACTGCTGGACCTCGGTCTGGATCCAAAGAAGACCGTGTTCAAGATCCCCGTCTCGATGGAGGGCGTCCGAGCCACTCGGATGCTCAAGAACGAGGACATCATGGTCAACGTTCACCTGGTCTACACCGTGCAGCAGGCCTACATGGCCATGCACGCGGGCGCCGCGTACGTGTGCCCGCTCGTGGGTCGCCTACAAGATCAGGGGCAGGACGCGTTGGGGCTCGTGGAGCAGTGCGTCGGAGCCGTGGACGACTATGGCTACGACACCAGGATCATGTTCTCGTCGGTTCGCAACACCGAGCACGTGAGAAACGCCCTGAACCTGGGCGTCCATACGATCACGGTACCCTATCGCATCCTGGCCAAGCTCACGGACAACAACTTCACCACGGTCGGCACCGATCAGTTCTTCCATCACACCCGGCTGATGACCAAGACGGTCGCCGACGTCATGAGCAGCGTAAACCCGCTGGTGGAAGCCGACACCGTGCTGCAGGACGCGATCGTCAAGATGACCGAGTACGGTTTTGGATGCGTCACGATCGTGAACGGCGACGGGTCCCTGGTCGGCGTGTTCACCGACGGCGACTTGCGGCGGTTGCTCGAGCACGAAGGAAGGGACGTGCTGTCCCGATCCATGTCCGACCTTTCCTACGGCTCGCCGATCACCATCGAGGCCGGAGCCATGCTCAACGTGGCCGACGACCTGTTCCACACCCACAAGGTGGACAACCTGCTGGTGGTTCGGAGCGGTGCTCCGGTGGGAATGCTGGATATCCAGGACCTGTGAGCCTCTCTACCGCCGAGTGGTTCGAGCGAGGGGGCGGCGCGTTCGTCGTGCCGCCGGAGGAGCTCGCCGGTCGACTCGCGCATATACGGGCGTTCGTCTTCGACTGGGATGGCGTGTTCAACCCCGGCATCAAGGGCGAGGGTACCCATAGTCACTGGTCCGAAGCCGATTCGATGGGACAGAACCTTCTGCGCTTCGGCTGGTGGCTTCGGGACGGAACGCTGCCGGTGACGGCGATTCTCACGGGCCAGAACAACCCCTCGGCGGCCCAGCTGGCCCGGCGGGAACACTTCCACGCGGTCTACCAGGGGTTTCTGAACAAGAGCGTTGCCCTCGATCACCTGCTCGACACCTACGGCCTGGAGCCGGACCAGGTGGCATTCGTCTTCGACGATGCGTTGGACCTGGCGGTGGCCCGTCGTGTGGGGCTTCGGATCCTCGTCCGTCGCGCCGCTTCGCCGCTGTTCCAACGCCACGTGGTCGCTCAGGGATGCGCCGAGTACGTCACGGGCGCAGAGGGCGGACGGCACGCAGTGCGCGAGACCTCGGAGCTCTTGCTCGGGTTGGCGCGCGCGTATGACACGGTCGTGGACCAGCGTTCGACGTTCAGCGAGCGGTACGCGACGTACCTCGCACAACGTCAGGCCGGGGTCGTCCGGTGGTTCTCCGCTTCGGACCAGGGCGTGGTCGAAGCCGGGAGTTGATCCGTACCGACGGGCTCGGACTTGCCACGGCCCCAGAGCCCGGCCAGTCTTCTGCTATGTTCGATACAGTCACAGATTCCCGGCGTTTCGAAACGACTTCCCGCGTTCTGCGCCGTCGCGTCCGTGGCGTGGCCGGTCGTCTGGGCGCGCTCGTGGCGCTCCTGGCCTTCCTGTCCGTCCTCCCCGCCGACACCAGGGCCCAGACCCCGGACCCGCCGAGGCTGACCGCCCTCGTGGTGGTCGATCAGCTCCCGGCCTATCTGTTCTCCGAGTACGACAGCCTCTTCCGCGGGGGGTTCCGTCGACTGCTGGACGAGGGGATCGTCTTCACGCAGGCCAGCCACGCGTACGCCCAGACCCACACCGCGGCGGGGCACGCCACCCTGGGTACGGGCACGGTACCGGCCCGGCACGGCGTCGTGGGCAACGCCTGGATGGATCAGGGGGAAAACGGCTGGGCACCCATGGTGGCGGTGGGCGACTCGACGGTCCAGATCGTGGGGGCGAGTTGGGCGGACGGTCGTTCGCCTGCGAACCTGAAGCGGGGCGGCCTGGCGAACTGGTTGCTGGACGTGGACGACGACGCCAGGGTGCTCTCGGTCGCAACCAAGGATCGTGCGGCCATCACGCTGGCGGCCACGGCCCCGACCGAGGTCTACTGGCTGAACACCTACGAGGTGCGGTTCGTAACGTCGACGTTCTATCGGAACCGGCTACCCGATTGGGTGCAGGAGTTCAACGAGGAACGGCTGCCCGAATTCTTCACCGACTCGGTCTGGGTCAGCACCGTGCCCCCCGAGATGGTCGGCGCCAGCCGGATGGACACCGTGGCGTACGAAGGAGACGGCATCCACACCGCGTTCCCCCATCGGTACCTGGAAGAGGCGGATACCACCGAGAACGGGGCGTTCAACTTCTGGGTCGGCACCACCCCGGCCCTGGATGCGGCTACGCTGGCCATGGCGCTCGAAGGGGTTCGGGAAATGGATCTCGGGTCGGACGACGTCCCGGATTACCTGGCCGTGTCTCTGTCCCAGACCGACATCATCGGCCACGCCTACGGGCCCCACAGCCGGGAGCAGCTCGACAACCTGCTACGCCTGGATCGGGAGTTGGGTGACTTCTTCGAAGGGCTGGACGACCGTGTCGGTGAAGGACGCTGGGTTGTGGCGCTGACCTCCGATCACGGAGCCTTGCCCATGCCGGAGTATCTCCAGGAACAAGGCATCGAGAGCCGGCGCACGACCCTGCCGGAGCTCCAGGAGATGATCGTGGCGGCGCGTACGGTCCAGGCCCAGGGAGGAGCCGACAACGGCCCCCAGCGGATCGCCGAGCGGCTTGCCGAATTCCCACTGGTCGAGCAGGTGTTCACCGGGGCCCAGCTTCTCCAGGATGCTCCCGCCGACACCTTCACGACCCTGTATGCGCGTTCCTACCATCCGGGGCGTGGCGTGGGGTACTTCGGCGAGATGGACGTGCTCGTACGGTTCCCCGAGCGCGTCATTCCTACGACCAGCACCAGCGGTAGCGACCACCGAAGCGGGTACTGGTACGACCGTCACGTCCCCCTGGTGTTCATGGGGGGCGGCATCCCGAGCGCCGTGTCCGACGATCCGGTACGGGCCGTCGACGTGGCACCGACGCTGTTCCGCCTCATGGGCTTCGAGCCGCCCGAGGATCTCGACGGACGGGTGATCCTGCCGCCTGAGCCATAGTCGGCGGCCGCGGCCTCTAATACCGGGCCGCGGTATCCAGCACGTTCCGAAGCGGGACTCCGTCGAGAAACCGACGGAGGTTGTCGCAGAACAGGTCCGTGATGCGGCGGTTTTCCCGGTCGCTCGTGCTCGCCGAGTGAGGACACACGATCACGTTGGGCATGGTCCAGAGCGGGCTGTCGGTGGGCAGCGGCTCTTCTTCGAACACGTCCAGCGCCGCCCCGCCCAGTCGGCCCGATTCCAACGCCCGGATCAGGGCCGGTTCGTCCACGAGCTTTCCCCGGCCGACGTTGACGACCACGGCGCCCCGTGGTAGTAGCTCGAGCTCACGAGCGCCCACGATGTGCTCGGTCTCGGGCGTGTGGGGCGCGGTCAGCACGAGGAAGTCCGCCCGGGGCAAGACCTCGTGGAGGCGACCCGGTGGGTGCAGCTCGTCCAGCCCGAGCTCCACCGGATCCTTCCCCCGCACCCGGCGCTTGATTCCGATCGCGTGCATCCCCAGGGCGCGGCTGGTGCGGCCGACGGCCTGGCCGATTCTGCCCGCTCCGAAGATCACCACGGTCCGGCCCTCGACGTCCGAGCCCGCGAACCGTTGCCAGAGCCGTTGACGCTGCAATTCGAGTGAATGGAGCAGGCAACGGCTGAACGCGAGCATGGACATCACCGCGAACTCCGCCAGTGGCTGGGCGTGCACCCCCGCCGCGTTGGTGAACACGGTGTCGGGCATGCGCTCCGCGTACCCCACGCGGTGGATGAATTGTCCGATGCCCGAGCTGGTGGCCTGGATCCACCGGACCCTGGGAGTCAGGTCGGGCAGATCCTGACGGTGGGTGTGGTCGAAGTCGAAGAGGATGTCCGCCCTGGCCAGGAGGCCGCGCCAGGCCGATTCCTGCTCCGGAGTGCGCTCCATGGGTCCGCCGACGTGATCCGCGGCGTACCTCGGTGGCCGCAGCAATTCGGGTTCATACACGACCTCCAGCCTCGGGTCGACGGCCCGGATGCGCTCCACGTGCTCCGGTTCCAGGTAGGAGCAGACGAGAACCGTCAGGTTCTCGCCAGCTGCGGACCCCGTATCGGTCGGGTTCATGTCAGGCCCCCCGCGTAGCGGGACGAAAAGAGGGCGGGTGTACCGCCGGTATGCCAGAACAGGACCGCCTCGTTTCGCCCGATCTCGCCGCTTTCGATCAGGCGCATCAGTCCGCCGAACGCCCTACTGGTGTAGACCGGGTCGAGGAGGATGCCTTCGGACGAGGCAACGGTGCGGATGGCGGTCGCTTCGAGATCGCTCATCACGCCGTATCCCCCGCCGAGGAACTCGTCGTGGACCTCGAAGTCGTCGGGTTCGAAGTCGGCGGCCATGCCCAGACGGTCCGCAGTGGCGTTCGAGAGATCGGCGATCGCGTCCCTGGCCGCCGGCCCCGGGCGACTGACGGAAACTCCCACGATGCGTCCGCTCCATCCCACGGACCGGGCGCCGACGGCCAGACCTGCCTGTGTGCCACCGGACCCGGTCGCCAGGACCATGGTGTCGAACCGGGCTCCCGAGGAGCGCATCTGGTTGGCCAACTCATCCATGGCGGCCACGTAGCCCATCACGCCGACGGCGTTGCTCCCGCCCGTAGGGATCAGGTAGGGGCGCCGGCCGTCGGCCACCAGCTCGCTCCCCAGGTCTTCGAGGGGCGGACTCTCGAATCGGACGTCGGCACCCAACAAATGGTCGAGGAGCAGGTTGGCCTCTGGGGGCGGCGAGGGCTCGGGACCCCGCACGGACAAGAGGCATCCGAGTCCCCGCTGTGCGGCGGCGGCCGCCGTCTGGCGACAGTGGTTGGACTGGCTCGAGCCCTGGGTCACCAGCGTGTCGGCGCCCCGAGCCTCGGCGTCTCCGACCAGGAACTCCAGCTTCCGGGCCTTGTTGCCTCCCGTGGCCAGGCCTGTCTGGTCGTCCCGCTTGATCCAGATCTCGGGGCCGAGTTGGTCGGACAGGCGAGGCAGGGCCTGTAGCGGCGTGGGCAGGTCAGCCAGCTCGACCCGGGGCTGATCCGTCACACGGGGTGCGGGGCTGTAGAGCGTCGTCTGACCCCCGCACGCGTCGACGGCCAGGACGCCACCCCCGAGCCCGGCCAGTCGCAGGAACGAACGGCGGTTGAAGATGGGACCCGGCCCGCCGTGCCGCTCCGTCGTCATCGACTCGCGTTCCTGGCCCCGCCCATCCGATGTCTTCGTCATTGTCCCACTCCCGAGCCCGTGGACTCCTGGTTCAGATCGTACTTCATGACGGCTGCGTGTCGGCCGCCTTTGATGCGCTCCAGTTCGAAGCAATCGCCCATTGGCCCCGGAGCGGTAGCGGCGAGCTGCCTCAGTGCCCGCCGGTTCGACTCGGAGAGTCGGACGTGGGCGGCGGCCGCCGCTGCTCGCATTCTATCGGGCCTGCTCATGCCTACGATGGCCGCCACCACCCCGGGCTCCGCAAGCACCGCGGCGATGGCGCATTGGGCGATGTCCGCGCCCGCTTCGTCCGCCGCCGCCCGCAGCGCCACGAGCACCTGCTGGTATGCGTCCCAGCCCCCGAAGTCTTCGATGATGAGCCGGTACTTGGTCAGTGACCGGTTCTCCATGTCGCCCAGGGGATCGGGCGCGCCAAGGTATCGGTCCGAAAGGAAGCCCCCTGCCAAGCTGCCGTAGCAGAGCATGGCGATGCCCCGGTCGCGGCACAGCTCGGCCATTCCGTTTTCCGGTCGGCGGTCGAGGACCGAATACTGGAGTTGGTTCGCGACCACCGGTACCCTGGCGTCCAGGATCTCGGTCAGGCGCGGTACGTCGAAATTCGTGACCCCGATCTGCCGCACCTTCCCTGCCTCGCGGAGCTCGTCGAGCCAGAGGGCCGTCTCCACGTACCCCGGTACGTCGTAGTCCCACCACGCGAACTGGACCAGGTCGAGTCGGTCCGTGCGCAAACGCTCCAGGGAGCGGTCGACGATCCGTTCGACGTACGCTCGGTCGACCCGGCCCAGATCGGAGCGGTCGGGCACGAGCTTGGTGTGAAAGCGAAGGCCGGACGCGGCCTCCCGACCCAGCCGCTCGTGCACTGCGGTTCGCAACTCGCCGAAGGTCTCTTCCACCCCGGTGTAGATGTCGGCGCAGTCGAAGGCTGTGAATCCGGCCTCCACCAGCTCGACCAGGGTCTCGACGGTCCGACCCCGGGGCACGGGATCGCGGCGGTGCCCCGCCGACAGCTGCCATCCTCCGACGATGATCGGTGGAAAGCCCGAACCCTGTTCGTCGCGAGGCCCGGTCATGCGTCGTCCGTGGGCTCCGCCGGCTCGTCGGCAGGCTCGGCCGCCGGGTCCACGGCCCTCGCCGCCACATCCCCGGACCCGCCCGTCCCTTCCTCCGGGGCTCCGGGAAGGGGAACCCGCGTGACCTCCGCGTGCCGAAACGTGGTCCGGCCGGTGCGGGTGATGCGAAAGCGGGCGCCGCACAGCGGATCGGGGCACGCGACCAGCGCGTCGGTGGTCATCCAGTCGTTCCGATGGGTCTCTCGCTGCTTGGCTGGCAGCAGCGGAAGCAGCGCGGCCAGCGGGTAGATCGGGAAGGTCTGACCCGGCGGAAGGCTCAGGTTCTCACCCGACACCTCGAAGTAGTCTCCTACCTGGTGATCGCACACCATCTCGCCCTCGCCCGCCACGACCTCCACTTTCAGGTCGTAGAGCGTGAATTCGTCGGACACCTGGCTCACGGTTCTCCTCGTCGGGTGGTTGGGTGCCGAGGGCGCAATTGAAGGGCGCCCCGGCCCGGCCCAGAATCTGCGCCGAACCGAACACGGGCAACCCGGGACGACGATGCTTCCAGAACCAGACGATCGCCAGACGCCGCCGCTCGCCTTCCGCGGGGGTACGCCCGGCGCACTGGCCCCGTTCGCCGTGTTCCTGGTGGGCGTGGCGTGGCTCGGCCTCTCGGGGGCGCCGGACGAGCGGGGATTCTGGCCGATCTTGCTGGCCGGGCTGACGGTGGGGGTGCTCCTGGCCCGGGACCGCTCGGCCTACGCCCAGGCGGCCATCGCAGGCATGAGTCAGCCCATCGTCATGCTCATGGTGATGGCCTGGATGCTGGCGGGAGTGCTCGGGTCGTTGCTGGCGGCGTCGGGATTCGTCGAGGGCCTGGTGGCCGTTGCACGGGGTGCGGGCGTGTCCGGTGGTTTGTTCGTGGCCGCTGCCTTCGTCATCTGCGCGGCGGTGTCCACGGCCACCGGCACCAGCCTGGGCACGATGATCCTGTGCGCGCCGCTGCTGTTCCCGGCCGCCGGGCTGCTGGACGCGGACCCTGTCTTCCTCATCGGTGCCATCATGGCGGGGGCCACGTTCGGCGACAACGTGTCGCCCGTCTCCGATACGACCATCGCCTCTTCGTTCACGCAGGACGCGGACATCGGTGGTGTCGTGAAGAGCCGGATGCGGTACGCCTTGCCCGCGGCGGCGGTGGCGCTCGTGGCCTATGTCCTTTTCGGGGGCGGTGGGCCGACCGGGGCGGCCTCGGGTCCAGCCGGAGCAGAAGCCGGTCTGGGGGCGTTGTGGATGGCGTTGGCTCCAACGCTGGTGCTGGTCCTGCTGTTCCGTCGCCATCACCTGGTCGAGAGCCTGTTGGCCGGAAGCGTCGTGGCGGTGCTGCTCGGCCTGGCGCTGGGGCTCATTCGCCCGGGAGACCTGCTTTTCATCGACCAGGACAACTTCATCGCCCGGGGATTGATCCTGGACGGCATGGAGCGGGGCGTGGGGATCAGCGTGTTCACGATCCTGCTCATGGGACTCGTGGGTGGACTCGAGGCGTCCGGTCTGGTCGGCCGGGTCGTGGAGGGGGCGTCTCGGCGGGCAACCACGCCCGCCCGGGCCGAGTGGTCGATCTTCGCCGCCGTCACCGGGGCCGTCGTGCTGACCACCCATTCCGTCGTGGCGATCCTGGCGGTGGGCCGGGTGGCGAAAGAGACGGGCGAAGCGGCGGGCATCTCGGCCTACCGGCGGGCCAACCTGCTGGACACCACCGTGTGCACGTATCCGTTTCTGCTGCCCTTCTTCGTGCCGACCATTCTCGCCGGCGCGCTGACGGCCTCGGGCGAACCCTTCGGCGTGCCCAGGATCAGCGCCCTGGATGCCGGCATGGCCAACATCCACTCCTGGGCGCTGCTGGCGGTCATCCTGTTTGCGCTGACGACGGGCTACGGGCGGGGAGAAGGCTCACCACCGAGCTAGACGGCGGCTCTCCCGGCGAGTGGTGCCCGCTTTCGCTCGGGGGCGGAGCGCAGCGGCAAGATTCTGACGCGCCGGCTGTATGCCCTCGGGTGCACGATCAGCTCAGAGCAGCGCCATCACGAGCCCGCTCCGGATCTTGGGCTCGAACCACGTCGATTTCGGCGGCATCATCCGGTTCTGGAGGCAGATGTCGACGAACTGGCGCATGGTTACCGCGGGCAGCGTCACCGCCATCTGGTATTCGCCTGAGTCCACTTCGGACCTGAGATAGGCCGCGTCCCGGTTGCTACCTACGAACCGGAGCCGCTTGTCTCGGGCGTCCGGAATGCCCAGCACCGCGCCGAACAGGTTTCTCTGCACGATGTCGGCGTCGATGTCCTGGGCGGCGTTGGCGGGATCCCACGTCCCGGGCCGCGGCACGAGCCGGTACCAGGAGTCGTGGACGTACATCCCGATCTCGTGTGTCTCCTCGGGCTGGAACGCGTCCACCTCGTGAAGGGGCTCGAACTCGAAGTAGGGGACCAGGGCGGAGGTCAGATTCTCGTGCAACTCTGCTTTGACAAGGCGGTTGTAGGGCTGGATGCCCATGGTCCGCGTAGGGAAGAACACCGTCAGGAATCCTTCGTGTCCAAGCATCGCCGCGGCGGCGCTACGGTGGTTGCCGTCTGCCACGTAGGCTCTGGGCTCGTCGGCCAACAGCGCCTGGAGGCGGGCGATGGAAGCCGCGTCTTCGACCAGCCAGATCCGGTGTTCGTTGCCGTGGTGGTCGGTGACCGCCATGTCCGGCGGCCGGGAGTCCGCGATGCCCTCCAGAGCGGCGGTCAGTGCGCCGCTCTCGTCGTCGACGGCATTGTTCACGGTTCCGATGATCGCCCCCGTGGCTTCGATCAGGTCGGCCCGACCCCGGGACTTGGGCTCCCGGATGCCCTCGTTCCGGATGATCGATCCGTCCGGCGTGGCGTCGGTGCGGATCTCCGACACCAGCCCCATGCCTCCGACGCCGATCTGGCGAACGCTCGGGCGGATGGGATCGAGGATCTCGTAGACCCAGAGGACGCCGTCCGCTTCCCGGGTCAGATCGCTGGCGACCAGGGCCTCCATGTTCCGGGCCGCGCTCTCCAGTGCCTCGGCCGACCCTTCCGCCAAGGGTGCGTCGCCCGGGGGTACGTCACAGTGGGGCATGGTGACCCGAAGCACCGAGTCCGGATCTTGGGCGATGAGCGCCTGGATCTCCGCGTCGCCCTGGAATTCGTCGTAGTTCGGTGCGCTGACCCGGGTGGCGGCCGCAGAGTCGACGGGAACGAGGGCGCGTGGAACAGGGCGGATGGTGATCACGGGACGGGTTCCTGACCGGAATGTAGTGAGGCTGCGAGACACGCGAAGATGGGTCACCAGCGGAAAGGGATCAACGACCCCGCCCGAAGACGCCGAGATTCTGGAATCGTACCCCCTTCGCGAAAACGCACCTACATTCGAGTATCCCCGCGTGCCCTCGACGACCCCCTCCCGTGAGGGCATCAACATGCTGAGGAGTTTGACGTGTCGCCAACGTCGAAACCCACCTCGTCCGGCCGTGCCTTCCTCTGCTGCTTCGTCTTGGTCGTTTGCTCTGCCTCCATTACTGCCTGCGGAGGCGACGATCCCACCGGGCCCTCGTCGTCCCCTCCGGATCGGCAGGTCGTGGCCGTCACGGTGAGTCCCGATCCCCTGCGTCTCTCGGGCGTGGGTGAGACCGCCCAACTCGCATTCGTGGCCCGGAACGCTGCCGGTGAAGCGGTACAGGGGGTCGCGGCCGCATGGTCCAGCCAGAATCCGCAGGTGGCGAGCGTGTCGTCCACCGGGGTAGTGACGGTGGTGGGCGAAGGCGCGGCCCAGGTCTCCGTGACGGTAGACGGCGTGTCGGGCTCCGCGGCGGTCACCGTGGCGTTCGTCTGGTCGGCGATTGCTCCCGGGTCGGGGCAGACCTGCGGGCTTTGGGGACGGCAGGCGTACTGCTGGGGCCTGCCCACGATCGGAGACGTAACGATCGAGGACGGGATCCCGACCCCGGTCGCCGTGGACACGGACCTCACCTTCGTCGAGCTGGATGCCGGAGAGCGACACACCTGCGGTCTGACGGAAGCCGGCACCATGTACTGCTGGGGACAGAACAAGCTGGGGCAGCTGGGCATCGGCTCGGCCCTGGAAGCCGAGCTGCCCATCGCAGTCACAGGCAACCTCACGTTCGAGTCCATGAGCCTCGGGGACTATCACACCTGCGGCCTGACCGCTGGTGGCGTCGCCTATTGCTGGGGAGGCGGAAGCCGGGAAGACGACGGGCGAGACCTGGCCGTGGGGCACCAGCCGAGCGACTCGTGTGCCCGTGGCCCCTACTTCTCGGGACGCTGCACGAGAACACCGCGGGCCGTGGGCGGAGGTCTGACGTTCGCGCAAATCAGTGCCGGTGCCCTTCACACCTGCGGCCTGACCGCTCCCGGAACCGCGTACTGCTGGGGCTGGAACCGGGGCATGCTGGGCAACGGCGAGGACTTCACCCGGGACCCGGAGGTGCCGCCCGGATACGACACCCCGGCATCGGTCGTCGGTGGCCACGCCTTCCTGAGCGTGTCGGCGGGGACGCTCCAATCGTGCGGTATCACCACCGCCCGGACCGCAGTCTGCTGGGGCGCGACCTTTCGTGACCCCAACTACGGCGAGTTGGGCAACGGGGCGTTCGAGGGCGCACTGGCGCCGGTGCCTGTGACCAGCCTGACCGATGTCGCCCAGATCGAGGCCACCAAGGAGAACAGCATCTACGCCGCCAACACGTGCGCGTTGAACCAGAATGGCTCCGCCTGGTGCTGGGGACTCGACGCCGAGGGACAAGTCGGGGGGCCGAGCGGCGACACCTGCTGGGCTCGGAACGACAACGTCCCCTGCACCAGCACGCCGGTGCCTGTGAACGGCGGACATCGATTCGCCGAGCTCCAATCCGGCAAGGAGTTCATGTGCGGCATCACGACCGAGGGCGAGGCCTATTGCTGGGGTCTGAACACCAGCGGCCAGCTCGGGAACGGGACCGAGATCTCGTCCCGAACGCCGACCCGGGTGCTGGAGCCATCCTGACGTCCTGTGGGGGCGGGCCGCGAATCGTTCAGCGGGTGCCTAGAGCTTCTCGGCTCGCGAGCGAGTATCTTGCCCAGCCCTGTTGAGAATCGAAGCGACGGACCGCCTGCGACGGGCACGTGGAAGACGGCGTGTCGCGCACATCCGGCGGACCGAGTCCGAAGGAGACGACCATGAGAAATGACGGCCGGCTGGCCACAGCCACGACCGTGCTCGGGCTTTCCACGTTCGCGCTGCTCGCGTCATCCCCGATCGCCCTGACCGCCCAGACCTCCCACGAGGACGTAGCCGCGGGCCTCGACGCCCGGACCGAGCATCTGGCCGAGGTGGCCATGGAGATCTGGGACCTGGCCGAGGTGGGCTACCTGGAGGAGAAGAGCGCGGCGCTGCTCGCGGGCGAGTTGGAGGCTGCGGGCTTTGCCGTGGAGATGGGCGTAGCCGAAATCCCAACGGCCTTCGTGGCGACCTGGGGCAGCGGGGGACCGGTGATCGGCGTCCTGGCGGAGTTCGACGCGCTGCCCGGGATCAACCAGGACCGGGTGCCGACCCGGCAGCCCATCGAGGGTAAGCGGGCCGGCCATGCGTGTGGCCACCACCTGTTCGGCACCGCGTCCACCTATGCCGCCATCGCGGCAAAGGAATGGCTCGAGGCCACCGGAACCGAGGGCACGATCCGCCTCTACGGCACGCCGGCCGAGGAGGGGGGCTCGGGGAAGGTGTACATGGCTCGAGCCGGGCTGTTCGACGACGTGGACGCGGTGATCTCGTGGCACTCGGGCGACCGGAACTACGCCGGGCCCAACACGAACCTGGCGGTGAAGTCGGCCAAGTTCCGGTACGCTGGAGTCAGCGCCCATGCGGCAGGGGCTCCGGACCGTGCTCGGTCCGCGCTGGACGGGGTCGAGGCCATGAACGACATGGTCAACCTGATGCGGGAGCACGTGCCCCAGCAGACCCGGATCCACTACGTGATCACCGCCGGCGGCAGTGCGCCCAACGTGGTTCCGGACTTCGCCGAGGTCTACTACTACGTGCGCCATCCGGACCCCGAAGTGGTGAAGTCCATCTTCGACCGGATGGTGAAAGCCGCCGAGGGTGCCGCGTTGGGCACCGAAACCGAGATGACCTACGAAGTGATCGCCGGGGCGTACAACCGGCTCCCGAACGTCGCTCTCCAGGAGGTCATGCACCGCAACCTGGAGCAGGTCGGGGGCGTGGAGTACGACGCCGATGAGCGCGCGTTCGCCGAGAGCATCCAGGCGTCGTTCACCGATCCTCCGCCCCTGGATCAGGCATGGGTGATCCAGAATCCCGAGTTCCGTCAGACGTACGCGTCGGCGGACACGGGTGACATCACCTGGCTCGTGCCCTCGGCCAACCTGAGCACGGCCACCTGGGTGCCGGGCACGTCCGCCCATACCTGGCAAGCGATCGCCGCCGGTGGCACCAGCATCGGCGTCAAGGGCATGATGTCCGCGGCCAAAACCCTGGCGCTGACGGCCATCGACCTGTACCAGGAGCCGGACGTGGTCGCGGCGGCCAAATCCGAGTTCGACGAACGGCGAGGGTCCGACTTCCACTACGAGCCGCTGCTGGGCGACCGCGACCCGCCGCTGGACTACCGCGCGTCGGTGATGCGCTGACCGAGCACGCCATCCCGAACGGGGGGGCCGCATGCCTCAGAGGCGTGCGGCCGCCACCGTGAGACCCCAATACGAAGGACCCACGATGCCGAAAGCCTCGTTCCACGCGGCTACCCTGGGCTGTGCCCTGACCCTTGCCACCTTCGCCCTGCCGAGCGACGTCGACGCCCAACCCAGGGCCAGCGAGCGTGGCACCGTGAGCCAGATCGTCAACGGCACCCGGATCACCGTCGACTACAGCCGGCCGGTCGCCCGGGGAAGGGACAACCTCATCGGTGGCGTGGTGCACTGGGGCGAGATGTGGACCCCCGGTGCCAACTGGGCAACCACACTGGACGTGAGCCGAGACGTGACCATCAATGGCCACGCTCTGCCGGCCGGAGCGTACTCCGTGTGGATGCAGCCCCAGCCGGACGAGTGGACGGTGTTCCTGAATACCGAGACCCGACTCTATCACGACTCGCCGGTGCCGGAGGAAAGCCACGCGCTGACCTTCACCGTGACGGCCGAGGAGGGTGAGCACATGGAGTCCCTGGCCTGGTACTTCCCGGCCGTGGACGGACGCCAGGCAGAGCTTCGGGTCCATTGGGGACCGACCTACGTGCCCCTCCACATCCAGGTGCCCGCGTACGAATTGCCGACCGTTTCAGCGGCAGACCACGCCGGTTATCTCGGTTCGTACGCAGTGTCGGGGCTCGATCCCACCATCGGCAGCCCTCTGGAGCTGACTCTGGGCATCGTCGACGACGGTGGGCAGCTGATGGGCCGCTGGGGGCCTGCCCCCATCGCCCTCATTCCAGCGGGCGAAGGAGAGTTCTACATCGGCTTCATGCGCCGGGGCGAGCTCTTCGACGCGGGAACCGAGATGACCGTTCGGATGGTCATGGACGGCGACCAGGCCACCGGAGTCGAAATGGTCTGGGAGGGTACCGAGGTCTTCGCCCGAGGGGACCGGGTGCCCTGAGTGAGAAACCGTTTGCTTCGACGCGCTCGACACGGTAGCTAGGTAGGGAGCTTCGCCTGCTCGCGGACGGTCTACTCCTCAGTTCCCCCACAAAGGAGTCCGCTGTATGAGCGCAAGAATGAAGCCCCTCCTCGGTGCGCTGGTCACGGCGTACATCATCTTCTATGTCGGGACCACGTACTTCTTCGGTCCCGCCATGGCTGCCGACGTACCCGCTGGACCGATGTTGCCCGCCTGGCTGTCCCTGGCGGCGACCTCGGTGGTTCTCGTGATGCTGTTCGACTGGGTCAACCTGTCGGTCGGCAACCCGGTTCGCTCCGGCCTGATCATCGCCATCTCACAAGCCCTCCTCGTTGACTTCTACTATGTGATGAACGGCACGAGAGGAGTGATGGCCGCAGCTGCGAGCGCTGTTTTGCTCGTGGTGGGTTGGAGTGTGGTTGGGATGGTCTATGGCAAGCTGTCGGGCGGCGCCAGTGAGGCTGCCGCCTGACGTAGCGAGGCTCGACGGGCCGTCACGTCAGAGGCGAAGCTGAAGACGATTCCGGCCCGGACGGTTCATGTGAGTCGTCCGGGCCGGATCGCGTCAGGTGGCTTTGAGCATCGTGGGGCCCCGGCGAGTCGCCGTTGGACTGCTTTGTCCTTCGAGGACCGGACGCCTCAAGGATTCAGCGTTCCGTTCTCCGTGGTCACTCGCGAATTCGTGCCGTCCGACCCTGCCGGCGCACCAGGCTCGCCTCCGTCGTCCCAACCCGACGCGCTGACCGAGTAGAACAACTCGCCCTGGGGCAGGCCCCAATCGTTGCTCCAGCCCGGCACGCCGGAAAAGTCGGGCACGGTCCGATCGAAGGTGGCGCCCGGCTCGTACCCCTCGAACATGAAGATTCCGGCGGTGTTTCCGGCCGCGGCGCCGAAGGCCGCGCTCCAGAATCGGTTGTACTCCGGCTGCACGGCGAACTGGGCCCGAGGCCGGACATAGGGGGACGTGGCGATCGTGCTGGTCGTGACCGTCGACATGACGGGTCTCAGGTTGAACGTCAGATCCCTGGCCAGCCTCTGATACTGCGTCACCGATCGGGTTCGGGTGTAGGACTGAGCCGTTTCGGTCGCCGTGGCCGTGATGAGGTGGAGGTCACCCGACTGGAGGTGCTGGTCCGGCATGCCGAAGAAGTGCGTGGTCGCGACCGGGTTGAAAAACAGGGCCGCGCCCGTGGAATTGGCGGTATTGAACAACACCGTCAGCGACACCGAATGCCCGAGTTGGTTGGTGACGATGGCGTTGCTCCGTTGGGGCCCGAACCCCTCGACGGTGAAATCGATCGTCGGGATCGCCGATCCAGCTGGATAGTCCGTGTCGCGGCGGATGATGGTTCGGGTGGTCACCCACTCCGCGCCGCCCTGCCCGTCGGCCTGCAACTTGGTCAGACTGGCGACCAGGTCCCTCGTGCCCTCGGCCACGTTTTCCATCGTGAAGTTCGGACTTCCCGGTCCGCTCGTGTAGGTCGCCACGCCACCAGCCAGGGACACTGTTCCGGTCTCCCCACCCGAGAGGCCGTCGAAGTTGCCTGTCAGGCTCTTACGGGTGACGCACTCGGCACTGCCGAACGTGTTGAGCTCCTCCTTGGACCCGTAATACACGGAAAGTGTGGCGGCGCCGTTTGCGAACAGGACCCAGGCTACCGCTCCTTTGTCGTCGTCGATGTCGAAGCTGTACTCGTTCGGGGCACTCTCATGGGCCTGGAGCCACGGGCCGCCCGTGCCGCTCTGGAATGCCACCCAGACGGGCAGTCCCGCGTCCTGGCAGAAGCGCATCGTGGTGTTGCCGCTGCCCACGGGTTCGTTCACCGTCGCGGTCAGTGTGGCCATGGCCTGATGTTCGCCACCCGAGCCCGCGGCGGTCACGACGTAGTCACCGGGGGCCAGTCCCGCACCAGCCGACAGGTTGAGCGTCGCGGTGTTGCCGGTGGTCGAGGCCGGTTCGAAAAAGAGCCCGAGTCCCGGTGGGGCGCCTTCGGCCGTCAGTGTTACCTCGCCCGTGTGTCCACCGGCGCGGTCGATGTTGAGCGTCACGGGAGTCGTCCCTCCTTGGACCACCGTGGCCGTGGGAAGAGCGAACTCGAGGCTGAAGGTCGGCGCGGGAGCGCTCACGTTCAGCGTTACGTTGGCGGTCTTGGAGCTCACGCCGCTGCCCGAGCCCGTCACGGTCAGGCCAGTGGATCCGGTCGCGGCTGCTGCGGAGGCGGTCAGCGTGACCGATCCGGACGTCTCCGCACCGCCGATCTGGAGCGAGCTCGCCGAGACGCCGGACGGGAGCCCGTCGACCGCAACGGTCACTGCGCCGCTGAACCCACCGGTCCGGGTGACCGAGACGTTGAGCGTCGTTTCTGCCAGCGCAGAAACGGTTGCAGCGCCCGAGGCCGCAGGGGCGTCGGAGGCGACCTCCAGCGTGGTTGGCGACACCGTCATGACGAAGTCCGGCGTGGGCGGCGGAGTCCCCGGTTCGCTGGGGCTGTCGCTTCCGCCGCAGCCCAGGCTCCAGAGGGCCATCACCGTCAAGATTGCCGCGCCAACACGTCGCATATCTCGTTCCTCACAAAGATCGGTTCGGGGGACCTACGCCCGTCGCGTCCGGGCGCGCGTGTCACCATTGATCTGGTGTCGACCAACGGACCCGAAACCACAAGACCATTCGGGTGCCGTTCGTCGGTCGCGACGCTACCTGGCTGGCCGGTCGGCCGGCTATGTGCCCACCACGGGTTCGACCCGATCAAACGGGCCTCCGGTACCGGGAACCGATGCCGAGGGGAGTGGGTGTGGCGAAGAGCGAGGGTGTGGCGCCAATATGCCGCCCCGGACACCCTCCATTCGACGGGGACGACACGCCATGCCGAACGTCTGGCGAATCATACGACTTCCCTTGCTGCTCCTCGTCGCGAGCGGCTGCCTGCGTTACTCGGGCGACGCTCCCGAGACGGAGCAGACGGACGAGCCCGGCGAGACCGCCGACGCGACCCAGGCCGCGGAATCGTCCTTTGCCACCCTGCAGGGCGCCGAGGAGGACTGGGTGGTCCTGTTCAATGGCCGGGACCTTACCGGTTGGACGCCCAAGATCGCCGGCGCGGAACCCGGGGAAGATCCCTGGAACACGTTCCGCGTCGAGGACGGCCTCCTGACGGTCGGCTACGAGAACTACGACGCGTTCGACGATCGGTTCGGGCACCTGTTCTACGCTCGGCCCTACTCCCGGTACCTGCTTCGAGTCGAGTACCGGTTCGTGGGCGACCAGATCCACGACGGGGAAGGATGGGCTTTCAAGAACAGCGGGGTGATGTTCCACTCCCAGAGTCCCGAGTCCATGCTACGGGACCAGGACTTCCCCATCTCCCTGGAGGCCCAGTTCCTGGGTGGCAACGGCACCGACGACAGGCCGACGGCCAATCTCTGCACGCCCGGCACCCACGTCGACATCGACGGAGAGCGGGTCGAAGAGCACTGCATTCGGGCCTCGGCACCTACCTACCACGGCGAAGAGTGGGTCACGGTGGACCTGCTGGTGCTCGGGGACTCGGCGATCGCCCATATCGTCGAGGGGGACACGGTGCTCGCCTACGCCCATCCGGTGATTGGCGGTGGGGTCGTGAACGGGTTCGACGAGGCCGTGAAGCGGGACGGGATGCCGCTGACCGACGGGTACATCGCGCTCCAGAGCGAGAGCCACCCCATCCAGTTCAGGCAGGTGCTGATTCGGGACCTGTCAGGCGACGGCCGCTAGGCACGCTGGGACCCGCCGCTAGTGCTCGCCCGGGTCCAATCCCGCCTCGGGTTCCAGGCCGTCGATCGCGAGTAGGAGCAGCCGAGACTCGTTCGGCGAGATCCGACCGTCGCGAAGCCCGGCGAGCAGACGAGCCCGGGCGTCGTCGGCCAGATGATGGAACGCCATGACGCCGTGTAGCAGCGACGCGAAGCGCTTGCCGGCGGTGTCGACCGGCGCCCAGTCGAGGCTGCGATTCTGCAGGCCGAAGAACCACCGACCCCGGTCCTCGGGTGCCTCGGACGGTGCGTCGGGGTCCTGACCCGAATGCGGTGCCAGTTGGACGAAGTCGTGGCGTCCCAGGGACACGGCGTCGGCAAAGGGACACGCGCCTTCCACCCAGTGGGCGCAGCACGTCCCTGGGGGACTCTTCGCTGCGATCGTACCGGTCACTTCAGGCGACAGCTCCGTGGGAATCCCGCACCCGATCTGGGGATCCCGACACAGGGCCAGCGCTCGCATCGCGAACGGGTGAACCGTGTCGCCTCCGGTCGTATCGACGTGATCCCTGAAGACGGGCTCGTGGTCCGAGACCCCGCCGGCCACGTGCAGGGTGGTCGGTCCTTCCAGGATCAGAGAGCCCACGTCATATAGTCCGAAGGTACTGCAGACCGCGTGGAGCTCACCGACCTCGCCGACCGTAACCACGTCGCCCAGGATCACGGAGTTCTTCAGTTGGATCTCCGGCGCCGACACGGATCCCGCGACGAGGACGTTCTCGAGCACGATGCGCGCTCCCGCCGCGATGTCGCCGCGCACGACGAACCGGACTCCGCCGACGGTTGCGGCGGCTCCGGATTGGGGCGTCCGGTCCTGGTCGTCCGACGACCGCACCAGGATCTCGCCAGCGGCGCGAAGGCCTCCGAACCAGCGCTGCATCTGGCCGGACACCACCTCGAGACGGATGTCCCCGTTCGAAAGGGCCGGGCCGTGCACGGTGCCTTCCCCCATTGCCCGGATGTCGGCGCCAAAGGCGCCTGCCCGGATCTCGAACGGTCGCTTGCGGCCGTCCAGCACCAGGGCGTGCCGCAACTCGTCGCTCGAGCGCGGGAATGCCGGTCCCGGCTGGGACCCCTTCACCACGATCGAGGCGCCGTGAACGCTCCTGGCCATGCTCAGGGTCTCCAGATCACGAGTCGAGCCAGAAAAGGGGATGGCGATCGAGGTGCTCCACCAGGGCCGCCGCGTCCTGTCGGCGCAGCACGCCGGAGCGCTCGAGCACGGCGATCTCGGCCTTCAGCACGTCCACGAACGGCTCGTCGATGGGTGACCGATTCTCGCCGGCCGCGGTGAGGGGCTCGGAGAGCCGCGCGATCTTGGCGCGCAGCGAGTCGGGGGCCGTGCCGGCCTCGGGTTCGCTGGCGCAGTCGACGACCTCGGCATCGGGTCCGTAGACGGCGAGAGATCCTTGGTCGCCCAGGTAGTCGGACTCGGCCGCTGCCACGGCCACGAACGGGAAGCCCATCGGGTGGTCGATGCCCGCCTCGGGCGCAGGATGGGGCGTTGCGAAGCGGGCGACGAAGTCGTCGAAGGCACGCCGCACCTCGGCGAGATCGCCGAGCGCCTCCAGGTCGATGGACGAGACCGCCTCGACCACACGGTCGCTCCGCCTCCGTGCCGCTGCGCGCCTCGCCTCTGCGAGGGTCTGTCCCAGATCCGCCCGGCTGGAGGCCGGACTCGCGGTGGCGGTCAAGCTCTCTTCCAACGCCCCCTGGAGCTCCACGACGTGGGCGCCCGCCTCTTCGCAGTCCCTCTGTAACTGGTCGAAGGCGTTCCGCGCCGCCCGGTCGAAGGCGAGTCGTTTCTCTTCGAGGGCGAGCTCCGTGGCCTGCTGTCGGGCCTCGAGGTCCTTCACGGCCTGGCCCATGTCCACCTCGATCTCTTCGGCCTCGGCGGCGGACTTCAGGGAGTCCGCGATCGCGATGCCGGTGGACACCTGTTGGAGGCCTCGGCGCGAGGTTTCCTGGGTCTTTTCGAGCCCGGTCACCAGGTCCAGGGAAGCCTGCTTCTGGCGAGCCTCGAGGGATTGGATCGAACTGGCCAGGGACCGGAGTCCGGCTGCCACGTCCTCCATCATCGCCGACAGTCCCGACTGTACCTCGTCCAGGTCCTCTCGCAGGCCCTTGACCGCGGTGATGTTCTCCATGACCACGTTCTGGGTCCGGGAGACAGAGTCCCGCACCTCGGACAGGTCCTTCCCGAGTGACGCGTCCCTCTCCCGGCTCTCCTTTTCCAGGGTCTCGATCCGGCGACGGGTCTTCCGATCGTGATCACTCATGGCTCGGGGCTCCCCTCGGTCGGCTGCGGCGGGTCGACGTCATCCGTGCGCGGCGGTGTCGTGGGTGGAGGGCTCCCGATCCCGGATCCCGGTCGTCCCCACCGGGCGGGAATGGTCCGCCGCTGTCGGTCGGGGCCCGTCGGAGCGTTCCGCGGCCCGCCCCGCCATGCCGTGGGTCTCAGCGCCTGGGGCGAGCCCTCCGGGGCGGCGAGCGTCGCTCCGCACGCCACGCAGAACGCGCTGTCGAGGGGCGCCTTGGCGCCGCAGGCCGGGCACGCGGGGCCGTTCGCCGCCGCTGCCGCCAGGGTGTCGGGCACGGCCAGGTCGCCCGAGGCGGCCGGAGCCTCTATGGACTCCGTTTCGAGCCCCTGGGCCGCTTCCGCCGCCGGCAGATGGGGGATCAAAGGTGTCGCCTGGGCGAAGTTGGCCCGGACGAATGCGAGGTGGGGCAGCTCCGGGAGCGAGCGACCGGCCTTCGCCCGCTCGACGGTGCGCTCCAGTGCCTCTTCGGCGGCCCTGAGGCGTTCCAGCGCCTCCTGGGTTTCGCTCATGCGCCGGGTCGTACCGCCGGCGGCCTGCCGGACGCGCTCGAGCTCCTCGCCCGGCAGCAGCTCGAACCGTTCGAACTGCTCAGCGATCAACACCAACCGCTTGGCCAACGCCCTCCCCCGCTCGTGAGCCTGCTCCACTTGCTGCCGCAGCACACGAGCTTCGTGTCTGAACATCTCCACCGGTTGGCTCAGGGCTGCGGCCTCTTCCTCGGCTCGTTCTCGAACCTGCTCACGGGCCTTCGCCACCGCCGCGTCCGTCCCCTGTCGCACGCCGTCTTCTGACCACAGAGAAGAAACCATGGGATCCACGACCTCGGTGCGGATACGGTCGATCGCACCGAACAGGGCCCGATCCAGGCTGTAGGACGTCCGGCACGACATGCAGCACCAGGGCGTCGTGTCCTCGTCTGGGTCGTATTTCAGGTCGGAGCCCGTCCGGACCGTATCCCGGAGGTCGGCCACCAGGTGGGTCCTGTCCGACTCGGCGCCAGGGTCCTCGGTTGCGTCTGCAGGCTCGCCCGGCAGGGCGAGGGGTTGGCGGACCAGGTCGTCGACGAGCGACCGGTACCGCCTGGTCGCTTCCCGAATCCTACGGTCCAACAGACTCTGGGTGAGCCGGTCCGTGGTCGTCCTGGATGCGTGCCCGTCCAGCGCCGTCCGCTCTGCCTGGTGGTACCGCAAGGACTGCTCGAGCCGGGCCAACTCGTCGAACGCCTGTTGCCACCGATCCTCCAGCAGGTGCGACTCGGGGGACCCCGGAGGGATCGCTCTACCGTGGCGGGTATCGAGGCGTCGGTCGCGGTAGGCGAGCAGGACCTCTTCGAGTCCCTTCGTATCGAAGGATTGGACCAGTTCTTCGGAGAGCCCGTGCACGGCGGCGAGGTACTCCGGAAGCGCGTTGCACTCCGGGCAAATCAGGCGATACCGAGCCAGGAGGGCGTTGACGCCCGCGGCCTCGACCGCGGTACCCAGCTCCTCGGCGGTGCGGACGCCCATGGACGAGAGTCGTTCGGCCAGAGGAGCGAGCCGTTCCGCTCCGCTCGCCAGGTCCCTCATCAGGGGTGTCGGCACAGCCCGGGCGCTGGCCAGTTGCTCGCGAAGGGCCACGACGCCACGAACCAGGCCTCTCATGCGCTGTGCAGACTGCCGGTCCACCTCCGCGGCCACGGGCTGGGCCACCTCGTCGCTCAGTTCACGGAGCCTCCGGGCCACGTGCTCGACCAGGGGCTCCTCAGGGTCCAGCAACGGGACCAGGAGTCGCCGGCTCTCGCCATCCGCCCCCAGGCGGGCGAGCCGCTCCGCGGCCGTGACGAGGTCCCGCTCGACCCCTATCGGCAAGCCTTCTTCCCGATCTCGGTTCCGCTCGTCGACCCGGTGGGTGTGGGGGCCGTCGACCAATGCGCGGACCGCCGTCCGCAGGTCCTCGAGCTCGGGTCCGGTGGACGCGGGACGGGCCGCCTCCAATTCCGACGGCTGCACGAGGGTGTCAGACAGGATCCAGCCCGGGCCCGCCCTGCCGCCTCCCTCCGCCTCGACCGTGCCGGGGATGGAGGTGGGCACGAGCACGTAGTCCAGCATCCGCAGACCTTCGACGACCCTGGGCATATCCTCTAGTGCGTCGCGTCGGGCCTTTGCCTCTTCGAGTCGCTGGCTCAACCCGTCGAGCTGGCTCTGGAAGCGTTGACGGATCTCGTCCAGGCGGGCTTTGGTGCCGGCGATTCGTTGGCTGACGCCATCCCGCTCGGTTCGCCACTTGCCGCCCCAGATCAGCATCCAGGCGGGGCGCCCCCACGGCCAGGGGCGGGCGTCGAGGTGGCGCAGTTCGGCGTTGAGCCGCAGGAGCCCCTGTTCGAGGCCTTCGCGCTCCTCGGTGAGTTGGGCGGATTCGCTGTCAGAACGAAGGGCTGGGTCCTGCCACTCGTCCAGGGATTGCTGGAGAGCCTCGATGTCGGCTTCGGTCGAGGCCTTGTCGAGGGTCCACTGTCGGAGTCGGGGCACAACGGCACAGGCGAGCGCCAGCGCGAGCTGTCGGCTCTTCCCCACCGCCCCTGAGCTTCCCCGGATGCGAAGGGCACTGCCCAGACGAACGATCTCCATCGGCGACCTCAATCAGGACGAAGTCAAAGTGTCGGTCGACGGGAACGTAGGGCGGGGCCACAACGAACAGGCCGAGCGGTAGATCTCGTTGGCTGGTCGCACCTTGCAGCAAGATCTGGACCCGGGTTGATGGTGTCAAGAACGTGGGAAGCGCCTGCTTTTCGGACGTCGTGTCGGTGTCGTCGTGCCGCCACGCTTGCCGCGAGCACGCTACAACCCGACGTTGGGGCGTTGTTGCCCCCCTCAGGTTCGGAAGGAGCGCCCGGATGAGCTCGAACGACCCCGGCCGTCTGTCTCGAAGAGGATGGATCGCCACGGCCTCCGGCGCCGTGGCGGCCGGACTGGTGATGACCCGCGCAGATGCGCTCAAGCTGGTGGCCCAGGAGGCGCCCTCCGGGGATCAGGACCGACCGGACCCAACGAAGGTGGTCGGCCGCTTCGTTTCCGAGGTCGGCCAGCGAGCACCGGAGGAGAGACCCGCTCGCTGGATCCGTGCCGACGCCGCTTCCAGCTCGTCCCGTTCGCCGATCCAGGACTTCTACGGGATCATCACGCCCTCGGACCTGCACTTCGAGCGGCACCACGCAGGGGTTCCGGACATTCGGTGGGCCGAGCACGAGCTCCTGATCCACGGCATGGTGGATCGACCGATGGTCCTCAGCATGGACGACATCCGTCGGTATCCGTCGGTGTCCCGGATCTGCTTCATCGAGTGCTCGGGGAACGGTGGGGGAATCTTCCGACCCGACGACATGCCGGAAGAAATCACGCCCCAGCGTATCGACGGCCTGGTGAGTACCAGCGAATGGACCGGCCTGCCCCTGGCCACCCTGCTTCACGAGGTCGGTGTACAGCCCGGCGCGAGCTGGGTGCTGGCCGAGGGTAGTGACGCGGCCGTCATGTCCCGGAGCATCCCGCTGGAGAAGGCCATGGACGACGCCATGCTGGCCTACGGGCAGAACGGCGAGGCGATTCGGCCCGAACAGGGGTACCCACTCCGGCTCATGCTTCCAGGCTGGGAGGGCAACGCCCAGGTGAAGTGGCTCCGACGCCTCGAGATCTCGGACCGCCCCACGATGACCCGGGACGAGACCTCCCGGTACACGGATCCCCTGAAGGACGGCACGGCTCGGCAATTCAGCTTCGTGATGGACGCCAAGTCCATGATCACGTTTCCGGCCTACCCGTACCGGCTCCCCGAGCCGGGCTGGTGGGAGATCACCGGGTTGGCTTGGTCCGGACGGGGTCGGATCACGGGAGTGGAGGTGAGCACCGATCGGGGCCAGAGCTGGACCAGGGCCGAGCTTCAGGAACCGGTCCTCTCCATGTGCCAGACGCGCTTCCGCCACGTTTTCGAGTGGGACGGAAGCGAGACGGTCATCCTGAGTCGAGCTACGGACGAGACGGGCTATACGCAGCCCTGGTTGGACGAGTTGATCGAGGCCAGGGGTGCACGCACGTCGTACCATCAGAACCACATCCGGGGATGGAAGATCGCCCAGGACGGCACGGTGACGTTCGGTCTGGGGGCGCTGGCATGAACAAGGGACCGCGTATGAACAAGGGGCCGGGATTAGGGATTCTGGCGCTGGCGATCGGTGCGCTGCTGGTGCTTCTGGCGCTCCTCGGGTTCCAATCGGCCCGGGAAGCGGGTGTGATCGACGATGCGGCGACTCGCCCGTCCCAGGCGGCTCAGGACGCCCGGCCCGCCCACTGGCCGGAACGTTTCGGGTTCGGCAGCCCGGCATCCGAGGCGCGAATCGCCGAGTGGGACATCGACGTGAAGCCGGATGGCGAGGGCTTGCCTCCCGGATCGGGCACCGTGGCCGAAGGCCACCGGGTCTACAACCGGACGTGCCGGTCCTGTCATGGCGCCACCGGCGTGGAAGGACCCGAGGGGGCGCTGGTGGGAGAGGGTGAATGGGAGACCTGGCCTCCAGGCCGGACCGTGGGCGTTTTCTGGCCCTACGCCACGACCCTGTTCGACTACATCGTCAAGGCCATGCCTCAGAAGCGCCCCGGCACGCTGACGGCCGATGAGACCTACGCGGTCATCGCCTACGTCCTCCACCTGAACGGCTTGGTGGGGGAGGACGCGGCCATGGACGCCCAGACCCTGCCGGCAGTTGAGATGCCGGCCCGAGACCGATTCGTGCCGGACAACCGGACGGGCGGCCCGGTCATTCGGTAGGAGCCTGCTCGGGCGCGCGCGGCTGGCCTAGCCCAGCACGTCCTGGTAGAGCCGGTACAGGTTGAGGCCCATGATGCGCTCGATGTCGTCTTCGCCGTAGCCCCGGTTCACGAGTCCGTCCCAGACCACCTCCATGCGTCGGGGTCCGTTCAGCTCGTCGATGAAGTAGGGTAGCTCGGAGCTGGTAACCTGACTCCCCTCCTCGGCCCGGAGCTCCGCTTCGTATTCGGGTGTCATCTCGATGACCCGGTGGTCGCGGTCGGACCCGATGGCCACCTGCTCGATCCCGCACACGGTGACCGCGTGATCGACGTGATCGAAGTAGGTGTGGAGATTGTCGGACTTCTTGTAGGTCAGGAACGGCCGTAGCTGACACACGCCAACGACCCCACCCTTGTCGGCCATCGCCCTGAGATTGGCGTCGGTGGTGTTCCGGAGATGGGGATGGACAGCGTCGCACGCCGTGTGGGAGATGATCACCGGCGCTCGAGAGTGGGCGATCGTGTCGGCCATGGTCGGCATGTTCGCGTGGGACAGGTCCACGAGCATGCCGAGCTCGTTCATCCGGTCCACGAGCTGTCGTCCGAACTCGGTCAGGCCGCCATTGTCCCCTTCGGCCCGGCAGCCGACCCCCGCCAGGTTCCGTTCGTTGTACGTGATCTGACTGCTGGTGACCCCCAGGCGCTGGAACATGTCCACCCGGTCGAGGTCGTCACCGAACTGCACGGAGTTCTGGTAGAGGTAGAAAACGGCCATGCGCCCGCTATTTCGGGCCTCGTTCACGTCGGCCACGGTGGCGGCTTTCACGAACAGGTCGGGGTGGGCCGCCAGGTACCGGTCGTACTCCATGAGCCCGTCCACGGCCATCTCGAGGGCCTCCGCGCCCACGGGCTTGGGGTCGCAGAGTGTGACGGTGATGCTGTCGATTCCGCTGGCGAGCATCTCCCGGACGAGGGGCGGCTCGTAGATCGGCCTGAGCTCGCCCATGGCGTCCATGATCAGGGCGTCAGGGTTCACGGCCCGGGAGGGAGCGACCCGCGCGGCGGCTTCTAGACCGCCCAGATGCACGCCGAGGGCGGAGGCGGCGGCGGAGCGAACGAACGTGCGGCGGTTCATGGGGAGTCTCCGTTCAGCGTCAGGTCCAGCTTCCAGTTGCCCCGAAGGTAGGCAAATTCGAAGCCCTGTCGACACAGGTTACGAAACGACACCAGCGGCATGCGAGGGAGGGGCGGAGCGGTCTCGCTCGTGAAAAGGGTGCATCCCGACGCGAGCCCGTCCGATACCCTGCGGCGGATGATCGCGGCCTGAGCGCCACGGCGCCTCCATGGCCCCAGCGTGACACCGTCGACGAGGTGACCCACCGTCGCACCCGCCACCGTACCGATGAACAGGGCACCCGCGGCCACTGGTTGCCCGTCGATCCATGCCAGATAGTGGCGCCATCCCGGGGTGCGCACCCGGGCCTCGAACCAGGCTCGACGCGAGCCAAACGTGCGCCAGACCTTCGAAACGACGTCGACCCAGAGGGCCGCTTGCCCGTGCCGCACCCGGCGCACGCGTATGCCGGGAGCCCGGGAAGAGCGAGGAAGAGGCGCTCCATCGCGCCAGAGCTTGCCGCTGGGGTGCGCGGGCTGGAAGCCCCGGGCATGGAGCCACCGGGTCATTTCCGCGGGCCGAGCCGAGGGCCCAACGTTCACCGCCAGCGCAGCGACCCGGCAGTCCCGGGCCTCCGCGATGGCCCGATCGAGTTGCGCCTCAGTGGCCGGAGATGTCTGGCCGAGAGCGATGACCCGGTTGTAGTAGAGGTTGGTGCTCTTGCGGGTGAGAATCACGGACGCCGAGCCGATTCGTCCCGCCTCCATGCCCAGCCGTCGAACCAGTTCCGGCGGGGCGCAGAGATGCTGCGAGTAGGCCGATTGCGCCTCGATCCGCTCGATGGCCCTGGAAGCCCTGGCTCTGGGTGGATTGGGGCTCGCCCGCAGTTTGGCGCTCACGGCAAACCGCCCGGATGCTCCATGTTATACGACATCATATAATAAGGTCTCGAAGACCCATCCAGAGGCGATCGGAACGCGTTGGCCGCCAGTGAATCGGGTCCGGGAAGCTACGACGCAGGCCGTTCAACGGATCGACCCGTCCCGGCCGATGCGAACGGTGAGCACCCGACCCTGATAGGAAGCCGGATCCACCCTCGAGACCCGACCCGTGCGACGCTCGCCCCCGCCCATAACGGTGACGGCCATGTCGACGGGCTGGCCACCGGGCAGGCCGAAGTGCAACGGAAGGTCGGACTGGGAGTTGTATCCGGAACCCGTGTCCACCAGGCGAGTCCCCAGGATGCGGTCGCTGCCCGTGGCGTAGACGCGCACTTCGGCGCCGGGATGCGTGGCGTGCCCGTTCTGGTCGAGCACCCTGACCTGGAGGGAGTGCCAGACGAATTCCGGGCGGAGGAGGTTCTGCATCAAGGCGTGCATGCCCTCGTCCGAAACACCGACCAGGGCAAGGTCCAGGTCTCCGTCCAGATCGAAGTCCACCCAGGTGGCACCGTGGTCGGCGGCGAGATCGAGGAGGACCGGGGGCGTGACGTCCTCGAAGGCTGCCCCTCCTTGGCGGCGCATCAGCCAATCGCGGTACTGAGTGCCGCCGGTGATGGTGCCGTTGACGTACAGATCGAGAAGGCCGTCGTGGTCGAAGTCGCCCCACGCGCACGTGTCGAAGAACGAGTCGATGGCCAGGCCGAGCTCGGGGGCAACATGGGTGAAGGTGCCGTCCGCCTCGGTGCGCAGCAATCCGTTGGGCCCGTAGTTCGCAAACGAAAGGTCGAAGTCGCCGTCGTTGTCGAAGTCGACCGCGCATGGGCGCACGGAGCCCTGGCCCCGATCCCCCAGGGCACGGCCTCCCGTGCGGAGCGCCTCGTGGTCGTTCGCACCGAACCCGTCCGCGGTCCGTGACCATAGGGAATTGGGGTCGCCGTCCATATTGGCGACCACCAGGTCCAGGCCGCCGTCTCCTCGGTCGAACCAGACCGCACCGACGCTGCGTCCGGGTTCCAGCAGGCCCACCGTGGACGTGACGTCGACGAAGCCGAGGTCGCCGTCGTTCCGGAAGAGCACGTTGTCCCGGTCCCGAAAAGCCAGGAACAGGTCCAGATCGCCGTCCTCGTCGTAGTCGATCCAGGACGCTTGTCGGGTTGCGCCCTCCGCCAACTCGACACCCGCTTCGGCTGCGGTGTCCATGAATCCCGCGGCCCCATCGTTCCTGAACAGGGCCAGTACTGGCCCCTCTCCGGCGAAGCCGAGCAGGAGATCGGGGTCGCCGTCGTTGTCGTAGTCGCCCCACGCCGAGGTCCGGATGGATCGGGATACGGCCAAGCCCAAAGAGGGCGCGACGTCGACGAATCCGTCGAGCCGGTCGTTCCGGTAGAGTCGTGCGGGCGCTCCGTTGAAGCCGACGAAGCGGTCGGGATCACCGTCGCCGTCGATATCGGCCCAGGCATCGGTGAGGGCACCCCCGGCTGCGAACAGCTCCGTGTGCACGGACGCGAACTGGACGGGCTCGGGAGCCGGGCGGGTATTCACGCAACCCGAGGTCGACGCCCAGACCATGAGACCAGCGAAAAGGGGTGAGAGGGTCCGCATCGGTATCCAGTCTTCGTGGTGACCAGCCTCGGCTTGCCCGCAATGGCTCGAACCGGGCCGTGTCGCAGGTCCGGGTTCCAGGAGCGACGCGGGCGCGGACGTACCGGGTAGAAAGTACGAGCGGCGGCGAACCGGGGCACTTCCCGCCGTCCGGACGTTCGAGATAGCTTGGAGCGTCGTCCAACCCCCGAACGCGACTACCCGCTCATGGCCCTTCCCGATCTGCCCGACCACGTCCGCCGCGGTGTCTGGGAGTACGAGCTTCCGGGGGACTGGCGCGTGCTCGCTGGCCGGACGGCGGCGGACAACGAATACCTGAGCATCAAGTTCGCCCGGGCGAACGACTGGTGGTTCCACGTCCGCGGCATGCCAGGGAGCCATGTGGTGCTGCAGGGCGCGCTGGGCGAGGAGCCCGATCGGGCCACGCTCAAGAGGGCGGCGGCCATCGCCGCGTACCACAGTAAGGCCCGGGAGGGGGGCGTCGTTCCCGTGTCGGCCACACAGGCGAAGAACGTCAGCAAGCCACGGGGTGCCAAGGCAGGCACGGTACGGATCAAGAAGGAGATCGTGCTCAAGGTCCGGCCTGGGGTTGAGTAGCGCCGGAAGGGTGCGGCCGGGCATCGGCCGGCTTCGGTCCGCGTTGGAGCGTCAGGCGGACGACACGAGCTCGCGGTAGAGGGCCCGGTACGCCTCGGCCTGCTGCCGGGCGTCGAATTCCTCCAGCACCAGGGCCCGGGCTCGCTCGGACATGGCCCGGTCCTCGGTCTGCAGCACGTTGACCAGACCAGCCGTGAGCCCCTGGACGTCGCCCACCGGGGCCAGGTACCCCGTCTGGCCCGGGCGCACGTAGTCCGGAACGCCACCCACGTCGAAGCCCACGACCGGCGTGCCGCAGGCCAGCGCCTCGAGCCCCGTCTTCGGCAGATTGTCTTCGAGGGCCGGAAGCAGGAACACGTCCGCGGCAGCGTAGACCCGGGCCAAACGCGCCGGGTCGTGCACGTAGCCGATGGAGTGCACGGCCAGGTCCGGTGGGAGTGCCTCATGTGGCAGCTCGTCTCCGAAGCACAGCAGCGACACCGGCCGGTCGGTGCGAACAGCGCCCACCGCCGCCAACCCGGGTGCCAGCCCCTTCCGGGCGTTGTCCAGTCGCTCCGACCCCATGGCAATGACCGCGTGGTCCGTGGGGATGCCCAGCTCTTTCCGGGCGGCGCTTCGGGCGTGGGGGACGAACACGTCGGTCTCGATCCCGATGGGGATCCGATGGAAGCTCCCGGCTGCTTCGAAAACGGGGCTACGGCGCGCCTGCTCGAGCATCCACGTGGACGGCGCGACGACGTGCAGGTTCACGGATCGCAGGGACGCCCTCTTGGTGTCGAGGTAGCGACGGGACAGGTCGTCGGGGCCGGACGCTCCCAGTTGTGGGCAGGATCCGCAGCCGCGGACGAAGTGATCGCACCCTCCAGAAAAGTGGCATCCGCCGGTGAACGGGTTCATGTCCCGGACGGTCCAGACCACGGGATGATCGGGGGGTAGGGATCCGAAGAAGCTCGGGTAGTCGATGAGGCCCGCTACCCAGTGCAGATGGGCGACCTGCCCCCGGAAGCGCCTGGGGTCGAAGCCGGTGGACCAGCCGACCAGGGGCGGAGTGAAGAGCTCTAGGCCTTCCGGAGCGCCCCGGCGTGCTGCGCCCAACTCTGCTTTGATGGACCTGCGTTGGACCCGGCCCCGGAGCCGCTGCAGCGCCCGGATGGGCAGGGCCGCATCGCCCCACAGTACGACCCTCTGGGCACGGGGCGGGATGGGGCGGCCCTTCCGCCAGTACCAGAAGTGGCTGTCGACGCCGAGGGCCAGGAGGGACTGGTGAAGCCGCCGGGCGCCGGCGCCGGCGCCGCCACCGGTCCGGGTGCTGAAGTGGTCGACCCGGATCGGATCGGCCCCCGAGAGGGGCGTCACCGGCCGGGCCTCGATCGAGTCACCACTCGGCGGGGAACCCCGATCCCGGCCGACCCGCGGTGCCCTGGCGGGACCACGGATCGGCCGGCCCGAATCCTACTGCATCGTGGCAGCGAGGTCTCGCAGCGTGGTCGCCAGGAGGCGCTGCCGCCGGGAGTCGCCGAGCATGTCGCCGGCGTCCACCATGTCGGCGTTGCGCTCCAGCTCGCCGGCCCGCTCCACGAGCTCGCCCGCCACTGCGGAAGACGACCCTCGGTCGGCCCGGTCCAGCGTGGCGCTGACGCTCGAGCCCAGGGACGGCTGGATACCGTTGCCCCGCTCGAGCTGGTCCATGTAGGCCCGGCCGAGCACGACCGACGCGGGCCACACGAAGTGGGGCTGCGCCTGGGCGTTGAACTCGGTGAGCTGGACCGTGTTGGCGGCATCGATCTCGTTCTGGGTCATGAACTCGCTCGGGGTCAGCTCGAACACGTCGATGCCCCGGGAGATCTCGGCCCCGTAGATGTACCCGTTGTTCCAGTACGTGGACCAGTACCCGCCGGTGTACATCTCTTCGTTGCTCAGGGGGCCCCGGTCGAAGAAGGCGATCTCGAACGTGTTGGCCGGATCGGTGAAGTCCAGCATGGACAGGCCGCCCTGGTACCAGGCCTGGACCATGATGTCACGGCCCGGAACCGGCAGCATCGAGCCGTTGTGGGCCACGCAGTTCTCGGTCTCGGTCTGGGGCACCGGCAGCTTGTAGTAGCCCGCCAGCTCCATCTTGCCGTCCTTGATCTCGAAGATGGCGTTGGCGCCCCAATCGGCCGGGTCGCTGGCTCGGCAGCGGGCCGCGCCACCACCACCCCACTCGTCCGTGAACAGCACCTTGGTGCCGTCGTTGTTGAACGTGGCCGAGTGCCAGTAGGCGAAGTTCGGGTCGACCACCTCGTCGATCCGGGTCGGATTGACGGGGTCAGAAATGTCCAGGAGGATTCCGTTGCCCGAGCAAGCGCCTCCGGCCAATCCCATTGCCGGGTAGACGGTGATGTCGTGGCACCGATTCGTCTCGCTGGTACGCTGCGTGCCTTCCCCGTGGTCGCCGCCCTGCCAAAGGCCCGCGACATCCCCGGAGTCGTCGGCGAAGATCCGCGGCATGCTGACGATCCGTGCCTCCTCGGGTGCGTCGAGGGGCACCTGCACCACCTCGATCCTGAAGAGCGCGGTGTTTGGATCCTCGTCGGGCGTTAGACCGGAGCAGCCGGGAAGCTCCTCGCCCGGGCGCACGCCCGACGTGCCCTGGATGTAGACGTAGACGTTCTCGTCGTCATTGGGGTCGTCCAGGACGGTGTGGGTATGGGACCCTCGGCACGACTGTACGGCTGCCACCTGGCGAACGTCGTCGATGTCGCTGATGTCGAAGATGCGCACACCCATGAACCGCTCGGTGCTCACCGTGTCGGCAACGCCGTCGGTGCCGCAGTCCAGCCGGCCCCGGGTCTCCTGGGCGGACATGAACAGCAGGTCGCCGTAGACCGAGACGTCGCCCTGCCCGCCGGGGCAGACCACGGCCACCCGAAGGCTCGGCTGGGTGGGATCGGAGATGTCGTAGATCTGGAAGCCGTTGTAGTTGCCCTGGAAGAAAAAATCTCCCTGGAAGGCCAGATCGGTGTTCGAGAACGCACCGTCGCCTGGCGTCTCGGGATTGAAGAAGCCTTCGGCCCGGGGCAGGCTGGCCACCTTGTTCAGGTTCCAGATCGCCTCTTCCGCGTCCATCCAACCCGCGCCCAGCCCGATCCGGGGATCGAGGACGTCGAAGTCGAAGACCGGGGTCATGTCGGGCTCCGCTTCAGGGGCTTCCTCGACGGGAAGCTCGCCCGCCTGGGGTACGCTGTCGGGCAACTCCTGTGCGAAGGAATCGGCGGGCGCGGCGAAGGTCAAGAGCGCCAGCGCGACTGCCAACGCCACTCCCCCCATGCCCGCCGCCGTCCTGGTCGGCTCGTCACATCCGGTCATCTCTCGTCCTCGTTCTGGTTCGGGTGTTGAAGGTCCTAGCAGCCGCCTCAGCGCAGGTCTCCCAGCATCTGCTGCATCCGGCGGATCTCCATTTCCTGGTCCGCGTCCACGTCGGCCGCGAACTGATACGTAAACGACTCCTGACCTCCGCCCGGGGTCGCGAACAGCTCACTCACCATGATCAGCGCGCCTTCGTGGTGCCCGATCATGAGCTCGAGGAACAGGGCGTCGAACTCGACGCCATTGGCGTCGGCCAGCTGCTGCATCTGCTCCGGTGTCAGCATGCCTGGCATGAGTGCGTGGTCCATGCCGTCGTGGCCCATTGCGGCGTGCCCGCCCGCCTCGTCGCCCATGGCCTGCTCGCCGGGCACGGCCTCGCCCCGTTCCCGGAGCCAACGGCTCATCAGGGCGATCTCGTCCCGCTGGGAGATCTCGATGCGACCCCCGAGACGCAGGAGCTGCTCGTTGGTGGTCCGGCCGGGCATCAGGTCCACCATTTCGATGGCCTGGGCATGGTGGGGAATCATGCCCTGCATGAAACGCACGTCGGCGGGGGAGTGGCCGGGCACGTCCAGCGCCGCCATCTCCTCGGGCGTCAGCTCCTCACTGGCTTCACCGGGAGCGCCGGCCTGCACGTACCGGGGCGTGGATTCCCGGGTCGGGGACTGGGCGTCCCCGGTTCCGGGAGTCGGGGCTTCCGCCGTGTTGGGCGACGCCGGTGACTCGGCGACAGGCTGGGGCGAGTCCGGGGTGGATTGGGGCGATGTGCCGCCCCCGCAGGCCGCGCAACAAAGCGCAGCCAGCAGCAGTGCTGGGTTCCTCATAGCGACGTCGAGTTGTGTGGATTGTTGGCCCGAATCCTAGCGAAACCGCGGGGGTCTGACTACCGACCCGCTTCCAATATCATGGAATACGATATATAAAGGAAGCCAGGGTCTCACGCGCAACCCTCAGAACACCACGCTCCGTCCCACGACCGCCTGCCCAGGCCTGACGTCCGGGACGTTTTCACCGTCTCGTACCACGAAGACCCCGTTCACGAGCACGTGCTCGATCCCTTCGGAATACGAGAGGTCGTCTTCAAACGTGGCCGTGTCGATGATCCGGGCCGGATCGAAGATCGTGACGTCCGCGTCACTGCCGAGCTGGACGCGGCCCTTCCGTCTCATTTGCGGAGACGAGGTCTCCAGACGCAGCGCCGGCATCAGGGTCACCTTCCGGAGGCCGTCCATGAGCGACACCACACCGTCGTCCCGGACGTACCGGCCCAGGAAACGGGCGAAGGTGCCTGCGCTACGGGGATGGGCACCGGGGTCGTATGGCATGCCGTCCGACGCGACCATGACATGGGGCGCCGACATCGCCGCCTCGATCCACTCGGGCTTCATCATGTGGATGATGACGATACCGCCCTCTTCCCGGTACTCGTAGAACGTCTCTTCGGTCAGGCGCTCGCCGGTCTCCTGCCACTGCACGTCTCCGTAGCTGATCTGGAGCCGCTCCTGCCACCCCTCATCGAAGATCGCGGACTGGAGGGACGTGGACGCGGCCGTGTAGGGGTACGCCTCCGTGGTGATGTCGAAGCCCGCGTCCTGGGCACCCTCGATGATGTCCAGGTTGGTCTGGATGTCCCAGAGGCTGGAGCTGTTGAGGTGCACGATGTGGAGGGAGGCCCCGGTGGCGACCGCGTTGGCCACGACTTCCTGGATGGCCGAGACACCCATGGACCGTACGTGGGTGTAGATCGGCGCCGTTTCCGCGGCGGAGAACTGGAACACGCGGAAGATCTCGTCGTAGGTGGCGCCCGGGTAATACTGGTGGGCCATTCCGATGCCGATCGCCCCCTCGTCCATGCCCTGCTCGAGGCGCTCCATCAGGGCCGGATACTGCTCCGGCTCCAGGGGCGTGTACCGGCCGACGGACAGGGCGTCATCGAGGGCCATCTCTTGCTCCAGGGTGAGCTCGGAGGACTCGAGCTCGTCCAGGATCGCACGAGCCTCGGCGATCTCGCTGGCGTATTCCTCCATGACCCACGTCCGGGCGGCGCCATGATTCATCGTAGCGCCGAAGTTCAGGATCGCGTCTCCGCTCCGACCCCGGAGGTACGCGGCCACGTCGGGCACGCCGCTCTCCAGCTCGAGCGCGGTCGTGACCCCGTCCCGGGCCTGGAACTCGTTGGCCCGGTTCGTCTGACCGTGGGCATGCAAGTCGATGAAACCTGGAGCGACGACCATTCCCGATACGTCGATGACCTGCGCCCCCTCCAGCCGGTCCTCGGAGATGGCCACGATGGTCTGGCCCCGAATGCCCACGTTACGAATGGCGTCAAGCCCGGTTTCGGGGTCCATGACCCGGCCGCCCTGGAGCACGATATCGTAGGCTTCCTGGGCGTCGAGCGCGGGCACCCACGAAGCGGCGCAGAACAGTGCGGCGAGGGCGAGGATCGGGCGAGGGACGGCAAGCTGCGCGAAGGGCATCGAACCAACTCCTGTGTGCGTTGAACCGGGCACACAGGGTGGGGCTTGCGTCCGGATGAGACAACCCGGGCACGCTCCCCCCAGGTCGTGACAGAGGTCTACCCGCCGCGGGCAGCGGCCGATCGCGGGCAGACGCGCCGCGGTTAGTCCAGCCCGGGGACGTTCTCTTCCCGGACCAGGGCCAGAATCGCCGCCTGAGGCACCACCAGATAGGTCTTGCCTTCGAAGGTGATCTCCACCGCCGCTTTCCGGAAGAACAGTGCGAAGTCGCCCACGTCGGCCTGCACGGGCAGGTAGCGGGGCTCACCCGAATCGATGCGCCAGGGCTCTTCGCCCAGGTCGGCGGGCGCGCCCATGGGGGTACCCGGGCCAACCGCCATGACCGTGCCCGCCTGCACCGCCTGATTGTCCACGGCGGTGGGGGGCAGGTACAGCCCGACCTTGGTGCGCTCGTCGCCGTCTTCCGGCTCGATCAGAACGCGATCACCGACAACGATGAGTCTCTTGTTCGCCATGAGACCGGCCCTCTACAGAGTGGCAGTGCCGCACAGGTACCCGCCCCGTGCGATCCGGGGTCGGAATGAATAGGCCCGAAGTCGCAGCTGGGGAAGAGCGGACGACCAGCAGCGGCCGGTGGCGGGCCGCTGTCGGTCCATGCCCGGGTACGCTGACGCCGCCTAGTCCGGAAGACGCCCCGCGACCGCGGCCAACGCCTCGTCCCGGCCGACCCGACCCTCCAGCAGCGGTGTCCAATCGACCTCGAGGGCGGGCCACAGCCCCTGCCACCCACGGAAGTCATTCAGACCCTGGTCCAGGAAGTAGGGCACGTAGTCCGTCATGCCCCGCTCCTGTGCGATTCCCTGGGTCACCCAGCCCGCGGTGTAGAAGATGACGGTGTGCCACAGATTGCGGGGCGCGTCCATGCCGTCCGCCTCGAAAGCCGCCCTGAGTCCGTTCCGGTTGGGCCGGGCCAAGGCTCTGATGTGGCCGGCCTCGTGGTACACCATCTCGAGGCCCTTCATGCCCGCGTTGTTGGGATCCCTGGACCAGACCACGGTATGCGGGGGCCCGTTGGACGTGTACCCTCCGGCCCAGTTGGCGTAGGCCGAGACGTCGACCCTCAGCGGGTCGGTCCAGTCGCCGCCATACGAGCGCTCCATGTGCTCGACGAACCGGGGTTCGTACTCCTGCGCCAGGGGGAGCACGTCCGCGATCCAGTCCCGGTTGGCCCGATCGTGCCCGGACCACCACCGGTCCTGGTAGATGGGCATGGCGGCTTCGAGCTGCGCTGCGACACCCGGTACGGAATCGGGAGGGATCACGTCGGAAGGGGCGGCGTCCGGACGCTCGGCCAGTTCGAGCAAGCCGGTCTTGATGGCCCACATCCGGTCGTCGAAGTGCCCGTGCTGGGCCAGGTTTTGCACGTAGAAGGCGACCGCCTGCTCCCAGATCCGCCGATCGTCGGCCGGCAGGGTTCCGAGCTCCGTCCGTTCACGTACATCCACGAACTCCCGACCCGAGGCGACCCCGGCTTCGTCCCGGGCCCACTGGTAGAGGAAGTGATGGAGGTTGATCCAGGGGTCGGAGTGGAGCACCAGAAGGTCCGTTCGTCCGACCTCGGCGGGCGCCGTGCCCAGAACCAAATGGTCCGCTCGTCCGATCTCGGCGGGCGCCGTGCCCAGGACCAGGGCCGTGGCGAGGGCGAGAAGAGTCTCCACGTCCAACCTCCTTGATTCCCCGGCGCCTCGCTCGGCGAGACTGCCGTGTCTTGATCAGCCGGCTTCCGGCGCCTCCAGCGTCGCGAGCTCCCGCTCCAGGACCGGCTTCGGAACCAGCCCCACCATCTCGAAGAGCGGCTCCCCCTCCTGGAAGAACACCAGGGTCGGGATCGATCGGACCCCGAACCGGGTCGCGGTCTCCGGGGCCTGGTCCACGTTGATCTTCACGACCGTGACGCCGTGGTCGGCATGCTCGATCGCGATCTCGTTCAGGATCGGTTCCATCATGCGACAGGGGGCACACCAGGGTGCCCAGAAGTCCACGACCACGACTCCATCTTGTTGGGTGACCAGGGTTTCGAAATCGTTGTCCCGGGCGTGCAGGATGGGGGCTTCGACCTTGGGACGCTTCTTGAAGAACATGACGGATACCGAAACGAAACGGTGGGCGATTGAGGGTCCGGAAACCCGGCGGTCACGATGCGAACGAACCTTGGACATCCGCGGTTCCCGTGCACGCCTTGGACCACCATAGTACCATCGCTGTCCCGGTCCGGGGATGGCGGCCACGGCCCTCAGCGCGAGATGCGCGACCGTCTTCGGGCCCGTTCTTCCTCCATCTCGCGGGCGCGCCATGAATCGGGACCGTGCGGTTGTCGCGGCACTTTGGCTCTTCACCCTGTTCACCACCGCCGCGTCGCCATCCGCCGGGTCGGCCCAGTTGGCCAGCATCTCGGAGGAACGCCGCACGCTGGCCACCTACCCGTTCGGCGATCCCGATCCGGTGCCTATCCTGGGCCGGGATCCGCGCCTGTACCCGTATCACCCGTTCGAGGGCTACTCCACGACGTCCGAGCCACAGGAGTGGACCGTCGTCACCCTGGAAAACGAACACATCCAGGTGTTCGTGCTGCCCGAGGTGGGGGGCAAGGTCTGGGGAGCCGTGGTGAAGTCCACAGGTCACGAGTTCATCTATCGCAACGAGGTCATGAAGTTCAGGAACATCTCGTTGCGGGGCCCGTGGACCTCCGGCGGGATCGAGTTCAACTTCGGCGTCATCGGTCACACCCCAGCCACCGCTACGCCGGTGGACTACACGCTGCGTGAGAATCCGGACGGGAGCGTGAGCTGCTGGGTGGGAGCCATGGACCTGCCGTCCCGGACCCACTGGCGTGTCGAGATTCGCCTCGAGCCGGGCCGGGCCACCTTCGACACCAACGTCTACTGGTACAACCCGACCCTGCTCGAGCAGCCCTACTACAACTGGATGACGGCGGCGGCCTTCGCTCAGGACGACCTGGAGCTGGCGATTCCCGGCACGGACTACCTCCAGCATTCGGGCAACGTTCTGGATTGGCCCACCGACAGCCTGGACCGCTACCTGCCCCTCTACCGGAACAACACGTTCGAGGGTCACAAGTCCTACCACGTGGTGGGCGAGCTGAACGACTTCTTCGGCGGCTACTACCAGGAAGACGACTACGGCTTCGGGCACTGGGCCCGGTACGAGGACATGCCGGGCCAGAAGCTGTGGCTGTGGGCCCTGTCGAGGCAGGGTGGGGTCTGGGAGGATCTGCTCACCGACACCGATGGCCAGTACGTCGAGTTCCAGGCCGGTCGGCTCTTCGTCCAATATTCTCCCGGACCCGAGGTCAACCCGATCACACAGGCGGGCTTCGATCCCATGTCGGAGAGTCTGTGGAGTGAGTCGTGGTTTCCGGTAGAAGGCATCGGAGGCCTGACCGACGCTTCCCGGGACGGCGCGATGGCGCTCGCGGTGGACGACGGCCGACTCGAAGTGGCGGTGAACGCGTTCCGAGACGCAGAAGACACGCTGCGGGTCTGGGCCGACGGCGCGCTGGTGCTGGAGGAGCCCGTTTCCCTGGCCACCCTCGAGGCCAGGCGGTGGAGCGTCGACCTGGCCGACGCCCACCCGGATAGCGGTGCAACCGGCGAGGGAGCGATACGGTACCGGGTGCAGCTCTCGGCCCTGGCTCTCGACTACGATTCGGATCCGTCCGACCGGACCCTCTCGAGGCCCTTCGCCACGGACCCCCGGGCCTTCGCGACCATGCCCGAGGTGGACCGGGCAGTGTTCGAGAGCCGGGAGTGGATGAAGGGACGCTGGTACGACCAGGCCCGGGTAGGCTTCGAATCCGTGGTCGCCGCGGAGCCCTTCAACCGCGAAGCGGTCCTGGGGCTCGCCGAGCTCGACCATCGGGCGGGGCTCCATGGAACCGCCCTCGAATGGGTGAACCGCGCCCTACAGCTGGACGCCTACGATGCCCGTGCCAACTTCCTGGCCGGCGCGCTCTACCGCGCCATGGACCGACCAGCCGACGCCAGGGACGCTTTCGGGTGGGCCGCCCGGTCGACGACCTATCGCGCAGGTGCGTACGTCCAGTTGGCCCACGTCATGATCGGCTCGGCCGACTGGGACGAGGCGGAGCGGTACGCCCGGCTCGCGCTGGACTACGACCGGTACAGTACGCCCGCGTGGGGGGCGTTGGCCGTCGTGGGCCGACACACCGGGGACGAGAGCGGGGTCACCGAGGCCATCGAGGCACTGCTGGACCTCGATCCGTTGAACCATTTCGCCCGGGCAGAGGCTTTCCTCGGGCGTCAGTCGCCCGACGCGGCGACGGCGTTCCGACACGCCCTGGGCGGGGAGTATCCCGACCAGACCCTGCTGGAGTTGGCCATCGGTTACCAGACGATGGGCCTCACGACCGACGCCATGATGGTGCTCGAAGGCGGGCAGGGGATCGTCCCACAAGGGGCGGTGGTGAACGCCTGGGCGGCATGGCTCGGCCAGGACCCGGCGACCCTCGACATCGAGCCCGATCCGGCCTTCCAGTTCCCGTACCGAGCCGAGACCCTGCCGGTGCTGGAGTGGACGGTTGATCAGTCGGCAGAGGACGGAAGCGTCTGGGTCTGGGAGTACTTCCTGGCCCTGAACCTGTGGGCGGTGGGCCGGACGGCCGAAGCGGCCGACCGGATGGTCGGCCTCGGTGGCGCGCCGGACTACGGTCCATTCTACGCCGCTCGGGCCGACCTGCTGAGGCAGGAGCGGGGAGTCGATCCGCTGCCGGACCTTCGTCGGGCGGTGGCGTTGGACCCGGAAGCTCGCTTGCTGCACGTCCGGCTGGTCCAGGGACTAGAGACTGCAGGGCGGTGGGACGAGGCGCTGGAGGTGGTGGCGTCGGCCCGCGACCGGTTCCCCAGGGACTTCAACCTGGCGCTGCTCCAGGCCCGGGCCATGATCCACGCGGGCATGCCGCTCGAAGCGGCCGAGGTGCTGGGCGTGACCGAGGTTCTGCCCTCGGAGAACGCCAGGGAGAGCCACCTGTTGTACGAGCAGGCCCACACGCTCGCGGCGATGGACGCCATGGAGGACGGAGAGCTGGAATCGGCCAGGGACCACCTGCTTGCGGCCCTGGAGTGGCCCGAGTCCCTGGGCCAGGGCAGGCCCTACGAGCCGGAGGAACGGCTGGTGCGCTACCTCCTGGCCCGGACCGAGGAGGGACTCGGTAACGCTGGGGCGGCCCGGGCTGCCTACCAGGCCGTGGTGGACGGGTCTCCAGGCTGGCGGGATCTCGCCGCACTCGAGGCCGTCCCGGATTCGGACGGGGCGTGGCGACTGGACCTGCTCGCGTTGGCTGCGCTCCGTGAGTTGGGCGAGGATGGGGCGCTCAGGGCGGTGCCGTGGGCCAGCGAATCGTCGGACCTGGCCGCGTCCGCGCGGACCCGATGGCCCGCCTCATTCGACGACCTGCAAGGCGAGATGATCCTGCGGGCGATGGAGGAGCGCTGATCCTGAGCGGGCCCGCCTCAGCGTGCCAGGTGCACGTCGGCAAAGTCCATGAAGCGGTCCCAATCGTACTCGAGCACGTCGTGCCCGCCGGCGCGCACGTGATATCCGATGGTTCCCATGACGGGGCTGTCCACCGGAGGCCACTCGCTCGCGGGAAGGCCCTCGAGGCCGTAGAGCGCGTATACCGGGTTCGCGTTCAACGCCGAAAGGAACTCGCCCCGGGGATCTGCCCACTGGTCGTCGACGGCGCTTGCCACATAGACGGGTCTCGGCGCCGCCAGGGCGATCAGCATGTGCTGGTCCACTGGAAGGGCGTCTTCCCGATCGTCGTAGGCCTTGAAGTTTCCGCTGAACCAGTGGGGGAACCGGTCGTTGATCAGGGCCAGGGTCTCGCCGAATCGACGTCGGGACAGGGCCGCTCCGCCGGCTCCCGAGTCGTTCGAGATCACCATGGCGAACCGTTCGTCCTGGGCCCCCGCCCACAGAGAGGTCTTGCCCAGCCTGGAATGCCCCATCACCGCCACCCGAGCCGAGTCCACGTGCGGGTCGGTGACCAGGTAGTCCATGGCCCGGCTGAGCCCCCAGGCCCAGGCGCCGATCGAGCCCCACTCGTGGTCCTCCGGCGCCACCTGGCCGTCTTCGTAGAAGAACGGATGGACCCCGTTCTGGAAGCCGTCGTCGAAGTCCGGATCGATGTCGCCGTAGTAGAGCGTAGCCAGTCCGTAGCCTCGGGACAGGATCCGCTCGATGGGCCAGCGCCACGACCGGACCTCACGGGTGGCCCCGGTGGCCCGGTTGTCGACGATGCCGAACTCGTCGGTCTGTCGCATCCACCGATCCGAGATCGTGATCCCGGGGTCGGGATGGACGCCCTGATTCCCGTAGTAGTTCAGCGCCAGGAAGACCGGTACCGGTCCGCTGGTTGAATTGGGCACGTACAGCAGAAGGTCGAAATAGAGACCCGACTCCGTGCCGAGGGGGTGGACCCTGACCTGCTTCCGGGTGGCCAGCCCGTTCAGGGCGTCGGTGGCGACGCTGAGGATCTCGGAGCGGATCACGAAACGGTCGTCGGGCGTGACGCCGTAGACCTCCTGGCCGAAGAGCGCCAGGATCTCGGGCCGACGGATCTGCGTCCAGGACTCGACGTCAGTGACCGGAAGACCGTCCGACGTTACCAGGAGATCCGGCAGCGTATAGGCCGGGACCGCCGCTTCGTCGTAATTGGGCTCGGGGGCGGGCGCTTCCGCAGCGTCGGTTGCCGCCGGGTCGCCGGCCTCGGTCTCCGACACCGCCGCCCCCGCGTCCCGGGGAAGCTCGTCCGCGTCCTCCGCCGGCTCGCCCCCGGAGCAGGCGACCCCCAGGAAGCTGCCGATCACCAGCGCCACGAGCAGCGGTCGAATGCGGAGGGGAGCCCCTCGCGGAATCCACATGGTCAAAGCAATCCAAGGAAGCGGGGGAGCCACAGCGTAATGGACGGTACGTACGTGACCAGCAGCAGCGCCACGATCATGGCGGCGTAGAAGGGCAGGAGGGGCCGGACGACTCCGGAGATCGTCGTGCGAGCCACGCCCACGCCCACGAACAGCACCGTACCCACGGGCGGTGTGCACAACCCGATGCACAGGTTCAGCACGATCACGATGCCGAAGTGCACGGGATCCATGCCCAACGCCGCCGCCACGGGCAGGAAGATGGGCGTCAGGATGAGCACCGCCGGCGTGATGTCGACGAAGATCCCGACGGCCAGGAAGGCCACGTTCATGAGCAGCAGGATCGCCAGCTTTGATTCGGCGAGACCGAGCAGGAAGGTGGCCAGCTGCTGGGGTGCTCCCGTGTAGGCGAGCATCCAGGACATGCCCATGGAAACGCCGATCAGCAGCAGCACCACGGCCGTCGTGGCCGCCGTGTCCAGCAGGATTTCGGGCAGGTCGGACACGGTGATGCCACGGTAGGCAAACGCGAGCAAAACGGCATACAGCACGGCCACCGCTGCCGCCTCCGTGGCTGTGAAGATGCCCACGATGATCCCGCCCATCACGATCACCAGCAGCAACAGGCTGGGTACGGCGGCCACGAAAGCCCGCCAGGTAGTGCGGACGTCCGAACGCTCGGCCACGGGATAGCCCTGTCGCTTCGCGATCCAGCCGCCCACGCTCATCAGCATGAGTCCGACCAGGATCCCCGGCAGGTACCCGGCCACGAACAGGGCCGCGATCGATGCGCCGCCGCTGGCCAGCGAATAGACGATCAGGATGTTGCTCGGGGGGATGATCAGCCCCGTGGTCGCCGAGGTGATGTTCACCGCTGCGCTGAAGTCCCGGTCGTAGCCCTCCTTCTCCATCTCGGGGCCCATGACCCCTCCGACCGCCGACGCCGTGGCGACCGCCGATCCGGAGATCGCGGCGAACAGCATGGCGGCCAGGATGTTGACGTAGGCCAGCCCACCGGGCAGGTGCCCCATCAGGGCCCGGGCCAGGGCGATGAGCCGGCTCGCGCTCCCGCCCCGGTTCATCAGGTGACCGGCCAGAATGAAGAACGGGATGGCCTGCAGGGCGAATGAATCCAGGCCCGTGGCCATCCGCTGCGCGGATGTCATGAGCGCCGGATCGACGGGCATGCTGACGAGCATGGCCAGGGTCGTCGCGATGCCGATGCCGAACGCCACGGGCACGCCCAGTGCGAGCAAGAGCAGAAGCGAGACGGCGAGCCAGACGAGCGCGGTCATTCGGCGCCCACCGATGCCACCAGCCGCCGAATGTCCCGAAGCGCGAACCCGGCGATGAGCAGGCCACTCAGCGGCAGCACCAGGTACACCCACCCGATGGGAATCCCCAGCGCCGCGGACGTCTGCCCCAGACTCAGGGTCAACGCTACCAAACGAAGGCCGCCGACGAAGAGAACCGCCACTGCGAAGGCCAGGACGCAGGTCCTCACCGCCACGTCGACCACGATTCCGGGCGTGCCGCTGAGCCGGCGCGGAAGAAGGTCGATAGCCAGGTGCAGGTGCCGCGCCGAAGCGTACGCGGCGCCCAGCAGGCCGATCCAGATCAACAGGTACCGGGCTAGCTCCTCGGTATACGAGCTGGGGTCGGACAGCACGAACCGCGTGAAGACCTGCCACAGCACGTTGACCACGGACACGGCCATGATCACCACCAGGACCCAGCCCAGCAGTCGTTCTACCTGGGAGCGCGCAGGAGCCGTGGGATCGGTCAACGTCGGCTCACGAACGTGGAAGGGCCTGCATGGCCGCGCCCTGCCACTCGGGGACTCCGCTCCCGCTCGATCAGCGTCGTACTCGGGGCTCGAGCGAAGTGAGATCGCTGATCCGAACCGGCTGCCCTGAGCGGGCGCTCTGACGCGCCGCGAACCCGATCAACACCGCCATGGCCCCCTGCCGGGCGTCGGCGGCCTGACCGAACGGATCGGGTGCGTTGGGTTCGCGGAAGATCCGGTCCTGGAGGCGCTGGT